>Ga0182738_1000396_pt1 | contig 63804 bp, 90 predicted proteins | sample eDN5th30CBELigMG_FD_128876 | JGI IMG/M metagenome (GOLD analysis project Ga0182738, IMG submission 128876) | Enriched Miracle-Growth compost microbial communities from Emeryville, California, USA - eDNA 5th pass 30_C BE-Lig MG (version 2)... ... | reverse complement strand
TTGAAAAGCCTCTATGAAAGATATTTCCATCTGCGTCAGACTTAAATGGAACCGCCGTATACGAGAACCGTACGTACGGTGGTGGGAGAGGTCGGAGGCTAGGCGCCTCCTCCTACTCGATTAAGCATCATGCTAGCATGCAAGTGAAAATATTTTTCATCTATCTGATTATAGGAAAAAACTATTTTAGCAAAAGTCTATCTGCATGCAAGACCTGCTGATAGGTTTTTTTGTGCACTTGCAAAATAATAGTGCGATTGGTCACTATTTTAAAAAAATTAATAGAAAATTTGATAATATTGTAACTTTTTTGCAGTTCATTCGTTTAAGTAGTATAGAGAGAAAAAATGGGTGGCATTTTCCAATTAGGGTTGTTGAATAAAGAAAAAGGAGTTGTAGTATTTCATGTGGTCGTTAATAGGTATTCTGCTAATCTGGTTTATCTTGCTTTTCCGTGATTTATTTTTTGTGAAAAAAGCAAAGCTAAAGCGAGTGGATATTGCCGAACAGGATGAGCAAGAAAAGAAGCGAATCGAGGATATGAAAACGCTGCATGAACTACAATCAGTTTGGGAGCATGTCAGCTGGCAAAAGGAAGATGTCAGCATGCCTAGACTAGAAGATATGGATATACAGCTTTGTTATGTATACAGCCCTAATATTCCAGAGTCGATTGAAAATTATAAAATTTGGTTCTCAAGCAGCAGCACAGAAATCATCAATCCCATTGCCCATACATACGCCCATCTTGAGGGAGAACCTGCTGATAAAGTGAAAGAGCTCTTATTGCATCAGGCAAAACGCATGTGAACCATAAATGACCACCCTTTGAATGCCTATTTTTCAGCTGGTTGCCAGAAAAAAATGGCTTTTTTATTTATTTATGTGAAAAATATCACAATGAGAAGCTTCCATTTTTTCGTGACAAAAAAGAAAGGATTCTCTACAATTTACAAAAGGAAAGTCAACAAACATTAAAAGAAATGGAAAGGAGCATCAGAAGATTTATTGAAGCAAAGGAAGTCGAAAAAATTACGCAAAAAGAGCCTTATAGAATAAAGATACTAGGAGTCGGCGGCGAAAGATTAATGGAATAAATGTAGATGTGCTGACAATAAGCGTGCCTTTTGGGAAAAAAGGAACTTGCTCATTGTCAGCTTTTTTTGTTATTCATAAGGAGTTTGTTCATATAAAAATTCTCCTTGTTCATCATCCATATCATCAAAATAAATCGAAAAATCTTCGTCTTCTTCGTTGATCTGGAAAATGCTGAGCAATTGTCGAAGCATCCTTGACCCTCCTTTGTTTGTGGGTTCCTATTAGTCCAAGCAGGTATAGTATTAATATATCCTGTTTTTTGGCCGATTATTCCAACGAGATCATTGTGGGTATGCTGTGAAAAATTTGATGGGACGGGCGTTTTAGCGTATAAATTTACGTCATTTGGCAATAATGCTATAAGATGTGAAGGAAGTGCATTTATGGTAAAATAAAAGCAATCAGCAATTGATTACTAAAATGCAAGCAAAGGCAGTTGAAATAGATTGACACAAAAAGAAAAGGTAGTCGTTTTGATCGGACCGACCGCTGTTGGCAAAACGAAATTAAGCATCGAACTCGCCAAAAGGTTCAACGGCGAAATCATCAGCGGCGACTCGATGCAAATTTATAAAGGAATGGATATCGGCACAGCCAAAATTACAAAAGAGGAAATGGAAGAAATTCCCCATCACCTTATTGATATTATCGATCCAGATGATTCCTTTTCGGTTGCTGAATTTCAAACATTGGTGCGAGAAAAAATCAGCGAAATCACAAAAAGGGGGAAAACGCCTTTTATTGTCGGCGGAACGGGGCTTTATATCCAGGCCGTGCTTTACGACTATCAATTTGAGGAGACGAAAACAGATGCCCGATACCGCAGCGAGCTAGAAGCATTTGTGGAAGCAGAAGGAGCAGAAGCGCTGCATGATCGCTTAAAGGAAGTGGATCCCCTTTCTGCCGAAAAAATTCCCTACCAAAATATGCGCAGAGTGATTCGGGCATTGGAAATTTTGCATGTGACAGGCAAAAAAGCATCAGAACGGCAAGAGGAGCAGCAAAAAGAAATGCTCTATGATGCCGCGATCATCGGCTTGACGATGGACCGGGAGCTTCTGTACAGCCGCATCAATGAACGGGTGGAAAAGATGCTCGATGCAGGGCTCTTAGAGGAAGCGAAGGGCTTTTATGACCAGAAATTGCGGGACTGCCAATCGATTCAGGCAATCGGCTACAAAGAGCTGTATAAATATTTTGACGGCTTTTCTACATTTGAAGAAGCAATCGAGGAGCTTAAGCAGAATTCGAGAAGATATGCCAAAAGACAATTTACTTGGTTTCGCAATAAAATGAGTGTACAATGGTTTAATATGACAGAATGTGTGAAAAATAATCACATTGAAAAAAAAGTAGAGGAAATTTCGAGTTTTTTGGAAGGAAAGCTTAAACAGAAATAGAATACATACTAGTAGCGAGAAAAGAGGAGGATACTCATGAAGCAATCTGTTAATATTCAAGATCAATTTTTAAATCAACTAAGAAAAGATGGTGCAAGTGTTACAGTATTCTTAATAAGCGGCTATCAAATCCGCGGGGTCATCAAAGGATTTGATAATTTTACGGTTTTGTTTGAATCAGAAGGAAAACAGCAACTTGTTTATAAACATGCTATTTCAACTTTTTCTCCACTAAAAAATGTCCATATTGATTTAGAAGGAAATCAAGCTTAATAAAATGATTGGAAAAACTTCACGCAGCATGATGCGTGAAGTTTTTTTGCAAGTTTTTAGGAATTCAAAAAAACCATAATGATTGCTCTTATCTGTGAATATATATCTTTTATGGGGGAATTTTGAGAAACTTTGCGGTACGAGAAGGAAAGCAGGGTTGGTCGATTAGGAGGTGTGGCTTTTGGAAAATCCGATAAGAATGAAAAACAATGGACAGATTACGGTGATGATTAATTCGCAGAAAAAAAAGGTTCTTCCAAGAGAGCTGCCAGAAAACAAGCCAATTCCTAAAAATCTGCCAAGTGAACATGCAGCACTTCGGGAAATAGAAGAGGAATTAGGAAGCCTTGTTGGCATGAATGAAATGAAAAAAATGATTAAAGAAATATATGCTTGGATCTATATAAATAAAAAAAGAGAAGAAAATGGCTTGAAATCAGGCAAACAAGCATTGCATATGATGTTTAAAGGAAATCCCGGAACAGGAAAAACAACGGTGGCAAGACTTATCGGCAAGCTTTTTCAAAAGATGAATGTCTTATCGAAAGGACATTTGATCGAAGCGGAAAGAGCCGATTTAGTCGGCGAATATATTGGGCATACCGCGCAAAAAACAAGAGATCTCGTCAAAAAAGCAATGGGGGGAATTTTGTTTATTGATGAAGCCTATTCCTTAGGGCGGGGCGGCGAAAAGGATTTTGGAAAAGAGGCCATTGATACGCTCGTTAAGCATATGGAAGACAAACAGCATGATTTTATTTTGATTCTTGCCGGCTATTCGAGAGAAATGGATTTTTTTCTGTCTTTAAATCCTGGTCTGCATTCCCGCTTTCCCCTTGTCATCGACTTTCCCGATTATTCTACAGAGCAGCTGATGGAAATTGGCTACCGCATGCTAGAGGAGAAACAATACACCTTAAGCCATGAAGCGGAAAAGGTAATGAAAGATCATTTGGCGTCTGTACGGACAGAACAGAGTCCAAAAACATTTTCCAATGGGAGATATGTGCGCAATATCATTGAAAAATCAATCAGAGCCCAAGCAATGAGGCTTTTGCTGCAGGCAAATTATGACCGCCATGAATTAATGACAATCCGCAGCAATGATTTGATTTTCGAAAAAAAGGAGAAAGAATACTAACATTTTTCAGACTGCAGGCAAACCTCCTAGGAGCGTTTGCTTGCAGTCTTTTTTTAGCAGAAAATAAAAAAATTCTCGCATGGAAAAGATAGAATATTGTCGGTTTTTGTTATTTTTCTATTATAAAGAAAAAGCAGGAAAAAAAGCTGTAACTATTAAAAGGAGTATGCTAGTGTAGAGAAACATGGATATACTAAAATTATTCTATCCTTTTAGAAGCTGCATTGATTTTTTTGTTGTGGATAGAGAAAAAAGAATGGATTTTCCAAGAAAGAAAACGTTTTTTTTGCTATCATAGAAGAAAAGGGAAGGAAGGTTTGCTTATTGGAAGAAACAAAAGAAAAAGTAATATTAGTGGGATGCCAAACGACCGATGATACAAAACGGTTTGACTATTCCATGGAAGAATTGGCAAGCTTGACAGAAACCGCAAATGGAGAGGTGCTTGTGTCTTTGACGCAAAACCGCGACCGCATCCATCCGTCTACCTATATCGGCAAAGGCAAGGTAGAAGAGCTGGAAGCATTGGCAGAGGAGCTTGAGGCAGACATCATTATTTTTAATGATGAATTGTCGCCAAGCCAAGTGCGCAATCTTTCCAAAAATATCGAGGCGCGGATTATTGACCGCACTCAGCTGATTTTGGATATTTTTGCAGGCCGTGCACGCTCTAAAGAAGGGAAGCTGCAAGTAGAACTTGCACAGCTGCAATATTTGCTGCCAAGATTAGGAGGCCAAGGTCTGCAGCTGTCAAGGCTTGGGGCCGGGATTGGTACAAGAGGTCCTGGGGAAACGAAGCTGGAATCAGACAGACGCCATATTCGCCGCCGCATTGATGATATTAAGCAGCAGCTTCAGGTGATTGTGCAGCACCGCGACCGCTACCGGGAAAGACGGAAGAAAAATCGCGCCTTTCAAATTGCCCTTGTCGGCTATACAAATGCAGGCAAATCGACATTGTTTAATCGATTGGCGGAGGCGGACTCCTTTGAAGAGAATATTCTGTTTGCCACACTTGATCCGATGACGCGCAAAGTGATTTTGCCAAGCGGATTTACAGCTTTGATGACCGATACAGTTGGATTTATTCAAGATTTGCCGACAACATTGGTCGCAGCATTCCGCTCCACATTGGAAGAAGTAAGAGAAGCGGATTTATTGCTTCATGTTGTCGATATGTCCAACGAAGAATATTTTCAGCATGAACAAACTGTACATAAACTGCTTGATGATTTAGATATGCCAAAAATTCCCCAGCTGACCGTCTACAATAAACGGGATTTGATGCATAAAGAATTTGTGCCGACATCCACGCAGGACAGCATCATGATTTCGGCGCTAAATGAAGATGACAGGGGAAGACTAAAGCAAAAAATTGAAAGCATCATGATGGAAGACATGGATTATTATGAAGTCCAAGTGCCGGCTGCAAATGGCAAGCTGCTGTCTCAATTGAAAAATGAGACGATTTTAAGAAGCTTATTTTTTGAAGAAGAACAGCAAGTCTATGTATGCAAGGGCTATTGCTTAAAGGAGCATGCATTAAACACGAAACTGACAGAGCTTAAAGGAATTTGAGGAGAAAAAAATGTACGAACAATTAACATTTGGCAGTAAGTTACAACAGCTCGTAGCAGAGGTGGAAGCGCAAATCCGTCCTGTTCACGAGGCGATCGAAGCAAAAATCGATGAAAATCAATTTCGCGTGCTGCAAAGCTTTCAGCACCATAAAGTGAGCGAATCTCATTTTATTCCATCCACTGGATATGGCTATGATGATATTGGCCGCGATACTCTTGAGAGCATTTATGCGGAAACATTCGGCGGAGAAGCAGGGCTTGTGCGCCCGCAAATCATTTCCGGAACCCATGCCATCAGCATTGCCTTGTTTGGCGTTTTGCGCCCAGGAGATGAACTTCTATACATTACTGGAAAACCGTATGACACATTAGAAGAAATCGTCGGCATCAGAGGCGATGGTGTCGGGTCATTAAAAGAATTCAACATCTCCTATGACAGTGTGGATTTGAAAAAGGATGGCAGCGTGGACTTTGAAGGCATCGCTGCTAAAATCAAGCCAAACACAAAAATGATTGGCATTCAGCGCTCTAAAGGCTATGCAGCAAGACCGTCTTTTACCATCAACGAAATTAAAGAAATGATTTCTTTTGTAAAAGAATTAAAAAAAGATGTTGTCGTGTTTGTGGACAACTGCTATGGAGAGTTTGTGGAATCTTTAGAGCCATGCCATGTCGGCGCTGATTTAATGGCAGGATCTTTAATTAAAAACCCTGGCGGCGGCATTGCCAAAACAGGCGGCTATATTGTCGGCAAAGAACAGTTTGTCAAAGCGTGCTCCTACCGCATGACCTCACCAGGCATCGGGGCAGAAGCGGGGGCATCTTTATACAGCCTGCAGGAAATGTATCAAGGCTTTTTCTTAGCGCCCCATGTTGTGGGACAAAGCTTAAAGGGAGCGGTATTTACAGCCGCCATGCTGGAGAAATTGGGCATGAATTCCACGCCGAAATGGGATGCTGAAAGAACGGATTTAATTCAGTCCGTTCAATTTGATGATAAAGATAAAATGGTGGCATTTTGCCAGGCGATTCAATATGCTTCACCTGTCAATTCCCATGTCACTGCATATCCAAACTATATGCCAGGCTATGAGGATGACGTGATTATGGCGGCAGGAACTTTTATCCAAGGGGCAAGCATTGAGTTGACAGCCGATGGCCCAATACGTCCCCCATATATGGCATATGTGCAAGGCGGATTGACGTATTCCCATGTGAAAATCGCTGTATGCATGGCGGTAAACCGCTTATTGGAGCAGCAGTTGATTACAATAACGATGCATAAATAAAATACTGACAAACAAGAGGTAGAAACTGTCACATTAGTTGACAATATATCTTACAAATTCTATAATAAATGTGGGTAAATTTATATATAAAAGGAGCCGATTACTATGTCTGGTAGTCAAATTCGTCGGTCGATGCCTCTATTCCCAATAAGTATTGTTATGCAGTTAACGGAGCTGTCCGCTCGACAAATTCGCTACTATGAAGAGCATGAATTAGTGGCTCCAGCAAGAACGGACGGCAACAGAAGACTTTTCTCATTAACTGATATTGATAAACTTTTGGAAATCAAAGATCTAATCGATCAAGGAGTAAACTTAGCTGGAATCAAGCAAATTTTCTCTGTAAAAGATAAGCAAGTGTTAACAGATGAAGTAAAGAAAGAAGCAGAAAAAGCTCGCCGGGAGTTGTCAGATGAAGATCTGCGCAAACTATTGCGCAAGGAGCTTCTAAATGCTGGACGCTTTAACAATTCCGCTCGACCATCAATGCACCAGAGCGATATGACAAGAAGGTTTTTTCCAAGATAATTAGCATATATAAAAAGATATGGGAATTAGAGGAGGAATATAGGGATGGCTAAAAATTACACTAAAGAAGATATCAAAAGACTTGCAGAGGAAAGCGATGTTAAATTTATTCGCCTTCAGTTTACAGATATTCTAGGAACAATCAAAAACGTAGAAATTCCGATTAGCCAGCTTGATAAAGCGCTGGACAACAAAATGATGTTTGACGGTTCATCCATTGAAGGATTTGTGCGCATTGAAGAGTCTGACATGTACCTATATCCAGATTTAAACACATGGGTAGTATTCCCATGGACAGCGGAAAAAGGCAAAGTGGCACGCTTAATCTGCGATATCTACAATCCAGACGGCACACCATTTGAAGGAGATCCGCGCAATAACTTAAGAAGAATCTTAAAGGAAATGGAAGCGCTTGGATTCACTGATTTCAACTTAGGGCCAGAGCCTGAATTTTTCTTGTTCAAATTAGATGAAAAAGGCAATCCGTCCCTTGAATTAAACGACAATGGCGGCTATTTCGATCTAGCGCCGACTGATTTAGGGGAAAACTGCCGCCGCGACATCGTTTTAGAGCTTGAAGAAATGGGCTTTGAAATCGAAGCATCCCACCATGAAGTAGCGCCAGGACAGCATGAGATTGATTTCAAATATGCAGACGCTGTAACAGCATGCGACCAAATCCAAACATTCAAATTGGTGGTAAAAACAATCGCAAGAAAACACGGCCTGCACGCAACATTTATGCCAAAGCCATTGTTTGGCGTAAACGGTTCAGGCATGCACTGCAACCTGTCTTTATTTAAAGACGGCCAAAATGCATTCTTCGATCCAGCAAGCGAATTGGAATTAAGCGACACAGCATTGCAGTTTATTTCAGGCATCATCAAACATGCAACGAGCTTTACAGCGATCACAAACCCAACTGTAAACTCATACAAACGCCTGGTGCCAGGCTATGAGGCGCCATGTTATGTAGCATGGTCTGCACGCAACCGCTCGCCGCTGATCCGCATCCCAGCATCACGCGGACTAAGCACACGCGTTGAAGTGCGCAGCGTCGACCCAGCAGCAAACCCATATCTTGCAATGGCAGCACTTCTAAAAGCAGGACTTGACGGCATCAAAAACGACATGTTCCCGCCAGCTCCAGTAGACCGCAACATCTACATCATGAGCAAAGAAGAGCGCTTGGCAGAAGGAATCGTAGACCTTCCAGCAACACTTTCAGACGCTCTGACAGAACTAAAACAAAACGACGTTATGATCGATGCACTCGGCGAACACATCTTCGCACACTTCGTCGAAGCAAAAGAAATCGAGTGGGATATGTTCCGCACGCAAGTCCATCCATGGGAAAGAGATCAATACATGGAAATGTACTAATAAAGAGAAGCCTTGGCGCTGTAAGCGTCAGGGCTTTTTTTATGGGGGCAATCATCATAAAGGGGCACTAGCCATTTGATTTATGCCCCAATTCTGCCCCCAAAATAATTTTTTTCGTATGGTTCTCAAAACGCTCAATAGAATCCGTTTCGATCTTTTTGCTGACATGTGTGTAAATATCTGAAGTAATCTGCATCGATCCATGCCCCAAAGCTTCCTGGATATATTTCATCTCCACATTTGATTCCAATAATAGCACTGCATGTGTATGACGTAATGTATGGATGCTGAGAGAGGGCAAGCCAGCCTTTTCTAGTATTCTGCGAAAAGCATTAAATAAAGTGGATTTCGGCAGCGGCGATCCATTCTCTCTGCAAAAGACCAAATCCAAATCACTTTTATAGGCTTTCTTTAAGCGAAAGATATTATCGTTCTGTCTGACCTTGTGTGAGCGCAAATCCATCGCTAAACGATTGGTGATAGGTATTTCCCTTACAGAGTGATAAGTCTTTGTATCGCTGAATAACTCATCGTCTGAAGCTGCTTCATAATCTAAGGATTGTTCTATACGTATACGGTTAGAAGAGAGATCTACATTACTCCATTGCAGGGCAAGGGCTTCGCCTTTGCGGACTCCTGTTTCAATTAAAAAACGGAAGAATATATAGTAAGTATAATTGTCAGCAAGAGCAGCATCTAGGAATGGTTCAATTTTGTCGTAAGGAATAAATTTGATTGCTGCCTTATTTTCTTTTTCCCTTTTTTCTTTGGCAGAGTAAATGGAAACATCGGTGCAGGGATTATCATGTATCTTCCTCAATATTTTTGCCTTTTGTATGGCCCCATACATCGTGCCATGAACGATTTCCACCGTTCTTTTGCTGTAGTTGTTTTCAATTAAATGATTAATGAACTTCTGATACAATTTATAGCTTAGATCATCAAGCTGGATGTTCTGGAAGTAGGGGACAATATGATTTTTGATGTTTCGCTCATGTATTCGATACGTATTTTTAGCAATTTTGCCTTCTTTATATTCCCTCAACCAAAACTCTAGAAATTCAGCAAGCGTTTCATTAGAAGCTGAGTCGAAGCCCAGCTGTATACTACGTTTTATTTCTTCATAAGCTTTTTCTGCAAGAGGTTTCGACTGAAAACCTTGTCGTTTTACTTCCCGTTGCTTCCCGGTTATTTTGTCTTTGTATTTGTACCGGAATGACCAATTGCCAGGGGATATTCTTTTGAAACTAGCCATTATATTCCCTCCTTTATTTTTTGCTTATATCCTATAGGGAATTAGGGAACAAAAATAGTTATTACAAGGTACAATGTAATTATAGAACTAAAGCTCTTCTTGTGAATATACAACAAATTAGCACGTATGTTCTTTTTTTGTCAATAAAAAAAGCACATCATAGAGTATTAATCTTTCATTTGAGCTCTTTGAAGTGCTAATTGAATAACTAATCCTGTCAAACTTACAGTGTAAAAGGTGGAATATAAAAAAATAAATATCTCTAAAAAAGTAAAATAATTAGTGAAAGGAGCTAATATAATAGCGTTCTCACAAACGATTAATAAAAGGCATAATAAAATGCTAATTCCCCATAGACTTACTGCTTTCCAAAACGGAAAGAGAAACTTGTGTAATAGTTTTTTTTCTAGCATGATAGGAAGTAAAGACTGATGAAATAAAGTAATTGTTAAAGTTAGGGATGCTATTACTATTCCAAATATGGAGGCTGAAGCACCAATTAGTGGTTCATTAATAGCGAACCCAATATCATTAACTTGTTTACTAAAATCGCCGGTTTTCCATAGAAAGTAACCGATTGAACCTGTTATTAAGAAAGCCCAGAAAAGGGACCAATTTATGTAAAACTTAATCCCTTTTGTTTTAAATAACCCTAAATAAGTAGTGTCATTATACTGCAACTTGTTTTTTCTTTTATTTACCAAATTAATCACCACTATTAACTTTATTTTTAGATAACTTAATAAATGAACATAATTTACTAACGAGACTTAAATTGTCGATCTCATGTAAAATAATATGTCTTACTGATTTTCTGGAGGAAAATTTCTTTTTAGACTTTTCAATTCTATCTTTTCTTTTTCCTTTTACAACTACTTCGTTATATCCTTTTACGTCAATAGTACCATAACCAGATTCAACTAAGCTAATACCATTCTCAATGGAATTAATAAACTCTGGCTTTTCATCGCTTGTTTTGTCAGAAAGTACCTTAAAACCATCTTTATTCTCCATTTGAATAATTAATTCCTTTAATCCTGCATCATTTATAATATCTTGATAGGAATTAAATTCTTCTTTACCTGGGTTAGGATGTATTAAATAAAATCCTACATGAGTTATATTATCAATTGTAAGTAATTGGCTTCTAATATGTTGTGGAACTGGTATAGGATTGATAACAACATCACCAACCATAGTATCGCTGCTTAATAATTTTGTGAATAATTCTCTGAACTCTTGAGCACTAATAGAACCAGTACTTTCATGTGCTAGGATTTCAGATTGAGGATCATAAACAAAGAAAGCAGTGTGTGCTAACTCATAATCAGTTGTTCTTTGTACAGTTTTGTCGCCAATCTTAACTTTTTGATTTTTGAATTTTGATTTTGTGACATTGCCAATTATTATAGTTTCATTGTTGTTAGGAATCTTTGATACATCAGTAAAAGACCAATTCCATGAATTAATTTTTATTGGTTTGGATTCTATAATGACTCTAGGAATATGAACATTTATAATTTCATTTAAATCTAAACTAAATATATTCTCATGTACATTAATCTTAGCTGCGTAGAACGTTCTTTTATGCATTTTCCTTATCTCCTTGAATAAATTATTAATTAATAAATCTCCAAACTCCACAATCTCTCCCTAATCTGCACAAACCCATCCACCCTATGTTTGTAAATCAACTCCAGCCGGTAATGCGCAAATTCTTTTGTCACCAGAAAGTGATCAGCAATATCGTTTATTAATATTGGCTCATTGACTGTAGCTGCATAAATATCTTTTAGGAAGTGGTGGGGCATAAGCAGGTATGCTGACATCCGTTTTGCTTGGCTTTCTTGCTTATCTAATGTAAGCTTGTCCGTCATTAGCTGGGAAGAGTAATGGGAGTAGATATGGCAAAATTCTTCTGCTAATAGCATTCTTTTTTCAACTGGATCTAGGTCAGGGACAATGTAGATTGTGCCGCGACGACCGTTTTGTTTTGGGATAGAGTATGATTTTAAATGTTTAATAGATGTATATTCTTCGATGTCTGCAAAATAGTTTTGATCTAGGGGTTTAATGACAATACCGTATCTCCAACAGATATCATATAAATCAATTTCATCTGCATGTTGATAATTAAAATGAGAAAGTACTGTATTTGCCCGTTGCTCCCAATCATCTATTTTCTTCTCTAAAATTTGCATCATCATTACCCCAGACGTACATGTTGTTAATTTTTTATGCTGAACATAAGATTCTTATAAAAGAACGATTGTCCATAAAAAGTTAATTTAATAGTTATTTATTACCATGTGTAGGTTAAAAATTAACACGATCATTTACTTATAGATCGTGTTAGTCTTCTAATTCTCCAAATCCATCTCCACGGTTTTTATCATCTTCTTCATCTAAAATCATATCTTTGATTTTCTGTAGACGAATAAGTTCTTTTATTTTTTTCTCTGGATCTTTAGCAAGATCATGGAAGAGTATTGGATATTTTCTTAGTTCTTTAAATATTTTTAATTCTTCTGGTGTCAAGTTAATATCTTGTCCTGCAACATTCACTGTATCCTCACTGCTAATATAACCAGCAACTCTCATTAATTCATCATAATCATACTTGAGTGCATCGGAAATTTTTTTTATTGTCGGTGGTTTAGGAATACCACGTTTCCCGGTTTCAATTCGTGACAATTGAGCTGCACTAATTTCGGAGTACAGAGCAACTTGGTTAAGTGTTAAACTTTTTGATTCTCTTATTTGTTTTATAAAAGCACCAAATTCGCTCATAAAAATCAATCCAATCAATAGATATTTATCAATACTTTTATATTAAAACTAACTATTACCAAAAGGAAATAAAAAATGGAGAATTTAACAAAAAGTATTGCCATTTGGTAAATGAGGTGCTATATTATTCCCATAAGGTAATTACCAAAAGGTAAAAAATGAGGTGATATTTTAAAATGTACACAGACATATATGTAAAAGTTGATTTTTTACGAAAACATTTAAAAGAAAATGAATTATCAGAGAGTGAATTTGCTGAAATAATTGGAGTTTCTCACAGCACAGTAAATAGAATTTTTAATGGAAAAAGAAATCCCGGAAGTAAATTTATAGCTGGAGTACTAAAAAATTTTACAACCTTAACTTTTGAGCAGGTTTTTACTTGTGAAAATGAATTACCAAAAGGTAATGAAGGATAACGTTGTTATGGAATAAGTATATTTTCTATTAAGTCACATTTCTAAAAGGAAATTGTGACATTAAAAAAAGCCAACTCACTGTGGAATTGACTTTCTTAAGATAAACGAGGTGAATTAATTGGATTTTCTAAATATTATTATTCTTCTTATATCTATTCTTTCATTGATTGTTGCTGTTGTTTTATTACTTCAGTCCAGGAACTAATATCATATGTAACTCCATAAAATTTAAATTTCTTTCTTTCGGTTACAGCAAATTGGTCTTTAACTTTTGCTCGAATGGCAACTTTTATAGCTAAGTTTAATTCTTTTAAATCGTGAGGAGGGAACATAATTATATGAAATCTAGTAAAAGAGTTTGCTTTAAAAACACCATAGTTTGTATCAGGTATTGATAATTCAGTTATATTTTCTTCTTCCATTGGAAAATTAACTTTTCTAAATATAGAAGATTCTCTGTGCTTTAATGGCAAGGTCCTTTTGGTTATTAGGTGAATATTGATGTTTGTTTCTGGATTAAAGGCTCTTAAATCAAAAAATGCAATGTCCTTAGGGGAAGGGTTTACTACTTCAATAGTTGAAAGGACTCCTTGATCGAACGGTATATAGCAATCATCTTTATCTAACAAGAATGTATCCCCATTATCCAATACATGAAGATTTTTATCTATTTCTACATGTAGTGATTTTCGATTACTCCAAGCAACAATAATTGAAACAATAAGAGCGGTAAAAGAAACTACTACAGTTGTTATTCTGACTATAAGGTCTAAATTCATGACTAGAATTCTCCTCCTTGAATTATTTGATAACTTATTTGAGTTTAGGGAAATAATCCTATAAAAGCAAACAAAAAGAATAAAGAGGTGAAGAGATTGAATGAAATAGAAATCCAAGAAATGCTTCATAAAGCAGAGATTAAAACAGACATATTATCTATTGCCTACAATCTTTTGACAGATGAAAAATACTCTAAGCAAGAGGCCAGTAAAGAATTAGTTGAGTTTTTAGATAAACATGGTTTTAACGAATAGGGGGAAATGGGATGGCCATTGGCGACTTATTATCAAAAGCGAGGAAACGCCAGGGCATGACGCAGGAGGATTTAGCAGCCGATGTAAATTACAGCCGTGAAGCGATTGCCAAATATGAAACAGGAGCAAGAAAAATGCCAAAGGAACTTTATCAAGAAGTAACGCAATCTGTTGATGATCCACAATTCTATTTTGAAACATGGGAAGCAGTTAGTGGGGTGGTTAGTATTCCTTACTTTGACGGTGAGTACATAGATCAGCACCCAGCCAGTATGCATTACTTAGTTAGAAAAGAAACCGCCGAAGCTTTGGAACAATTGAATACCGTCTGCTGGGTGAAGCCGGCAAATGTCCGAACTGCTGATGAACGAGAAGAAATGAAAAAAGTTCTGATGGAAGTGTTAGATGCAGCAGCCAGCATGATTAATTTAGTGGCATGCATTTGCAAGGAATACAGATTTTCGATGAAAGATATTTTTCGGGCATGGAATGTATCGATGAAAATACGAAAATTCAATAAGTAGAGAGGTGGAAGAAATGCTAAGTATTCAAATTGATAAAGAAGAAGTAAAACAACTGTATATAGAAAAGCTGAAAGAAAAAATATCAGAAGTCGATGCTGAATTGGTCTTTTGGGATGCCAATGAATTAAAAAGAAGAACTTGCATGTGCTGGAATACGATTCAAAAAGAGTTTTTCTTTGATCCACGATTTCCAAAATATAAAGTGGGCAATAAATGGTATTTTCCTGCAGAAGAGGCAAAAGCATTTTTACTAAAGTGGTTATTAGAAAGGGGAATATGATGAACTATTATTTAGCTTCTGATATAAGCGCGTTGGAATTAGTTGGTGATGGAAAGGTATTAGCAAAAGTAAATACGTTATTAAAAGAAGATGGAAGCATTAAATTAGTAGCTTTTCATATTACAGGAAATGCAATAACAAGGGTAGCACTTTTGTTCAGTGTGGACCTTGGAGATAGTATGAGTTGCTTTACTTATAGAGAGTTTGATTATTTTGAAGGAACAGTAGATGACATTATCTGTAACTCTATTAAATATCATGCAGGAGTATCAGAGTTTCAAATGAAGCATTTTTCCCGGTTAAAACAGTTTTATTTAAAAAGTATACCGAAAGAGGAGTCAGTAAAATGAAGCAGCCAATTGTTCTTTCTTCTGGACAACAAGAAATGATTAAAACAGCCATGCAATTCAAGCGTTCTACATTGCAGGGGATGAACAAAAAGTTATTTGATATTGCCTTTAACAAAGTGAACCAGATGGATCATGTAGTGGAACTGGATGGCATGGAAATGATTTATCTCGCACAGTCTATGAACAAATATGCAAAGTACCTGTCCAAACGAGAGGAAATAGAAAAGTCCAAATTATACCGTGCAGCAGCTGAGGGAATTGAAATCATTCGAATTAAATTTCAAATGGAAAATGGGCCTAAAGTGAAAAAGGAAAAAGCAGCTAATGCGGGAACATTAACTGCTTAACAAATCCTTATACGCCTATATAAAAAATACCACGAATTATAGTGGACGGCAAGTGCTTAATCGGGCTTGTCGTAATGGTTAGGAATTATTCTTTCCTAGCCATTACGGTGCGCACCGATTACACAAAAGGAGGTATCACCTTGGATCGCAAGGAGAAGCGGAAAATCCGCCTGCAGATTATTCAAATTTTGAATGAGGAATGTGGCAATTGCATGTATCGAAAAGATAATCAGTTCAATAGCATGTGTCACCGGTTTTGTACATTCGGTAAAAATATGCAGCAGCTGCAAGCAAAGATAGAAACAAAGGAAGAAGAAAAGGCACAGCCAGCAAAAGAGCAGCCAATAAAAAAATTTCATAAAGGCAGATTTACACCGGAAGAAGAGTTTTATTTGTTGCATCATATGGACTTATATTCGCTTACGCATTTAGCGAATAGATTGAATCGTTCTTTAAGTTCTGTAAGTTTAAAGATCAAGCAATTGCGTAGGAAAAAGAAGGAACAAGTCTCTTAAAGGTAGGTGGAAACATGCTTTATCAAGTAGATTTTGCTATTAGGGTAAAGGGAGCCTATCAAGATATCTATCAAGCTTTTATTTTTGCTATGAGCCTTACAGAAGCGAAGGCAGAGGCGGAAGAAATAAAAGCAGAGGTATTAGAAGGCATAAAACAAAAAATTCATGTTTTTATTGGTGATCCTGCTTGTTAAAGGTAAAACAATCTAAAGTCGTTTTACCAGCAGATATTCTGGAGGCAGAGGGGCAATCAAATTTTGCGGAAAAAGTACAAGCGTATATGAAACGTTATGACGGTTATAAAGTAATTGCGGTAGAAAATGGATTGGCGATATGTGAAGTATTCGAGAGGAGAGAAACTAGTGGCAACCAAAACAAAAAGGGTCATCATCAAAGAAGAACTAGTGGAGCTAACGGGTGATTTTAAGCTTGCGATTGTTTTGAATCAAATGATTTATTGGTCTGAACGTAAAGAGGATGTAGAAAGCTTTGTGCAAGAAGAGGTGGAGCGTCTACAAAAGTATGCAGATAACGCTAGAGATGCAGAGGTGCTGTCTGTCAATCTACTAGAAAGCCATGGCTGGATTTATAAAAAAGCAGAGGATTTAGCTGCTGAAACGATGATTAATGTGAAGCCTAAAGCGATGCGCGAATATTTAAAGGTGCTTGTTGCCAATGGCTGGCTGGATGAAAGACGTAATCCAAAATTAAAGATGGATCGCACGCTGCAGTATCGTGTGAACATCCTTAAAATTCAACTGGATTTGAATAAATTAGGCTACAACTTAGACGGCTATCCATTGCCGGTTGTTCTTGACGAAAAGGAAAATACGAATTTTCCTAAAGAAAACTCGAACGGTGAAAAAGAAAATACAAAGGGCGAAAAAGAAAATAGAACGGTCGAAAAGGAAGCTAGAAAGGGCGAAAAAGAAAGAGCAATACCAGAGATTACTACAGAGATTACTTCAGAGATCTTAGAAGAAGAAGTAGAAGAAGGCGCGCCATGTGCAAAAGTAAATCCATTTAAATTTTTCGAACAAAATGGCTTTGGCACAATTGGAGGTCATATCGACGAAAAGATTGATATGTGGTGTCAAGATCTTAGTGACGAGCTTGTAGTGAAAGCAATGGAGATGGCTGTAGAACGAGGAGCTAAAAACTTCGTGTATGTAGAAACGATATTGCGTAACTGGGCAGATAAAAAAATTCAAACAGTGGAGCAGGCAGAAGCTTTAACTGCGCAGTACAGAGAACAGCGCTCGAAGAAGCAGGTTGTTCCTCAGCAAAGAAAAGCAATTCGGACGGAAAAAATACCGGATTATTTTAATATGCCTAATTATGAAACATTACCGCAGGAGCAGCCAGTAAAGAATTTTGAAGAAGAAAAGCAAGAACTAGAAGAAATGATAAAGGGGTTAAGAAGCTAACAATGGCCAATAGAGAATCGATTGTTGAGGAGCGGAAAGATTTTGTTATCAGTGAGTTAATTTACTTCGGCATTACCAAATTAGCCGATGGCAGACAGCTGTATGAAGCGAAGCTAGGAGAACTGGAGCGGCTATACATACAACAGCAGGTGAAGCAGGCCAGAAAAGTGGTGATGGAGCAAGTACGATGAAAGGATTAACGCTTGGTCAACTCTATTATTTAGCAAGATATTCAAACGAACACCGTTATGAAGCCCTTGCTGAAATTTGTAGGAGGTTAAATCATGTTGTACAGCCAGTGCAGCTGTTGCGGTGAAACATTTACTTTAGCAGCTAGTGATGACTACTTATTTTGCTCAGAAGTATGCGAAAAGGCACATGATCTTTTTCAAGAGGAGGGTGAGAAGAGTGCAGCATGCTGCCTACCAAACTATCAAACAATGTCACTTTACGATCTATACAAAAGCTGTGCAAAAGGCAGCAAAAAAGCACAAACTGAATGGAAAAGGCGCTGGGAAACGCATTATCCAAATTTAATCGACAGAAAAAAGACCGAGCATACGGAAGCCCGGCCAAACAGCGATTTGAACATACCATCATTATAACAAAATTGGAGTGTTCAATGTGAAAAGAACAAAAGAAATTATCATTAACCAAGATATGTCCATTCAAGAAATGATAGAACCAGGAAAAATAAAAATTCTTGTCCTGGACGGAAACAAAGGCACTGCCGCATCTTGTGAAGCAGTAAACCACGGCGAAACAGTGATTGAGACGGTTAACGGGCAAAGCCGCCGCATTCACTTTAGGGAAAGCGAGCTTATTTAGGCAGCTGAATCTATAAAATAAATTATAAATAAAAGCTTGTACCGATTGTAGGGGATGGTTGGTACGAGTAAATGCTGAGTAGACAACAACTACGAAGGAGGAATAAAGTTGGCCAAGATTTTAGATGCATGTTGTGGGAGCAAGATGTTTTGGTTTGATAAAGAAAATGAAGACACCATTTTCATGGATAAACGAGAATTAGAAACAAAATTATGCGATGGGCGAAAATTAATAATTAAACTAGATGTCGTAGGAGATTTCCGCAATATGCCATTTGATGATGAAAGTTTTTACTTAGTTGTCTTTGATCCACCACATTTATTAAAGGCCGGGGAAGATTCTTGGTTGTCCAAAAAATATGGGAAGTTAGATGAAAATTGGTCAAAAGATATTGCTGCTGGATTTGATGAATGTATGAGAGTTTTAAAGCCAAATGGAACGCTTATTTTCAAGTGGAATGAAGACCAAATACCATTAAGAGAAGTATTAAAATGTTTTGGCCAAAAACCACTGTTTGGAAATAAGAGAAGTAAAACACATTGGTTAGTCTTTATGAAGTAATGCACCATACAAAATATTGCGAAGGAGGGGCGACTATGGAAATTAAAGAAGCGAAAGAGATCATTAAGACTGGGTTAGCTTGGGCAAATTGGACGGATGAACAAAAAGAAGCTATGGGATTAGCCTACACAGCAATGGTTAATGTTGAAAACATTAAAAGTTTTTGTATTGATTGCAACGGTGATGAAAGAGCAATCCAATCTTATGAAATATTAGATTTGATTAAATAATTGTTTCATAGTCGAAACAACGGTGACGCTAGTAATCTATAATGGCTTGTCACTGTAGTGGCCCTAAGTGAATAAAAAGAGGGTAAGAAAAAGCCCAGTATCCAATCGTAAGGAGGAGAACCAATTGTCTAATATCCACAAGTTAAAATTATGGCCAGAATATTTTGCTGCTGTTGCAGATGGAAGAAAGAATTTTGAAATAAGAAAAAATGATCGTGATTATCAAGTTGGGGATCTGCTGCTACTTCAAGAGTTTATACCGAACAAAGGATTTACTGGAAGAGTTCTAGATAGGAAGATCACGTATATAACTGATTTTGCTCAGCAAGACGGATATGTAGTAATGGGGATTAAATAGGGGATTTTCTTGAAATTGTCGACTTCTTAAAGTTTGTGGATTAAGTCCTAGTAAAGATTGGATAACCGGTAACAATTATGTAATAGAAAAGAAGGAAGGAAAAGGAATGATATAACAAAAAAAGCGCTATATGCGCTTTTCATGGATAACTGCTCTGCGGGCACTGCTGCCCGTGCAACCACTACACTAACTCTCCATCCTTTGATGGCCCGCAGAGCCCATTATCAATAATATTACAATCAGTAAAACAGGAATGATATTAATCATTAACCACAACACCTTTGATAAAACAAGCAAATTTAAAAGATTTGCAATGTTTGCAGATATTAAAGCAGAAACTAATACAGTAAAGGACCAGTTTCTTAATATATGGGAGGAGAGTTCAGGATTTGAACCCAACCTTGGCAGGAAAATTGATTATTAATTATTGTTTAATATACATTCTTCTTTTCACTTGGATTTCACAAGATCATCAGTAGGTTAAACCTATAAGAAGAAAGGGCTACTTTTATTGAGATGATGCTAGCAATAGTAGAATATACAGAATTTAAAAACATACTTAAATTTTCCATAAGCTTCACTCCCCGAAAATCAAAGAAAAAGGAAATAAGAAAAAATAAAATAATCAAGAAGCCAGTCATCATCAGCAATGGTAAGCCAATTCCATTGGACACAATGTGTTTCGACAATATAAAAATACCATAAGTGTTTAAAACTGTAAATAAATGTGCTTGTCAGATAAAAATTGTATTAGCTAAAAGGAGAGATAGATTTATGATGAACCGAGTCGTTTTAGTTGGCCGTTTAACAAAGGAACCAGAATTAAGATATACACCAAATGGAGTAGCAGTAGCAAGTTTTACTCTTGCAGTGAATAGAACATTTACCAATCAGAGAGGGGAAAGGGAAGCTGATTTTATTAATTGTGTAATCTGGAGGAAGCCAGCAGAAAATGTAGCGAATTTTTTACATAAAGGAAGTCTTGCTGGAGTGGATGGAAGAATACAAACACGTTCTTATGAGGGACAAGATGGCAAACGGGTCTATGTAACAGAAGTACTTGTGGAATCAGTCCAGTTTTTGGAGCCAAAAAATAATCAGCAGTCCAATAATCAAGAGTATAGGAGAATGGATGAAGATCCATTTGCGAATAGTGGGCAGATGGATTTAAAAGATGATGATTTGCCATTCTAACTATTAAATTCTACGCATCCAAAATAATTAGATTAAACTTTTCATAAATAATGCCAATTAAAGCCAAATAGGAAAAATAAAGATTCTAGCCCAGAACGGAAACAAAGGCACTGCTTCATCTTGTGAAGCAGTAAACCATGGCGAAACAGTGATCCAGACGGTTAACGGACAAAGCCGCCGCATTCACTTTAGGGAAAGTTAGCTTATTTAGGCTGCTAAATCTATGGGATAAATTATAAATAAAAGCTTGTACGGATTGTAGGGGATGGTTGATACAAGTGTCAGTGTTGAGTAGACAACAATCTGACACTTGTAACTTACAATACCTTGTCATTGTATGAACTCCAAATAAAAAACTTTGCAGTAGAAAGGATAAAGGAAAATAAAAATTCAATTTACTTAAAAAATGTTTTTAGGATGGGTGATTTGAATTTTTGTTACTAAATTTATCTTTAAAGTAAAGGTAATCTACCTTATGTTTAGTTGCCATGAGTTGTGAAGCTAAGATAGCTGTATACACTGTTGTTAAAAGAACTGTCAATATACCAAATCCTAAAAGAGGATTATCCTTGTTCATAATATTGCACCTCCTAAAATATACTGTATTTTTATCTTCTCTAAACAAGCTGAATATATACAGTAATTATCGTACATCGATGTATTAAATGAAAAAGTTATGAACAAATAAAAAAATGAGTTTTTTTCACGATTCTAATTGATTCGGTAAATTCATTAGAACCTAGAGAAGGAAGAGGAGGATAATCGGAGCATATTTAATTAGTCAAGGATAGCTATTCATTAACAAGTAAATATAAAAAATGGTGGTGTTAAAGTAATCAGGTAGTAAATTGTTTGAGTAGGATTGAATAATGCAGGTTTACGATTTTGGTAAAATAATTTTACGCATTCAATAATATTTAAGTTGAACTGTTCAAAAATAAAGCGAATTAGAGCCAAATAGGGTAAAATAAAGGTAACTAAATAAGTCCAAGACCGAAAGCGTGCGGACACTGATACAAACAGCATTTTTATGTTGTTTTATCGGTGTCCGTTTTTTTGTCTATTGAATTGTTGAAATGAAGCCATTTTGTTTAGAAAAGGGGTCGAAATCATGATGGAAGATTTATTAAAACAATACAAATTATCATTAAAAGGCATTAAGAAGAAGCGGGAGCAATTTAAAGAGCAGATTAATTGTCTTCAAGAGGTTATAAAAGATAAGCGGAATAAGAAAAAGGATAGATTGTTGGCCAAGGAAGAGAAGCAGCTATTAGAAGCGGAAGATATTATTTATGCTGGTATGGAAAGTGATTTATTGTTTGCAATTGAGTGGATGAAGACAGGGAAAAATCCGGGAAATAGAAGGGCTATTGAACGAAGGTCTGTTTATCAGAATACAAAGCCTGTTGATCCAGTGCTTATGCAGCGTTATTTCAGAAGTACAGAAAATTGCTATGAATGGGATAGGGAAGAAAAGGAATATGCTGCTTCTTATTCTGAGCGTGTACATATTGATGATTTATTATCTGTATTAACGGAAAGTGAAAGAGAAATTTATTTAATGAAAAAGGGATATGCTCTTTCTTTAAGTAAAATTGCAGATGAACGAGGTATAGTAAAGTCCGTTGTTTCTCGCACATTAAAGCGTGCGGAGAAAAAAATAGAAGAGAAATTATTGTTAGTAGGGGGGAACTAATATGGAGTATGTTCAACCAATTAGGGACCCAGAGCTGTTAGAAGAGCTGAAGAAATATTTAAAAGCGGGAAATGAACGGGATTATGTCATGTTTATGCTGGGAATAAATACAGGGCTAAGGATATCGGATATTTTAAAGTTAAAGGTGAAAGATGTTCGCGGCGATTTTATTAGCATTAGAGAGAAGAAAACTGGAAAAGCAAAAAGGGTAGTTATTCGACCTGTTTTGAAAAAGGTATTAAAGGATTATATTGCCAAGATGAAAGCTCATGAATATTTGTTTAGAAGCAGGAAGGGAAGAAATAAACCAATAAGAAGAGAGTCTGCTTACAGCTTATTAAAGAAAGCGGCAGCTGCAGTTGGCATTGAAGAATTTGGTACACATACGATGAGGAAAACGTTTGGATATATGTTTTATAGACAGACGCATGATGTAGTTGCGTTAAGAAAATTATTTAATCATAGAGACGATTCTACAACACTAAGATATATTGGTGTGGACCAGGATCATTTAGACGATTTAATGCTAAAGATAAAAATTTAGCATTATTTTTTTATGTTTTTTTCTTCGAAAAAGGGACTGAAAAGATGGCTGCTGAACCGTTGAATATTTCATAAATGTACAGGTATATGATTCGTATATAAATATTTTTAAAATGCTTATGTGTCAAGGCTTCACAGCCCTTTTGTGAATCTTACAGAATTACTAGATAAGAAAGATTCGCAGGATTTAGGGCAACCTTTGCCACCTATATATGAGAAAACAATTGAACGGATATAGGTTGGTGATGATATGAAGGTGCACGATCATCTGAAAACAGAACATTTAAGACAGCTTGAAAAGATGGGGAAGAAAGATAAAATGAGTAGGCGAGAAGTTGAAGAACTAATGAATTTGAATATGCAAACTCTAAGGCGTGGGCATGGTGGGGCTAAGAAGAGAAGGTAATTTATGCATATTGCATATAATTTATTTTTACAAATAAACTTTTTTTTATTTTGTTAACTATAAATTCGTAAATTTTTATTCCGTTATTAATTAGTGAAAATATAGTACTTAATACACCTATAACTTCAAAAAGTAAATGCCACATATAAACACCGCCATTTTTAGAGTTATTTATATTATTAGCTATTTGATTATGAAATATTCTTTCTGGTCATTAAGTGTCGTAATTTGTCGAACGATAGTATTTGTCCATTTATTTCCTTTCTTTGATAATTAGGAGAAAGGAGGAATGATAATGATGTTTTTTGACCCAGGCGTGAGACCCGGATTTATGATGCCTTTAAGTGACGAAGAAATAGAAAAATTAAATAAGAAATATTATTGCAAACAATGTAATGCAGAAATAGAAGGTTATGAGCATTCTTGGCAGGATGAAAAATGTGATGAGTGTTATAAGAAATCTATTTGGGTCAGTATTAAAAGAGATTATAGAGTGAAGATAAAATACTCTAGAGATTCTAAAGTGCCTAAAAAACTTCATGGATTGTGGGTAACAATAGAAGGATTTAATAATCGTAATAATCCGGTATTTTATTGCCCGTTAACAGATAAACCAAGGGTATTAAGCTTTAGTAATATGGATCAGGCACATGAACGTTATAAACTTAGATAGCACCTGTTTTAGGTGCTTTTTATTTTGGATAAAGAAGGATGATGTAAAGATTAAAGGAATAACCTTCTTAAGGAGGAAGTGAAGTTCTATGCAGTTTTTCAGAGATTTTGTGAATTTAACACCGGTGCAACATTTAATTGAATATCGGTGGATATGGGGATTATTTATAATGTATTTATTTAGTATTTTATTTATCTCAAAGAAAATCACCAAGTAATCTATAAAACTAAGATCATTCACTTATTATTTAGTATAAATGGACCAAAAGAAAGCATTTGAAAGAGTGTTTTTTATTTTGTTTTAAAACTAAAAAATATTTTAGGTTCTTTCAGACTTTGAAAAGTCTAGCGGGTGCTGGCGAGCATTTTTTCTGCTCAGTTTCTGGGCGAAAAAGGCCATTTCGCTTTCGCGGTATGAAATCTTGGGAAATAATTTTGAAAGGAGGAGAAAACCTTTGGTACGCAAGGATTCAATCGATGACAGCAATATCATCAGTACAAAGAAATTTAGCGAAATACTAGGTGTTTCAACACGAAGGATACAGCAATTAGCAGATGATAATGCCTTAGTCAGAGTAGGAAGAGGACAGTATGATTTATCTCAATCTATAAAAAAGTACATTGAGTATCAGATCGAGAAGGCTATGCCAGACGAAGAACTGGATAATGCAATCGAGACAGCCTTATGGACAAAAGCCCGAAGAGAAAAAACGGAATTAGAAGTACAGATTATAAAAGGCGAGCTGCATCGATCAGAAGATGTTAAGAGAGTCATGAATGATATGTTGATGGCTTTCAGACAAAGAACACTTTCTCTTCCTTCAAAATTAGCACCACAAGTCGTGATGATAGAAGATATTCAAGTCATTAAAGACACTTTAAAAATTGGTGTAATTGAATTGCTTAATGAATTAAAAGATTATGATCCTGCCGTTTTCTATGAAATTAGTAAAGATAAAATGTTCTTGAATGAGGAGGAAGCAGAAGAAGAAATGAGTGATGTCAGTGACAACAAGCTCAGATTATAAAAAGACGCTCGCTTTATTTCAGAAGCTAGCAGTTGATATTCTTGAACCTCCTCCAGATTTAACGGTAAGTGAATGGGCAGACCAGCATAGAAAATTGTCTAGTGAAGGATCTGCAGAACCAGGGCAATGGAGAACGGATAGGGCACCTTATCAACGTGGTATTATGGACTCAATAAATGATCCAGATTGTGAGAAGGTGGTTATTATGTCGTCGGCACAGGTAGGGAAAGCATTAGATATTAATACAAAATTACCAACACCTAATGGTTGGACCACTATGGGAGATATAAAAGTTGGAGATAAGTTGTTTGATGAAAAAGGGGAAGTGTGCGAAGTCCAATATGTAACGAATCTCATGCACAATCATACATGTTATGAAGTAGTTTTCTCCGATGGTTCTAAAATTATTGCAGATGCAGATCATCAATGGACTGTAGATAGTTACAAATACGGTAGTAAGTATGAAAGAAAAACTCTAAAAACCGTAGATATGCTGCATGATTATAAACAAGGGGATAGGAATAAATATGCTATTCCTGTTGCATATTCTTTGCAATTAAAGGAAAGGGAGTTACTAATTCCGCCATATATATTAGGTGTTTGGTTAGGGGATGGGAATTCTTATTCTGCCCAAATTACGATTCATGAGAAGGATAGAGAAATATTAGAATATATTTCAGCATTAGGAAGTAAAACAGAAATTATTAATCCTAATCAATCTACTTGGCGCGTGAAATTAGATCCTTATAAACGAGGAAATACCTGTACTAGAGGTCATAATACAGATGTTTTAGGGCTTTCTAAGCATGGTTACTGTGCAGAATGTCATAGACAATATGCGATGAAACATAAATACAAAGATGATAGTAGACTAGATCCAGTAATCCATACGGTTCCTACTATGCACAATAAATTAGCGGAGCTTAATCTTTTGAAAAATAAGCATATTCCAATCCAATATTTACGTTCATCTAAAGAACAAAGATTAGCATTATTGCAAGGACTGATGGACTCCGATGGACATATTACCAAAAGAGGAAGATGTGAATATTCAACGGTTAGTAAATCCTTGGCCGATGGATTCCAAGATCTATTAAGCGGTCTTGGAATAAAACATACAAGAAAAAAGAAGGTTACAGTCTGTACTTATAAAGGGAAAAAAATATACGGAGAATGTGAACGGTTCTCATTTTTAGTATATGATGATATGCCTGTATTTAAGTTATTGAGAAAACTTGAAAGGCAAGTCAGTAGAGTTGGAGCTAGAACAACTGAGACAGAAAATAGAAGGATTATTGGGATTAATCCAGTAGAAAGTAGACCAGTAAGATGTATTACTGTAAACTCTCCTTCTCATTTATATTTAGCTGGTGAAATGATGATACCAACGCATAATACGGAATTTCTTTTAAATATGGCAGGCTATCATATGGCTCAAGATCCAGCACCAATATTATTAATGCAGCCGACAGAACAATTAGCGAAAAGTTTTTCAAAGCAAAGGTTAGCGCCGATGATTCGCGATACACCAACAATAAGAGGAAAAGTGGCCGATGTAAAAACTAGAAATGGCGGTAACACCACTTTAGAAAAGTCCTTTCCAGGTGGATATATAGCATTAGTTGGAGCGAATGCACCTAGTAATTTAGCTGGTCGTTCCATTCGAATTTTACTGGCAGATGAAGTAGATCGCTTTCCTGTTTCAGCTGGTACCGAAGGAGACCCTTTGTCTCTTGCCGAGAAGCGAACAAATAACTTCTATAATCGCAAAAAGGTTTTTGTTTCTACACCAACTAATAAAGGAACTTCCAGAATTGAAGCGGAGTTTGAGCTTAGTACAAAAGAATATTACCACTTACCTTGTCCATCTTGTGAAGGATTGCAGCCATTAAGTTGGGCACAAATAACTTTTAATAAAGAGGATTTAAATGAAACCATTTATCATGCATGTAAAGAATGCGGAGCCATGCATACAGAATATGAGTGGAAGAAACAAAAGGGACATTGGATTGCTGCTAATCCAGAAGCTGCATATAGAGGATTTCATTTAAACGAATTGATAAGTCCGTGGAGAAAATGGAGAGAAATTGTTTCTGATTTTTTAGATGCAAAGAAAAAAGGTCCAGAAGCAATGAAAGTTTGGGTAAATACAAGCTTAGGTGAAACATGGGAAGAAGAAGGAAAACAGTTAGAGGATGGCGATTTAATGAGCCGTACCGAAAACTATGAAAATGACGCAGAGGTTCCAGATGGTGTGAAAATTCTAACGGCTGCTGTTGATACTCAAGATGATCGATTTGAAATTGAAGTGGTTGGCTGGGGAGAAGGAAAAGAATCATGGGGAATACAATACCATGTTATTTATGGAGATTTGAAAGAACAAATAGTATGGGATGAACTAGATGCTTTTCTTTCCAAAACTTGGAGCAAAGCAGATGGTAAAAAGTTCGGAATTATGTGTACCTGTATGGATAGTGGAGGACATTTTACCCAAGAAGTTTATAAATTTACTAAGCCAAGAGAAGCGAGAAGAATTTATGCTATCAAAGGTAAATCTACAGGAAAAGGAGAGTATGATCCTTTAATTGCTGGTACAAGTAGACCTAAGCCAACAAAAACACTTCTGGTACATTTAGGCGTTAATGAAGGCAAGTCTAGATTGATGTCCAGTTTGCAAATAGAAGATTTTGGTCCGAACTATTGTCATTTTCCAAAAGGAAGAGGATATAACGAAGAGTATTTCAAAGGACTAACAGCAGAAAAGTTAGTGACAAGATATGAACAAGGGATTCCTTATCAGGTATGGAAGAAAGTAAGAGCTCGAAATGAACCTTTAGATTTACGTGTATATAATATCGCTGCTCTTGAAATCGCGAGTCCAAATCTTGAAAAGGAATATGTGAAGTCAACTAATAAAAGTAAGAAGAGAAGAAGAAGAACGGCTTCGAAAGGGGTTAAGTAATGAGTTTAATTGATTTAGAAAGAGCTAAGAGGCATTTAGAAGCATGGTTGAATGCTGAATTGGCTGTTTCTACAGGACAAAGTTACAGTCTGGGCTCACGGTCACTTACTAGAGCAAATTTATCTGAAATAAATAAACAGATCATATTTTGGCGAAATGAAATTTCTAGATTAGAAGGTAAGGGACGAAGGGCGAAACGTTTTATGCCAAGAGATTTATAAAGGGTGATAGCTTATGAATTTAATAGATAAAGCAGTTGCTTTTTTTAGTCCTGCTGCTGCGTTAAATCGAGTGCATGCTAAGAAGAAATTGGAAATCATAAACAGTGGTTATGATAATCATGGAGCAAGCGCTAAAAAGAAAAGCATGCAAGGATGGTTAACGAGTTCTGGCTCCGTTTTGGAGGATATTGAATATAATATTCCCACTCTTAGAGAGCGTTCTAGAGATTTATATATGGGAGCTCCATTAGCAACAGGGGCATTAAAAACCATGCGAACCAATGTAGTGGGGGCAGGATTACGATTAAATGCTCAAATCGATGCAGATTATTTAAATATGTCTACAGAAGAAGCAGATGCATGGGAAACAAAAGTAGAAAGAGAGTTTTCCTTATGGGCAGATTCTATTAATTGTGACGCTCAAAGGATGAATAACTTTTATGAATTGCAGCAATTAGCCTTTCTTTCCTGGTTAATGAGTGGGGATTGTGTGGTATTGCTTCCAGTTATGCCAAGAATGGGAATGCCCTATGATATAAGAGTGAAAATTATTGAAGCTGATAGGGTATGCACTCCATATAATGCTATAACTAAGGATGACAAAATCATAAATGGTGTAGAAATTAACCAAATGGGAGAAGTAGTCGCCTATTATATTGCCGATAAGCATCCCAATTCTTCGATAGCATCGATAAATAAATGGACAAGAATTCCTAAATTTGGTGCAACTTCTGGAAGAATGAATGTTATTCATCTGATGGAAAGTGAAAGACCGGAGCAACGCCGTGGTGTTCCTGTTCTTGCTCCAGTAATTGAGAGTATGAAACAATTGGCCAGATATTCAGAAGCAGAATTAATGGCTGCTGTAATAAATGGCATGTATTCTGTTTTTGTTACAACAGAAACAGCACAAGGAAATAGTGATTTTAATAGCATTGATGATGAAGACTTGATAGATGACGAGGACGATTCCACTATTGAATTGGGTAGTGGGACCGTCCATTTTTTAGGGGAAAATGAAAAAATTCAAGAATCCAATCCTGGCAGACCGAATCCAAATTTCGATGGTTTTGTTACTTCTATTTGCAGACAAATAGGAACAGCATTGGAAATCCCCTATGAATTATTATTAAAACATTTTACAGCTTCTTATTCTGCTTCTAGAGGAGCTCTTTTAGAAGCTTGGAAAATGTTTAAAATGCGTCGTGATTGGATGGCAAATGATTTTTGCCAACCCATATACGAAGAATTTTTAGCAGAAGCCATAGCAAAAGGGCGTATTTATGCACCAGGTTTTTTCACAGATCCTATGGCTAGAAAAGCTTATTGTGGAGCGGAATGGAATGGCCCTTCTCAAGGACAATTAGATCCTTTGAAGGAGGTGAACGCAGCAGAAAAACGGGTGGAAAATGGATTTTCTACACGTTCACAGGAAACGGTGGCTATGGGGAATGGAGATTTCTTTCAAAATAATCGATTGCGTACTTTGGAGGAAAAAGCAAGAAAAGAAGCTGGGTTAGTTTCAGAAAAGGCAGCTACTACAACTCAAACCAATCCAGGAGAAAAAGAAGATGAGGAGGAGGTGAAAGAATGAAAATAAGTGTAAGAGGACCAATCATATCAAGCAATGATCAGTGGATTTATGATTGGTTTGGGATTGATGCTACTAGTCCGAAAAAGGTGAGTGATATTCTAGATAGCATCGCACCAGATAACAAAGAAGATATCATAGTAGAAATAAATAGCGGCGGTGGATCGGTGTATGCAGCATCAGAAATATATACACTTTTAAAAGATCATCCGAATAATGTCGTTTCTAAAATTTTAGGTCTTGCAGCAAGCGCGGCATCCTATATTGCATTGGGAGCTAATAAAGTTCTTATGGCTCCTACTGGTCAAATAATGATTCATAATGCTTCTGCGGTAGCTAGTGGAGATTATAGAGATATGGATTTAGCATCTAATATCTTAAAAAATACTAATATAGCTATCGCAAATGCCTATAAATTAAAAACGGGAAAGTCACATGAGGAGTTATTATCCATGATGGACGAAGAAAAATGGTTAACTGCTCAACAAGCAAAAGAAGTAGGTTTGATTGACGAAATTATGTTTGATAACGGTGAATTGGCTATTGTGGCAAATGCTCATACAAATAGCGAGGGAATGCTGCCGCAACAGGTTATTGATAAGTTTAGAAGCGAAATGATGGGAATGAATATTTCTGGAGAAGGAGCACCGGCTCAAATAACCAACCAAGTTGCTGTACCTGTAGTAGCCAATCAAACACAACAAAAGGAGGAACCAAAAGCTATGGATTTAGAAATGTTCAAAAATGATCATCCTGAACTATTTAATCAAGTGAAAAATCTTGGTTATGAAGAGGGAGTGACAGCAGAAAATGCTCGAATCAAGGACATTGAAGATTTACAGATGCCCGGTAATGAAGAGTTAATTAATAAAGCAAAATTTGAAGATAAAATCGAGGCTAGTGCATTAGCTGTTGAAATCATCAAAGCCGAAAAAGCAAGAGGAGCAAACTATTTAAACAATGTAAATAATGATGCTCAAATTATGAATAAAGTTCCTGGTGGTGATGCGCCTGGATCATCTAAAAACAACCAGTCTAATGAGATTAACGCTTTAACTAATGCTTTAAATGGTGCACAAACAGAAGAAGATAATGCGTTGAGCAATGCATTAGGGGAGGCGCTTTAAGATGAAACTAAATGGAGATGTTGGTGAAATTGGCTATGATAATTTGTTTGCAGGAGCTTCTATTCCTGTTGAAACAAAGTCTATTCGATTGAAAAGTGGTCAAGGAGTACTTCTTAGAGGGACGGTTGTAGGAATAATCACAGCTTCTGGACTTGCTGTTAAGGTAAATAGCACGGCAACGGATGGAAGCGAGTCTGCAGATTGTATTTTAACAGATGATGTAGACACTACTGCAGAAGTGGTTACAACAGGTTATGTATCTGGATTGTTTAACCGAAAAGCTTTAATTTTTGGCGGAACTGATACTGCTGACAAACATGAGAGAACACTTAGAACATTAGGGATTTTATTGAAAGATAATCTAGAATAGGAGGAAATAGAGTGAACTTAAATCTTTATAGAACAACAACGATGCTTCCAGCAATTCAAAAAATGGTTGCTCCAACTTCATTTTTAAAGAACACCTTTTTTCCCGATGCAGCAACATTTGTAACGGAAGAAGTATTATTAGATTATACAAAAGGGAAAAAGAAAATGGCCCCATTTGTAGCTCCTAGAGTGGGTGGTATTACAGTAGATAGAGAAGGATATAAAACAGAAAAATATCTTGCTCCCAAAATAGCTCCACAACGTGCTATTACTATCGATGATCTTGTCATTCGCGGCTTAGGGGAGAATGTATTTAGTAGCAAAACTCCCGAACAAAGACAAATCGAACTTTTAGCAAAGGACCTTAAAGACTTAACTGCCCGCATAGTAAGAAGACAAGAATGGATGTCTGCTCAAGCATTGCTTAATGGAAAAGTTATCATGAAAGGGTTTGTTGATAAAAGTGATAACAATTATGTAGAACAAGAACTAGACTTTAATTTTACCAATAAAGAAATATTAGAAGGTACAGATCGCTGGGGGCAAGGCGGGGACATTTATGAGGATCTAGAAAATTGGAAACTGCAGGTCACTGAAAAAACAGATGCAATGGTTGATATGGCTATTTTTGGAAGGGATGCTTTAAAGGCATTTAGAAACGATGAAAAAATCCAAAAGTACATGGATATTAGAAATATGAACCTAATTGAATACAAACCAGCATATAAAGGCGATGGGCTTAGTTATATTGGTAGGATCGCAGAATTAAACTTAGATATTTATACGTATGATTCTTGGTTTGTAGATGATGATGGCATTTTAAAACCATATATTCCGGCTAATACAGTCATTCTTGCAAAATCCAATTTAGGAGAAACTTTATACGGAGCTATCACTCAAATGGAGAAATCCGGTCAATTTATTACGTATGATGGCAAAATTATTCCACGTTCTTGGGAAGATATGAATGCAGAAACAAGAATGCTGCGTTTATCTAGTCGCCCAGTGCCAAAACCAAATGATGCGGACGAATGGTTCGTAGCACAGGTGGTGTAATGATGATTATTGAATTTACATTAAGAAGTCGATATAACGGGAAACGGTTTATGCCAGGCCAACAAGCGAATATTCCGGAAGATGTAGCAAAGCGATTAGTAAATAGCGGAGCTGCTTTTTTTATTGAAAAAAAAGAGATATTAGAAGCAAATGGAGCTCCAAAAGGCGATCCTCCAAGTAAAGAAGCAGATAGTGATGAGGTGGATTTTTACAAATTACTAGATAAAAAGTTCACTTTAGATGAATTGAAAGAGGTTGCAATGGAAGAAGAAATTGTTATTCCTTCTTTTAAAATTAATAAAGGTCCATTAATCGAACTGATTATAGAAGAAAACAAAGCAGAAGAGGTACTTGCTCATGCTGGTGAGCAGTAATGAGCATGTTTAAAGATTTCTTAGCGCAGGATATGCAGACATTTTTTAATGAAAATGAATTTGCAGATAAGGTTGTTATTGAAGGACAATCAATTACTGTTGTTATGGATCCAGAATTATTGGAAAAAAAACAATTAAGCAGTGGCGGAGAGGGGCTTGCGGATGCAGAGCTTCTTTTTTATGTGCCAACAAATGCCATTTCTTATCGCATTGATATAGGCGATAGTATAACGATCAATGATTATAGCTATAGTGTTTTAACTTGTTCAGAAGATAATGATATGTATGTCGTAACGGTAACGAGGTATCACACATGAATGTAACTGTCGATGTCGATAACCGGTTGTTAAATGAAGTCAGAGAACAATTAGGAGAATATTCAAAGAAGGCACCTAATGCTATTGCCAGCGCGCTTAACCGGGCCATTACTAATGTTGCGGCTAATGTCAGCAAAGAAACGAGAAAAGAATACATTATCAAGTCTTCTGACATTAAAGAAACATTACGGAAAGTACGGGCATCTAGATCGAGTATGTCCGGTATTGTTGCTTCTAAAGGTCGCCCAATACCTATTGATCGATTTAAAATATCTCCTAAAAAAGTACAGCCTAAAAGGAAAAAACCTATAAAAATTGCTGTTAAAAAGGGGAGTTTAAGGGAGTCTTTAGGGGCATTTGTAGCAGATATTAACGGCATAAAAGTATTTAAGCGAGAAGGGAAGAAAAGACTTCCCATTAATAGAATATTTGGTCCATCTGTTCCACAAATGGTGGGCAATGAGGAAGTACGAGCAAAAATTAATGCAGAAGGTTTAGATACATTTAACAGATATTTAGACCATGAAATCAATCGAATTTTAAACAGGGGGCAAGAAGCATCATGATACCTGTTTTTTTACAAGACGAGATCAAAAAACGTCTGGAAAAATTGTTTGAGGGCCATTTATTTGATGATCCAAGGGGAAATAGAACAAATTTAAAGGTATATGAGCAGCATTTGCCTATAAAAAAGGCAAGTAAAGATGATAATTCCTCCTTATATCCTTGTGTCATTGTGCAGCTGCAACAAGGATTTAATCAAAAAGTAGCGATTACTCTAATTATCGGGATTTTCAATGAAAGTTCAGATAGGACAGGGTATCGCGATTTATCAACTATTATTCAAAAAATCACGACGAATTTTGCTGAATATCCAACCATGACAAGACAATATAGTCTTGCAGAAGAACCAAAATGGGCAATTCATGATGAAGATGTCCACCCCTATTATTTTGCTGGAATTGAATTAACCTTCCAAGCAGGATTACAAATAGAACGTAAGGATGTGAGTCACTTAATATGAGTACAAAAAAAGATCAAGATGTTGCTTCAGAAGAAACAGCGACTGTTAAAGAAACGAAAGTGGCCAAAACGAAAGCTGCTTCCAAGAAAACAGTAGATGAAATTAGAAAATCAGAAGAAATTACAAGTCAAATTTATTTAGGACCGAATTTGCCAAATAACTCCCTTGTACAGCATGCCATTTTCACTAATGAACTGCCGCCATATGTGCAAGAACATATGGAGAAGTGTGCAGCCATTAAAGAATTATTAGTGCCGGTTAGCCGACTTGCAGAAGTATCAGCAAATCTTGGGGTGCCAGGAACAAAAGATCAGATTATGTTTGAACAAATTTCTAAGTATGTAAGAGGTGAAAATTAATGGCGTATGAACATGGCATAAATATATTAGAAAACGATACATCCTTAACGCCTCCTGCTCAAAATACAGGGGGCGTTCAAATTGTTGTCGGTACTGCGCCGGTTCATTTAGCAGATGATCCATTTAATGCTACAAACAAGCTTGTTTTAGCCAATACCTTTGCAGATGCGAAAAAGGCATTAGGATATAGCGAGTCATTCGGTAAATACACGCTTTGTGAGTCCATGTATGCTTCTTTTCAATTTAAGCAAGTGGGACCTGTTGTGTTTATTAACGTATTGGATCCTACTACTCATAAAACTGCTGTGACAGATCAAGCCCTTACGCTTACAAAAGGCGTAGGTGTTATTAATGACGAGGGTGTTTTGCTAAGTAAGGTGGTTCTAAAAAGTTCAGATGGCACTAAAACGTATGTCCGAAATACGGATTATACATTAAGTTTTAATGCTGACGGAAAGCCGGTTGTAACCATTTTGACGAGTGGAACAATTCCAGCTAATACAACAGCATTAAAGACTAGTTATGACAAAGTGGATCCTTCTAAAGTGACAAAATCGGATATTGTTGGGGGCTATGATAGTGCAACAGGCAACTATAAAGGTGCCGAGCTAATCCAAAAAGTATATCCAACACTTAGCGTAATTCCAGGATTAATTCTTGCTCCTGGTTGGTCACAATATCCAGACGTATACGCAGTTTTAGTAGCAAAAGCAAAGAAAATTAACGGCTGCTTTAACGCAGAAGTAATTGCAGATGTCGATAGCAGCGTGGCCACCAAGTATGAAAATGTTGGCACTTGGAAAAATGACAATGGCTATACAAGCGAAAAAAGTATGGTTTTATGGCCAAAAGTTAAGGTTGGTACGAAAATCCTTTGGTATAGTGCTGCTTATGCTGCAGAAATAAAAACAATGGATGAAGAAACAGAAGATGTACCAGCAAAATCTCCGTCTAATAGAGTTATAGCAATCAGTGGAGCTGTTCTTCCAGATGGAACCGAAGTCTATTTAGATATTACACAAGCAAACTATTTGAATGGTTTAGGTATTATCACTGCTTTAAATTGGGGCGGCTGGAGAACTTGGGGGAATAATACAGCTGCTTATCCGACGGTAACAGATCCTAAAGATCGTTTTATCAATTTACGCCGATTAATGGATTGGTGGGGGAATAGTTTTGTTGTCACTTTCTTTGATGAAGTAGATAGCTTAACAGATACAAGACTTATTGAAAATATTGTCGATAGCGAAAATATTCGTGCAAATGGATATGTCGCAGCTGGTTATATTGCCGGAGCATCTATTGAATTTAGAGAAGATATGAACCCCCAAACAGAAATTTTGAATGGGTCAATCAAGTTTATTACAAAAATTGGTGGGTTTACGCCAGCTGAAAATATTGTAAATACTTTAGAGTTTGATCCAACCTTTATGATTGGGTCTCTTTTTGGTGGAGGTGAAGAATAATGATAATGCCTGATAAAGTCACGGATTTTAATGTTTATACAAATAATACAAAATTGGTAGGTATCACTGGAGAAGTTACTTTACCTAGTTTAGAAGCATTAACTTCTACTGTAAGTGGAACTGGCATCCTTGGTGAATTGGAAACGGTCAATATTGGCCACTTTGGTAGCACCACGGTGGAATTAACATGGAAAGTTCTCTTAGATAAAACGTTTAATTTATTAACATACAGCGGCGAAGCATTGATTCTAAGAGGGGCTATTCAAAGAATTAATAATGGAAAAGTAGATCAAATTGGGGTCAAAATTACATTGAAATGGATGCCTAAAGCATTGGATATGGGGAAACTTGCTCAAAATGCTCAAATGGAATCCAAAAATACATTAGAAGTTTTTTATATCAAAGTCGAAATCAACGGAAAAACAACGTTGGAATTAGACAAATTAAATTATGTATTTAAAGTAAACGGAAAAGATCAATTATCAGCTATTAAAAAATTAATCTAAGAAAAGAGGAAAAATCATGCCAAACACATTAGAAAAAACTACTGCAGTAACAGAAGAAACAAACGAGGGATTAGTGAAATTCGCTAATCCTTATACTTTTGAAGGAAAAACATATAATGAAATTGATTTAAGCGGAGTAGAAAACCTAACAACGGCTGAATTAATCGAAGCAGAAGACCTTTTGGCTAAAACAGGAAAAATGGTAATGGTGCCGGAAATTTCTTTCCCATATTTAATGGTCATTGCAGCTAAAGCTACAAATCAACCACAAGAGTTTTTCAATTCGCTGCCAGGTACAGAAGGAATAAAAGTAAAGCGTAAGGTGGCAAATTTTTTGAACTCAGCGGAGTAATCACCAAGCAAGATGGCAAGTATAAGATGCAATTTACTAAAAGGGATTTAAGGAAAGCTTGTATTCGAGTTTCCCTTGCAACCAAAACGCCTATGAGTCATTTTCTAGAGTTATCTCCACGGCTATTAGCTGAAACGATAGAAGATGTAAGGGCGGTGCAAAATGAAAAATGAGTAGTGCTAGAATGTTTGAGATTGCATTTAAGCTCGGCGCAACCGTGGATTCATCCATGCGTCGGGCTTTTAATGATGCTTCTGCAGCTATTGAAAATGTTGGACAAGAAACAATAGCGTTAAGTCAACAAACAAGTGGGTTAACTAAAAGTTTTAACATGATCTCAAAGGCTGCTGTTGCTGCAGGTGTTTCCATAACAGGAATAGGAGCAGGAATAGGGGCTGCTTTAAATGCCACTGATGAATATAATGAATCGATGAAACAGATGCAGGCTGCCACTGGATTAAGTGCAGATCAAATGGAAGAAATGAAAGACATTTCCAAAAATCTGTATAACAAAAATCTAGGGGAGGATTGGAAGGATCTTGGTGAATCGATTAGTACCGTTAAATCGGTCACAGATCTTTCAAAAGATTCTCTGGAGCAAGCCAGTAAATATGCGCTTATGTACCGAGATGTTTATGGAGAAGAAGTCAGTGAATCTATAAAAGCAACAGATACAATGATGAAGCAATTTGGTATTACTGCTGCAAACTCTTATAACTTATTGGCTCAAGGTGCGCAGGATGGGCTCAATAAATCGGACGAGTTGCTCGATTCAGCTAATGAATATGCGGTGTATTTCAAAACACTTGGATTTAGCGCTAATGAAATGTTTGATGTTTTTGGTGCTGGATTAAAAAATGGCGCCTTTAATCTTGATAAAGTCGGAGATTTAGTGAAAGAGTTCGGCATCCGTATTAAGGATGGTAGCGAAGCCACAACAGATGCGCTTAGTTATTTATTTCAAGCCGATGGCTTTGATGACTATATAGCGAAATTACAAAAAGGCGGATCCTCAACTCAAGAATTTATGGAGCTTGCTAGCAAAGTAGGAAGAGAAAATGCTTATGCTTTAGTAAAAGACTTGAATAAAACAGGTGCAGCATCTGAAAAAGCGTATAAAGATATTGAATATACAATGGGCGGTGCCGGACAATTCCTCAATGATTTGTCATCTGGAGCTATCCAGGGAAAAGATGCTTTTAATCAAGTCATCCAAAAGATCAAAGAGATTGACGATCCCATGACTCAATCGCAAATGGCTATTGCTCTATTTGGTACGCAAGCAGAAGATTTGGAAATGAAAACAGTATTGTCTCTTGGCAATGTAAAAAATGCCTTTGACATGACCAAAAATACGATGGAAGAAATAGGAGCCATCAAATATGATACCGTAGGCAATGCGATTAAAGGAATCGGCAGGCAATTTGAAACAGGGCTTATAATCCCACTAGGCGAAAAAGTGTTGCCGTATCTAAATGCTTTTGCTAATTATCTCAATGATGATTTTGCAGGAGCAATAAAATCCACCAGGGATGTATTATCGACTGTTACACCTATTGTTTTAGGGCTGGCAACAGGAATTTTAGTCTATAAGGGTACATTAGCCGGAGTTGGTGCTGCACAAATAGCTTTCAATGCGATCCAAAGCGCAAGTATTATTCTTTATCGAGCGCACCGTGCTGCCATGATTGCGTATGCTTTATATGGCGGAGGAGTAACAGGGGTAATAGCCGGAATGAGAGCTGCTATGGTGGCTTTAAATGGCACCATGTTAGCCAATCCATTCTTATTAGTAGCTGCAGCTATTGCAGGACTAATTGTTGCTTTTTATGCAGCCTATAAAATGTCTGATACCTTTAGGAATAAGGTAAATGGAGCCTTTTCTGCCGTTAAAAATATAGCTCAATCTACCGTATCATATATTGCTGCTGTTGCTCCTGTTTTGTGGGCTGGATTTATTAATAGTACACAAGATGCTTGGAGCAAAGTAGAAAGCGTATATAGTCAGTCAATAGGATTTATCGGCACTAAAATGACACAGTTTTCTCAATGGCTCAATGGTTTAAAAGGACCTGCAGGAGATATAGTCAACTATATAAAAAGCTCTTTTTCAGGAATTGGAAATACTCTTGCTACTTTATCGCCTTTAATTGCTCGATTAGGTCTATCCTTTTTAGGCGTATCGGGACCTATTGGATGGGTAATAGCCAGTGTTATTTCGATAGGAGCATTCTTATATAAACTGATTAAAACCAATGAAGAAGTAAAAACAACCTTTTTAAATGGATGGAATACCGTTCAGAATGCTTTTGCTCCAGTCTTGGAGCTATTTGCATTGGCTGGCCAAACCTTACTATCGATGTTGCTTCCAGCTGTATCAGAAATTGCTACATCATTTGCTGCACTAGGTCCAGAGTTCCAAAAAACAGGACAAGTTATTCGAGATAGTTTTGTGCAATTAGGACCTACTTTTGCACAACTTGGACCTGCTTTTTCTGAACTAGGTTCTACTTTTATCGGTTTATTTGGCCAGATAACATCTACGTTAATTCCAATGATAGCGCAAGGGTTCACATCTTTAATGCCAGTAATAGGGCAATTATTTACGACTTGGATCACCTTATCTTCAACAGTTGCAACACAAGTGTTGCCTTTGTTGTTGAGTGGGGTACAAACTATATTCCCTATGATTCTATCTTTTGTTCAATCTAGCCTACCTTTAATTGTTAATTTAATTGGTACTTTGATTCCTATAATTGTTCAAATAGCAACATCCATTCTGCCACTTCTATTACAAGGGACGCAGATGATTTTCCCATTGATTTTGTCGATTATACAGGCGGTTCTTCCTGTAGCGATTTCATTAATTGGGGCGATTATTCCAGTTATACTCATGATTGCACAAACAGTGCTTCCGTTAGTACTTCAAGTAGTTCAGATGGCGTTTCCATTAATTTTGTCGATTATCCAATCTGTCATCCCTATCATAACAGTATTGTTACAAGGGGTTGCTTTATTTATTACAAGTATTGTCATTCCAGCAATCCAAGCTATTTTAGCCATTGTACAATTTGTTTTTCCATTAATTATGTTAGTGATTAGTAATGCTATATCAATCGTGACAGGCGTTATCCAAACTTTTACTTCTATTCTTAAAGGCGATTGGGATGGAGCTTGGAATCACATAAAAAAAACTGCTGAAACGATTATGAATAATATCGTTAATTTCTTTAAATCTATTAAGCTATTTGACATAGGGAAAAACATTATCAATGGATTAGTAGACGGAATCAAATCAATGGCTAGTAAGACGCTAAGTGCAGTCGGGAACATTGTAAATGGCATAATTAAAGGGATTAACTGGGTTTTAGGAAAAGTTGGCGTGGAGGTATCTCTTAAAGAGTGGGATGTACCAAAATATGCTCACGGTACACAAGGGCATCCAGGTGGACTTGCTATTTTAGGAGATGGCGGTGGTCCAGAGCTATTTAGAACACCAAATGGATCATTAGGCTTGAGTCCAGGAACAGATACCTTAATGAATTTACCGAAAGGAACGCAGGTTATTCCTCACAAGGAAACACAACGGATCCTTACGGAATATACCCCTGCCATTCCTGCTTATGCAAAGGGAAATGTACAAAATCCACTTACTAAAGGTGTTAATTGGATAAAAGAGAAAGAAAGTTATGCTAAAAATGTTTTCAATAATGCTAGTAATAGCGCTGTTAGTACAGCAAGCTATCCATTACAAGAAACATTGAACGCCCTTACTAATACTTGGAATACAAATTCCGAAATCAGTACTATTCAAAATCAGTATCAAAATCAACATGCCATGCAAACAGATGCAGTTACCAATAATACAGCAGCTATTCCTTTTTATAAAAGTGGGAATGTCATAGGAAATGCCTTTAAAACGGGTGTTAATTGGGTGAAAGAAACAGGTTCTCAAGCAATAAACGCAGTAAAATCTGGGGCTGGCAACGCAAAAGAAGTAGTGGAAGCTGGCGCAAGCAAAGTAAAAGATGTGGCACTAGATGTATTTAGTTATATCGAAGATCCATCTAAACTGCTAAACAAAGTCCTAGAAAAATATGGGGTATCTGTCCCTAATATAGCGGGTCCTTTTGGTGATATTGCTAAAGTATCCCTTAAATTGATCAAAGAAAAATCCACAACTTTCTTGAAAGAGAAATTAGAGGGATTTGGCAGCTGGAGCGGCGGTGCCGGAGCGCCTGCAGATGTACAAAAATGGTTAACGGCTGCTATTAACATAACCGGTGTTCCAATGTCCTGGCTGGGCCCATTACAAACAATGGCCATGAAAGAATCCGGAGGGAACCCCAAAGCTATAAATTTATGGGATAGTAATTTTTTAGCGGGCCATCCGTCAAAAGGGTTAATGCAAACCATTGATTCTACATTCAATGCATATAAAATGCCTGGAATGAACGATATTTGGAATCCAATTCACAATGCGGTGGCATCGATCCGATACACACAAGCAAGATATGGATCCATTTTTAAGACACCTGGTATTGCATCGATGGCAAAAGGCGGCGGCTACCAAGGATATTATCAAGGTGGCAGAGTACCAAATACTCAACTTGGTTGGGTTGGTGAGCGTGGCCCAGAGTTAATGGAATTACCTGCAGGAACCCAAATTCGTTCAAATAGCGATAGCCAATCTATTTTAAACAAAATGATGACTGGCATGGTTTCCTATGCAAAAGGAGAAAGCAGCCCTGCTGTTGCTACTGCAGGTGGCGGATTGCCACCTATTCAAATCACTTTTGCACCTAATATTACATTAGGGAATGATACCGATAGCAGCATGATTGATAAAGTTATGGAAGCTCTTAAATATGCCAGCGGCGAGCTGAAACGTGAATTAAAGCAATTGTTAATCAAGTTGCTAGATGATATTGATAATGATAAAAAGCGTAGGAGTCTGAAATGAGTACCTATATTACAGTGAGCGGCGATACTTTTGATAAGATCGCCCTTGATCAATTAGGAAGTGAATATTCATTTCCGTTGCTGTTAGAAGCCAATCAACAATATCGGGATGTCCTCATATTTTCAAGTGGAATAGAAATAACCATTCCAGAAGTGGAGCTAGAGGATGAATATGAGGAAAGACCAGAGTGGCTCGAGGAGGATCTGGAAGAAGAAGACGAAACTGCAGAAGAAGAAGCATTTGGATTTGAGGAGGAGAGCTAATGGATGTGCGAAAAATATCTACTGATGTGAAATATAACAATAGTGACATATCGACAGACATTGCTCCACTCATTACAAGTGTTTCTTTTTCTGATAATATGACGGGCACTGCAGATGATGTCACTATCAATATAGCAGACAAAGAAAGAAAATGGATGGGCAGCTGGAAGCCGAAGAAAGGGGCTTCTTTAGAGGTTGCCCTTCTGATTTCAGCTGGATGGGGCAGTAATTCCGCCACAAAGCGAAAGCTAGGTTATTTTGAAATTGATGAAATTAGCGGAGATGGCCCACCTAATAAGGCATCTATAAAAGCTATTTCTGTCCCAGAAAGCAGTTCTTTTCGAGGAGAAAAAAAGTCGCGTTCTTGGGAAAATACTACTTTTAAAAAAGTGGTACAAGATATTGCTAAGAAAAATGGATTAGGAACCTACTTTCAGAGTAGTGAATATCCCGATTATGACCGTCTAGACCAAGAGTATGAGTCAGACGGTGCTTTTTTGTACCGATTATGCAATGAAGCTGGATTCGCTTTAAAAATTGCGAATAAAAAGGTTTGTGTGATCGATGAAGCGCATTTGGAACGTAAATCAACTGTTCAAACGATTAATCGAACCGATCAATTGGTCAAGCGATACAGCTATAAAGATTCTAGCAGCGGCACGTATAAAGCATGTACAGTTGCTTATACGGTGAAGAAAAAAGTGAAAAACAAAACAGTTTCCCAAACATTAAAATATACTTTTTCGCCTAAAAAGCCGCCAAACACGGGTCGAGTTTTATTTGTAAATGAGGAAGTCACTTCTTTAGCTGCAGCTAAACGGTTGGCCAAGAAAAAATTAAGAGATGCGAATAAAGAAGCAACCACTATTTCTATTACCTTTGCTGGGATAATTAACCTTTATGCGGGGCAAACAGTCCAAATAAAAGGATTTGGAAGCTTAGATGGCAAGTATATCATCACTTCTTTAAACGGAAATACAGGCTCTGGTTCAGAAACATCGATTGATTTTCGTAAATGTTTGGAGGGTTATTAATGGCTAGAAATGTAGTAATAGGAACTATTTCTGCTGTTTATCCCGAAAATAACACAGCAAAAGTGCTGCGTGAGGATTTAGGCACTATAACAGGCGAGCTGTTAATTTTAGACCGTGGAGATAATTGGTGCCCAAAAGTCGGACAAGATGTTTTGTGTATTTTTAGATCTGGAAACAGCAATGGATATATTTTAGGAGGAATTTAAAAGGCGGTGAAACCGTGGGTAAGATAGGAAGTTTTGGCGGTGTCACATTTGAAGTTTCGCCTAATAAGATTGTTACATTTAATGATTTTAGCAGGAGTGGGGATGCCCGTTGGAGCGAACATGATGTAATGAATCGAAAGCCAATAAGTGAATTTTTAGGACCAGGACAAGAAAGCGTTTCGTATGTTTTAACATTGAAACGTTCGCTAGGAGCTGATCCAGAAGCGGTTGTAAAGACTTTACGTTCATTTCGTGATAATGGGAAAGTGGGCATTTTTGTCATTGGCAGCAAGCCCATATCGTCTAATTATTGGTATATTGCTAGTCTGCAAGAAAAGGATCCTTTGATCGATGGAAAAGGCAGGGTTCACGAAAGAGAAGTAACCGTTAGTTTAAAGGAATATACCAAAACGGCTACCATCCAATCAAAAAAGAAGCCAAAACCAAAAGCGAAAAAGAAATCAGCTGCCAGCAAAAAGAAAAAGCTTGGCACGATTACCATAAAAGTTGGCATGCTTAATTGTCGTGCGAGCAGAAGCTTAAAGGGGAAAATCCTAAAAGTGTTACGAAAAGGCCAAAAGTTTACGGTGTATGGCGTAAAGAAAACCGATGTAAAATGGTATGATCTCGGCGGTGGAAAATACTGCAGCGCAGAGGATCCCTATACTAGTTTGAAGAAAGGATGATAAGCATGTATCAAATATCGCCACTTGGCAGCATCGATTTTGGAGCAACAGGAAAAAAGGCTATTTTGCAAAATGCTTCCTTTCTTCTTGCTACCATGAAGGGCACCTGCAGCATGGATAGGAATTTTGGTTGGGAACCACCTGTTGATGATTTAAGTGAGTCTGCCCAAACCAAAATGTCTGCAGAAGTGATTGAACTGTTAGAAAGTAATTTTCCAGAAATTTCAGTGGAAGAAGTGACGTTTGATGAAACAAAGATTCTGGAAGGCATCTTATATCCGATTGTAAAGTTGGTGTTTATCGATGGCTAGATTTAATCTTCCGGATATTGATTTTATTGAAGTAGATGCCGAGGAATTGGAAAATATAGCGGTTAACTTGTTTCAAGATGCGACAGGAACTGTTTTAGATGAAACAGATCCACGCCGTAAATTTATCCAATCTATTGTTTATCTTGCCACGATGCTTGGAAATAACATCGATTACACAGGAAAAATGAATCTGTTGGCATATGCAGTAGATAATTATTTGGATCATTTAGGGGTTAAAAAGAATACAGCTAGGCTGGAGCCACAAGCTGCAGAAACCGTTGTGCGTTTTGAGATCAATCCAATGCAAGAGTTTACGATTCCAAGCGGGGTGCGAATGTCAGTAGGAGAATTAGAGTTTGCGAGTACAGCAGATTTCCTTGTGCCCACAAATCTTACATATATTGATATTCCTATGACATGTACCACATTAGGAACAAGTGGAAATGGCTATTTGCCTGGTCAAATTACGAATATTGTAGACAATGATAATTTACCTTGGGTAACAAAAGCATACAATATTACCAAATCAGAGGGTGGATTGGATTGGGAGGACGATGACGCTTATGCCGAAAGGATCCGTCAATCTAATTCTCAATACAGTACAGCTGGTCCAGAAGATGCTTATATTTATCATACTAAGTCAGTTAGTTCTGAAATTGTAGATGTTACCGTGGATTCTCCTGCACCTGGGAGAATAACGATTATTCCACTCATGGAAAATGGAGAGCTGCCAGATAGTGAAATGATTAGTGCCATTTCTGACAAATTAAATAGTCGGACGATAAGGCCATTAACGGACTATATTTCGGTAGAGCTGCCAGAGCAAGTGGAATATGACATTGAGTTTTCTTATTTTATTCCCCGTTCTCAAGCCAGTATAGAAACGGTTATTAAAAGCCAGGTTAATCAAGCTGTTTCCGACTACATCCTATGGCAAAAGAGTAAGCTTGGCCGAGGAATTGATGCCAGTGAGTTAATCGCAAGGATAAAGGACGCTGGAGGAATACGTGTAACAGCCAGTAGCCCTTCTCAATATGTCGTGCTTAGTAAAACCAAAGTTGCCGTAAGTAAAGCAATACAAGCCAATTACGGGGGTCTAATCGATGATTAAGACACTGGATAATTTTGAAATTGGCGATTTGCTATCGGATAGCTTGAAAAAGGACAAAAACATAGCAGCACTCGCTTATGCGTTGACTCCTGTTTTTCAAACGATTTATAAATTAACAGATTCCGTGCAAATGTTTGGCGGGGTGCCGGATCATTTGCTAGATTACATTGCCTATGAAGAAGCAGCCGACTTTTATGATGTGAATATGAGCATCGCACAAAAAAGAACCGTTATTGAAAATGCGGAATCGATACACAAAAGCAAGGGAACAGTGGCAGCCGTTGAGGATGTTATTGCTCCTTTTTTTACGAATGCAAAAGTACGAGAATGGTTCCAATATGACGGGGATCCGTATCATTTTCAAATTGTGGCCAATGAATATTTAAAAAATGAAGGCGATATTGCCACTCTTTTTAAGATGGTCAATGTTGTAAAAAGAAAAAGCACACGCCTGGAGCGTGTGTTTTTTAATAGAATCGATGGCATTATTCAAGAAGCTGTTGAGGTAGATAAGCATATAGAAATTCATCCAATGTCTGGAGTATTTCAATGCGGAGAATGGCCGTCTCCATCTACATTAGGAAGGATCATCGATAGTGGATTGCAGCTGAAAACAGAATCCATTGATACAAGCATTTCTACTTTCGAAGTAGCAAATGGATTTTTCTTAAATAGTGACGATGCTCCAGAAGTCATTCAGAAGGAATTTAGTTCCATTCTTCAAATAGAACAGGCACCACTAGATTATTCTAAAGTGGAGTATTTGATGGCCAATAATGATTTGATGATTGGTAAATTCCGAACAGGTAGCACCGAGATCATGGAGCCTTTACAGGTTAATGCCAGTACAGATTTAACGATAGAAAATGATTCTTATATTTCTATTCAAGAAGTACTAATGAGAGCAGGACAATTTTTTATAGGCAGCAAAGAAGAGGTTGAAATCCTTCAAAAAGAATTCGGCTCTATTCTTCAAATAGAACAGGCATCACTAGATTACTCTAAAGTGGAGTATTTGATGGCCAATAACGATTTGATGATTGGTAAATTCCGAACAGGTAGCACCGAGATCATGGAGCCTTTACAGGTTAATGCCAGCACAGATTTAACGATAGAAAATGATTTTTATACTTCCATCCAGGAAGAGTTGTCCAGAACAGGGCAATTCTTTGTGGGCAGTAAAGATGCTTTTGAGATTATTCAAAAAGAGTATTTGCAAAGCATGGAAATCGGTATGACAAAAGATATGTCGTTTGTGGAGTACATGGCAGCTAGAGAAGACTTGCAAATGAATTTTATCGTTGGATCCAAAGAAGAAGTACAACAGTCCACTGTTTCTGCTAATTCATCGATGGAAACAAGTAGTTCAAATGATAAAACAGCAAGCAATTATCGAGTAGCTGGTCAATTTTATGCTGGAGAGGAGTGAACAGGATGGCGTTAACTACTACTGCACATACAAAAACAAAAAATTTCTTTAAAAACCTAGTTAAAGAGGGACGTTATGTGATCGGCGGTGTAACGAAATCAATTGGTATTTATCGCATAAAAGAAACTGGAGATCAAATTATTTTTTATCTCTATTTAGATGATTCGATAGCTGGGGCCATTACAAAATATCAGTTAATTGATGTAGATGGAGATGTTTTTGATGATGCACCAGACAGTGTAACAAAAACAAATATTCAAGGTATTTTAGTAGCCTTTAGATATTCTTTGAAAAAAGTATAAAGGAGTGAGAAAAGATGGCAAAAGATTATACAAAAAAAGTATGGAAAGATCGCATAGTAGATAGTGTGACGAAAGAAGTTTTGGAAGAAGGTACACCTGTCAGTGCTTCTAATTTGAACCATATGGAAGATGGAATTGAGCTTGCTCACCAGAAGCTAGAGGGTGCCAATAGACAGACAGTGAACATTTCTCACGGTGTACAAGTCATCAACGGGGATGTAGATGCGCCTGTTTCTTTGCAGATGGAAGGGCGCACATTAATTCCATTGCAAAATACGGAATTAGATGCTGCTAAATATTATGTACTTGCAGATAAGAAAACGAAACTAAAATTTAGTGATAGTTTCTCGGTACAGGGGGTTGCTAAGTTTCCTGGCGTAAATGCGAAGGTACAAGCAATTACCCGTACAGCTACCTTTGAAAATAAAGTTAGTGGGAGCACATTAGAAAATCCGCATACATTCAGACAAACGGCAGGCGCTCCTTTGGTTTTCCCTGCATCGTTCGGGAGTGAGTTAATAACATCCGACTATGAAAAAGGGAGTAAATTAGATGGGACGACCAAAAGTTATGCTAATTCTATCAATGGTTATACCGCACAACAAGAATTTTCTTTCAATATAATCGAAGAAATAGAGCGTAATTCAGGTAAAATCCCACGGAATACATTGGCTGAAAAAATACAATGGTGCAAAGATAATATAAATTCATTAACAATTAATTGGCATGGGTTCGGAAGTGGTCCAGCAGGAAACAAAGCAATTTTAGCAAGATTCGCTGCTGCTAGTTCATCTTATACACCAGGCGTTTCAACGACGAATAATACCGTTACGAAATTAACGGGAACAGTTAATAGCGGAGCGGCTTTGAGTGAAACAATTGATCCTAGCGGATTTGCTCATTACGTCGCATGTTCAGATGCATCGGACGGCGTAACAGCATCAACGATTAACACCGATTACATTGAATTAATAATTGAATTAAAACCAGGTGTAACCTTATTAGCACCGAAAATCCCGTTGTATGAAGTAACAAAAGAGCATTACGACAACATTCTTGTTACATGGAATGAGGATGAAGTAATTCGCCGTTATCCGCAAGTTGAAGCTGTTCAACATTTACAAAACCCTTATGTTATTGCGGAGGGAGAAAACTTATTGCCACCCTTTAGTGAGTGGATATTGAGTCAATATGCTGTTTTAGTAAATCCTTACAAAATAACAATGAGTATGACAAGCGCTGCAGGGTCTTATAATGATGTAATTGTACCTGTTATACCAAACCAAAACTACACTATACAATGTGATTTTGGAGAAAATCCTAACCATAGGTTACGTATTATGGAGGAAACAGGAGGGTCTTTAATATTCACGCCGTCACCTACCGTTAATCCTTTTACATTCAATGTAGGAAATAGAACAAAAGTGCGCATAAGGTTAGAAACAAATACGGCTTCGGGCGAATTCTCGTTTAGTAACCCGCATATGAATATAGGTGATACCATAAAGCCATTTGTACCACGAAACCCTTCCTACCTATTTGCGGAAGCAAAATTAGGGTCCCTGGGAACGTATAAAGATTTACTGTACGATAATGACGGAAAGATGATGGTCCGTAAAACAATTGAAAAAGATATAGTGATCGACGGTTCTTTATCATGGTTAGTAGAGGATAAACAAGGATTTAAAAACTTCCAAGTGAGTAACTTCTTAAACAACAAACTTTTGGCATCATATGCGGTATTGACAAAATACAACGGAGATATGTTAAAAGGCGTTTACTCTTCCGGTGATTTTTCAAAAGGGGATTTATATCACTATAATTCTTATAATTTAATAATGTCGGTAGCCGATACAGACACAGGGTTTACAGAAAGTGCAGTACCGACGGCGGATGAAATAAAAGCATTCTTTTATGGATGGCAAGCAAAAACTTCTGATGCTAACGGGAAGCCGACAGCTTGGAAATCTATTGTAGACGGTACAGATGCACCAACCCAAACTTTAGCCTATGTATCATCGAATAAAGCTCCAGGATATATTCCTTATAAAATTACTTATGTGTTAGCAGCACCGCAACTTGTTGAAGCAAAAACGGAAGGCTCAATTTCTGTAAACGGTTTAACACAAATTGAAGTTGGTAGCGGGGTTATTGTTAGAGAAAGGGTGACACCTCAATTAATAAGTGGTACGCGCTATGAGATAGGCCATACTTCATTACCGTTATCTCTTACGAAAAATAGGATTTCTAAGATTATAGGTGTTTATAAAAACAACCAATTAGACGGAAAATGGATAAAGCAAGGCACGCAGGATGGTTATAGTTATGGACTTGATAGATGTCGAATATCGTTATCAGACTACGATTCAACAGCAGAGTATGCAGTAACTTATCTTGTATATGACCGTAACCAATTCACAACAAATGCGCTTTCGGTATTGGCAACATTCGCGAACAATATCCGGGCATCACTGGATGATACCGTGAAAAAATTAGAGGATGTAAAAACAGAATCATCAATTAATACCTTACTTCTTTACGATGTAATAAAAAGAATAAAAGCAGGAGGTCTGTAATATGCAACCGGATATTTTAGAAGAATTAACCGAGCAAACTTTAAAAAAGTTAGGCATTTCAAGAGAACAGTTTGAAAAAGAAGTAGCAGCATTAAAAGAAAACTCTAGTACAGAAGTAATCGCAAATTTAATGACGGTTGTAATGGAAAGCATGGACGCAACAGCAACTGTGCTTTCTTTAATTATGCAACAAAATATAGACTTACAAATGAAAGTCGCGCTATTAGAAGGAGGAAATGCTAATGCTTAACATGTTAGTGACTGCAGTACGTTTAGGTCTTATGAAAATCGAGAATGTTCCACCAGCATTTTTAGATGAGGTGAAAGCAAAACTTGGTATTGAGGATCCAGTGGAGGAAGTGGCGCCTGAACCAACTGCACCTGCAGAAGCAGAAGAAAATACATCACTTAATGAGTAGGTGTATTTTATATAGTTATATTTCCCTTCTCTCTGTTATGATAAAAATAAGTTTTTGAGAGAGGAGGAATCGTTCATGCCAGATATTACTTTTCGTGGTTATTCTAAATATCATGATAGAAATGTTTGCTCTGTAAGTTTTAATAATGAATTTGAGAACATTAGGTTTCAAGGGGCTTTTAATTCTAAGTATAGAGCAGCTAATGTACAAGCAGAACCTAGCGGAAGTAAAACAATTACAAATATTGTATACACTAATGAAATTACAGAAGAACAAATTCGTAATGTTATAAGGGATTTATATTGAGAAGTTTAGGATAATACTTACTGTGCAACAACTAAATATCCAAAAAAGGGGTCCTTCCACAAACAAGGGCTCTTTTTTTATGTCTTTTAAGGAGGTGATCCAGCGTGTATATAGAGAGAAAAGGGGGATGGGAAAATGTCGGTAGAAATGGAGGCGGGAACAGTGCCTGAAAGGTTAGATAACCATGAAAAAAGGATTGCTGACCTAGAAAAAAACTATGGAGAAGTAATTGAGAAGATAGGGAACATGGAAAAGGGACAATTAGAATTACAAAACGTTGTATTAAAAACTGCCGGTGATCAAAAGGATTTGCTTAACAAATTAATTGAACATAGTTTAGGCATATCAGTAAAACAAGAAGAGACGAAGGGCGAAGTTTCCAAGTTGAAAATTAATTCCAAAAAGGAAATTACATTAGCTTTACTAGGCGGTGGCGGATTTGTTGGAATTTTAACAGCAGTCATTAGTTTTTGGGATAAAATATCACAAATATTTGGAGGGTAAATCATGGATAAAGCAAGTGTTACACGATTTACATTACTTATTGTAGCTGTAGTCAATACAGTTTTAAACATGTTAGGATATCAAACAATTCCAGAGGATTTAGTAAATGACATCATTGCCGTTGGCTCTGGTGTTTATTTTATATATGTGGCTTGGAAGAACAACTACCTTTCGAAAAAAGGCCTTAAACAAAAAGAAGTTTTAAAATCAAATAATTTAACGAAGTGAAGAGTGCCTAAATAGGTGCTCTTTTTCTATATAAAAAAATAAAAATTATTAGGAGAGTGTTTAAAATGGCAAAAATCGAAATTAAAGGAATTGACGTATCAGAACATAATAAGCTTATTGAGTGGGATAAAGTGAAAGCAGACGGAGTAAAATTTGCTATGCTGCGACTGGGAATCGGTAGTGATATAAAAGCGCAGGATGATGATCAATTTGAACGAAATGTAAGAGAAGTAGAGCGTGTAGGAATTGAATGGGGCGCGTATATATATAGTTATGCTCTTAATGTAGGACAAGCAAAAAGCGAAGTAGAACATGCTAAACGATTACTGAAAGGCAAAAATCCAACATATCCTATTGCTTTTGATATGGAGGATGCAGATGGCTATAAGAAAAAACATGGTATGCCAAGTAATGCAGTATTAGTAGAAATTTGTGAAGCCTTTTTATCTAGCATGGAAGACGCTGGTTATGAAGTGCGTTTGTACGCAAGTTTAAGCTGGTTAAATAACCAATTAAAAAGCAGCAAGCTAGATAAATATAAAAAATGGGTAGCTCAATGGGGCGCTAAATGTACGTATGGAGGCGAATATGATATTTGGCAATATACGGATTCTGGAAAAGTTGCTGGGATAAAAGGAAATGTAGATATGAACTATGCTTATCGCGATGTTTCTATAGAAAAGGTTGTAAAAGCACCAAAAACAGAAGTAGCAGCCGAAAAAGCTAAAGTGAGCACATATAAAGTAGTAAAATCAGTAAACGCTTATGTCAATGCAGCAGATGCTAAGAATAAGAGAAACAAAAAAGGTAAAGTGAAAAAAGGTTCTTATTATGTATTCAATAAGTCTGGTGATATGATCAACGTAACAAAAGTAAAAGGCGTGCCCGGCAGCTGGATCAATCCAGCAGAGAACAAAAAGTCTGCAGCTAAGTCCGCATATCATGTTGTTGCAAAGAATGAAACCGTAACAAGCATTGCCAAAGACGCGAAAACAACGGTTGCTGCTATTAAAAAGTTGAATCCAAGCATCAAAGATATTGATTTAATCTTCCCTAAACAAAAAATCCGCATAAAATAAACGGGGGAGGAGAAATAATAATATAGTTCATTATTACCTTTCACAGTCCTACTCTTTGAGATGAGTTTTTTAAATTTGTAAAATATTTTATAAGTCTATATATAGAAAATTATACATGTTTTGATAGGAATTTTTATGTGTAAACACAATATATAGATCACCGGATGGTTTCTTAACAAGATGTGTAAATTTATATAAGAACATATGTATTGAATATTTTATATACAACATATAAAATAAATATAAAACAGTGAGTTGCAAGGATTGTTATATGGAGCTTTTATACGAAAGAATAAAAAAATTAATTGAAGAAATATATATACTGCATAATGATTTTTCAACAGAGTTTAGTTTACTAAAAGATGTGGAATTAAAAAATTTAAAAAAGAAACAAATAAGACATATAACGGAAGTTACTGAAGTTATTAATCAATCTGCTTTATTTATGATTACGGATAGTTTTTATTATTTATTGAAAAAATATACAGAAAGATTAAAGTTTGTTCTTGCTCAAACAGACTTAGAATACGACTTCAGTGATTTAGATTTCAGAGCTCGTATAAAAGAACCTGCATCTATTGTAGGGAAAATTAAATATTATAGGGTTGGAAAAACAGAAGAAGGTAAGATGGCGATACAAAAGTGTTTAAATGATTTGCTGGGTTTTAGGATAACTGTAGACACTTTTGAGCATACTAATAAAAATTTCACTTTACTCTGTGAATATCTTACACATAACTACCCGAATATGATTACTGCAAGAGATGCTTCAAAAGGGGATTATAAAGCAACTCATGTTTACTTTTTTGGAGAAAGTAATAAGTTTTTCCCATGGGAATTGCAAATATGGAAAAGGTGTGATGCTATAAATAATGATACATCACACTCGCTTCATAAACAGGAATACACAGAGTGGGCTAAGATTTATAAAGACTCCAAAGAGTATTATTAAGGAGGTGTTTTCATGGCATTTCATTTTATTCTCACAGTCAGTGATTTTTTGGAAGGTAGAAGATTCGCTTGGCATTATGCCAGTGAGGAAAAACTTGATAAAAAAATTATTGAAGCATCTTTAGAGAAAATAAGAAAACACTGTGGCGATGTCCAATTTGGAATACACAAACTTTCTACTGGTTCAGTTAAATGGGAATCGGTTGTTGATAAGGATTCGTTCTTTAAAGATATGATTATCACAAAAAATTTGGATGCATTTATAGAGGTAATTTCGAATGATCAAGAATTGACGGCGTACGATGTTGCTAAGTTTATTTTAACAATTACTTCTGTCTCACATTTAAAACTACAAAAGCTAATTTATTATGTATATTCTGAGTTTCTTTTGCGAACAGGAAAAAAGTTGTTTAATGAACCTATAATTGCTTTTAAATATGGACCTGTAGTTGAGAGTGTATTTCATAAATATAAAGTACACGGTTCATCTTTAATTGATTATAAAGAAGATGCAAAATATAGTATAAGTGCAGATAAGATGATAATCACTCCATCTTTAATGAAAGTATTGTCTTCTGAGCATAGTTTTCAAGCTGCTAAATGTGTAGCTGATGTTGTTCTCACTTATTTAGAAGTGAGTGCTCATGAACTGGTTGATAGAACGCATCGAGTGGGTGGTCCTTGGGAGTATGTATACAAAGAGGGACAAAATTGTATCATATCAGATCAAATTATTAAAGAACGACATTCAGTAACAATATAAAAGTTTTACACTTAGTAATATGCTTTCTCATAATAGACAGATAAAAGTACATTACCTTGTCTAATAGAAATATATTGTGAAAGAAAGGGATGAATGTATATGACAGATCTAGGCGAAGGTATGAAAATAAATAAAGACCCGGGTGGAGGTTCAGGATATAGCAGTGACCCAAGCGGTGGAGGTTTTTCTTTTGATCTACTTTCAGGAGGTTATACATTCGATCCAGGTAAAGGAATATAAAAAGTAAAAAAGAAGTCCTTCTCTTTATGAGGAGGATTTTTTGTGATTTTTCGTAGAAAGTCAATTATGAAAGTGGCATTACTTACTATATTTTTGTTCTATATATTTAAAACCAGTAGCAAGAAATTCTTCCGTAGATAATTCTCCATGAAATAGGGCATGTAGGTTTTCTGTAAATACAGGCCATTCATTCATCACTTCTTTTAGTATGTCATAAGAAAAATCACCTAAATCTAAAGTTACTCCTAAATCTTCCAACTTATATATTTTCTCTTTATATGTCTGTTCCCTTTCAATGGCTTTTAAAATCATAGCTTCTAATGCTTTTCTTTCCCAATTCATTTAAATGATGCTCCTTTTTATTTTTCTTCTTCCCATTCATATAAATCGTTAACTGTACAATCCAGTACTTTGGCTATTTTATAGGCTTTATCAATACGAGGAAATGCTCTATTTTTTTCAAAATCACTTAATTGTTGCTGAGAAATTCCAACTTGATTGGCTACAAATTTCTGCATTAACCCTTTACTCTTTCTGATTTCTCCAATACGAGCCTTCATATTATGTACTCCTTTTCTTTAACCTATTATGTATATTCACCAATTATTTATATATTCCTTTTAATTTTCTAATTACATATATAACGTATTTTTTTATAAATATTAACGTAAATAGCGAATATTTTTATTTTCTTCTCAATATCTTTTTATTACAACGGTAATAAAAACTAAAACAGATACGAGATTTATTACTGTGGTAATAAAACATTGGAGGGATTAATATGGCAAAAGAAATTTTAATGCTCGATTGCGGTAATAATGGAGGAAAAACAGTAGGATGGCATGGATATGATTACTTTAAAACAAACATTTGTGACTGGTTCGAACGGAATATTGATGAAAAATTTAGTGAGGATGATCTCGAATTTGAGATTGATGGTAAAAGAGGTTTTGCAGGACCAATCGCAGAGTATGAGAATGAATTTGGCGGATCTTCCATTTATGGAGATAGCAAAGCACATGGAGATATGAAAATACGTGCATTAATCAGCGCTTATAGATATATAGAAAAGTTTTGCCCAGGAACAAAGGAATTGTACATAGTAACTGGACAGCCGATAAAAGGGCATGTAAAAGAAGAAAAAGAAAAAATCCAAGATATGTTGGGTGGCCGACATGTTTTTGGAATTAATGGAGAGCAAAAAGAAATACTCATCCATGATGTTAAAGTTGGGGCAGAGGGCAGCATGGCATTTTGGGCAGCAGATCTAGGTGACGACGCTTTAATTGTTGATATTGGCAGTGGTACGGTAAATGCAGCTAAGATAAGAGACAGGAAGCATATTAATAGATCATCGGATACGTTCAATTTTGGTACGGATACCATAAGCCAAAAGGATAATTATGATTCCTTAGCTCGCGGGGTTGCTGTTAATCTAACAAAGCTTAAATGGGATAGGAAAGCAGCTGTGCATGTATGCGGTGGCATTGCGGAAAAGTTTGATGGTTCATTTAAGGAATACTATCAAAATGCGAAAATACTTATCCCTAAATACAAACAAAAAGCCAAAATAACACTATTGCATCCGGTATACGCAAATGCAGTCGGCGGGTTTGAATTGGCAAAGAGGATATACAAATGAGTAAAAAAGATTTAACTGCAGTAATAGAAGAGAAAAAAGCACAGGGAAAAGACCGCATAGTAATTAGTGTATCTTTTAAATTTACCGATGATTTTGAGTTAGGGTTGCTGGAGCATTTATGGCAGTATAAACATAGTCACCATTTAAAGCGGCTTTTGCAACGAGATAAGGAAGGCATAATGCCAGCTTCTTCTTATCCTGTTCATGTAGAGGAGGAACTAGAGGAAGAGGATATTTCTAGTTTCATATAGCCTCCCTCCTTCTCATTTTCTATTGAACCCAGAAACCCTGAGACCCCAAAACCCTAAGCTATTTTATAAAATGAGGGCAATTTTGAAAGGAGAGAGGACCTTTGGATAACAGCAGCACGATCTTTGGGAGAAAAGATATTGTGGCTCGACCAAGAAAAATGAACGCTTCCCCGCCGAAAAAAATACGAAAAGAACGCTCTGATAGAAAGATAGATACAAAGATAAAATTAAACGCCGAGGATAAGCTGCTGCTGAAAAGAGAAGCACACAAACATAATTTAAAGTTAACACCATTTGTTGCTATGCTAGTTAAACATGAATTGGCTAAAACACATGAATACACAAAGAAGCATTTTTATGATAATACTGGCAGCTTTGTGCATGTGAAGTTAGAAAAAGTATTTTTTGAAATGATCGAATCGATGTCAGATGAACTGGACGTAACTTATAGAGAAATGGTACATCGCATTGTTAAAACATATATCGAGCGCATATCAGGTATTAAAATACATGACAATAGGGGTGGTATTTAATGATTTTCAGCGCATTAGATATCATTGGAAAAGAGAAGGGGATTTTAGAAAATAGAAAAGGATTAGAGGGGGCAGGATTTTGGGACAGAATAACGAATAATTTCTTTTGTCCCCGCAATCCAAAGCACACATTTACTTTTTATGTGCCAGAATATTTATTTCTTCGTTCGGTTTCTTTTTGCGAAGATATTTCAGAAGAGCTGGAAGGGAAATTCGAAACAAAAGATCTGGCAAAGATATTGTATGAAGATTTCTTGGAGCACTTTAAAAAGAGAAATGACTTACATGAAGTTTATAAAAAACTGACCATACGAGATCTTTCTCCTTCTATTATAAAGCCATTTCAAACAGAGGAAATTTATAGAGGAGTTTTATTTGAAGAGCAAAGGGGATTTCAAAAGGTAAAAGTAACTCTATCCCACCAGCAAGCACTCAAAGGAGAATTTATCTTAAGAGACATGCTTGATATTTATCCAGAGCATCAATTTACATTAGAAAATATATTAGAAATAACCTATAGTAATTTTATCGATGACTATCGTAAAGGGTTAATAAAAAATCCAATTGAAAAGATAATGCAATATATTTAGTTGTGAGGCATGCCCCCAATCTTGCCCCTTTTTTGCCCCCTTTTGATGAAAAGGTATGAACAAAAGTGAAAAATTCTATTTTAGAAATTGTTGTATATCAAGGGATTCATAAAAATTATGATAATAAGTAAGAAGAAAAGACATGTTCCGCACACAAGTACATCCATGGGAAAGAGATCAATACATGGAAATGTACTAAGATACAAAGAAAGAAGCTCTGGCGCTTTAGCGTTAGGGCTTTTTTAGTTTGGGAGAGAAGGAGTGGGAATCAATAAAAAAATGGCGAAATCGATAAAAAGAGAGGGAGAATCGATAAAAAGATTGGAGCAGTGGAGAGGAGAATGGGGAGTTGATAAAAAGAGGCCGGAATCGATAAAAAAATGGCGAAATCGATAAAAAGAGAGGGAGAATCGATAAAAAGATTGGAGCAGCGAGTGAAAAAGACAGACCATATAGCGATTATAGGAAGAATTTTTTTTATATAAAATAAAAATTATTAGGAGTGTGTTTAAAATGGCAAAAGAATTTGATTGTGCGACTAAATTAACAGCAAAAAAGCAAAAGAAATGAAATCTCTAGGTTTTGTATATGTGGCAAGTTACTTAGGTAACAGCTAGAAGTCTTTTGATAAAATAGAAACGAAAGCTATTCAAAATGCAGCAGCAGTTGATCAACCTAAAGGAACAGCTATTTATTTCGCGGTAGATTTTGATTCTCAATCTTCACATGTTAAAGCTATTATGGCTTATTTCAAAGCAGTTAAGCAAACATTAGAAGGATATAAATTAGGGGTGTATGGCTCCTATACAACTATTAACGCAATAAAGGGAATTGCCGATTACTACTGGCAAACATACGCGTGGAGCCGTGGGAAAGTGGCAGACTTTATTCATATGCATCAATATGAAAATGATGTGAAAGTAGCTGGCATTAGTATTGATCGCAACGAGATTAAAAAGTCTCCTGGTCATTGGGCGGAGGAAAAAGTTGCAGAAACAGAAAAAACAAAAGTAGCAGCTGAAACAACTAAGGTGAGCACATATAAAGTGGTCAAATCAGTAGGTGCTTATGTCAATGCAGCAGACGCTAAGAACAAGAAAAACCAAAAAGGTGCAGTGGAAAAAGGTTCTTATTATGTATTCAATAAGTCTGGTGATATGATCAACGTAACAAAAGTAAAAGGCGTGCCCGGCAGCTGGATCAATCCGTCTGAAAATAAAAAAACTGCAGTAAAATCATCAACAGTGAAATACCATACTGTTAAAAAGAATGAAACAGTAACTAGCATTGTCAAAAAAGAAAAAACAACAGTTGCTGCTATTAAGAAGTTAAATCCAAGCATTAAGAACATTAATTTAATCTATCCAAATCAGAAAATCCGCATAAAATAAACGGGATGGATAAATACTAGTTGTATAGATACGCTCCATACTTCCCTACTCTTCGGAGTGGGGTTATTTTTTGCATAGCAAAAGCCCAACTCGTTTGAGAAGGGCTTTTTGTTTAAGCAATTATAGATCTAGTTACTAATAATTGTTTATCTGTTTCAGAAGATGGTTCATAACCTTTTTCGATGTAACTAATAACTGTTTTTTTATTAGTTGTCCAACATTGAGCTAAACCCCAAATACCTAGAGTTATTGGATTTAAGAAGAACCACTTTGCTACTTCTCCCCATTGTCCTCTAAACATTGCTACCCAGCCACCAAAAAAGAAAGTTGTCCATGAAAAACCAACTTTCAACTCTTTCACAACTCCAACAGTGTTTTTAAGTCTTACTTTTGCCATACAAATTCCCCCAAAATATAGATAATAACTGTAAATAAATAGCAAGTTATATGTTATCTAAAATATGAAAGAAATACTATAGATTCGACAAAAGTAGTTAGCTTTCGACAAGAATAAATGTGTCTTTCGATTCATTTACTCTTCGCTCCATTCATATAAATCTTCAATTTTCTTTTCCAGTAATGCAGCCAACTTAAATAACTCAGGTACAGAGGGATAACTCTTTCCTGTACACCAATTTGAGATGGTGTTACGAGATTTTTTGAATTCTTTTCTTATGTATTCTCTTTTATAAGGAGATTCATCGATTGCTTTTCCAATTTTACTTATTATCATCCATATCACCCTTTTAATACTAATTCCACTAATTTTTATTAAATCCTTTCCAAATTTAATTTTGATAAAATGCATAATTATTTTTGTATGAATTGTAATATTTTGTGCTGGGAAACCATAGCTATTTATTACAACGGTAATAAAACTTCAAGCAGATACGAATTTTATTACTGTAGTAATAAAATCAATGGAGGGATTAACATGGCCAAAGAAATTCTAATGCTTGATTGCAGAAATAATAGTTCAAGGAGAAATTATTAAGGAAGCACTTTTAATTTAGTGCTTCCAGTTAAAGATTAAAAAATGATTGTTGTTATAGATTAGTATCTTCAGCCCAAATAAGATGCACCAATGATGATTAGTAAAATAAATAAAACAACAATTAAAGCAAAGTTTATGCCGTTTCCTCCGCCATTTTCGCAACCTGACATAAACATGTCACCTCCTTTAACTGAGCTAATAATATTTTATGTTGGTCATCAGCTATTGAAATGGACAAACATGTATTAACAGATATAGAAGGCAGAGTAATTATTGTTAAGCTACTTAGACAACAATAGTGCATTAACAAAATTAAAAAGCAATCAGCTTTTTCCTGATTGCTTAGAAGCTGCCGTTCTAATTAATATCATAGTCAATCGAACCAGTAAAAAAGTTGAGGCAATGGAAATAAAGCTATGTATGGATGTCCAAGATTTTTTATATCTAATTAAATTTGTATTTCTTTCAATCCAATGTTCAGCCAATGTAGATGGAACGCTAAATAATAAGGATTTAGCCAATATCCCTAAAACATTAGAACTTTTAGTTATTTGATTGAAGTATATACAGGATACAGGGAAAAGAAGATAACTAAATAAAACGCTGACATCAAAAGTTTTTAATAATTTTACAGGATATGTTAAATATCCCTTTTTTACTAACAGATTATCTAAAATGGAGGCTATATAACTTTTCAATAAGAAGATAATTAGCCAATCTTTTAATGGAGGCTTTCGAAGCAAGTTAAGGAAAGAAGCAATTCCTATAACACATAATATTCTTAAAGTGATTTTTTCATACTTTCTTTTCTTCATTCTAATCCTCCTATAATTTTATATTAGTTTAACCAAGATAGGAGAAATTAATATTGAAAGATGGAGAAAGATCCATTTGTGAATAATCGACAGATTGATGTTTCGGACGATGATTTACCATTTTCATACTAGGCAACTATCCAACAAAAAGAGTTAAGTATATCTATTTACAAACAGAAATACTACGCACCCAATAGTAATTAATAAAATATATTACAAAATAGAATTTAATAATTAATAAAAAATGTGGATTTAGGAAGAACTGCGGCACACATACAATGAGAAAGATAGTTGGCTACATGCATTATAAAAAGAATGGAAACATTGCAGCACTGCAAAAGATATTTAATCATGATAAGAATTAACCACCTATATTTATATTGGATTAGAGAAGGATTATTTGGACAAAACATACATGGATTTAAATTTATAAATCTATGTATGTTTTGTGTTGGTTTAAAACAATATTGATATTTAACTAACGTTGTTTGTTTAATTAGAGAGCCTGCTGTCTTTGGAATATAACCTAATTGTTGTTACGTTGAATTTGATTTTAATATACCTTTCTTTTTGAAACGATTACGAATCAGAGTAATAAACAACATGAACAACGGAATGATCACCATCAAAGGCAGGTGAATAGGATATTGCACAACCTTCAGACCCTCTTCCATATGTTCCAAAAAATTCGAGGCAATTATCTCGGATAAAAAAAAGACAATAATACTGAGCGGCAAGACAATTTCTTGATGATTTTTTATCTTGAATAAATCAGCAATTCCTATTATGCCGCAATAAAAAAATATAGATATTTTAAAAAACATAGTAATTAAAAAAGTAAAGACAACAATAGCATCAAGTCGTTGGATAAAATCTAAAATATCTACTTTTCCGATTGTTGATAACAAAGGAAAAGTAGATCTTCCTACTTGTTCAACACCAAGGGTAGCAATATTTAAACCTGCTGTATAACTTAAGATAAATCCACTTAAAAGAACGGCTGACAGCCAAACTCTTTTCACTGATTTTGCCCGGTTTAAATAAGGAAGCAGCATGGCAAAGGCAATTGCTTCCCCAAAAGGGTTAAAGGTAGTTAACGGTAATACGGTCGTTAGGACAGGTTTCCAACCATTCTCAAGGAATGGTTGCAGATTATGGAGATCGATCTTACCTGATAAATAGACCAAAAAATTTCCTGTGAATCCAAAAAAGACTAAAATGACAATGAATACTTCTGCTGTTCTCCCCAATACTTCAATTCCGAGGTAAAGTACATAAGAAATAGCAAGAATCATTAAGATATTGATTGCCGATAATGGTGTTTCGTTCATTGTTGACGAAAGTAGCAAATCTCCAAAGTCACGTAACCCCCGAGAAGCTTCGTACAAAAAAAATATGGCATATATTAGACCTATTAGCCATCCAATATATTTACCAAAAATTTCTCTGGCATATCCAGTTAATGGCAAGTTGGGATATTGGAGAAATAAAGCGTAATAAATGAGGAATAAAGCTATTCCTAAACACATTCCTAAAAGAATTGCAAGCCAGGAATCCTTTTGGGCACTAACGCCATAGTTTACAACAAGCATGGTGCCAAGCTCAAATAAAAACATCATAGCAAATAGTTGAATGACACTAATCTTTGCTTTCTCCATCGTCTAGGTGTCTCCTTCTTTTACCCATTTGTAATATTTATTTTTCCCTACTTTTTTATTTTTAATATTTTTAAGGATGGAGAAATGTATACCTTAGACGGTTATCCATCACCGATTGTCCTTGATAAAAAGGAAAGAGCAATACCAGAGATTATTTTAGAAAGTACCTCAGAGATTTTAGAAGAAAAAGAAGGAAAAAAGTATTGTTTCATCATAACGGACAATTGGTGCTAGCTAATAAGGATACTAATTTTAAAGATTTACAGTGGAAATACTTTGGTTCGTTTGGATTAACCTGGAACGATATTTTTAATGGTGTGTATTCATTAGCAAACTACATTCCAGTTTGGAATAACGGTGTAGAACCTTTTGAGGATATTAATGAAGCTACGCAATTTGCAGAAAAAAAACAGCTGAAAAAAGAATTAATATGTATACGAATTGAAAGATGGATTTCTAGAAGAAGAACCATTTATGAGCTGCAATTGGGAAATGTAATAACTATTTGAAGAGTACGTGATTGCTGCGATAGCTATTGCGAAGTAAATAAAAAACAAATCCCCCTAATAGAGGGACGTTTCATTAATATAATGGCTGTTGGTTCGTACAAGGTGGAAATCCATTAATATCCTGAATCATAAAAAAATCGTATTGTTTTAAGGCGAATTGCGATTGATATAAATATTCAAGTACAAGAAGTTTTCCGTCAGATGTACCGCACAAAATACCTGACGTCCCTTGTCCGTTTGATAATGAAACACCGACCGGCTGACCAATCAAATGTCTAATTTTTTGATGCCATGGCATAGTGATCACTCCTTCAAATATATCATATTGAATCAGAAAATATTGGTGCATGTATTGTTTAAATGGTGTGAACTAAAAATTCGCAGTCCGAAAAAAACGGTGACGCTAGTAACGTATGATGGCTTATTATTGTATCGGCCCTAAGTGAATAAAAAGAGGGCAAGAAAAATCCCAGTATCCGATTGTAAGGAGGAGCTAGGATACTGGGTGCAATTTATTGCTGCCTAAAGCTAGTATAAATGAATTCTAATAAATATAGTTGGGGAATTATGGATGTTCTATGGAAACTAAGAAACAAAATAATAGTTCAGTTGATTAGGAGGGAAAGTAGTTGTCTAATATTCACAAATTAAAGTTATGGACAGAATACTTTTTTATCTTTTTACACATACAAGAAACAACAAGGTGCATTATCTAGCCAAATTCTAAAGATTACAATCAATAATTTTTATGTTTAGAGCAAGTATATCAATAAACTTGCTCTAAGAATTTATAAACGATTCTGTAGAGTTCTTTCAGTATTCTTCTTGATACGCAAAATAAGATATTCAGTTTGAAGCTGGGACCAAATGAAACAACCGATCATTAATACAATAAACAGTTTAAAATCTTGTTTTACTTTCTTTCGTCTATTCAGACTCATGGAAAGTATTACTGTAATGACATGAACAAATATTGTGAAGATCCCTTGCATGTAATTAACTTCAATCTAGTTTTTCTTATGGTGTGCAATTACAAGAAAAGTATGCAAGCACTACATTTTTTTACTATATAAATCCATTTTAATTTTTCGACATAAACATAAAACTGGTCGGCCTCTTTTTCTTGCGCTGGTTATTACTGCATAATAAATGCTTGTTCAAGCAAGCTGATTCTTTT
>Ga0182738_1000393_pt1 | contig 63879 bp, 66 predicted proteins | sample eDN5th30CBELigMG_FD_128876 | JGI IMG/M metagenome (GOLD analysis project Ga0182738, IMG submission 128876) | Enriched Miracle-Growth compost microbial communities from Emeryville, California, USA - eDNA 5th pass 30_C BE-Lig MG (version 2)... ... | reverse complement strand
CTGGAGCCAATGCCTGTGGATGCAAATGCAACTTTTCCGGGCTGCTGTCGGGCCTTGTCGATGAGATCCTGTAACGAATGGATGGATGAATCGGGGTTTGCGACCAGCACCAGCGTGCTGGTCCCCACCATGGAAATGGGGGTGAAGTCGCGGTCGGCATCGAAAGGCAGCTTTTGATACAAAGCGTTGACCATGGAAAATGTGGTCGCATTAAGCATGGCGGTATAGCCGTCCGGTGCGGCGCGTGCGACATATTCGCTTCCTATGTTCCCGCTGGCTCCGGGCTTGTTCTCTACGATCACGGGCTGTTTGTACGTCATCGTCAATTGATGGCCGATTGCTCGTGCGATCGTGTCGTTCGGCCCGCCGGCTGGGTATCCGACGACTAGTTTGACGGGCTTGTCGGGCCATTCGGCGGTGTTATCGTTCAATGCCTTGGCTGTGCTGCTGATACCGACCAGTGACGACAGGGCCAGGGCTGTAATCATTGTTCTTCTATGCATGTCTACCTCCGTGTGTGCCCATGATCGCGGGCAGATAGTTGTTTTGACTACTTGAACAGGTCGCGTGCAATTAGCATGCGGTGAACCTCTGACGTGCCTTCGCCTATGCGATAGTGGCGCATGTCGCGGTAGAAGCGCTCCAGGTTGAAGCCACGCATCAGCGCCATGCCGCCGTGTACCTGGACAGACCGATCAGCAATCCTGCCCGCCATCTCTGAGCAATAGAGTTTGCACATACTGGCCGCCGAGCCGATGTCATCGCCTGCCTCCGAACGGCGCAGCGTCTCATATACCAATGCGCGGGCAAGTTTGAGTTCCATTGCTGAGTCGGCCAGCATCCATTGAATGGCTTGCCGTTCGGCCAGCGGTTTGCCAAAGGTCTGACGCTGTTTCGCATGTTCAACAGCCATCTCCAGCATGCGATCGGCTGCGCCGATACATGAGCAGGCAACGCCCAGTCTGCCGCTGGTCAACGAACCCATGGCAATCTTGAAGCCGTCCCCCAGTTCACCGAGCAGGGCGCTGTCGGACACGAAGCATTCGTCGAAGGTCAACTCGCCCACCTTGATGGCGTCCGATCCTATCGTGGTATCGGTACGCGTGACAGTGAAGCCCGGCGTGCCGCGATCGACCAGAAACGCACTGATGCCGCCTCTGGCGCGCTTTTGCGCGTCCGTGACGGCGATTACCATGATTACTTCGGCGCTGTTGCCGCCGCTGATGTAGTGTTTCATTCCGTTCAATACCCATCCGCCGTCGACTCGCTTGGCATTGGTGCTGATCGCTGCGGAATCAGATCCCGCGCCGGGTTCTGTCAAGCCAAAAGCGGCCCGAAACTCCCCGGTTGCGAGTCGTGGAAGGTATTTTTGCTTCTGCTCCGGCGTGCCGAATCGCGCTATTCCCAAAGGCGCAAGCCCACTCGTATAGTCGAGCAGCATCGTGAAAACGCGGCTGGAGCGGCTGAATTCTTCAAGCGCCAGGCAGTAGGTAAGCATATCGAAGCCGCCGCCGCCGTATTCCTCTGGCAGTTGCATGCCAAGATAGCCGCCATCGCGCATCAAATCCCATGCCTCTTGCGGGATTGAGCCTATCCGGTCTATTTCCAGAGCTATGGGTTCGAGTTGCTCACAAGTGAATTTACGTAGTGCGTTGCGGATTTCCGCCAGCTCGGGGGTGATTTCAAGTTGCATGCTAGTTCCGTAAGGGGGTAGGAAAGGGAGGGGATTACTCCACTGTGATATGGTTTTCTTCGATGAGTTTTTGCCATTTCTCGCTTTCCGCCTTGAGCGTCTGAGCGAATTCCGATGGCGGGCTTAATGTCAGTTCCTGGCCGGCCATTTTCAGGGCGGCTGCGAATTCAGGCTTGCGGGCACCAGAGACGATATCGCGATAGATCTTGTCCACGATGTCGGGCGGTGTGCCGCCGGGCGCCATCAGCGAATACCAGGATGTGAGGTCGAAGCCAGTTAATGTCTCGGCGATGGCGGGAACGTCTGGCATGAACGATGATCGTTTGCTGGTCGTGACTGCGATCGGGCGCAGTTTTCCCGCACTGCCCACATAAGGCAGAATACCGGCAATGTTCAGGAAGGTCATGCTGATGCGGCCACCCATCAAATCTGTGATGATGGGGGCGGCCCCTTTGTATGGGACGTGCAGCATGTCAAACTTGCCCATGGACTTGAGCATTTCTCCGGCAATTTGTGTCGTGCTGCCGTATCCCACTGAGCCGAAAGACAATTTTCCTGGATGGGCCCGGCCATAGTTGATAAGGTCCGTGATCGAGTAAATGGGCAGATCGGAACGCACCGCCAGCACCAGGGGCGCAGAGGTCAGTTGTGTGATGGGGGCGAAATCCTTGATCGGATCGTAAGGCGTGCCGTTCCCCAGAAAAGGAGCGATGGTATTGGGGCCGGTCTGACCCAGCAGAAGCGTGTAGCCATCTGGCTCGGCCTTGGCCACGTAGGCGCTGCCTATCACAGCGTTGGCACCAGGGCGGCTCTCTACGACAACAGCCTGATGCCACGCTTTGCCTAGTACCTCCGCGACTGGCCGGGCAATGGCTTCGCCCGGGCCGCCGGGGGTCCACGGATTGATGAGTAGCACCATGCGGTTCGGGTAGCCGGCCGCTTCCGCCTCGCTGCTGGCCGTGACCGATGCGAATGCACTGAGGCCCATTGCCGCCATGAAACGGCGGCGGTTTGGCGAGAGGTTTCTGTTCACTTTGTCTCCTTATGCTTTATGAAGGTTTTGAGCTGTCTTATCGGATTTTCTTGCCGCCTTTCGAGGTATCTTCGGTACTCATCCCGAAAGGAACGATCAAGGCATCCACCACGCGACAGCCTTGACGCCCTGGATGTGCGACTAGTGGATTGATGTCGATTTCCGCCACGTGGCCCACATGATCCATGGCGAGCCTTGATAACCCGCAAATGGCTGACACCACGCTTTCGATGTCGCAGCCGGGTTGATCCCGGATACCCTGCAAGATTGGCCAGATTCTGAGCGATCGCAGCATGCGGCGAGCGGCATCCGGTGTCACGGGCGCAACATGCCGTGCCACGTCCCGCAAGACTTCCACATAAATGCCGCCTGCTCCCACGATGACGACTGGTCCGAAGGTTGGGTCATTGATCATTCCGAGCATCAGTTCCACACCCGGATCGACCATTTCCTGGACCAGCACGCCTTGCAGATCTGCATGCGGCGCATAGGTATGTGCTGCCAGCATGACTTCCTGGAAGCATGCACGCGCCTGTTCCTCGCCGTGGACGTTCAGCCGGATAGCGCCTGCTTCGGTCTTGTGGGTGATATGTGGAGATTCGATCTTCATCGCGACTGGGCGGCCGATATGGGTAGCGATGGCGGCTGCCCGATCAGGGTCGGTGGCGAGTTCTTCGATGGTGACCGGCAAGCCGTATGATGCAAGGAGCTGTTTGGATTGCCGCTCTGTCAAGGAAGCGCCGTTGCCAACCCAGGTGGCGGGTTTCTCGACTGTTGCGGCGATGATGGGAGAACTGCCTGCGGAACGCCAGTATTGCGCGTCGTCTTCCATCTCGGCGATGGCTCTTGCGCTTCGAGCGCTTGCGGCGATTGCGCCAAAGCAGTGTGTGGCATCCTGAAATACCGGTATGCCGCGTCGAACTAAGTCTTGCGGACGCAGCGATGGGTCGTCGACACAACCGCCGGTCCACAGCACGACAGGTTGCTTGTCGCTTGTCAAGGCAAATTCGGCCACGGTTTCCACTTCTGTGCGCCTGGCCATGGTCATCACCGGTACGAAGGTGTCGATGGACGGGTCGGCAAGGATATGCGCGCCCGCCCGCACAAGTATGTCGTCCGTGCCGACAGCAGCAGCCGTCAGATCGATTGGGTTGCGCAAGGTGCCAAAACCGGGCAGCAGATTCTTCAGGCCGGTAGCTGCTACCGGACCGAATTCCGGCCAGGCCAGTTCCGCCTGGCAGGCGAGATCGACCGCCATGACCAGTGTGCCGCCTGAAACGGAGGAGGCCGAAACGCGATTGCCGCGGGGGCGGCGTGAGCGGCGAAACAGTTTGGCGTACTCGTAGAGGTCGGTCGTGTCGTCGACCCGTACGATTCCCCATTGAGCCAACGCGGCGTTCGTGACATCGTCGGAACCGGTGATTGAACCTGTGTGCGATGCGGCTGCTGCGCGGCCAGCGTCACTGCGGCCAACCTTCAGCATCAGGATGGGTTTATCTAGACGGGCAGACTTTTCAGCAAGGGATTTGAGGCGCTGGCCGTCTGCGATGCTTTCAGCAACGACCAGAACTACGCGAGTGGCGTCCGAGTCCAGCATGAAATCGATGTAGTCCAACAGATTCAGGTCGGCGTCATTGCCGCTGCTGACTTGGTAGCTAATTCCCAGGCCAGCCTGCATCGCTCGCCACATGACGTTGATCTGGCCCGCGCCACCGCTCTGGCTGGCTATGCCGACATCGCCTGCCAGAACTGGGCCGCTACTGACGGCATAGGTGGAGGTCAGTGCGAAGCGGTCGACGAAGCTGACCATACCGTTGCAGTTGGGGCCCATGACGCGTATGCCGGTATGGGCGCAGATCTCCTGTAGCCGGGCCTGTAGCGCTATTCCCTGCGTGGTGCCGGTTTCCCTGAAACCTGCGGAGAACACCGTGGCGAATGGCACGCCGAGTTGACCGCACTCCTCAAGGGCATCGAGCGCTGCATGGCCTGCCAGGGCGATGCCGACATGGTCCGGTATTTCGGGAAGCGCTTGTAGGCTTGGGTAGCATGGCAGTCCGAACAGGACGTCGTATTTTGGGTTGATCGGCATGAACCTGCCCTGATAGCCGAATTTGAGCAGGCTGGCTACGCATTTGCCTCCGAACTTGGATTGGTCTTGGGTCGAGCCGACGAACGCGACGCTGCGTGGTCCGAAGAAACGGGTGAGATCCACCTTGGCTGAGGTCTGGGGGCTTTTGCTGGCTGTCAGGTGGTCAGGCATGCGTTGCTGTCTCCGTAATTCATCTAGTGAAGTGATAATTCATTTATAAATTCATTCTGCAGTCGGGCATGTCGGGCGTCAACTGATTTGGGGAGCGGCTGCCTGCGTAGCTGGTCGCCACGCCTGCGATTACCCGTTGTTGTAAGGGTTAGCACCTAGGCACCAGCGATCGAATAAAGGTGTGGAATAGCGCGGGAAGCAGCGACCGCCTCTCATAAAAATGAATTACGGTCCGTACCTGGAGACAGATCGCCTTGTCAGTGAGGCGAGTGTGATGTAATTCCGTGGCTTGCCGTGCGCTGACGGGCTTGACGAAAAAGGGGATAATCCGTAAACGAATTATCAATTCAAATATCGGAATCTCATATGCGAAAACGAGCCAACGACAAGATGGCGGAAGATGACCGTGGCATGGTGATTGCGCTGGCGAGAGGCCTGTCGATCCTGCAGTGTTTCAGCCCCGATCGGCCCGAGCTTGGACCCACGGACCTTGCCGCCATGCTGGGACTGCCGCAGCCCACGGTCTGGCGGCTATGCCAGACTTTGCAAAAACTGGGATTCCTGGTTCCGGGGCCCACGCATGACAAGCTGTGCGTGGGCGAGGCGGTGCTGCGTTTGGGGCATGCTGCCGCAGCCAACAGCAGCCTGGTGGAATACGCATACCCACTCATGCGTGAAATCGCCGTCAAGTACGGTGTCTCGGTGTCGTTAAGCTCGCGTTTCGGCCCGGATATGCTGATCGTCCAGCGCGTGGCTGAAACCAGTATTCTCCAGCTGAACCTGCATGTCGGATCTGCCTATGAGGTCATGAACTCGGCAGCAGGCTGGGCTTATTTGAGCGGGCTATCCAGCAGCGACCGAAGACAGGTCATGGAGGAAATCCGTAATGAGCGGCCAGAGAATTTTGCTGCTTACCGAGCCAATGTACGCGAGGCGTTGGCGCAGTTTGAAGCAGAGGGCTATGTCGTGGGTTTGGGCAAAATGCATCCGCTGATCAATGCGGTTGGAGTCCCTGTCATATCCGCGAATCGGCAGCGGGTGATGGCCATCAATTGTGGAGGTGTATCACTGACTTGCACGCCCGAGCTCATCAAGGAAGAACTGGGGCCGGCGATGAGGAAACTGGCTGACAAGCTGAGCGCCCGTCTGGGCGCCTCGGCCGATGTCCAGTACAACCGTCGTTGAGGCACAGGGCGTTTGGCTCTTTTGGATCAAGCAAGGCGCGTAGTCATTTCTACCAAGTACATGTCGCGAGCAGGCGATGGACGTTTGCGATGGGGTATTGCCCAGGCTCAGCGCCACGCTGCCGTCCTGCTCGCGGTAGCAGGTCGTGTCGGAGCTGAGCCGTATCGGTCCCCTTGAAGTTGCGGCTATTGCCTCCATATATTTTTTCAATCGGCCTGGGTAAGCGGGCAACCAAGGTTTTTCGTCAACAAATTTTCCATTGATTCAATAAGTTATGAGCGAATCCGATACTACTGTGTATGGCGCCGAAACCCTCGGCTTCCAAGCCGAAGTCAAGCAACTGCTGCATCTGATGATCCATTCCTTGTACAGCAACAAGGAAATTTTCCTGCGCGAGCTGGTGTCGAATGCGTCTGACGCATGCGACAAGCTGCGTTTCGAGGCGATCGACAATCCGGACCTGTTCCAGGGCGATACCGACCTGCGTATCCGGGTGGAGTACGACAAGGATCAGCGCACGGTGACGATTTCCGACAATGGTATCGGGATGTCGCGTGAAGAGGCGGTGGCGAACCTGGGCACGATTGCGCGCTCGGGCACCAAGGAATTTTTCTCGCAGCTTACGGGCGACAAGCAGAAGGATGCCCAGCTGATCGGTCAGTTCGGGGTGGGTTTCTATTCTTCCTTCATCGTGGCGAAGAAGGTGTCAGTGTTGAGCCGGCGTGCGGGCGTGCCTGAATCCGAGGCGATTCTGTGGGAATCGGACGGCGAGGGCGAGTTTTCGGTCACGACGGTGGAAAAGGCTGATCGCGGCACGTCGGTCACGCTTTACCTGCGCGATGGCGAGGATGATTTCCTGAATGGCTGGCGCCTGCGCGAGATCCTGCGCCGCTATTCCGACCATATTTCCCTGCCTATCCAGATGCTCAAGGAAGAGTGGGACAGCGAGAAGTCCGAGCAGGTCAAGACGACGGAATGGGAAACGGTCAACCAGGCCAATGCACTGTGGACGCGCAGCAAGTCTGATATCACCGACGAGCAGTACAAGGAATTCTACAAACATGTCGCGCATGACTACGACGATCCGCTGGCGTGGACGCACAATCGGGTGGAAGGCCGCAGCGAATATACGCAACTGCTGTACGTGCCCAAGCATGCGCCCATGGATCTCTGGGATCGCGAAGGCCGGCGAGGTGTGAAGCTCTATGTGAAGCGTGTGTTCATCATGGACGACGCCGAGCAACTGCTGCCCATGTATCTGCGCTTTGTGCGCGGGGTGATCGATTCCGCAGACCTTCCCCTGAATGTGTCGCGCGAGATTCTGCAGGAAAGCCGCGATGTGCGGGCGATCCGCGAGGGTTCGGCCAAGCGCATTCTTTCGCTGCTGGAAGACATGGCCGAGAACAAGGCGGAAGACTACGCCAGCTTCTGGGAGCAGTTCGGCCAGGTGCTGAAGGAAGGCGTGGGCGAGGATACGGCCAACAAGGATCGCATCGCCAAGCTGCTGCGTTTTGCTTCAACCTCGGGTGAGGGCTCGAAGCAGACAGTGTCGCTGGCGGATTATGTTTCCCGCATGAAAGAAGGCCAGGACAAGATTTACTACGTCAGCGCGGATACCTTCGCGGCGGCGAGCAACAGCCCGCATCTGGAGATCTTCCGCAAGAAGGGGCTGGAGGTTCTGTTGCTGTCGGATCGCGTGGATGAATGGATGCTGTCTTATCTGCGTGACTTTGATGGCAAGCAGTTGGCGTCCATCGCCAAGGGCGGACTGGACCTGGACAAGCTGTCTGACGAGGAAGAAAAGAAGCACCAGGCGGAAGTGGCCGAGAACTTCAAGCCGCTGGTTGAGCGACTCCAGGCGACGTTGGGCGATCGCGTGAAGGAAGTGCGCGTGACAACCCGCCTGGTGGATTCGCCTGCTTGCGTGGTGGTGGATGAGCACGAGCTCAGCCCGCATCTGCTGCGCATGCTGCAGGCCGCTGGCCAGGAGGCGCCGGAAGTGAAGCCTATTCTGGAAATCAACCCGGAACATGCACTGGTGGCCCGTGTTCAGCAGGCTGCCGATGCTGATTTCGAGTCCTGGGCTTTGCTGCTGCTTGATCAGGCTATGCTGGCCGAAGGTGCGAACCTGACCGACCCGGCTGCCTTTGTGAAGCGCCTGAACGGTCTGCTGCTCAAACAGGCCTGAGGCTGCGGGTGCGTTGAGCTGACAGGCTGGCGGCGCAATCGTTTGCGCCAGCGAGGCAGGTTGAAGTTGGCCTGATGGCCAAATAAATCCCCACGTGGCGCTGCGCTGCGTGGGGATCGCTGTTTCTGGTGCGGGCCTGGAGGCCTGGCTGCCGCGCGGCGCGCGCTTCAGGTTATGCCGGCTTTATATTCTGGTTGGTCCGGAACAGGTTGTCAGGGTCGTATAGCTTCTTGATCCTGGAAAGCCGCTCATAGTTCTGCCCATAGGCGGCCTGTATGCGGTCGGTTTCCTCTTCCGTCAGGAAGTTGATGTAGACGCCGCTGCTTGCAAAAGGCAGGGTGGTATTGAAGTAATCCCTCGCCCAGGAAATGACGCGCTGATCGTCGGCAGGGTCGTCCCAGCGGCCATGCACGTTCATCACGAAGCGCGTGTCGCGATGTGTGTAGGCAGTGGCATCAGGAGCCGGCACGGTGGTAGCCCCGCCGATGGCACCGAAGAATATTTCACACTGGGGTGTGGGCAAGGTATGGGTGGCAGCCAGTGCGGCATCAAGCAGCGCATCGGGCAGCTCCACAAAGTTGTGGGATTTCCAGTAGTTGCGCGAGCCGGGGGCAAGCAGCGGGTCGAAAGCCTGCTGCCAGGCGGTATAGGGCTGCACGCCCACATGTTCACCCAGTGGGGTGCCGAACTTGCGTAGTGGCTTGATGAGCGATTCTCCATCCTCGGGCTTGCCCGCATGCAGCAAGGCGATGGCAACGATTTCGGTGCCATGTGCAGCTTCCGGGAGAAAAGGCAGGGGCGGCGCTTTGCGCATGACGACCCAGACTGCAAGCTCGTCGGGCGCATCGGCGATGAAGTCCCGGTAGTTGTGCAGCACTTTCCTGCCCTCGGAGAGGGGGTAGGCGATCAGGCCGCTCAGCAGATTCGGGCCGACCTCGTGTAGCTGGAATTCAAAGTTGTTCACGATACCGAAATTGCCCCCGCCGCCCCGTATGGCCCAGAACAGATCGGCATTCTCGGTGGCGCTTGCGTGCAATGTCTTGCCGTTGGCAATTGTGATGTCGGCCGACAGCAGATTGTCGATCGTCATGCCATATCTGCGGCTCAGCCATCCGAAGCCGCCGCCCAGGGTCAGCCCGGCGACGCCGGTGGTGGAGTTGATACCCAGGGGAGTGGCGAGGCCATGGGCCTGTGTGGCGGCATCCATGTCGGCCAGGGTGGCGCCAGCTTCCACGGTTGCGCGGCGCGCCTTGGCGTCCACATGTATGGTTTTCATGCCTGACAGGTCGACGACAATGCCATCATTGCAAAGTGCGCTGCCGGCGATGTTGTGGCCGCCGCCTCTTACGGCGAGCACCAGCTTGCTGGCATTGGCAAAGTCGACTGCTGTGGCGATGTCTTTGCTGGATGCGCAACGGGCGATGATGGCCGGCCGCCTGTCGATCATGGCGTTCCAGATCTGGCGGGCGCTGTCATAGGCGGGGTCGCCAGGGGTGATGACCTCCCCCTGGAATTGTGATTTGAACTCGGCGATTTGTTTCGCTGGTACGGTGGACATGGTGCACCTCCGTTGGAAAACATACTGCAGCGAAAAGGCGCCTGGGAACGATGTTCCAGGCGTGAGGTAGTGGTGTTGTTGGGTGGCGAGGGCCGGGTCGCTGGCGGGCGGACGCACTGGGGGCACTACCCTTGTTTGTAGCGCTTTTGTGAAGGCAGGACAATGAGCATTTGCCCAGATAGCGGGCGGGTGTGCTGTGGAAGATGGCTTGCCCGTTGCCGTTTCAATCGAAAGGTGTAATACCTTGTGGTTATACAGGCATCAGCCTGCGTGGCCAGCCGGTTTCCAGGCCAAAGCGCAGCCAGTCGAAACTGGGGCCTGGATCTGTCTTGCGGCCGGGCGCAATATGCTCATGGCCAAGCACGGCGCGCAAGGGATGGCGCACGCATAGCGCAGTGTTCAGGGATGCGAGGGTTTCATATTGGGCATCGGTGTAGGGTAGGCTGCCGGTGCCTTCAAGCTCGATGCCTATGGAAAAGTCGTTACAGCGTTCGCGGCCCTCGAAGGATGACACGCCTGCGTGCCAGGCCCGCTGGGTGGTGGGGACGAATTGTATGACTTTGCCGTCGCGGCGTATGAAGAAATGCGCCGAAACGTGCAGGCCGCGCAGCTGTTCCAGCCAGGGGTGGGCGCTGTAGTCCAGCCGGTTCATGAAAAGGTCGGCCACTTCGGGCCCGCCGAACTGGTTGGGCGGAAGGCTGATATGGTGGATGACCAGCAGATAGGGCGCTTCCGCGCCGGGACGCAGGTCGCGGTTGGGGGAGGCTTCGATGCGGACACCGGGATGTGGCTTCAGCCAGCCGTGGTGATCCAGTACCAAGCTACTCATGGTTGCGTGGCCGGTTCTGGCTTTACTTGCGCGACCCGAGGCGCGCGTGTTCCTGGGTACACCATGTGTGTCCCCCTATCATCACGGCTTCCGAGCGGGGCAGGTGTATGCCGCAATGTTCGCAGCGCACCATGGATTCTCCCGGCGAATCGTTTGCCGCCGGCCTTCTGGGGGCGGTCTGCGGCGTGGCGCGGGCCGCCTTGTTGTGAGCGATGATGCGGGCCAGCAGCAGTACGCCGATGATGACGAAGGCCCAGAAAAGTAGCTTACCCAAGTTGTCCTCGTTGCAGAATGACGTCTAGCACGAAGCGGCTGCCAGTGTACGAAAGCAGCAGGAAGGCGAAGCCGACCAGCGTCCACCGCAGCGCGATCCGGCCCCGCCAGCCCCGTGTGTAACGGCCAATCAGCAGGCCGCCGAAGGTGATCCACGACAGCAATGTGAAAAGTGTCTTGTGATCCATGGGCATGAAGCTGCCTGAAATCCGCATGGATACGATCGAACCGGTGATTATGGTCAGCGTCAGGATGCTGAAGCCGATCCAGATGAGGCGGAACAGCAGCACCTCCTGCACGACCAGCGGTGGCATGGAGTCAAGCGCCCGGTCGAAGATGTCGCGCGTGGCTTCGGGCTGCACCGGCCTGTGCAACTGCCGGTCCAGGGCTGCCATGAGCATGGCCTGCAGCGCGGCAATTGTGATCAGGCCATATGCCATGAGGGCGATAAGCAAATGGATGCGCAGCAGCTCGTTGTTGGCATGGTCGACCGCATGGCCGCCCGGAAATATACCCGCCAGCAGGGCGGTCAGGGTGGCCGCTGGGAGTAAAATCAGCAATAGGCCGTCGATGCGCATGACCAGGCTTTCCAGCCAGAAGACGATCAGGCCCAGCCAGACAGCGGCCGAGAGGGCCAGCGCCCAGCCCAGGAACAGGCCGTGGTTGGGGGTGACTGCCTGTGCCAGCCCGATGCCGTGCAGCACGATGGCGCCGCCCAGGCATACCCTGCGCACCACACCCGCGCTGACCGGGCCGCCGTCCTGGGCCCCTGCGAGTGGACGCCAGAGTGCTATCGCCAGTACGGCATACGCCAGTGCGGCCAGCAAGTGAAATACAATGCCTGCAGACATGGTCCTTTTGGTTCGGGTTACACAACCGGGGCCGGGCCCCAAGCCGGGTTATTTTAGTCTGGATTGCAGACGACAAACACCAGTTTAAGCGAAACCACCTTATGCTCGACAATCTTACCCAGCGCCTGTCACGTGTCGTGAAGACGATGCGCGGCGAAGCGCGCCTTACCGAAGCCAATACGCAGGAGATGCTGCGCGAGGTCCGCATGGCCCTCCTGGAGGCGGATGTATCCCTGCCCGTGGTCCGTGATTTCATTGCGCGGGTCAAAGAGCGCGCGCTGGGGCAGGACGTTATCGGCAGCCTGAATCCGGGCCAGGCCCTGGTTGGCGTGGTTCACAAGGAATTGACAGCCCTCATGGGGGGCGACTTGGGCGAGGAAGCCAGCGAGCTATCGCTCGCCGCCCAGCCGCCAGCCGTCATTCTGATGGCCGGCCTGCAGGGGGCGGGCAAGACCACGACTTCCGGCAAACTGGCCAAGTGGCTGATTGAGGGTCATCACGCCCATAATGGCCGCAAGACGGGCAAGAAGAAAGTGCTGGTGGTCAGCGCCGACGTGTATCGCCCTGCGGCTATCGAGCAGTTGAAGACGGTGGCTGGCCAGGTGGGGGCGGATTTCCTGCCTTCTGACACCACGCAAAAGCCGGAAGACATTGCGCGTGCCGCGCTGGATCACGCCAAACGCCATCATTACGACGTCCTGATCGTCGATACCGCCGGTCGCCTGGGCATAGACGAGATGATGATGCGCGAGATTCGCGCGCTATATGACCTGCTGCATCCCATCGAGACGCTGTTTGTGGTTGATGCCATGCAGGGACAGGATGCGGTCAATGTGGCGCGCGCCTTCGCGGACGCCTTGCCGCTGACAGGCGTGGTGCTGACCAAGCTGGATGGCGATGCACGGGGCGGGGCGGCGCTGTCGGTACGCCATGTCACGGGCAAGCCGCTCAAGTTTGTCGGTGTATCCGAAAAGCTGGATGGCCTGGAACCCTTCCATCCTGAGCGTATGGCACAGCGGGTGCTGGGCATGGGAGACATTGTTTCCCTGGTCGAGCAGGCGCAGAAGAACATCGACATTGCCGAGGCGCAGAAGCTTGCGAACAAGATCAAATCGGGCGACCGGTTTGATCTGAATGATTTCCGGGAGCAGTTGCAGCAGGTGCGCAAGATGGGCGACATGGGATCGCTGCTGGAGAAGCTGCCAGCCCAGTTTGCCGCGGCAGCCAGTCAGGTGCAGAGCGGCCAGGCGGAAAAGCAGTTGCGCCGCCAGGAAGGCATTCTGAACTCCATGACCCCGGCGGAGCGGGCCAAGCCCGAGCTGCTCAAGGCTTCACGCAAGCGCCGCATCGCGGCGGGGGCGGGCGTGCCGGTGCAGGAGGTCAACAGGCTGCTGTCGCAGTTTGACCAGATGCAAGGCATGATGAAACAGATGAAGAAGGGCGGGATGGCCAAAATGATGCGCGCCATGGGCGGCATGAAGGGCCTGGGCAAGCTGGGAGGGATGGGCGGCTTCGGAGGCGGCGGCTTCAAGCGCTGAGTGTGTCTGCCGCCTTCAGCCGCCAGGTCCTGCTGTTGCAGGGTGGCCCCTCAGGCACGGCGGGCTGTCCGGCTGCACAGAAAAGGCCAGGTCCGTTCGGATTCCGGATCCTGGCCTTTTTGCGTGGGGCCTTTCTCGCTTCATCATAATGCGCCAGGTGAAAATCCTGGATGGTGCTGTCGGCGCAAGAGTCGAGCGTGTGGTTCAGCGGCCAGCCAGCCCCGCAGCTGGCGTGACCGCTGGATGGCTGTCAGTTGGCGGCGGGAATACGCAGCACCTGGCCGGGGTAGATCTTGTCCGGATCGGACAGCATGGGCTTGTTGGCCTCGAAAATCTGCTGATATTTGGCGCCTTGGCCCTTGCCATAATTTGCTTCGGCAATTTTCCACAGCGTGTCGCCTTTCTTTACCGTGTACATCACCGCTTCGGGCGCTGCCTGGGTAACGGAAAGCTGGTTGTCGACGCTGGAAACGCCCAGGGTGTTGCCCAGTGCCAGCGAAATCTTCTCGGCTTCTTCCGTGGTGGCGGCCTGGCCGGCGACTGTTACCTTGTCTCCGTCTACCTTGATGTCCAGCCCGTCGGCTGACAGATTGTGCTTTTCCAGCTCTTTCCTGAGCTCATCGGCGGTTGCGGCCTTGGCCTCGTCCGCGCCGAAAAGCTTTTCGCCTACATCTTTCAGAAAGCTGAGTACGCTCATGGTGTTTCCCTTGTTCTGGTTTGTTCAGGCCAGGCCGTGGATAGCCTGGGTGGAGCGCAGCATGTTGCCGCTCGGCCATTATGGCCAGAAAACATGACGCACATGCGTCGTGAAACGTCAGGAATTGTGTGGAAAATGTGTGCAAACGTAGCGTGCCGTGGCGGCTGGCCCGCAGTTATTGCGTTTCCGTTTCTTCATGGGTGCTGAATCTGTCGGTGGCCGCAATGAGCTGGGCAAGAATGCCTGGCTCATCGAAAGCATGGCCGGCGTCCTGTATAAGATGGAAAGCGGCTTGCGGCCATGCCCGATGCAAGTCCCAGGCCGTCCTGGCGGGCGTGCAGGCATCGTAGCGGCCCTGGATGATGACGCCCGGAATATCGCGCAGCCTGTGTGCATCGCGGATGAGCTGGCCTTCCTCCATGAATGCACCATTGAATACATAATGGTTCTCTATGCGGGCGAAGGCCAGCGCGCTTTCATCCGCGGCGCGCGCCTGCTGGTGTTCGGCGCTGGGCAGCAGGGTGATGGTGCGGCTTTCCCATTGCGTCCAGGCCTGTGCGGCCCGCAACTGTTCCTGCCGGTCGGTGCCGGTCAGGCGCCGATGGTAGGCGGCAATAAGATCATCGCGTTCATTTTCGGGAATAGGGGCCAGGAATTGTTCCCAGTGATCCGGAAACAGCCAGGCGGCGCCACCCTGGTAAAACCATTCAAGCTCGGCCTGGCGCACGGTGAAAATGCCGCGGACAATGAGTTCGCTGACATGCTCCGGATGGGTTTGCGCGTAGGCCAGGCTGAGCGTGGAACCCCAGGAACCGCCGAAAACCAGCATTTTCTCGGCCTTCAGCACCTCGCGGCGCAGGCGTTCCATATCGTCGACCAGATGCCAGGTGGTGTTGTTTTCCAGGCTGGCCAGCGGCGCGGAGCGGCCGCAGCCGCGCTGGTCGAAGAGCAGGACGTTGTAGTGTTCGGGGTTGAAGAGGCGGCGATGATTGCTGGAACACCCGCTGCCCGGGCCGCCATGCAGGAAAATGGCTGGCTTGCCGCGCGGGTTGCCGCACAGTTCCCAGTACACATGGTGTCCGTCTTCGGTTTCCAGGTAACCATGGTCGTACGGCTGAATCTCTGGATACACGTCTATTCCTCACTGTGGCCATGCCTCGGGCATGCCGTTTTCCTGCATCTGCGTTCTTTCCAGGTGCTTATCTTACTTGCGCTTGAAAATCAGGTCCCAGACGCCGTGGCCCAGCCTCAGGCCGCGGGTTTCGAATTTTGTCTGCGGGCGAAACTCCGGTCGCGGCGCGTAGCCATCGGCGGTATTGGCCAGTAATGGTTCCCCGCTCAGCACCTCAAGCATTTGTTCCGCATAGTTTTCCCAGTCTGTCGCGCAGTGGATATAGCCTCCCGGCGCCAGGCGGCTTGCAAGCAGCGCAATGAAGTCGGGCTGAACCAGGCGCCGTTTGTGATGCCGCTTCTTGGGCCAGGGATCGGGGAAATAGATATGCACGCCAGCCAGGGTATCCGGGGCAATCATGTCGCGGACGACCTCCACGGCATCGTGCTGGATGATGCGGATATTCCCTAGCCCCGATTCATCGATACGCTTGAGCAGGGCGCCCACGCCTGCGTTGAACACCTCCACGCCCAGGAAGTTGTCCTCAGGCCGGGCCTGGGCAATCTTCTGCGTGGTTTCGCCCATGCCGAAGCCGATCTCCAGCACCGTCGGCGCTTGGCGGCCGAATGTTTTTTCCAGATCCAGCACCGCTGGACGGTAGTTGATGGACCACTGCGGCATCAGGCGATCCAGGGCTTCTTTCTGCCCAGGAGTGATATGGGCGCGCCTGTGCACAAAGCTGCGGATATGTGTCGTGCCCGAGGCCGACGTCGACGTGCGCACCCACTGCGCATCCACGCCTTCCGGCGTGCCGCCCGGCAAAGCGCCGGACTCGTCAGGATTCTGTATATTGCTGGCGGTATTCATAGCCCGAATTGTAATGCGGCCCGCGCCTTTTCCGGAAAACATCCCTACGCCTGCCAGCAAATATCAAATCTGGCGCTATAATGCTAACCCTTCGACGCGGGTGTAGTTCAATGGTAGAACGGCAGCTTCCCAAGCTGCATACGAGGGTTCGATTCCCTTCACCCGCTCCACTTCAACTTTCCATGGCGTTCCAAGGACGTCCATGGCGTGTTGCAAGTCATTGTCACGGTTCGATTTTTTAAGAATCTTCGATCCAGTGACGTCCAGCGAAATCCACTGACAGCCGGTCAAAACCGGTACATTAGGTGGTACATCGCAATGCGGAGCTTCCCAGTTCCGCATTGTTGCTGGGGGAGCCGGGGCCCGATGGGAAACATGGCACTCAACTCGCTTTCAAGGAGTTGGGATCATGCTTTCGGACCTCACGGTTCGCCAGGCCAAGGCGACCGGCAAACCGTACACCCTGGCCGACACAGACGGCCTTTCCCTCTTTGTTTCAGCCACCGGTGCAAAGGCGTGGCACTTCCGCTTCTCGTGGGGCGGCAAGCGCGACCGCATGTCCTTCGGCACGTATCCAGCGCTCTCGCTGAAGGACGCCCGTGCGCTTCGCGATGAAGCCCGCTCGCTGCTCGCCAAGGGCGTCAATCCGCACAGCGAACGCAAGCGCAGGCGGCACGCGATCGTCCTGGCCGGCGAGCACACCTTCATGGCCGTCTACGAGCAATGGCTGGCCCATCGCCGGCTCTCGCTGGAGGAAGGACGGCAGACCAGCCTTGAACAGATCGGGCGCGTCTTCAAGAAAGACGTGTACCCCTCGCTGCGGCACCTGACCATCTACGAGATCACCCGCGCGCACCTGCTGGACATCATCGGCAAGGTGGAAAAGCGCGGCTCGCTGTCCGTGGCCGAGAAGCTGCGGACCTGGTTTACCCAGTTGTTCACCTACGCCACGGTGGCGATTCCCAACATGGGCGAGAACCCGTCCAGGGACCTGGAAGTGGTCGCGCTGCCATTGCCGCCGGTCGAACACAACCCGTTCCTGCGCATGCACGAGCTGCCGGTCATGCTGCAGACGCTGCGCAAGTACCGCGGTCGCCTGAACACGCAATTGGGCTTGCGGCTGCTGATGCTCACCGGTGTGCGCACTGGCGAGTTGCGCTTCGCCACGCCCGATCAGTTCGATCTCGACCGGGGCCTGTGGATCATCCCCGTAGCCAGGCTCAAGCAGCGCAAGCTGCTCACCAGGAAGAAGCGCAAGCGCCTGATCGACATCCCACCCTACATCGTGCCGCTGTCGGTGCAGGCGCAGGAGATCGTTCGCCACCTGCTCGACAACTTCAAGCCGGCCCAGGTTTATCTCATCCCCGGCGACTGGTGCCTGAAGAACCCGATCAGCGAGAACACGCTCAACGCCGCGCTCAAGCGCATGGGCTACGAGGACCAGCTGACCGGCCACGGCATCCGTGCCACGATCTCGACGGCGCTGAATGAACTCGGCTACCCGAAGAAGTGGGTGGACGCCCAGCTCTCGCATGCCGATCCAGACAGGATCAGCGCGACCTACAACCATGCCGAATACGTCGAGCAGCGCCGTGTCATGATGCAGGACTGGGCCGATCGTCTGGACCTGTTCGAGCAGAACCAGGTCGAGGTTGCCAGCCGGCATCTGACCATCACGCTTCAGGGCCTGCCGACCATCGCCGGCCAGGCGGCCGTGCAGTCTCCGGTGGTCGACCTCACTGCGCCGCAACTGATCGTGACCGCGCCAACGCCCGACCAACTTGAAGCGCCGGCATCGGTGCAGCGGCTGTCGGCCGTGCGCATGCCCGAGTACGCACGGCCGCGCCTGTCGGAGGCGCAGCGCGAACGCCTGCAAGTGCTGGAGACCTTCGAGGCACCACACAACCTCTCGGTGGCGGACTACGCCAAGCTCGCGGGCAAGTCGCGCCGCTGGATCACCTACGAGATCCAGGCCGGCAACCTGCTGTCGATCCACATGGGGCATCGCGGGCAGCGGGTGCCGGACTGGCAACTCGATCCGCTCAAGCGCAGGCTGGTCCAGTCCGTCCTGAAGCAACTGCCACGGGGTATCGACACCTGGGACATCTACCACGCTCTTCTGCGCTCGTACGAGGCTCTCGGGACACGGCCGGCCATCGAAGCCGTCAATCCAACGAACCTGCACCTTGCCGCGCGGCTGGTGGCCGCACAGTGCATGCAGGCGAGCGAGCCAGTCGTGACGACCGAGTTCCCTGAGCAGGTCCGGCAAAGCGTGCAGCGGCTGGTGCGCGAAGCCGTCGCTGCCGATACTGCCGAAGCGACGCCCGGAGACTGATCGAGCCAGAGGCGCGCCGAAATTCGGTCAGGCGCTTGCCTGGAGCGATTGGAAGAACCGCTCCAGATGGGTGCTGTCCGCATTTCGACGGCTCAGGAAGTACGTGGTGAGTGTCAGCGCGCCCTCTTGCAAGGGACGCTGGACAACGCCAAGGGAACGATGGCCCTCGATGCGGGCGGTGGGTGCCAGGCAGACGCCGTAGCCGGCGGCCACCAGGGTCATCATCAACCCGAACGACGTGGCCGTGGTGACGTCCGAGGGGAAGGCGCCGGCCGCCGTCAGCAGCGTGTCGATCTGCCCGCAGTAGCCCACACAGTCGCGGGCATCCAGGGCGATCCAAGGGTAGTCGGCCGCCTGCTCCAGGGACACTGACGAGAAGGCCAGCAAGGGGTGATGGGCCGACACGGCCAGGGCCAGCGCATCGCGCCAGACGGGGCGGGCATCGATGCCTTCAGGGGTTGTGGGCGATTGGCAGAGGCCCGCTTCGAAAGCCCCCGCGAGCACTCCTCGATGCAGAACCTCCAGGCGTTCTTCATGAAGGCGAATGGGGTGGTCCGGATGGCGCCGACGATGTTCCGCCATCGGCACCGACAACCGGGGATAGGCCAGGCAGTCCGACAGGGCAATGTTCAAGGGATCGGGAGCGATCATCGTGTCACCTGCACAACGCCGACACTGGGAAAAACCGGGCGCGACCAGTCAATGAGATAAGTTTAACGTGGTTTAGATTCGCTTTGCGCGTGACGCTTCTGTTGATGCAGAAGCGATCGGTGCAACGCGGGAGACCCGCAGGGACAAGAACCTATGAAAGCGAGCCAGCGCGCGCTTTCGGCGTTGCCGTGCGCGAGGCACGGACCGCGCAGGGGCTTGCCCAGGAGGTGCTTGCGGAACAGGCGGGCATTGCCCGGTCGCACATGGGCAAGATCGAGCGCGGCGAGCACATGCCCACGCTGGTGTTGATCCTGCGGATCGCGAAGGGGCTGGGTTGCTCGGCCGCGGCACTGATGGCCGCGACCGAGGCGCAATTGTCCGGGGAACAGGACACCACCGATTAGCCATGCCGTCATGGCGGTGAGGCGCCAACAACCTTTTTGAAGGTTCAAGGCTGTGATTTGCCAGGTGTCATTGCCACCTCGCATTTGACACGCGGCCTATTTCGTAACATCATTTGTTCCATGAAAAGAGACAGTCGCCTGTCGTCTGTCCTGCATGCGTTGCTGCACATGGCCGAGCAGGACGGACCCGTTACGTCAGAAGCCCTGGCGCAGTGCCTGGGAACCAACCCGGTCGTCGTTCGACGCACGATGGGATACCTGCGGCAAGCGGGGATCGTCACCTCCGATCGAGGCCACTCAGGAGGATGGCGTATCCGCGCCGACCTTGGCGGCGTCACCCTGCGTCAGTTGCACGAAGCCTTGGGCGAGCCGGCGATGTTTGCCATCGGCAACCGCAACGAGACACCGGAGTGCCTGGTCGAGCAGACGGTCAATGCCGCACTCGAAGGTACGTTCACCGAAGCCGAGGCGCTGCTGCTCAAGCGGTTCTCGGAAATCACCCTTGCCGATCTGGCCATTGACTTCGCTCACCGGCATGCGGCTTTACGACACTCAAGGAACTAATCATGAAGCACGACGTGATCGTTGTCGGCGGAAGCTATTCGGGCATGGCCGCGGCCTTGCAACTGGTCCGCGCACGCAGATCTGTACTGGTGATCGATGCGGGCGAGCGGCGCAACCGCTTTGCCAGCCATTCACACGGATTTCTCGGTCAGGACGGTGTGCCACCCGATGAAATCGCCGCAAACGCACGCCGCCAGCTTGAGGCCTATCCAACGCTGACCTGGCTTAAAGGTCGGGTGGAAACCATCACCGGGCAGGCGGATGAATTCACCGTCACGACGGCTGATGGTCAGTCGCAACTGGGGCGACGCATTCTGTTGGCTACGGGGGTGGCTGACCAGCTTCCAGAGGTTGACGGGCTCGCGCAACGCTGGGGGAAGACGGTTTTTCACTGCCCGTACTGCCATGGCTATGAACTTGGACAAGGCCGAATCGGCATCGTCGGTGCCAGTCCGATGTCCATCCATCAGGCTGAGATGCTGACGGATTGGGGGGATGTCACTTTGCTCGTCAACGGTGCATTGGAACTCAATGAGGAAATCAGGACCACTTTGAAACGCCGAGGCGTGGTCATCGAAGAGGCGCGCATCGACAAAATCGAGGGGCATGCTGACGTGACAATGGTGGATGGAAGGCGACTGAGCTTTGCGGGCCTTTTTGTTGCAACGCGAACCTCTCCCTCCAACCCTTTGGCCGAGACAATCGGCTGTGCGCTGGAAGAATCGCCCATGGGCATCCAGATCCGCACGGATTCCGAAAGCAAGACCTCAGTGCCAGGCGTATTTGCCTGCGGCGACGTAGCACGGTTTCCTCATTCCGTATCGCTTGCCGTAGGCAACGGTGCCATGACTGGATTCCACATTCACCGTTCACTGCTTTGGCCCGAGAACATCTTGACCGTGCAAGCGGAAGGCAGCGCTGGATGACATCGTTCTCCGACCCGATGGCTGTATCGGGCTATGCGGAGGGAACTGCAAGGATCGTACCGGGCCTTCGCGACCTGCACCGGATGGCGTGCGTGCTACTGGCCGAATGCGCGCCTTCGGACGCGCGCATTCTGGTGCTCGGCGCCGGCGGCGGACTGGAACTGAAGGTCTTCGCCGAGATGCAGCCCGGCTGGCAGTTCGACGGCGTCGATCCCTCCGCAGAGATGCTCGAACTCGCCCGCACGATCCTGGGCCCGGTGGCGTCTCATGTGCACTTGCACGAAGGCTATATCGACGCCGCCCCCAAGGGGCCGTTCGATGGCGCGCCCTGTCTGCTGACACTGCATTTCCTGCCGCCAGCCGAGCGCCTAAGGACATTGCAGGAAATGCGCCAGCGACTCAAACCAGGTGCGCCCCTTGTCGTCGCGCATCACAGTTATCCCAGCGAAGATCCCGTCCGGGACAGATGGCTCTCGCGCAATGCGGCGTTTGCGGCTGCTTCCGGCGTGCCTGTGCGCCAGGCCAAAGGCAGCATCGCGGCGATCAAGGAACGGCTGCCCGTGCTTTCGCCCGCGCAGGATGTCGATCTGCTCCGCGAGGCTGGATTCACGGACATCGACCTTTTCTATTGCGCGTTCACCTTCAAGGGTTGGGTCGCCCATCGAGCATGAAGGGGTATCGAAGATGCAAGACATAGGGTCGGCTGGTGCGCTGTCCGTGTGTAGCGAGGAGGCTCCTAGCCGTGCGCCAAGGATAGGTAGGGGTTGTCCGGCGGGACTTCCGCGAACAATGCCGAAGGCTCCGCCAACAGATAGCCGTGCAACCGCCGCGACTTGCGCGGCCCGGTGACCTCGCAGGTCCAGATGTTCAGGCCGCCGTCCTGTTTGCGGTGCAGCCCCAGCTTCTCGAAGCGCTTCTGCACCCATTGCCAGTCGTGCAGATTGACCTGCCGGGCCAGCGCCTGGATCTCCGGATGTTCCTGCACGTAGCGTTGGAAGACGCCGGGGCTGACCAGGTATGCCGTGCCATCGACGGTATGCACCAGTGCCTTCGCATCGTTGATGATGAGCCTGCGCGATTCGATGCCTTGCCTGAGCCAGGCGATGAAGTCTTCCCCGGACGGCGTGGCCTTTACGGAAGCCGGCATGGTAGCAGGACCGGTCGGCGCCGAATGGGTCGCTACCGCAGTTGCGGCGGCGGATGGTGATGGTGGTTCCGTGCTGGCGGACGATGCACCGGCGGTGGCTGCGTCGGACGCATCAAGCATCGACAGCAGATCGGAGACCGGGTCCGCGATCCCGGCCGGGGGATCCGCCACCCCAGGGGGCGGTAAGGTGGCCGCGATGCCGGCGATGACCGGTTCTGTCTCATTGCCAGGGAGGGGCTCTTCCGTCGTGACCGTGCCGGCGAACGGTGCGGGACGCTCGCCCGACGCCCAGATCAAGGCCGGCGACAGGCGCAGGAAGGTAAAGCTGTGGGACCAGCCGGTGCCGCTCGTGACAGTCGCCCGCCAGATCGCCTTTCCATCCGGAGCGGGCTGCACGATGCCATGGTCCTGGAGCACCGAGAAGACGGCGGTGTTGTTCGATGGGATGCCTTCGATGCCCTGCGACAGGAGATGCGCGCGCAGCTTGTCGCTGACCGTCTTGCTGACGAGCCAGAGTGCGTCCTGGGTCAGCCATCCATCCGACGGGCCGCCGGGCTGGTTCAGCTTGAACTCCTCGCGCAGCAGGTAGCGCAAGCCATCCAGCAGCTTGCGCTGCAGCGCATGCTTCGGCGCCGCCATGGCCCTAGCCGGATCACCGCCGAGCGCCAGGGCCACCGATGCCTGGTCGGCCTTGACGACCAGTTCGCCCAGCGTGCCGGCATGCTCGTACTGGCCCGCCAGGACGTACAGCAGCGCCGACCACAGGTCTTGGTAGTCGCTCAGCCAGTCGAGGATACCGGCATCGAGCACACGGGTGTAGAGCAGCCCGGTGGCGGCGCCATGCAGCCGGTACTCGCGATCCGTCCGGTAACGAAAGCGGTACGGCTGCCGCAGCGGCCCGTGCCAGGGGTGCCAGACCAGGCCATCGGCCTGCTCGACGTGCAGGTCGACCGCGATCTTGCCAATGTCGTGCAGCAGCGCGGCGTAGGCGGTACCGGCGGTCCAGGCCTCGGCTTGCGCGGCCTGGGCCTCGGGCGAGGCGCCGGCCGGGAGCAAGTGGGACTGCCTCAGCTTGAGCGCGTAGGCCACGATCTCCAGGCCGTGGTCCAGCATGCCGCCCGGCCAGGCATGGTGATGCGCCTCCGAGGCCGGGAACTGCTGGACCAGCTCGGCGTAGCGCTCCAGCGGCGCGAGGTACAGCGAGCGGAACTGCCGACGCGACAGCGAGGTGCGCTGCCAGATGTGTTCCAGCAGCCGCTGCCGGCGCGGCTCCGCCAGCAACGATGCGGCCGACTGCGGCCGGGTCAGCCCTTTGGCAGGCTCGACGGGAGGCGGCGCGGCGGCGGTGGCCAGCGGCACCCGTTTGCGCTGGAACAGCGAAAGCATGGCGACATCCTGGTGATGGGCTGGCCGGAGGAGCCTTTTGGCCTTTCGGGTAGGGGCCTTTCCCCTTGAGGCCATTACCTTGCTCCTTCCCCAGCCCTTTGGCCTTCGACAAGCCCTTTGATATAGGGGCAGTTGGCTTCGTATGCCGCAATCAATGCGGAGCCCATGCGCTCCAGGATCGGGATCGGAACAGGCACTGTGTTTTCACCGGATCAGGCCGCTTCAACCGGCGCTGAAAGCGCAGCAGGCCCTGAAACCCCTGCGCCCGACGGCATGCTTGTCGAGAATGAAGTAAGGAAGTAAGATTTCCTTTGTAACTGACGGAGGCATCCCATGCTTGCCAAGCTCACTTCGAAAAACCAGATCACGCTGCCCAAGGCGGCCGTATCCGGCGTGGATGCAGCGGAGTACTTCGACGTGACTGTCGAGGGCGGCCGGATCATCCTGACGCCGGTGCGGGTCCAGAAGGCCCAGGCCGTGCGCGAGAAGCTGGAGCAACTCGGGATCACCGAGCAGGACGTCGAGGATGCCGTGGCCTGGGCGCGGCGCTGATGCGCAGGGTCGTGCTCGATACCAACATCGTGCTGTCGGCGTTGATCTTCAATGCAGGACGCCTTGCCTGGATACGCCATGCCTGGCAGCAACAGCAGTTGCAGCCGCTAGTCTGCCGGGAGACGGCCAGTGAACTGCTGCGCGTTCTGGCCTATCCCAAGTTCAAGCTGTCGAACTTGGAACAGCAGGAGTTGCTGGCGGACTTCCTGCCCTACGCCGATGTGGTGGAACTGCCAGCGCCATGGCCAGACCTGCCGGTCTGCCGCGACGAGAAGGACCAGGTGTTCCTGGTGCTCGCGCATGTCGGCAAGGCGGATGCATTGATCACGGGCGATGCGGACATTCTCGCCATGCGAGAGGACTTTCCCGGCCTGATCATGACCGCCGAAGCATTCGCGGCGCGGCAGGCATGAAGGAAACCGGCACGGCCTTGCCCAACGACCGTGGAACGACCATGAGGTAGCCAACCATGAAGCACACCGCAGGCATGACCACCGCAGCGCGACTCGGCCGCTGGCTGGGCAGCGTATGGCGCGGTTGGCTGCGCGCGGAGCGTCGGGTGCATCGATGGCTGATGGCGCAAGGACTGCCGGCGGGCGGTGTAGCGGTGCTGATCTGGGGGGTCAAGCTGGCGACCCTTGGGGTGTTGCTGTACATCGCGGTCTGGGCGGCGCTGTTGCCGGTCGCTCTCGTCGTGGCAGCCAGGATGGCGGAGCAAGCGCCGCAAGGCGACGATGATTTCCTCGGACGCAAGGCCGAAGAGCTGGATCATCGTGAAAGCCTTGCCTACGACCCCATCAACTACAGCGATGACCCAGATCCACGATTCGAAGACGATTGAACCGGCGGTTGGAGCTATTTCTGCTTGGCCGCACCGATCATCAAGCCGCCGCCCCTGCCACCGGCTTGTCCGGCATCCCGCGTGCCAGTACTCAATCCTTGAAGCACGTTGCCTGCACGGATACCAGCCCAGGCCAATGCCGCCACCCAGAACGTGGGCAAGATCAAGAACATCGTGGCCATCACGAAGTTCAACAGCATGTCTCCGAAGGTGTTGTTGAGGCCCACCAGCGGATCGAAGTTCGTGTGCGGCCGGTTCCAGCCCCACCCCCAGCCGTAGAGCGCATCCAGGATCGTCGAGTCGATCCAGCGGGCGAGCTGAAACCAGAATTCGGTGAAGAACAGCGCGAACTGCACCACGCTCACCGTGACCATGGTCTTGAGGTCATAGGTGCCGATTAGCAGCACCAGCGGGATGCAGATGACCAGCGCCATCTTGAGCAGGGACAGCACCATCGGCAGCGCCTGCCGCACCACGTCCATCGCCGGGAAATAGCCCAGTGATCCGACGGTCAGCCCCACGTCGCTGGCGGCACGAGTGACGATGTTGGGCAGCGTCATGTCGATCTGGCCACCGTAGTCCGTGTAGACCGCCCCCTGGTTGAGCTTCTGCTGGCGAGGGCTTGCGATAGCGCGGATCACCGAGTCGTTGACCTCGGCCTGGCTCAGGAAGCCTGCCCAGCCCGCCAATCGCGTCAGCAGGTTGGGATCGACCTGGGCCAGCAGTCGTGCCCGCAGGCCATGGCCGCCGTCGGACCACCACTGCCGGCAGGTCGGGTAGCCGCCCCCGCCGGGCACCTGGGCCAGCCCAGCGTCGCGCGTGGCGTCGAACGGCCAAGCATCGCGCGGTGTCCTGGAGCGGTAGCTGTCGTAGAAGCCGGCGGTGCCGACGAAGTAGCTGGAGCCGATCCAGGTGACGTCGTGCATCTGCTCCTCGCTCAGGCTGGGCCGGGTCATGAACAGCTTGGCGCGGGCGGGGCCATAGCAGTCGCGGGTAAAGTCGCTGACCTCCTGGGCCAGCACCGGATCGTCGATGCGGGTCGCGTCGATGTCCATGCGGATCTGCCGCAGGTCGGTGCCGCAGGGAATGGCCGCGACCGAGGCGCCGGTGATAGCGCGCGAGATCGCGTGCATGGCGAACCACCACACCGGCACCTTAGCCGACTGGTTGTTGATCGTGCTGAACGATTGCGACCAGCCGGTATCGGTCGGCTCCGGGACGCTTACCTGACATTGGGTCGAACGCGACCGGTCGTAGCGGATGGTGTTGAGATCGACGTCGATGAAGGGGATGCCCGCGAACATGATCACCACGATGGCGACGAAGACGCGGTTCTCGATGCGAGCCGAGGACAGCACGCCCTTGTTGCCTTCGTCCGCGCCTTCCGCGCGGGCCTTCAACCATTCCTGGATGACGATCGCCAGGAACGGGACGGCGAACATGCCGCTGGCGACCAGCACCGACCAGATGCCGTTGTGGACTACCCAGGACACCAGTGTCAGGTAGTACTCCAGGTAGTCGGTGGTGAACAGCGTCATGGCGAACCTCGCGCTACCGTGCCTGCATCAGCAGGCTGGCTTCCAGCGCGATCACGGCGACGATGGACGCAACCTCCGCGCGCAGCAGTCGCTGCCCGGCAGCGCGCTCCGGTTCCCGCGTGCGCAGGCGACGGCGCATCCAGAGCCAACCCCAGGCAATGATGGCGTAGAGCAACAACCGCCAGACCAGGAAGGCCCCGGATTGCGCCGCCATCCAGCGCTGCCAGCCCTCGATGCTGCCCGCGATGCGGATGCCGACCACATTGACGGCGATCGCGGCGATCAGTAGCGACACCGCCCACACCAGCACCAGGATGGCACGCCGGCTGGACAGCCAGCGCAGGCACCGCCCCACGGTATTCATGGATGGCTTCCGCCGGACGGCGGCCGCTGCAGTTCATCGACCCGATTGCGTACCGGGTCACCCTCGTAGATGCCACGCGCACCGGCGGCGCGGGTGCTGTGGCGCTGGATGATCGCCATTGGCGAGTTGCTGGCCAGTTCGCGGCGCAGTTCCAGCTCTGCCTTCAGGTTGTGAATCTCGCGATCGAGGATGTCGCTTTCGTGGGTGACGGCCTTCTGGGCCAGTTCGTTGGCGGCCACGTTGGGCTCCTTGCGCCCGGTCAGCAGCGTGCGTTGCAGCAGCAGCGCCTTCTCCAGCACGCTGGCCAGCGCGACCTCCGAGGCCAGGCGCCGAGCCAGGATGTCCTGGTCCGTCTCGTCGCGAAGGGCCTCGATCACCCCACGGGTGATGGGCAGCGACGCGCTGCTCGCAGCCTGCAGGTTCTGCGCCGTGGTTGGACGGCTGCCGGCGACCAGTTCCTGCAGGGCCTGCAGCTTGTCCTCGTATTCCTCCTGGATCAGCGGGGTCAGGCCAACGCCCGGCGTGGTGACGGTCTTGGTGCATGCATCGCAGGTGCGCTGTTCCTGCTCGCCCAGCACGCGAACGGCCCAGGCCGCGGCGGCATCGGGCGAACTCCAGGTCTGGCATGCCAGGTTGCCGCCGCAACTGGCTTGCGGAATCGAACTGGCATCGCCGACGCCACGGCCGTTGAGCAGGTTGTAGCCGGCGCGGGTCACGTCGCCGACCACGCGCACCGGACGTTGGCCCGCGCCGCCGGCGTTGTCTCCGCCGACCCAAGGAACGCCATTGTTGCCACGGTTCGCCTCGGCGTCGTCGATCGCCGAGACCGCATCGGTGCTCGCGACGGCCTGCTTCAGCGCCATGCCTTCGGCGAGCTGGTCCCAGCCGAGCTGCCCACCCGCCATGTCGGCCATGCGGTTGGCGATGGCACGGCAGGTCAGCTTGCTGCGATCGAAATCCAACCTAGCTTGCAGCACCCCATTGGTCAACAGGTTGTACAGCCCTGGATCGGCGCGCTGGATGATCAACGCGGGCAGCGACGCCACGGCAGCGGTGGCGTTCTGGATCACCGAGGACATGATGGCCTGGAAGCCGTTGGTGATGCCGTTCAACTGGTTCTGCAGCGTGGTGGTGATGCTCATGTCGCCACAGATCAGGTTGCTGTTCCAGCCGACGCCAACGCCGATGGAGTGCATGTTGGCCGCACCGCTCATGGACACCGCACGGCCGCCCCCAATGCTGTAGAGCACGTCGTCGCCGATCACGCTGCCCTGATGCTGGACGCCGTACTCGTTGACGCTGGTCTGCGCCCCGGCGCTGGAGTAGCTCAGCGCTGCGACAACGGCCAATGCGACGTACAGAAATCGACGGGCATTCGGCGATGGAGTCGTCATGGCATCGGGCCTCACAGGAAATCGACGCTGCCGAGGAACACCTGGCCGCGGCGCTGGCAGCAGCTATAAGGGCGCCACAATGCCCAGGCGTAGTCGCCTTGCCGGGCCTGCACCTTGGCATTGCCGTGGGGGAATACCGCGCAACTGCTGGACAGCGTTGGGGTCAGCTCCTGCCACTTGCCCGTGGCGGCATCGGTTTCCATCAGGGCGCCGGCCGGCCAGTAGCCATCGCGCGAACTGGCGAGCAGCGGTTGGTAGACGTGGATCTGGTTGCGGCGCGTCACGATGTCACCCGCGCGCTGGGCGACCACGGCTGCGGCCTTGTGGTCATCCACCTGGTGCAGGAAGCCGCCACGCGGATAGACGTTGCCCCAGAGATTCAGGCCCGTGCGCGTGCCGATCTCGCGCCGGCCGGGAATCAGTGCTTCCGGATACAGCGCCTCGGGGATGTTGTAGCGCCATGCCAGCGTGTCGAGCGTGCTCAGCAGATAGGGCATGAAGGCGGTGCCGGCGCCCTCGCAGGTGTAGCCGGAGGCGCTGGCGAACTGGCTGAACACATAGCCACCCGGATGGCCGATGACGTCGGCGTTCTTGAACTTCGCCAGGTTGTTCTCGTGATCCTCGTTGGTGGTGCCGTCGCCGCCGGCCTTCGCGGTCGGGTTCGGCAGGCTCATCGCCCGCACCTCGACCCAAGGGTTCTCGCCGGTGTTCGAGTAGCTCGACACCACTGCATCCGGGATGTAGTGGCGCACCTTGACCGAGGTGCGTACGGTGCATCCCGTCCAGGTGCAATAGAGCCAATAGCAGATGCCGGTGACGCGGTATTCCAGGCAATCCGGCGACAGGGTGGAGGCCACGATGGTGGCGGTGTTCAGTGCAAAGGACGATGCGGAACACCCCAGCAGCAGCGCTGCGATGGCCAACCGCTGGCGCCGGGATGGCGCGAACGGACGCCTCGTCATGGCTGCGTCCTCCGGTATTGGTCGATGCGGGCTACCGCACGGGCCACGTCCGTCTCGCCATAGACCACGTATCGGCGATCCACCACGATGGCGGGAATCTTGGTGACGCCAAGGCTCCAGGCATCGGCAATACCCTGGTAGGCGGTGCCGATCCTTCGCTGCAGGTCTGTACCGCCCAATTTCAGGCGTTGCTGGACGATGGCGCTGGCGCGCTCAGGATCGGTGGGCAGGTTGTCGGCCAGCTCCGCTTCGAGCACCGCGGCCGCGTCCAGGATGAGGTGTCGGTCAGCCTGGCCAAGGACCGGATGATGCGAGTCGGTAACGACCCAGACTTCCGCAGCGGCGGCGCGAGTGGCCAACGCCAGAATGGCGATGGCCGTAGCAATCCATGCTGGGCGAGCGCGAGCGGCATGAGGAACAGCGCAAGAGTCCATGGGACAACACCGGAGGGAAGCCAATCCGGTGGCAGTCGAACCGAAACCAGTCCTCGACGCGACAAACAAAGCGGAGACCACCTCGCCCCGTTTTCACCATCCTTGTCTGCCCCGACTCGCTGATCCGGACCTACGCGCGTGCCATGAGCTGACTGTGTGCAGTGGATGGGTATGGGCCGATCCGGCCCCGTGGCCCAAGCTGTTCACATCGGACGCCGATGTGGCTTGATTGCTGGCCGAGATTGATATCGGCGATGACAACGGCCACGTATCTGGTTGTTGCGACTTGAGCCTAGACGATGTCCCCAGTCCTACTGGATGTCCTCGGCGGAAGGAATGCCGCGGCAGACCACATGGTCGCGGGAGGCGTTGAGCGCATAGACGTACCCGTACTGCCCTTTGCTGGCCGGGAACGCTTTGAGCTCGTGGGCGATGAGGCCAACGATCAGATCGTTGACCTGCATTGTGGACTAGTTGTGATCTCTCAGTAGGTTGTTCATCCGGGGCATCTCTGGAAGATGGGGGTTACGAAGCCAAACCAGCCCCCGGGAGCCCCGGATGAACAACCTACTGAGAGATCACAGCTAGAGGCAGAGAAGACTAAGCCACCAGCATCACCAGCAGAACGACGCACAGCAGCGTGATGTATGCCTTGGCGTGAATGGTATCGGGAATCCGGCCAATCCACCTCGATGTGGCCCGGATACCCAGCCATGAACCAACCGCCAAGACCGCGCAAGCGCGCAAGTCGATGTAACCCGCGTGCCATGCACCCAGCGGTGCATCGTTCCACGCCAGCAGCGCATAAGTCGCCGAGCCGACCACGGCCATTGGCAGCGACAGTGGGTTGGCCGCTGCTGTCGCAGCGGTCATGCTGGCGCCGCGGCGGCGCATCAGCGGCACGGTCATCACGCTGCCGCCCACGCCCAGGAAGGCGGCGATCGCACCAATCGCCGTGCCTGCGGCAGCGGTCATCCACCGTCCCCATGGACGAATCCGCGCAGCCGTTTCCTGGGTGAAGCCCGGCCGCAGGATGCTGTCGAGGATCGTCAACCCCAGGTAGAAGATGAAGGCCCAGCGTACCCAGTCCCCGCTCAATGCCAATGCGGCAGCCGCGCCCGGTATTGCGCCCACGGCGATGTAGCCCAGTAGCGGGCGCACCTGATCCCACGGCACCGTGCCAGCTTTGTGATGGCGCATCGTCGCCAGCCCCGCACCGAAGATCATCACGCAGGTGGACGTGGCAACGGCCACGTGCATGGCGGCGTCGCCCACGGCGCTGCCGCCATGCGTAGCCAGGAGCACGGAATACAGCACGGGCACGACGACGAAGCCACCGCCGAAGCCGAACAGCACGGTCGTTATCCCGGCGAGGAAACCAAAGAACAAAAGCAGGAAGTACATGGCGGAAACCGCATCGTGAGAGGACGAAACTTCACGATAGGGTGCGCCGAATTGGCTGTCTCTCGCTGATTGGTCAATAATCCTTTTGTTTAGGCCATCCATTGCCATGCGCAACATACCGCTGGACTCCGTGGATGCCGTGGCGCGCCCCGTGCTGGCCATCGGCACCGATTACCCGCCGGGCACCTTGCTCGACACCCATACGCACCGGCGCGCCCAGGTGCTGTACGGCATGAGCGGGGTGATGGAAGTGGAAACGGACGATGGCGCATGGGCCATTCCACCGTACAGCGGCGTGTGGATTCCCGCCGGCAAACCCCACCGCGTGCGGATGCAGGGTGTGAGTACGCGCAGCCTCTACATCGAGCCGGCTGCCGCGCCGCGCCCGGCAGATCACTGCGAGGCGCTGGTCATCTCCCCTCTGCTGCACCAGTTGCTGCTGGCCTCGGCGGACATGCCCGCGCTGTACGACGAGGACGGGCGCGACGGTGCGCTGGCGCAGTTGCTGCTGCACGAAGTGCGCCAGACGCAGACGATGCCCCTGTTCGCGCCGATCCCCCAAGACCGCCAGCTTGCACGGCTGTGCAAGGCGTTCCTGAAGTCGCCCAGCATCCAGGCCACGCCGCAGATGTGGGCGCAACGGCTGCACAAGAGCCTGCGCACTTTCACCCGGTTCTTTCACCAGCAGACGGGCATGAGTTTCGGGGCATGGCGGCAGCAAGCCTGCCTGCTGGCGGCGCTGCCCCGGCTATCGGCTGGGCAGTCCGTCACGCAGGTGGCGCTGGATCTGGGCTACGACAGCCCCAGCGCGTTTTCCACCATGTTCAAACGGCGGCTCGGCAAGACGCCGATGAACTTCATCAGCGAATCCGACACGGCCGCATCTCGGTAGGGGGTTCCGTGTCCCTGTCGTGAAATACACATCGCCCAGCCGCCGCAAGCAGGCAGTGGCTGAACGTTAACCATCCGTTCCCCATGATCGCCATGTTCATCGCTACCTTTCCTTTTCGGAGGACAAGGCCTGTCCTTGGCTGCGTACGGAATTCAAGCCCGCACCGCGTTTTCTTGCCCGCGTCCTGGCGATATCGACACGGCACCAGGGACGTACCTGCCAATGCTCAGCTTCGAACCGGTCGATGGCTGCTGCATCGCGCAAGGTCATGGCGATCATGTCCAATCCATCGATCAGCATCCGCTTCTGCCTGGGTTGCAAATCGAAGGGATATTCATCGCCCTGCGGAGTGGAAACGATTTGCTCCCCCAAGTCGATGGTCAAGCGCTTGTCCTGGCCATGCGCCACGCTGTCCATCAACACCTGGACCTGCTCCGGCGGCAAGGTGACAAGCAGCAGGCGATTGTTCATCGCATTGAAATAGAAGATCTCTCCGTAACTCGGCGCGACGACCGCATCAAACCCGGCCTGCTGCAATCCCCATACCGCGTGCTCCCGGCTCGATCCGCAGCCGAAGTTCGCCCCGCCCAACAGAATGCGCGCGCCGCGATATTCCGGACGGTTGAGCACGAAGTCCGGGCGAAGCCGCCCTTCGGCGTCGAAACGCAGGTCATGTAGCAGTCCGTCTGCCAGTCCGCTCTTGTCGATCCCCAGCAGGAACTGCTTGGGCATGATCTGATCGGTGTCCAGGTTGCCGATTGGCAATGGCGCCGCCACGCCTGCGATGCGGTGCGTTTCGCTCATGCGCGGGACTCCTTGCGAATGTCCACGATGCGTCCGGCAATCGCGGCAGCGGCAGCCATGGCCGGACTCATCAGATGCGTGCGGCTGCCGCGGCCCTGACGGCCCTCGAAGTTGCGATTGGTCGTGGAGGCGCACCGCTCGCCCGGCGCGAGTACGTCGTCGTTCATCGCCAGGCACATCGAACAGCCCGGTTGCCGCCATTCGAATCCCGCCTCGACCAGCACCTGCGCGATCCCTTCGCGTTCGGCCTGGTCACGAACCAGCCCGGAGCCAGGCACCACCATCGCCCGCACGCCTGGGGCAACCTTGCGCCCCCACACCACCCGAGCCGCCTCGCGCAGGTCCTCGATGCGGGCGTTGGTACACGAACCGATGAACACGCGGTCGATCGGAATACCTTCGATCGGCGTGCCGGGCGCCAAGCCGATGTAATCCAGTGCCTTACGCCAAGTCGCCCTCTCGATGTCACCCGCGGCATCGCTCAACGGCGGCACGGTGCCGTCCACCGGCAGCGCCTGGTCGGGACTGGTACCCCAGGTGACATAGGGAGCGACCTCGGAAGCATCGAAGCGATGCTCGGCATCGAAACGCGCCGATGCGTCCGTGCGGAGTTGCCTCCATGCGGCACGAGCGGCCGCCAGCGCAGCGTCGTCCATATCGCAGATCCGCTCGCACACGTAGTCGGACGTGATCGCGTCCGGCGCGATCAGCGCGGCGCGGGCACCGGCTTCCACGGTCATGTTGCACAAGGTCATGCGCGCCTCGGCGGACAGTGCGGTGATAGCTTCGCCGACATACTCGACAGCATAGCCACGCGCGCCTTGTGCTCCGATCTTGGCGATGATGTGCAAGATCAGGTCCTTGGACGTCGTCCCCAGAGGCAGCCGACCATCGACCTGGATTCGCATGTCCTTGGCCACGCGATACACCAGAGTCTGCGTGGCAAGCACGTGCTCCACTTCCGACGTGCCGATCCCGAACCCGAGTGCCCCGAGGGCACCGTAGGTCGTGGTATGGCTGTCGCCGCACAACACGACCATGCCGGGACGGATCAGGCCAAGTTCCGGCGCGACCACATGCTCGATGCCTTGCATCGGATCACGCACGTCGAACAGCTTGATCCCCTGCTCAGCGCAGTTGGCGGCAAAGTTCGCCGCTTGCCGTGCGGCGGGGGCAATGTCGATCGTGCGCGCAGCAATCGGCACCGGGCGCGTGGGGATGACGTGATCGACCACGCCCAGTTGCTGGCGTGGGCGCCGCACCCTCAGCCCGCGTTGCGCCAGTCCCGCGAAAGCCTGTGGGCTGGTGTATTCGTTCATGATATGCAGATCGGCATAAAGCAGCACGTTGTCGGCGTCCAGGCGTTCGACGGTGTGCGAATCGACCAGTTTCCGGTAAAGCGTCGTCGCTGGCATGGGCAGGCTCGCGGACAGTCAGGAAGGCAGGAAGGCGAGGACGTGATCAAGCAACACCTCGGGCGCTTCCTCCGGGATGTAGTGGCCGCAGGGCAGCGCCATGCCCTTTACGCGGGGATTCCAGCGGCGCCACTCGGCCAGAGGGTCGAAGCACCGTTCGATCACGCCATCGCGTCCCCACAATGCCAGGAAGGGACATTGGATCTGCTTGCCCGCGGCAAGATCGGCCTGATCGTGTTCGAGGTCGATACCTACCGAGGCACGGTAGTCCTCGCAGATGCCATGTGCGGTTGCCGGATTGGACAGGCAACGCAGATAGGCAGCATAGGCCTCCGGCGCGAAAGGCTTCAGGCCGGCACTGCGGGCTCCCATGGTCTGCTTCAGGTAGAGATCCGGGTCGGCCCGGATCAACGTCTCTGGGAAAGGCGACGGTCGCACGAGGAAGAACCAGTGCCAGTAGGCGTGCGCGAATTCGAATGAGGTCTGCTGGTACATCGCCAGCGTGGGTGCCACATCCAGCGTGACCAGGCGGGATACCACATCTGGATGATCCAGCGCCATCCGCGCCGCGACCCGACCACCCCGGTCATGACCGATCACCGCGAACGTCGGCAGGCCCAGCGCCTGCATTAATCGCACTTGGTCCAAGGCCATCCGACGCTTGGCATAGTTGGCGTGGTCTGGCTCGCCTGGCGGCTTCCCGCTGTCGCCATAGCCGCGCAGGTCCGCAACGACAACCGTGAATTGCCGCGCCAGCGTCGGAGCCACCTTGTGCCAGATCGCGTGTGTCTGAGGGTGTCCATGCAGCAGAAGCAGCGCCGGCCCGGTGCCGGCCATCAACGCATGAATCTTGATGCCATCGACCGTGGCGGATACGTCGGAAAAGCCTTCGAACATCCCTTGCCTCCATGTTCCGACGGCCATTCTATTCCTGCATCAGAACGGCGTTATTGAATTATATTTATTCAATTCATAACTTATAAGAACGAATTGGAGCATCATGTCCGAGTTCTCCGACATCCGCCTTTTCACCCTAGTGGCGCGCCATCGCAGCTTGGCTGCGGCCGCGCGCGAACTTGGCGTCACCCCGCCAGCGGTCAGCAAGCGCCTGGCGCATTTGGAAAAGCGGCTCGGCGTGCGCCTGACCCATCGCACGACACGACGCCTGACACTCACGCCGGAGGGCGAACGCTACCTGGCCGAGGGATCACGCCTGCTCGGGGAATTGCAGGAACTTGAGCAAGTGCTGATCCGCGGCCATGCCGAACCGGCCGGACTGCTCCGTGTCAATGCCTCATACGGTTTCGGTCGTGCGCGGGTGGCACCGGCCATTTCGGCGTTCGTTGCCCGCTATCCCGCCATACGGGTGCAACTGCAATTGACCGACCAGCCCTTGAACCTGCGCGAACACGGTTATGACATCGGCATCCGCTTCGGCGATCCCCCCAGCACCCGGATCAATGCAAGGTTGTTGCTGCGCAATCACCGTCTTTTATGCGCTTCGCCGGCCTATGTTGCCCAGAACGGTAAGCCGAACGTTCCGCACGACTTGGTGCGTCACGCCTGCTTGATCGTTCGGGAAAACGATGCGGCCTACGGCGCTTGGCATTTCCGCCGCGGAAGGTCCACCGAGACGGTCAAAGTCGACAATGTGCTATCGAGCAACGATGGCAACGCCGTGCTGCGCTGGACGCTGGACGGCCATGGCATCGCCATCCGCTCAGCATGGGAAATCGCACCCTACCTGGCCCGGGGCGAACTGATTCCATTGCTGGGGGATTGGAAGCTACCCAACGCCGACATCTACGCGACCTACCTGGAACGCAGCGAGGTGTCGTCCGCCAAAGTGCGCGCGTTTCTTGACTTCACGGCAAAATACTTGGCGACGAGTTGAAACGCCATCAAAAGGCAGCAATAAGCATTTCCAGGGGAGGAGTCATCGTGACGCCAAAGGCGATCACGCACTCGAGAGGCCGATGCCAGGCGGATCACACATCGGCACTGTTGCAATGCCCCATCAACAACGCCGATTCCACCATCCCCGGCAGCAGACTGCGCTGGGCGAGATCGCGCTTGAGCCCTCGCCGAGGTTGCGCCGCCAGAGTCCAGCAACAGCCGCGGCAGCGGACTTCAGTGCTTCATTTGTGATGCGCACAATCTCGTTGACGAACCTCATCCCGGCGCGCTTGGTCACGCATGAATGCAACCCAGCGGTCGGAGGCGAATGAGGTGTCGCTGGGGAGTGCAAACGATCACATGGCTTGACCGGCAGGTGCGACGGCGATGCAGTTGACATCGCCATTGCTACGGAATAGCATTCTAACTAACGATCGTTAGGTATTCTCGGATCGTTATCGGTTGTTGACCGATACGAATTCACCACATGGAGAGTTCTCGAATGAGTGCGGTTGCAGGACCAGTCGATGGTGAGGCGGGATTTCCGCTGAAGATCTACGACTTCCCTCGGGGCCCTTACCCGACGCGTGTCCGGATCGCCCTAGCAGAAAAAAACCTCCAGTCACGCGTGGAGTTCGTGATGGTTGATCTCCGCAAGGGGGAGCACAAGGATCCCAGGTTCATCTCGGATAAAAACTACTCCGGAACGGTTCCGGTGCTTGAGCTTGCGGATGGAACGTGCATTGCCGAGTGCACCGCCATCACGGAGTATCTCGATGCGCTTGTCGGCGGTCCGGTTTTGACGGGCTCCACAGCGTTCGAGAGGGGAATGATTCACATGATGAGCAAGCGCGCCGAACTGGAGCTGCTTGACGCCATCAGTGTTTACTTCCACCATGGAACGCCGGGTTTGGGGCCACTGGTGGAGCAATACCAGAACAGGGAATGGGGACTCAGGCAGCGCGACAAGGCCTTGCGAGGCATGCATTATTTCGACGATGTGCTTCGCAAGCGAGCTTATGTTGCCGGCGACGCGTTCTCCATGGCCGACATTACGGTCATCGCCGGACTGATATTCGCTGATATCGTCGACTTGGCGGTACCCGCCGAATGCACGGCGCTCTTGGCATGGTACGAAAGGATGAAAATGCGCCCCAGCGTAAAGAGCCAACCCGCATTTGCTCGCAGGTAGGCCGTTCGACGTACTCGTAACCAGACGGTCGCAAGACAAGATACCGCAGTGGAGCGTCATTACACAAGTCGAGGGCGACAGCCGTGGAGAGTCAGAGAAACACGAACTCCAGTGACAAGATCTTGTCCATTGCAACACGAATCGCCCAGGCGCACGGTTACGGTGGCTTGAGCGTTCGCCGCTTGGCCGAAGAAGTCGGTGTCAAACCTGCAAGTCTTTACCATCATTTCCCGAGCAAGGCGGCTCTCGCTGCTGCAGTTGCCAGGCGATACTGGGAAAATTCGTCGACGCAATTGGAAGAACTGTTGAATAGGCTTCCGGACCCCACAGATTGCTTGCGCAGATATCCCAATATGTTCAGGAAGGCGCTGGAGAACGACAACCGCATCTGCCTGTGCAGTTTCATGACGGCTGAATACGATGACCTTCCCGAGAATGTGAGGCAAGAAGTTCGAACATTCTCTGATGTGCATATCACATGGCTGGCTAAGGTTTTGGCGAGCGCCGGGATTGTCAATCCGAACATCGCGAAAGAACGCGCGCAGGCCATCTATGCTGCAATCACAGGAGCGCAGCTGATGGCACGTGGGCGTTCCGACTTAAGTCTTTTCGATACGTTGATCACGAGCTACAGGGCAACCGGGCTTCTGCCGGCCTAGAGGCGAGGCCAGCGGACGCACCACGAAGACAAGCGCTCGACTGCTGTTTGAGCAAGGCAACCGCCACGCTACGTTTGGGGCGCGTCCAACGCCCGGCATTCTCAGGGCTGGGGCTATGCATTCCAGGGCTCAGGGGCAACCTCAAGCCGTAGTGCTCCTATGCATGAGATCCCATGGCTGCGTGTCGCCGAAGCTCATGCTCAGATGCTCGATGAAGCGGCGAACTTTCAACGACACATGCCGCTTGCTCGGATAGATGGCATGAATCGCCAAATCAGTTGTTTTGTGGTCGGCCAGCAGGACACGAAGCGCACCGCTGGCGATGGACTGCTCGAACACGAAGCTGGGGCCGTAGACCACCCCCGCCCCTGTCAGCGCTGCCGCTAGCAGCATCTGCATGTTGTTTGCAGCGAGCCGGATCGCACCATCAATGTGATGGGTCTGGCCGTTAGCATCCGTGACGCTCCAGTCTCCGGCTGAAACCGCCTGGGAGAAAGCGAGCCGAGGTGCCTGGCGGAGCTGTTCGACGGTTTTCGGCTCGCCATGTCGTGCCAAAAAGGATGGCGCTGCGCAGAACATCATGCGACACGAGGCGAGCCGCCGAGCAACGAGATCGGAGTCTTGCAGACGGCCGATGCGGATAGCAATGTCGATGCCATCTGCCAGTAGATCGACATAGCGATCGCTCAGCGTGGTCTCGATCGAGACATCGGGGTATTCAGCCAGATAATTCGATACAACGCGACCAAGATGCAGTGCCCCAAAGGTTGTCGGCGCAGCCACGCGCAACATTCCACGCACACTCTGTTGCGCGTCCTGGGCTTCGCGATTCGCGTCCTCGTACTCTTCCAGTAAGCGCTTGCATCGCGTGTAGTAGGACCGCCCTACATCTGTTAGCGTCAACTTGCGCGTACTGCGTTGAAGCAACCGAACTTTCAACTGTCCCTCGATCGCGGAAACGTGCTTGCCCGCCATCGAGGGTGACAGGCCAAACCGCCGAGCGGCGCTTACCAAGCTGCCTTCTTCGACTGCGGAGACGAACACCGCCATGCTGAGCAATCTATCCATACCACCTCATTCGATATCCTGATTATCAGGTGGTAATAAATCTAGGCCAATTATCGGCCGAACGGAATGGGTCTAGCCTAGCACTGTAGCCAGCCGATCCCCGGTGGGCTTTAGCAAAAGGATGTTCCAATGAAGGTCGAATCGAACGGCATAGAGATCCATGTCGAGGAACAAGGGCAAGGCGATCCGTCACTCGTTTTTCTGCATTACTGGGGCGGCTCGTCTCGCACTTGGAAGCATGTCTGCTCCAGGCTGGCGCCGAACTTCCATACGCTTGCTCTCGATCATCGCGGCTGGGGTCAATCCGACGCGCCTTCGATGGGCTACGGGCTGGCAGACCTTGCAGCCGATGCGGAGGGCGTGATCGCAGCGCTGCACCCGAAGCGCTACGTTCTGATCGGTCACTCTATGGGAGGCAAGGTTGCTCAGCTTATGGCGTCGCGGCGGCCTGTCGGACTGGTCGGGCTGGTTCTCATCGCTCCTTCACCGCCATCGCCAATGATCTTGCCGAAAGAGGCACGCGAAATGATGGCAGGAGCCTACGCAAATCGCGAAACAGTGGAGGCGACTATCGACAACGTGCTGACGGCCCTCCCACTGTCAGCGGAGGATCGCGAACAAGTGATCGCGGACAGCTTGCGTGGCGCGCCAGCGGCCAAGCTAGCTTGGCCCAGAGCGACCAGCTTGGAAGACATCACTGGACAGGTAGGTGCCATCGACGTACCTACGCTTGTTATTGCAGGCGAGCGGGATCGCGTGGATTCGCCCGAGGTACTGAGGAAAGAATTACTTCCCCGCGTATCGCAAGCCGTCATGACCGTAGTACCAGATGCAGGGCATTTGCCTATGTTAGAAACACCGGATGCATTGACTCCATTGATTGAGAATTTCTGCCGTTCACTGCCAGGGAAGGGGTGAAGCGGACATCGCGGCGGTGCGCAATCGAAGCGCCTCGCAGCTAATACGAGGCGAAAAGCTCGCCCCCCGAAGGGCGTTGCACGGACGTGGGCGGCGCAGTTCGTGCACTGGTACAACACGAGCACCTGCACAGCGGGCTGCGCTTCGTGGCCCCGGCCGTTCGCCATGCCGGTCAGGATGAGGTCCAGTTGCAGGCACGCAGATGGGTATACGAGCTTGCCCGCCAGCGTCATCCGCAGCGCAGGACCGGACCGACCCGCAACTGGAGCCGCGTTGGCGCCGTCACCCTCAATCCCGACCGCGATGCGGGCGCGCCGAGGCAAAGCCGACAGCATGACAAGTAACCGATTAGCTGCATGAGATCAGGCGACAACTACCTTGACACGCACCGAGAGCACGCCGGCAACGGCGTGTTCTTACCCGAAGGCAAAGTCAGGTCCTGAGCGAAAGTCCGTATCGCTACCACACTGGATCAGTGCAACGCTTTTTCGCCCGGGCGCAGTGTCAAGACACGCACGCCGCTCTCGGTGACGGCAACGGTATGCTCGAACTGAGCCGACAGTTGCCCGTCGCGCGTGACGACCGTCCAGCCGTCGTCCTCAGTTCGAATGGCACGTCGTCCTTGGTTCACCATCGGCTCTATGGTGAAAACCATGCCTTCGCGCAGTACTAGCCCCGTTCGCGGCTTGCCCCAATGCAACACCTGCGGCGGCTCGTGCATCTCCCGGCCGATGCCGTGCCCGCAGTATTCCCTAACGATTGAATAGCCATTCCTGCGGGCATGCCGCTCGATGGCGTGGCCCACGTCACCGAGCGTAGCGCCCGGGTGGACGGCCTGGATGCCTTTCCACATCGCCTCATAAGCTACTTGCACGAGCCGCCGCGCCGGCTGCGACACCTCGCCCACCAGATAGGTCTTGCTGGAATCGGCGATGTAGCCGTTCTTTTCCAGCGTGATGTCGAAATTGACGATGTCTCCGTTTTGCAGGACGTCCTCGGCGGAAGGAACGCCGTGGCAGACCACATGGTTGCGGGAGGCGTTTAGCGCGTAGGCGTAACCGTATTGCCCTTTGCTGGCCGGACGTGCGTTGAGTTCATGGACGATGAGGTCATCGACCAGATCGTTGACCTGCATCGTGGACATGCCGATCAGGTTCAGCCGATCAAGATGGCTGAACACCTGCGCCAAAAGCTGGCCTGACTCTGCCATCAGCGCAATTTCTTCTGGCCGCTTGGTCATGCCGCCCCCATCTTGATGGGTTGTGCCACAACGCCCGCGGCCCGCAGTTCACGGGCAACGATATCGTTGAAGCTTTGCGTTGGATTCATTTCACACAGCATGCCGATCCTGATCCAGAAGGCTGCCTGTGCGTTGATCGACCGGCACGATACTGCGCTGGCCTTGCGCAGTTGGTCATGCAGATCGTCGTCGATGTTCACGATACCCATGTGTCTAGTTGTATATGAAACGTATACGAATCATATAGGCGTCATGGCCGTAGCGCAAGTGAACTGCGCTGACGTGACCAAGTCGACGCCATGATGGTTTCCTAGGAGCCGGTAGCGCAGGCCTGACTCGGCGCGATAGCAATGGCGGGCCGAGTTCGCCGATCGGGCTATGACGGCATGGGCATCGGCAAGCTCGGCCAAGCTCCACTCTCGACCGAGGGCGTCGCCTTGACCTCGAACCTTCAGTCCCTGGCAAAAAAGGCATTCATGCCCGGCAGGTCGGACAGGTAGGTCTCGATAGCAGCGATCTTGCCATCGCGCAAGGTGCAGACCGTAGCCAGATGCTCGTCCAGTACGAGGTCATTCCGGCGTGCAGTGTTATGCAGCGAGAGCGCGACATTATCCCGGCTTACCAGAATGTGCTTGAGCTCGAAATTCAGGCCGAAGCTGGCAATTAGCTCAGCTCTGGCAACGACTGCTTCCGCACCGACCGCTGGACCAGAGATCTGATTGTCTCCGGGCAGAACCCAGGTGGCATCGTCGGTAAGAAGCTTACGGATCGCCTGCCAGTCGCGGCGGGTCAGTGCGGCATGAAACTGCTTGGCCAAAGCAAGCTTTGTTTCGTAGGTATGCATGACTATTCTCCTGTAGCAGGGTGTACAGCGAGATTAGACAGCGCCAGGAATGGATCTGTAAAATTGATATTTGATAGTAGCTAGCAATAGATTAAAGTTATGAAGAAGCACGACATGGGTCTACTGGTGTCGTTGGATGTTCTGCTTGAAGAGGCCAACGTCACTCGTGCAGCACGACGCTTAGCCATCAGCCAGCCTGCACTCTCAGCCCAATTGGCCCGCTTGCGGCAGGTGCTTGATGATCCTTTGCTGGTGCCGGCCGAGCGCGGCCGAGGTATGCGGTTGACGCCACGTGCAGCGCAGCTGAAATCACCCCTGCATGAGTTGCTGACACGGCTTGAGGATCTTGTCGAGGCGCCCTACGCTTTCGATCCCAGCACGGCCAAGCGCGATTTCACGATCGCCCTCAATGACAATGCCGCGATGACGATTGGACTGGATCTCATCGAGTGCATTCGGTGTTGGTTTCCACGCAGAACTGAGCCAGTTAGGCAGATAATTTCCATTGAGAACTGAGCCATGTGAACCTTCCCCCCAACGCGGTGAGCGACGGGGGCAGCGGAGTGATCCACATGGGACTTTTAAACATCATCCGGCGCATGGCGCTGCGAGAGAAGCAGTCGATCCGCGAGATCAGCCGGCGCACCGGTCTGTCGCGCAACACGATCGCGAAGTATTTGAGCGCGGGTACGATAGAGCCGACGTTCACGGTACCGGAACGACCGAGCAAGCTTGATCCTTTTGCCGACAAACTCGCGGCCTGGCTGAAGACCGAGACCGGAAAGTCGCGCAAGCAGCGCCGAACACTGAAGCAGCTTCATTCCGATCTGGTGGTTCTCGGCTTTACCGGCTCCTATGGTCGGGTCGCCGCATTCGCTCGTGATTGGCGGGCTGATCGGCAACGTGAGCAGCAGACGACGGGCCGCGGCATATTCGTTCCGCTGTCTTTCCGACCAGGCGAAGCATTCCAGTTCGATTGGAGTGAGGACTATGCCGTGATAGGCGGCGAGCGCACGAAGCTTCAGGTCGCGCATATCAAGCTATCGCACAGTCGCGCGTTTTTTGTCAGGGCCTACCTGTTGCAGACGCATGAGATGCTGTTTGACGCCCATTGGCACGGCTTCCGCGTGTTTGGCGGCGTGCCTGGTCGTGGCATCTACGATAACATGAAGACAGCGGTCGATCGTGTGGGCCGCGGCAAGGAGCGACAGGTCAACATCCGTTTCCTTGCGATGACGAACCATTACGTCTTTGCGCCAGAGTTCTGCAATCCCGCCGCGGGCTGGGAGAAGGGGCAGGTCGAGAAGAACGTCCAGGATGCCCGACCGCGGCTGTGGCAACAGATGCCCGACTTTCCAGATTTGGGGGCATTGAATATCTGGCTGGAACAGCATTGCCAGGACCTGTGGCGGGAGACAGCGCATGGCACCTTGTCCGGCTCGATCGCGGATGTTTGGGCTGATGAGCGGGCAGCATTGATGGCGCTCCCCGCCATGTTTGACGGCTTCGTCGAGCAGAGCAAGCGCGTCTCGCCGACATGCCTGATCACCTTCGAGCGCAATCGTTACAGCGTGCCTGCGTCTTTTGCGAACCGGCCCGTCAGCCTGAGGATTTATCCCGAGCGACTGGTCGTTGCGGCCGAGGGCAATATCCTTTGCGAACATCCGCGGATCATAGAACGCAGCCACGACAAACCGCCGAGGACGATTTACGACTGGCGCCATTACCTTGCGGTCATCCAGCGCAAGCCTGGAGCACTGCGCAATGGCGCACCCTTCCTGGAATTGCCGCTGGCCTTTCGACAGCTGCAGGAGCAGATGCTGCGCCGCCCTGGTGGTGATCGTGAGATGGCCGATATCCTTGCCCTCGTCCTTCATCACAACGAACAGGCCGTCATCAGTGCTGTGGAATTGGCTTTGGATCAAGGCGTGGCAACCAAAATGCATGTGCTAAACCTGCTGCATATGCTGATCGACGATAAGACGACTGACGGTCCCGACGTCGATACGCCACAGGCACTGACTTTGCTGCGCGAACCCAAGGCCAATGTCGAACGCTATGATGGCCTGCGTGTCCGGATCGTTGGAGGTCGCCATGCGTCATGATCCAGCCAGTGCCGCCGTCGTCATCATGCTGCGAAGCCTGAAGATGTATGGCATGTCCCAAGCCGTCAGTGACCTGATCGAGCAAGGTGCTCCAGCCTTTGATGCAGCCGTGCCGATCCTGTCCCAGTTGCTGAAAGCCGAGATGGCCGAGCGCGAGGTCCGGTCCATCGCCTATCACATGAAGGCTGCCCGCTTCCCAGCCTACAAGGACCTTCCCGGATACGACTTCGCCGCCAGCGAAATCAACGAAGCGACGGTGCGCCAATTGCATAGATGCGAGTTCATCGACGGCGCGCAGAATATCGTGCTTGTCGGCGGACCGGGCACAGGAAAAACACATGTCGCCACCGCCCTCGGCATCCAGGCGATCGAGCATCACCGTCGAAAGGTCCGATTCTTCTCGACCATCGAATTGGTCAACGCGCTTGAGCAGGAGAAGGCTAAAGGCAAGGCGGGGCAGATCGCAGAGACCTTGGTCCGCCTTGACCTGCTCATCCTCGACGAGTTGGGATACCTGCCGTTCAGCGCCTCAGGGGGAGCACTGCTCTTCCACCTTCTGAGCAAGCTCTATGAACGGACGAGCGTTGTGATTACCACCAACCTCAGCTTCAGCGAATGGGCAACCGTCTTCGGCGACGCCAAGATGACAACCGCATTGCTCGATCGCCTGACCCACCGCTGCCATATCCTGGAAACAGGGAACGACAGCTTCCGCTTCAAGGCCAGCTCGGCAGCCGCAGCACAGAAGAGAGGACAAAACGCCAATCCCTTGACTAAACCCTGATCAGAAAACCATACTTAGAGGTGGCTCACTTCTCGGTGGAAAAACTGGCTCAGTTCCGCGTGCAAACCAACACCTTGAAGACCTAGAGCCGTGCCCGGACGCCAAATGCGACCGATTATCCGCCAGAAGGACTCCCGTTGACCCGCATGCGGTGCCACCGCTGGCAGCCGATAGATGGCAGCTAACCCGACGAGTGGCAGCACCGTGCAGGCAACCATCAGCCAAGCGAAGCCGAGCCTATTCAGGAGCGCAAGTCCCAATGGACCACCCGCTGCGTAGGCACCGTACATACCGACGCCAACGAGCGACATGACCCGGCCAGTTCTCGCCTGCCCCATCAGCCCAATGGCCCAGCTTATCATGCCCACATTAGCAACGCTCTCGCCGACACCAAGCAGAAGGCGCCCGACGATCAGCACCGCGTAGCTGCCGCCCATGGGAAGTTGAGGCCAACTCGCGGTGAAGCAGATCAGCCCGGCCGCAGCATAGAGGAGCAGGCCCCGCTGCATACAATGTTTGCCTCCGAGTCGATCAACATGGGCTCCAGCCCAGCCACGCGTGAGGATCGTCGATACAAAGGTAATCCCGACAGCTAGCCCCCCGTAGGCGTTATCCAGCCCCAGGCCATGCACGACGTGGACCGGCACCGCCGGCAACGACATTGCAACAGTAAGATACGAGAGAAACAATGCCGCTGTGAGGGCCAGAACCCGGCGATAAGCTAATTCGGGCTGTTCAACATCGGACATGGGCACGCACTCATCAGCAGGGTTGATTTGATTCTAGTTTGCTAGCATACTAGCTCCCATGGCTAGCGAAGATGTCAAGCAGTTCAACGTTTACCTCCCGGTCAGCCTGATCCGAGAGGTCAAACATCATGCGATTGAAGCCGAAATGTCGCTCTCGGCGCTCGTTGCCGACGCGCTACGCGCGTATCTGAACGAGAAAATCAACGAGAGAAGCGATCTTCCGCGCAGCCAAAACAGACGTAGAAAAGGAGATGAACAATGAAGACCGAAGGTGTGAAAGCAATCTTCCTGACGACCCATAATTGGGGAAAGTCCGCAAAGTTCTTTCAGTCCTTGGGATATGAGCTTGACTTTGAAACCGATCATAATTCTGGACAACTGCGCAACGAGGCGGGCCCGTATCTTTTCATCGCCGAAGTGCCAGAGAACGAGCAGCCTGCCATCCAAATGGTGCTAAAGATTCGAGATGGCGAAACCCTTGACCTTGACCCCCCGTTTGAAGTCGTTTCGCCGTTCGCAGATACCCATTGGGGTACGCGGGAAATGACTGTCCGCGATCCGGATGGGCGGACCTGGAGCCTGGAAGCCCCAGCACAGAAAAAAGCCGGCGCATCAACATGATGCAAGGCAAGGCGAACTTGGCGCCGGAGAGCACGGCAGAACGTACCGCGCTGTGGCGTGCCCTGCACGTCGAGATCGATGCAGCGCCTCACGTCTTTGAGGACAGGGTTGGGCTTCGCCTTCTGGCGCCCGGCGCGGAGTGGCGGCGTCGTCCCGACATGGATCCCGATTTTACAAAGGCCTTTCGTGCGTCGATAGTTGCCAGAGCGAGGTTTGTCGAAGATCTGGTCATTGAACAAGCCGATCACGGCGTTGCGCAGTATGTCATTTTAGGTGCCGGTCTCGACACCTTCGCCCAACGCAGGACAGACGTTGCGTGTCGGATGCGCATCTTTGAAGTCGATCAGCCGGCGCCCCAGGAATGGAAACGCCAACGGCTGACCGCGCTTGGCTATGGCATTCCTGAATGGTTGCGCTTTGTCCCGGTTGATTTCGAAGCAGGAGGCTCTGTCTGGCAGGCACTTGCGGAGGCGGGCTTCGATGCGAAGCAGTCGGCCATCATAGCTTCCACCGGCGTCAGCATGTACCTGACGAAAGAAGCAACTCTGGCAACTTTCCGTCAGGTCGCGGCGCTTGCGCCAGGATCGACACTCGCCATGACGTTCATGTTGCCGCTCTATCTCATGCCGCCTGATGTTCGGCTACAGCTTGGGCAGGCGCTCGAGGGTGCACGCGCAAGCGGAACACCATTCATTAGCTTATTCGCGCCTGAAGAGATAACGGCCATGGCTCGGAGTGCCGGCTTTCAGGATGTTCGGCATGTCACTCCGAGCGCACTTGCACAACGCTACTTCACGAACCGGAAGGATGGCTTGCAATTATCGAGCGCGGAAGAGTTCTTAGTCGCGAAGACCTAGAACTCTGGTTGACGGGTCCCCTTCAGCCAGTCTTCAAGTTCAGATAGCTTGGTTACGCCGTTTTCGAGTACAGCTCATAAACTTGAAAGCTGGACTAGCTTCTACTATAGAGCGGAGCTTACTCGGATTTATGGACGGTTAGCTGACGCCGCGACTGACCATTGGAGCGACTGTTCCAACAATGGAGGCTTCTCTGACGCAAATGGCTAATGCTCGCCCAACCGGATCAGTCATCTACGAAAAGCACTGAATCCCCCGGCACTATTTCCCCAGTGTGAAGAACCTTCGCGTAGACGCCAAGGCATGGAAACGTCCCGGCATCAGGTATGTCCACGCGATTGTTCGCGTGGATTGCTCGTAATACATCTGGTTTCGGCTCAAGCCCGAGGCCGTGAGCCAAAGTCGGCACGGCACATCTAGGCGTAGGCACCATGATTTCCAGAACTGCGCTGCCGATCTGCAATTTCTGGCCTGTCCAACTGTTTTCGATGAAGGGAGTGGTGTCGGAACTATCGATCACGATGTTGGGCCGATATCTTTCCGCCTCTAGCGCATGGAGGTTTGCCTTGCGCGAAATTTCTTCCAAGGAAGCGACAGTGACGAGATGCACGGGCGCAAAGTCGTAAAAACCTCCTTCCGGGGCGGCTGCACCAATTTCTCCCACATCCAAGGCAACATCGGCATCAAGACCATGAGCCAGCACTTCTTCCGGTCGTGAGCGTTCAAACTGCATTCCGGGCCGGCGCTCGGATACCAGCGAGACGTGGCGTCCAAGGAGGTTGGACAGAGCTGAATCGATATTTTCTGAGTTCGAATGAATGGTGTGGCCATTGGGCAGAGAGATTGCCAATGTGCCAGTGTCTTCCGAAAGCTGAGCCGTGAGCGATAGAAGGGACCGCCAGAGCATTGGCCTTTTCGCACTGGCGATTTTCCCGCTTTCCCTATCCAACACGGCAAATGCCCGATCGCCATATACACCTGTCTTTGTCAGCACCGCGTGCTGAAGCTCTTCACCAAGGGCTGATTTCAACGGATATCGACGAAGGCGTCGTACTTTTCCGATTCTCTCCAATTCTCCGGCTACTCCCTGAGATTCTTTGCCACCAGCATGACTTATGAGCGCTCTGGTCCCTATTCCACCGTCCACGCCTCTTTGCCAGATGGTGGTTCGAAGCCCCGGATGTAGCGCCGCAAACGCTTCTCTGTAATTGGAAAGGCCGCGTTAGCATCTCGGCGGGAGGCCCTCGCGATCAACCGCTCGCGCAAGACCTTCTCTGGAACGTTCATATAAACGAGTTGGCAGTGATGATCGTTGCGCTGCACAAGCTCCCGGTAGTCGGCCCGTGCTTTGGCGTTCCAGAAGCTAAAGTCGATTACCGCCTTGGTTCCGTGCCGCAGCATTTTGACAAGCTGCCGACGCAGGCTCTTCTCTACTGACGCTTGCAGGTCGGGATAATCGTGCTCTGAATAGTCCACGCCAAATCGACCGCTTGTGCGCCAGATCTCCTCATCTATGGATAGCCGTTGGCAGCCCATCTTCTCAAGCGCTTGGGCGAAAGTGGTCTTCCCTGAACCTGCTATCCCGCACATCATGAAGACTATACGGGGGTGAGCCTGCATGAGCGTGCGCGCGCGCTTAAGCGCTTCCTGATAGTCCATGATTTGCTTGTCTTCTTCGATGCTCATCAACGCTCAACCACTACAGCATATATGCTCCGTGCAGTTATCCAGCGGCAAGTTCGCCGTGGTCGAAAGACTCTGGAACTCACCCTTGCCTCGTGACGACCGGTCATCGATGGCCGATTCGTGATTGACGTTGTAAAGGCAGTTCGGGCTCCGTGGCAGTTGGGAAAAAGCAACTAAAACTCTGATCGAAGCGTATCGTTAAGCCAATCTCCAAACTCGGAGAGGCTTGTTACGCCGTGTTCAAGTACAGCTTCGTAGATCTGAAAGCTGGACGGGCGTCTACCTGCGAAGGAACCATTCGCCAGCGCGGTTTTGATCGCCAGAATCAAATGGCGAGCGGACGTGGTCAGCTTTAGCGGAATGGTGCGAAGATGTTTGAGATCAGGCTGCCTCTCCGGCTCGTCGACAAACCAGATGTCAAAGGTCCAGTCTCGGCCGGTCTCGTCGCGACAGGTAACCCCCAGATACAGACCATCGGGATATTTTTCGACGTCACTGTTCCAGATACCCGTATCATTGCGGAATTGAACAGAGCCTATAGAAGCATGCATAGCCAGCTTCCCCCCAAGTTCAGCCACCGCGCGGTGCGTCTCCTCATCCAGCTTTTTGCATACAACCGTGATGTCGATATCCCGGCGGACCATCAGACCCAGTGCGGAACTCCCCACGCGCGTCGGACTTCCGATATCTGACAGCAAGTTGTCCAAGCCGAGCGCATCTATTAGCGCGTCGGCTTCGGCCTGCAACTTTGCCTGATGAACGAGCAATTCTGAGAATCCATCGGCTTCCGACATCTATACAACCTCTTTTAGTGCCTCTCAGCGCTGTCGCTTTGAGTTTCCAGATTTCTAAGGCTTCTAACGAAATCGCTCGCAATCTCGGCGCTGCGTTCTGTAAAATCTATGAGCAGGTTCAATTCTGCCCTCGAGTAGCGGTTAAACAGACGTTCCGTCGCCGCCTGAAGAGGATGATAGATCGCTGCGAGCTCGCCTATGTTCTCGGGCCGCAGCCGGACGTAGACGCGTCGACGATCTTGCGGATCACGCTCACGAGTGACGTAACCGCCTTGCTCCAACCGATCGATCAGGCTCGTTACGGCTCCGGTCGTCAAACCAGTATGCCGCGCCAGGTCACCTGCAGTGGCACAACCGCGTAATTGAATCAGGTCGAGACACTCAAGGGCCGTAGGAGTGAGGCCGACTGCATCGGCGACTGCCTGGCTGATCAAGGTACTTTGGGCGCTAGCCATCCGAAGCGCTACGCCAAGCCTAGTCATCTGGTCCGTCCGCCGTTGAATTGACTCCGCCATCAATTTCCCTTAGCAATCAAGATAATTGATTGCTAAGATATCACAGTTAGAGGCATCCGCAATGCATGGCGTGCTCGCTCCCTTCGCAGCCTTTACCGCGCTTGCTCTTGCCGCCGTGAGCCTAGGCGGCGCGTTGTACGAATGCTTGTTGGTAGATCGGATATGGCCTGCGAATATTCACTTGATCCAGCCGGAACAGGGTGGGCTCAACCGGAAGCTCTTCTGGATGCCTGTGCACTTTGTCTTTGAGTTCACCCTCATCGCCGCCTTCTGGCTGGTCTGGGCACATCCATCTGCACGCCTGTGGCTTTTCATTGCAGCGGCAAGCCATCTCCTGATGCGTGCCTGGTCAGGTGTCTATTTCATCCCCCGCGCGATCGAGTTCGAACAGACGAACCAAATGACGCCGGCTATGCAGGAGAAAGCAAGGAGATGGGTGCGGCTGAGCATTTGGCGCGTACCTCTAGACTTTGCGACACTCCTAGCGTTGTGTGGCGCAGTCAGTGCCCTGCTGATTAGCCAATAGCTGCATGCCGGACCTCTTTGATCTTATTCTCCCGGAGAAAAATAGCATGATCGACATGACGACAATGGTTACGTACTGCGCAGTTGTTCTAGGTTTTGTCTTTATTCCGGGGCCAGCTACGCTGCTCACCGTGGCGCGGGCTACAACTTCTGGAACGAAGGTCGGGATCGCCACCGGAGCCGGGATTGCCGCTGGCGACCTGGTACACACGCTCATGGCCGTGGTCGGTATCTCGGCAGTCATAGCCGCCTCTGCCATGCTGTTTAGTATCGTCAAATATATCGGCGCTGCCTATCTCATTTATCTCGGCATACGCGCGCTTCTGGAAAAAACCTCTGTCAATCCGTCGGCTGGCGCAGTGCGGATCTCCGCTGGTCAGGCTTTCAGTCAGGCAATTTTGGCGGAAGTCCTTAATCCCAAGACAGCGTTGTTCTTTCTTGCATTCCTCCCGCAATTCGTTCGGCCAGAGAACGGGTCGATAACGCTTCAACTCATCATTCTAGGGATCATCTTTGTTGGCCTAGGCCTCGTCAGCACAATCCTATTCGCAGTGGGCGCGAGCGGGCTGGGCAATTTCCTGCGCCGGAACCCGTCGGTGATGAAATGGCAGGGGAAAGTGGTCGGCTGCGTGTACTGTGCTCTAGGGGTTCGACTAGCGCTTCAAGAGCGCTAGCACCTATGCCGCTTCAGCTTAAATGCCCGAGAGTGCAGCACGCCGGCGAGCTGCTCGATCGCCGGACCAATTTACTGCCGGGGCTCCTTCAGCAGATGGCGGAGCCCCGCACGGACCGGCCGCAAGTTCGCATCCGCATGCTTCATCCAGCGCAAAATCACGGAACGCCATCAGCCGTTGGTCTGTAGCCAATCCCTCCGGCCATGTGAGCGCATATACGTGGGGCGCGAGCGCCTTGACATTGTCACCATATGGCCGAACCAGACGACCGGCCTCCAGTTCCGCGTTGATCATCGGTGAACGACCTAGAGCAACGCCCAACCCATCGATAGCCGCGGAAAGCGCAACGCCATAGTGGCTGAAGCGGAGCCGTGGCTGTGTGTTATCGGCGCTCACTTTCAGCCGCTCCAGCCAATACGACCACGCCAACGCTCGGTCAGGCGCAGGGTCCTCCTCGATGAGCGTATAACGAGTCAGATCAAACTGCTTGTCTTCCCTAGGCTGCTTCAGCAAGATCGGGCTACAGACAGGATAACTCTCTTCCCGGAAGAGAAAAATCTCGTTGTCTGTCAGCCCGCCCGCCATACGGGCCAGCGCAGCATCGATGAATGCCTGCGGGTCGGCGGACAGTAGCTTTTCCGGGAGCCCGAATGGCTGGGCCAGGAAGAACCAATGGAAATTGGCGCGTCCAAATCGTTCGTCCACCAGATCCCATGCATCCAGGGTCGGAATCACGGCCAGCGAGGCGAAGTGCGTCACCTGCCCCGGGTAATCGAGCGCGAGGCGGTATCCGGCGCGTGCCCCCCGGTCGTGTCCCACAACGGCAAACCGGCGGTGTCCAAGTTTGGCCATCAAGGCAATCAAGGCGCTGGCCACGCGACGCTTGGTCCAGCGAGGCCGATCCGAGTCGGGCCGACTGCTACCGTAGCCGGGCAGGTCCGGCGCCACGACCGTAAACGACTGTGCCAGCCGTGGCGCGACATGTCGCCATGCAAGATGGGTTTGTGGGTAGCCGTGTAGCAGCAGCACGGGCGGTCCTCCGGAGCCGCCAGTGACGCCGCAAAACGCCACGCCGCCCGCCTCGATGTGCAACTCTGAGAATCCAGCAACTGAGTTCCACGATGCAATGCCGTCGATACCCGACATCATCAACTCCGTACGGTATGGATCGCTAGCGTGAAAGAGCCATACGAACGAAATCCGACAGGTCCCGGTTGAAGCGCTCCGGTTCTTCGAGGAACGGCGCGTGCCCTGAATCGGCATACAGCTCGCTGCGGATCTGTGGGTTGAGGCTCGTAGCCCTGGCGATGCTGGGCTTGGCCTTCACGAGCGCATCCTGGGTGCCGTAGATCAGCAGGAGCGGAACCTCGGCCTTGCTCAATCCTTTGCCTGCCTCGACCGTCATCGACTGCACGGCACGTTGCATGTCCCACGATGCCAGCGCTGCGTTGGCCAGCAGCAAGGAGAACGTGGCCGCGTCGGGCTGGCGGTGGAAGCACAGCCGCAGGAAAGCGCGCTCGCCGTCCAGATGGGTTTGCAAGTCCGAAGCGATCATGTCGCGATAGACTTCAGGGTGCGCCACGATCTGGTCGGGCTTCAGCTCGATCACTCCGCCGACATAGACGGCACCGGCGATGGCTTTGTCGCCATAGGCTGCCAGGTAGTTCGATATCACGGCACCGCCCAGCGACCATCCCACGAGCACCGGTTTACGCGCGTGTGTCGATTCGATGATCGCGGCTAGGTCATTGGCCCAGCGGCGCCCGTCGGTGTAGGAACTGGCCTCGGCCGGTTTTCCTGACATGCCGTGCCCACGCAGGTCGTAAGTGATCAATCGGTAATGCTGGAGTCGAGGGTCCTGTAATTGCTTACTCCAGTTCAGCCGGCTGCCCAGCAGGCCATGAATGAAAATGATGGGAGAACCCTCGGGATCACCAGCTTCCTGGACGGCCAGCACCACTCCATCGGGGGCAGTGACGGTGTAATTCCGGGTTGCGGCGAACGTAGCCGGCGCGGCGGCCAGTAGCGCAAATGTCGCTATCAGTGCGCCGAGTGCACCACGAAGTTTCGACAAAGACATAGACACGTACTCCTAGGTTCCTAGAACACGCCTAGTCTCAAGCCTCACATTGATGTGAGTGTCAAGCGGGGAAATGGTACAGTGGGCCCATGTCCAAGCCTCAAAGCCCCATGACCATTGGCGATCTCGCCCACAAGACAGGAGCAAGCCGGCGCTCGATCCGGCATTACGACGACAACGGACTGCTAGCTTCCGTACGCGCGGAAAACGGCTATCGGATGTTTCTCCCCGTCGCCGTCACCCAGGTCCGTCAGATCCAGAGGTTGATCGCCACAGGCTTCAGCTTGGCGGAAATCCGCGGATTTCCCGATTGCATGCGCATGATCGAAGGCGCTGCAGCGTGTCCTGAAACGAGTGAAGTGCAACGCCGACGGCTCGCTTCCATAGAGCGGCAGATCGCGGACCTTGAACAGCGACGCGCACGGCTGCGCCAGATGCTGGTAGAAAAGGCCTAGCAGGCTGCTGAAGTACCCCCATCCTCGATCGTCGACCGACATCAGTGGCAGGAATCTCGAGTGTGCGGAACAGTCATCTTCGTGGAGCAATTGTTCATTGATCACTTGGAAATCTCCGAACCGTTCAGGCAGCCCCATCCTGGAATGCTCGCCTGGTAGCGGTAGAGGGCGGTTCCGACAAACCGTCGATTGTCCTTGGCGGTCACCCCGACATGACCGGCTCGACTGGGAAGCAGGCCGTGGATGCGATCCCATTGATCGTCTCGTAGGGCGTAACGGAATGCCATGGCTGCGCGGGCAAATGAAGGGGGGCGTCTAGCATCGCCTATCTGGGCAATTGATAACGGACCTAGGCACCGATGTGGCAGCCATCGTCACACTGGATCATGGCGAGCGGTTGGTGGGTCCCGTCAGTATCGCGTTCTCAACTGATTGACCGCTGTCCTATCTATTATCCATCGCCATCGTGGACGGGAGGCGCATCTAGTTGGTATGTCAGATCTGCTTGGCATGAGCAAGAGCACGCTGCAGCAAGCTGCTCATCTGATGTCTGGGCGTTTCCGGTTAAGAAATCGTGGTGGAAGTCCGTTGCTGCGACTGTTGATAGACCCTAGCGGAGCAGTCATAACGAGGAGTTCAGTCGAGAACTCGTCCAGGCAGTTCAGCGCACAGGATTAAAGGATCTTCGATAGGCCGTTGGGCTGACTCCCACGATCCGGCCGAAATGTTCCCGCAGGGAGGTGGGGCTTCCAAAGCCCACTGCACTAGCGATGTGCTCAATGGGTAGGTTTGTCGTTTCTAGCAAAGTCTGCGCACGCCTGACACGCGCTCTTAGAAGCCACTGGAGAGGGCTAGTGTTCAGTTGTTCCTGAAATCGTCGACTCAAGGTGCGGCTGCTCATCGCAGCCTGCCCAGCCATGTCCTTCAGGGTCAAATCTTGATCTAGCCGTTCTTCGATCCATTGCAGCAATGGGCTGAGATTGGAAGGTGCGCCAGGGGGATCGTAGGCGATGAACTGCGCCTGCCCGCCATCTCGTGCAAGAGGCATGACGGCACATCGAGCTGTGTCTGCTGCAACGGCATTGCCGCAGTCTTGTCGAATCATGTGTAGGCACAGATCCATTCCGGCGCACGCGCCTGCCGAGGTGAGTATCCGACCGTTGTCCACGAAAAGAACATTGGGGTCGACTGTGACCTGTGGGAAGAGATCTGCCAGAAGTTGTACACCACGCCAGTGGGTGGTGGCACGCAAGCCATCTAGCAGCCTCGTGCGTGCCAGGATGAAGGCGCCACTGCACAACGATGCGATCCTCGCACCATTCTTTTCCGCTGCTCGGATGGCTTCCAGCAGGGTGTTGGGGATAGGGGAAAGGACATCGTCGAGCCCCGGAATGATGACAGTCTGGGCATTCACGGCATGGCTCAAGCCCCAGCGGATACGCATGTCGAACAACTTTGTTCGAATACGATTCGACTGGGCGCATACGAGAACCTCGTATGGGATCTTCCCCGGCGCGAGGGGCACGCGCCCGAACATCTCGCAGGCCATCGTCAGGTCAAACGGCACAACGCCATCAAACGCCAGGATGGCTACCCTGTGTGCTGTACTTTGCTTCACAGAACTCGCTCCCTTGATTGGCAAGAATCCTTCGATAGATGGCATTCTAGCCAATTGGCGAACTTCCGACATGTCGACATACTTGTGCTTCCGGCGAGAGGAAAGTCGCTGAAGACATAACCATTGAGCAAGGTCGAGGCATGCCTGCATCCATCAGGCGCCTGGATTGTTCTGACATATTGAGCCACCCAGCGGATGAGTCATGACCACAAGCGCACAGGCAGAAAAGAACTCACTCGATCAAATCAGAAGTATTGAATCCAAACAACTGAGGCGCCTGGAGAAGGCGTCGATCGTCGAGGCGACAACTCTGATCCTGCTAGTGTTCGTTGCGGCACCTCTCAGGCATTTCGGGGATTGGCCGTATGGCTCGAAGCTACTTGGGCCAATACATGGGATCGCATTCTTGGCGTACCTATGGACTGCCTTGCAAACTGTAGCCGGCGGCGGCTGGCATAAACGTGAAATGCTTCGATTGTTCGCAGTTGCGTTCCTGCCATTCGGCGGCTATCTCAATATCCGGTGGCTACGTGAACGGGCGAGAATATTCAACGATATCGGACAGGCCTGATGATGATTGCGGCGCTCTATCCCTATTTGGTGGCGACGCACGTGACAGCGGTGGTGTTTCTGGTAGGCGGCTTGCTTGCGCAAGAAAGGATAGTAAATGCCATTTCGCAGTCCCCACCGGAAGAACAAGCAGGGATGCTGGCTGCATTGCAGCGCTTTGATCTCCTTGTCACGACACCTGCATTGTTGTTGACCTGGATCTTCGGGTTATCACTAGCGCTCAGCGCAGGATGGCTGTCGTCACGATGGTTGCTGGTCAAGCTGGCTTTCGTCGTCGCGCTCTCCGCCTTGCATGGATTCCGTTCCGGGCGAATACGTCATTGCATTCGAACTGGAGCAGCTATAAGAAGAATTCCCGGTGCTGATCTAGGCATCGTGATTGCGATGCTAACCATAGCTGTGTTGGCATTTGTGAAGCCGGTCTAGCACGATAGCGGAGAGTCCTTCATGTCCCCGGACGTGGCGAACCTGTCTGCCGGCATGGGCCAGCAGGACGCGGGGCGAGTTTCCGGAGCGTAACGATGCTGATGCGCCATATCCGGTATTTCATCGCCGTGGCGGAGGAACTCAGCTTTACCCGTGCTGCGGAGCGACTTCACATCGAACAGTCGCCTCTGTCGCGATCCATCCGCCAATTGGAGGATGATCTTGGCGTCCGGCTCTTCGAGCGTAACAGCCATGGCACCCGGCTCACCTGGGCTGGACAAGTCTTCCTTGAGGAGGCACGGCGCGTACTGGCAGCGGTCGAGCAGGCCCGTGCCGGCGCAAGGGCCGCCGCGACCGGATACCGCGGGCTCCTGAGAATCGCGCTGTCCGACGGCATCTCGCCATCGCACTTGAGCAACCTGCTGGCTCGCTGCCGCGAAGAGTCGCCCGAGGTCGAGATCAGCCTGTTCGAAGTGACACTCGCACAGCAGCTGAAAGGCCTGAGAGAGGGCGACTACGACGCGGGGTTCGCGAAGGCGGAGCATCCGGGGGAAGGATTGCTGGCCACGCCGGCGTGGAGCGAGCCTCTGGTCGTCGCGGTGCCGGCGCGGCATCCCGCCTTGATCCATCCCGAGCTTTCCCTGATGGAGCTGCTTTCCCATCCACTGGTGCTGTGTGACCCGAACGCGTGCGCAGGATGCAGCCGGCAACTCGACAGGCTGTTGCGTGCCGCGGAATGCGAGGTCAGGATTGCCGAAAGGGTGGCATCCCATGACCTGCTGATGGCGCTGGTCGCGGCGGGCTACGGCCTCGGGATCACCACCCGCACGCATCTGTCCCTGTGGCGGCACCCGGATGTCGTCTCGCGTCCGTTGGCCGGTGAAGTCCCCCCGTTGACGACCTACCTGTTGCGCCGGGATGCCGAAGACTCGGTGCAGTTGCGGAGCTTCGTCGAACGATTGCGAGAAACCACGATGCCTAACCTCGAAAAGGCGTAGGTAGGTGCGAGGGAGTAGGACGAGGTCCGGGACAAGACGGCAAGCTTGTTCACTTGTCTTCATGTAGTGGCGACCCCAATGCGGAGCATGGAAAGAGGCCATGATGGGTGCGCTGATCAAGCCTGTGAGTGTCCCGACAGCAGCGGATACAGGGACATCACGAGCAGCACGGCCATCGCGATGTTGAAGATGCGCAGGCGGCGCCGGTCCGTTGACAACGGCGTAGAGGGCCGCGATGGCCATCACCTCCAGCGCGCCGCCCTCGGTGGCTGAGTAGGTGGCAATGGCCCCGATGGCCATGGTGGCACGCCTTGGGATTGCCCCACTGGAAGGCGGCAGCCTTCCAGAAGCCGAATGGCCGATCTGGGGCGGCCGTCTCCCGCAACGGTTGTGAGGTATCAATCTTCCAGCATCAGGGTTAAACCTCAGGTCAACTTGAGGTCAAGCGAGGTTTCAGGCAGCGCGAATCGGCTGTTGGCGATCGGCCGCCCCCTCGCTAAGCGACCTTCTCGCGCGGACCCATGGCAAGGCCTGGACAGGCCGCGAACTCGGGTACGGGTGACGACATCACCGGATGGTCGTTATTGCGGGGGTGCGGGTGTCTCCGCTGAGTGCCGCGTCGGCGGCATGGGTGGGTCCTGGAGCGCGCGATGCATCGCTGGCGACCAGATCGAGTGCCGACAGAAGCGCATCACCGTCGATCGGCCCATGCAGCAGCAGTGATCCTCCCGTCAGGCTGTCTTCCAGCCGCACGGTGGGCGTGGCGTTGATACCGCTGCGCAGGGCCTCGTCGGCCTGCGCGCGAACGATAGCTGCGGAACGATCGCTGTCCAGGCATGCCTGGATGGCGGTCGTCAGGCCTGGCCAGGTCAGGTCAGCCGGCAGCCCCTGGCCATCGCCGCCGGTATTTTGGTAGAGCCATGCGATGGCACCAAAGAAGGCCTCGTGGCCTTGTGCTTCGCCTGCGCACTCGGCCACGCGGGCCAGCCTACTCGCCTCGGGATCGTGCATCGCCAGTGGCAGGTGATGCCATCGCAGGCTGGTCTCGGGATGGGCATCGATCCAGGCCATCAGGGTCGGGTAGTAGGCCTTGCAGAACGGACACTCCAGGTCGGCGTACAGCGTCAGCGTGAAGCGCGCATCGGCTGGGCCGTGACGCCAGGGTGGGCCGGCCGGATGCGCCTGCGCGACCTCAGGCCCCGTGCGTGGTGCCGGCGCACCGGGCGTGCGGTACAGGAGCCAGCCCAGCAGGCCGGCCACAAGGATGCCGGCAACCACCCAGGGCAGCCGTGGCAGGCGCCCGGCGCGCTTGCGAATGGCCTGGGACCGGCTCGGCAAGGTGGTTCGCTTCGAGGACATGACGCGCTCCGGTCATTTCGGCAGGAACAGCGGCGGCGATGCGATGCCACGCGCCTGGTCGATCTTTTCGGCCACCTTGAAGGCGGCATCCAGTTCGCCGATGCCGTACTGGCGCATGAGCTGGTAGCGTTCGGCCTTCTCTTCCGGTTCGGTCTGCGCAAGGGCCAGATAGAGGCTGGGCGGCACGGCGCGGAACAGCACTTCCATCGACTTAGACAGGATGACGCCCTCGCTGAACTTGCCAGCCTCCTTGCGCGCGGACAGCATCAGCGCCTTCTGTGCGGGTGAAAGTTCGCGGAACCGGGCGATCTTCTCCACCTCGTCGGGCGGCATCGACAGGCAGATCCACCACTCGATCATGTTGAGCATGGGCTCGGCGGCCTTGGGCAGGTCGTCGATGTTCTGCGTCGCCAGCCAGTACCACGCACCGAGCTTGCGCCACATCTTGGTGATCTTGACCACGTAGGGCGCGAGCAGCGGGTTCTTGGTGATGATGTGGCCTTCGTCGGTGACGTTGATGATCGGCCGGCCCAGGAACTGGTCGCGCTCGGCGATGTTGTTCACCGTGTTGATCAGCGAGATGTAGGCAATGGAGAGCTGCGCGTTGTAGCCCTCGCGCGCGAAGGTGGCCAGATCCACGATGGTGATGTCCGCCTCGGGCCAGGGCGTGCCAGGACGGTCGAACATCTCGCCGTCTGCGCCCTGGCAGAGCATGTCCATCGCATCGGCCATCTCCAGCAGCCGCGCGCGCCGGGCATCCGGCAGGTTGGCGTCGCGGGCGCGTTCGCGCAGCGCGTCGCGCACGTCGCGGGTCAGCACCGTGCGCGCCTGTGCCACGCAGCGCTGAGCGGCGTCCAGGATGCACTGGCGAATCAGGCTGCGGTCGGCGCGCGTCATGCGCGCTTCCTCCTTGTCCTCGCCGCCGGTGATCATCAGCCGGGCGGTGATTTCGAGTTCGCCGAGCACGTCGCGCTGGTCATCCCCGTCGTCGGCTGGATGGGTGTCGCCGTCCTCGTCCAGGGCGTCGGCGTCCAGCGTCTGCACCTGGCCCGGTGTATCCACCAGGCGCCAGGCATCGGCGAATGGCGCCAGGCTCACGCCCGCGCCGGGCGCCAGCTTCACGCGATGCACGCTCAGGCCCAGCCGAGCGGCGAAGTCACCGAACAGGCCAAAGCTGTTGCCGGCCTCGACGATGAACAACCTGGGCCGGTAGATGGCCGTGACCTGGTTGAGGATGTTGTTCAGCGTGGCGCTCTTGCCGGAGCCGGTCGGGCCGAAGAGGAACAGGTGGGCGTTCATCTGCCGGTCGAGCCGGTTCAGTGGATCGAAGGTGATCGTGCCGCCGCCCCGGTTGAAGAAGGTGATGCCCGGATGGCCGGTGCCCTGGCTGCGCCCCCACACCGGCGCCAGGTTGGCCACGTGCTGCGCGAACATCAGTTGCGTGTACCACTGCCGCTTGTCCGCCGCCGGGTCGAACAGGCAGGGCAGCCAGCGCAGGTAAGTGTTGAGCGGGGCCACCTCGTCCTCTTCGCGCACCGGCTGCAGGCCCGCATTGAGCATGACATTGACCAGTTGCAGGCCGCGGGCGTCTAGCTGCGCCATGTCGCGGCCGCGCAGGTAGAACGCCAGCGTGCCCCGGTACAGCTTGTGCGCGCTGCCGATGAGGCCGCGGGCCTGCTGCACGTCCTGGCGCGCCTGTTCGCTGGCGAGCGTCTCGCCAACCGCCTTGCGGGCCAGGTGGTTGAGGTGCGCCTCCAGCACGTCCTGCGGCGTGGCGACCAGGGTCAGGCACATCACCGTGTCCTCGGGCATCTGGTCGAACAGCGCGTTCATCGCATCGCCGCCCTTGCGCGTCTCGCCGGTCACGTGTCCGGTCGCGGGCGGAGAGCGCAGGCGGTCCATGACGATGGCCCGGTGCGGCATGCCGTCGAAGAACCACAGGCCGTTGGCGACATCCGAGCGCGGCTGGCCGAAGAACAGGCGTTGCGCGAAGTCGCCGCTGGCCAGTTCGATCTCGCCCTCTTCCCGTTCCTCCGGGTAGCGGGCCAGCGCGTAGAAGCGTTCCCGGTCTTCGGCCGTGCTGCCCAGCGCGCCGGGATTCGGGTTGAACCAGCGCAGCAGCCAGTCGTGGATGTCCGCCGCGCCAAGGCGCCGGGCCTTGACGCCGGCATTCCCCAGGCCGCCGACCAGGCGGTCGCAAATCGTCGCCAGGGCCTGCTCGGGCGATTGCCCCCGCCGGGCCAATGCGGCGTCCGGGGTGCGCCGATAAACCACCATGCGCACGCGCCGGGTCTGGCCGCGCCACGGCAGGCGTGTGACCGTGGTGTCCTCGAACAGGCCGCCCGGCTTGGCGATCGCGCGCAGGTGGTGACCGAAGAAGCGCAGATAGAACTCACTGAACGCGCTGCCCTGCGCGCGTGGATGCAGGTACGCCCCCAGCGTGCGCAGGTAGTGGTCCCAATAGGCTTCGTCCTGCGCATAGAGCTGCACCACCCACGGGTTCTCGTCCAGTTCGTCGAAGGAGTCCTGCAGCGCGTTCTCCAGGGCATCGCGGGCCTGCCACAGCCAGGCGGTCTCGCGCCCTTCGGTACCGATCGGCTGTAACTCGAAGAACGCCGCCACCGATTGGCCATCTTCGAGCAGCATGCACCTCGTGGCCGGCAGGTACTCGACCCAGGGCAGCAGGTCGGCGAAGGACGGCGCCACGTCGTAGAGCGCCGCGTGGTCGGCCCGCGTCGCGGGTCGCCGATGGTGCCGCCCAGGGGCGGCGCCAGGTGCCGCGATGCCGTGCGCGGCAAGGCGGGCGACATGCTGCGTCCAGGCGTCCGGCTCGATGTCGGCCTGGACTGGCCTGGGGGCCGGACGACGCGGCCACGGCAGTCTCCAGCCCATCAGTAGTCCTCCAGCCGCTCGCCGGGCATCGCGTACTGCACGCGCTGGTAGAGCGGGAAGACGGTGCTGTAGCCGGGCACCGGTACCGGGTCGGTGCCGGCCAGGTGCGGAAAGACGTACATCACCAGATCGGGGTTCGGCAGTCGATGGAACTGTCGCTGGATCTCGTTCGCTGCCGTGCGGGTGTAGGCCGCGTTCCGGGCGGGCGCCGCGAGGGTGTCGGCGTCGGTCAGCGGGCGGCGCAGGTCCTGCCGTACGTCGAGCAGCAGGCGGCCGGCCTGGCCTCCGCTATGGCCGCCAGTCTCGTGCTGCCAGATGTCCAGCATGGTGTGCTCGCCCCGGGGCAGCAGCTTTTCCGAGCTGGTGGCACAACCCGCGAGAACGGCGGCGGCGAGCAGGACAAGGGGGCGGTCAATCCAGGTCCGACGCATGCACTTCTCCCATGAGGTGATTCACCCGGCGCCCCTTGGCGTCGTGGTCGATGGCGATCGGCTGCTCCAGGTGCACGGCCACCCTGGCGCCGGGCTGCACGTAGACCGCAGCGAAGGCCTGGCCGTAGAGCTTGTTGACCCAGTCGGCCATGTCGCGCACGCCACCGGCCAGGATGCGGCCCATGGCCTCGTTGCCCGAAATGCCGACCGTGCCCAGCGAACCGTTGTTGTTGGCGACCACGGCCACGCTGCCGTTGTCGGACTTGATGAGCGAGGCGGCGCCCGCGCCGGCCGCGGTGATCAACGCCTGCGATCCCAGGTACTGCTGGGCATTGCTGCGGCGCTCGCCCGAGACGCACGGGATGCCGTAGGGATCGCTGATCCAGCCCAGGCCATCCAGCAGACTGGTGCTGTTCTGGCTTCGACTGCGCTTGCCGTCGTCCTCCGGCACCGTGCGGATGGTGCCGTCGCTGAACACGAAGGTGATGGAACGGACCTGCCCACGCACGCACGAGAGCGTCCAGTCGCCCGAGGCCGTACCGCTCACCACCGCACCGGCCACGTCGGGAATCTCGATCCCGTTGGCCGCCAGGTTGTCGGCCCCGATCAGCACCTTGAAGGGGAACGGGTCGTTGACGGTGCCGTCGATGGGGATGCGACCGATCAGCGCGGTCATGGCGACCGAGCCCATCAGCGTGGCATTGGCGGGCACCGTATAGACCGCCTGGGCGGTGCCGCCAACGGCTTGCGCAGTCCTGTCGCTGACGGCCTCCGCCGCAGCCGACAGCTCCGGCGAGGCCGGGCCGAAGCTGGAGGGAAAGGCGGGCAAGCGCAGGCTGCTCGAACCGCCCTTCGGATCGGGCCGGGCGTCAGCCGGTTCGATCCAGCGCATGCCGCCATCCGTGAGCTGCCCGCCGTCATGCCCGTCCAGTCCAAGGCCGATCGGCAGGTCGGCGGCATCGCCCTTGCCGGCCAGCCCGTCCAGGCGGCGCTGCAATTCCTGCATCAGTCCTTGCGTCTGCTGCCGGTCGCTGGCGGCCTGGGTTCGTTCCTGCTCCATGCGGCGGCGTTCGCTGTCGAGGGCATTCTGGATGCGCTGGTCGATCGCACCCTCGCGGGTACGCAGGCGCTCGTTCTCCGCCTTGTGCTGGCGGTTGTCGCTCAGCGCGGCCTGCAACTCGGTGCGGAGCTGCTTGACCTGCGCGACCAGGGTAGCGACGGTATCGCGCGGGGTGTCGCCCGCGATGCCGAGCGCCTTCATTTCTTCGGGAGTGAGCTGCCCCGGGACATCCTGCTTGCCAGGTGCAGCGTCACTGCCTGAGAACAGCCTGGCACCGACGAACACCAGCAACAATGCCATCGGAATCAGCAGCCACTTCAACAGGGGATTACTCCTCATCGGACGTCCTCCCCGCAGCGGCGGCCGGCGGCAGGTTCGTGCCGGCATCGATGGGACTGAGCACCGGCATCAGCGACTCGGCCAGGCCACGGCCGCGCGTGACCAGGTAGACCACCGTGGTGTCGGTCGAAGCGCCCGCCGGCCCCAGGTCGGGATGCTGGAAGGTCGCGGCCACGAAGTCGCCTTGCAGCACCCTTGGATCGAGATCGATACGGTGAGGCGAGGTGTTGGTCAGGCGCACCGCGGTGACCCACTGGTCTTCGAGTCGCCAGGCCGCCAGCGCCCGCGCCTTGAGCGGCAGCGTCGGCAGCAGTGTGTCCAGCGCGAGCGGGCGCCGCAGCGGCACGCGCCCGATGCCGGCCACGGGCTCGACGGTGCGCAGCGGTGCGTAAAGGTTCTGCGCCGCGTAGCGCGTCAGGACAACGGTT
>Ga0182738_1000392_pt1 | contig 63936 bp, 68 predicted proteins | sample eDN5th30CBELigMG_FD_128876 | JGI IMG/M metagenome (GOLD analysis project Ga0182738, IMG submission 128876) | Enriched Miracle-Growth compost microbial communities from Emeryville, California, USA - eDNA 5th pass 30_C BE-Lig MG (version 2)... ... | reverse complement strand
CCCCACAACTCGTCACCCTTAATTTCATTCTTTCCCAACCCGTCCGGCAAGAAGAATTCATCAATTTTCACCAATCCCACGCCCTGCCACGCCAAACCCAAATTTTCCACCTACTTTCCTGACTCACACCCGCCAAAAAATGATTTTGTACGCCAGGATTGCCATGACAGCCGAAATCACTAAAATTCCCTCCACGCAAGTAGGAAATCCCCGGCACCCCTAGCTCAATTGGATAGAGCATCGGTCTACGGAACCGAAGGTTTCAGGTTCGAACCCTGAGGGGTGCACTTTACCAGGTAAGGACTTACGTCGATTTCCCTGAACTGAACTTTGAGAAGTGTACCCATCATTTTCTGGGTACACTTTTTTTGTTGGGTCACCCTGCTGTGGATTTGCAGTCGCATGCCCCAGCGTTGATGCCAGAATTTCGGCATCCTTCTGGATATCGCCAGGAGCATAATGCTTGCGAGTAGTTTCCCAGGAGGAGTGTCGCATCACCCGGGTGATGACCAGCGGCGGGACCCCAGCCTCTCGCAATCGTTCCCCACAAGATCGTCGGAGGTCATGAGCTGAGGCGTACTTCTCTGGTCGCCCGGTCCGTTCGTCGGCTGGCTCCACAATTATCCCAGCCTTCTTCCCAATCTTGCTGATGACCTTCCCCACCCACTGGGAGTTGGGCCGGTCAATACGAACCTTTCTCCCGATTTTCAGCTGAAGTGAGTCGGGCATGAATGCCCATCCCGTCCGTTGTTCGATTGGAGTTTCCAGGAGAACTCGTTCAAACCACGGCAGAAGTGGGATGCAGTCTTCCGAATCGTTCTTTTGCATGGACGCTGGGATTTCGAGAACTGGAAGCTGGCCTTCCTTCCAGACCGGGAGAATCATCCCTTTCTGATCCCAGGAGACATGCATCAGCTCGTCCAACCGGAGAGCCGATTCCCAGAGACCCCACAGAATGTATCGCCAAGACTCTGCCGCTTCTGGTCCGACAACATCGGCGGTGACATCCAGCATCTTCTGGAACTCGACCGGAGTAATTGGCCGCCCCTTCATCATCTTTTGTTTGGAGGTTTTGATTTTCAGAAGACGCGGCTGATGAAGGAGCCAGCCTTGCAGGTAAGCCCAGTTCAATGCTGCCAGAACAGAATTGATGTACCCACGCACCGTATGAACTGATCGAGGCATGTTTCGTCTGCTTTCAGAACCTGAGAGAAGTTTTGCCTGGAGTTGATGAAGAGTGTTGGGATCTGCAATTTCCCCGAGCGTTTTCGGCTTGAGAATTCGCTCAGCCAGATCCAGGCGACTTTCAGCGTGAAATGCGGTGGTCTCCCTGACCGTCGACAGGTGAAGAAGGCGATAATCCTCACGGAAATCCTCCCATCCCATGCCAGGACCTTTGATCTTGACCTTCGCAGACTCGACCTTTAGGCCCAACAAGAACTTGGCTTCCACTTCGGCCTTCATGCGAAGGGCCAGAGCTTCATCTCGGTTGCCAACGGTCATTCGAATTTCGCGACCTTCAACCGGGCACTTGTATCTGATTTGGTACGGTCGACCAGAAGGGCGAGCGATTCGAATCTTGGGAACACTTGCAACGGGATCGGACGTCTTCTTTTGTTTTTTCATGGCAGTCACCTCAGCCTTTCATTCTGGCGGGCGAATCTGCCTGCGTTGGGTCAGACGGTTTCAGTATTTGTGAGGGCGATTTGATCTGCCCGGTGACATAGTCAATCCAGTCTCTGCCCAGGACATACGACCGGCCATGCACACGGTAGGTCCGCAGCCCCTTCCGACGTGCTGATCGAAGTGTGGCTTCAGTGATGTTGAGTTTCTGAAGAAAGAGCGGACGAGGGTACAACTCGTCCGAGCGGATCGGTTCGATCAGAAGAGAGGTGTTTGATTCCATTTGTTCTTCCTTTCCAAGTTCGAGCACTGCTGACATGGATAGGGAAGAACTTGCAATCTGAGCTGACAACAACGGTGATAACCGGTCTTATGTTCTTTCTGGAAAAGGCATTGCAGGAAATGTCGAAACTCGAATTTTGTTTGACAATCTCTTGTTTGAGTGCAATTTTCAAGGATTTTTCTTCTTCGAGGACTTCTTCACCTTTTTGACTTTGAGATTCTTTGCATCATCTCTCTCCTTCAGCACTTTTTCGATTTCACCCCTTCGCCGATCAAAAAAGAGCTTGAGTGTGTCATGGCCAAAATCCACCAGTTCTTTGTACTTCTTCTTGGGGGTTGGGCCAAAAATCACGTCGAAACGGCGGCTGATTGTCTCAGGAGAAAATGACTTTCCATCTTTTCCTCGTTTTCCGATATGGTCTGCAACTTTCTTCTGGCTCCAATACTTCGGCGGGGAACCTGTGATCCGAAAAGTGGGATCACTCTCTCTTCCCATTCCATGGAGTCCTTGAAGTGTGATCAGAATTGCTTCTGCTTCCGCGAGAATCTCGGAAGTAACGCCTCTTAGTTCTTGGAGTCCCCACTCCAACTCCTTTTTCTTTGCAGCTTTCTTACGTGACCGCTCCGTCGGTAAGTGATTAAGAATGATGTCAATCACTGATAAAGAGCTTCTGATCAAATCTTGTTCCAAGCACATTTCGACCACGTCGGGAGGATCGATATTCTCTTTGGAAAAGCTCTTCCAAAGAGTTCGAGTTCTTGCGTCAAATGAACCTTCAGCCTGATAGGTTAGCCAGCCTTTCCGGTGGCACGACAGAATTGGGCACTCCGACCATTGCATGGTACCGAAGTAAGTTGAATCAGGCCAGAAATGCTGGTTTACGTACAAATGATGAGACTCTTTTTCAGAGCCATAATGATATACCAGAGAAACCCAATGGATCAGTCCCCGAGTTCTCTCATTGAGACTCCCCGGTACATTGATCCAACTGAAGAGATGAGAATCTCGAATCTCTTGAAGCCAATCGAAGAGTCCAGACAGTGCTTCCGCGAACTCCTCGAAGAGATCCCTGTTTTCAGCAATAAAGACGTGTCCGTGAAATCCACACGACGGAACATCGATGGGAACTTCCTGAACAATAGTCCGAGGTGGGAACTGAATGAATTCCTGAACGGCCGGATCGATATAGGGTTTATAGAGCAATGGCTCGAGTTTGCTAATCGGAAAATCAAGCTCCTCACGCTTCAGCGTGGGTGAGGCCAGCACGGCGTGATGAAGTTCTGCGGTTCGGCATGTCAACGGCTTCAAGCGGTCTCGAAGTTGATACAGCGGTTCTCGCCAATCTTCAAACTTTTGAGTACCGTCAACTGACGTTCTCTTTCCTGTTTTTGAAGCCATTCTTTGACCTGGCCCTTCAAAATGAAAGGTTGAAATTCGCCTATGGGAAAAACACTCGAAAACAAATATTGAAGGGGCGGGCGTCATTTTTCAACCAATGCCACAAACCGGGAGCTGAGTCAGATGGGGCTCGGAAGCCCGGTTTCAGAATTCAGATGACATCCCGTGGTTGAGCCTGAAACGCAGCTGATGAGATAGAAGAGCTACGGCTGCAGAATTCCTCAACAAGAACTGATAGAGGAATAGAAGCTGTTTTCAAACCATCATTGCAGGTCGAAAACACGCAACGTGTTCCCGGAGAGCATGGATCTCTTCACAGGTTTGGACTACTCGGCCATTCACTCCATATGATACCTGTCCAGCGATTGATCGCCGAAACGGCGACACGCAGGACGGGCACAATGGAGTTGTGCCAAGCCCAATTCCCCTTCGCGGGGTGTGCGTCTCTCCCGAGGAACCCGTCGACTTCTTCAATACCGCAGATTGCTGACCAGTGTGGGTCAGATTCGACTTCGGAATTTCAAGTTTCTGAAAGTTCGTGCGAGAGCATCTCGCGGAGTTCTCTGAGTTGAGGACATTCTCTTCACCTGATCAGCAGGTTTCATTTTCGTCAGTCAACTGGCGGTGAAAGTCTCGCAACGATTCCATGAATCGTTCCCCATCTTCGAGTAATTTCGTGGTCGCCGTTTTGAGGGAATCCGTTTCCGTGCGGTTTTTCTGAATCGCGGAGAATGCCTGTTCCAGTTCGGCGAACTTGAACCCAGGGCGGACGCGGTAGGAGCGGGTGGTGGGATCGGAGTACCAGGGGACACCGGCTGCGTCGAGGGTCTGGAGCATGCGGTAGATGGTTCGGCGGGAGCAGTTGAGTTCCTCGGCCAGCGAATCGGCATCCCAGCGACCGTTCCCCATGATGAGATGCAACAGACGCAGCAATCGAGCCAGCCGCTCGCTTTGGCGGACTCGTCGTTCCGTGTCAGTTCCCTTCCTGTTCGGTCTCGCCATCAGGCCAGCTCATCGCTCCGCGTGTTCGTCAATCGGAGCGAAGCGTAGCGGACGGGTGTGCCACCTCTGGGTCATCTTGTGAATGCGATGGATTCTGTCAGTTCCGGGCCAGCGGGCAGATGATTCTGTTGTGCCCCACATGTGGCACAGTTTGTCTTCTAGTTCAGGTTTGTTCCGTCATCTTTGGTTGCATTGGGGGAGTGTTCTTACCTCCCAAGAGGCTTCTCCTCTTAGGATCTAGCGGGGTATGGCTGGTTTTGGTTTGTCAGCGGATTGGCCTGAAAGCAAAGCAGAAATTCCCGGAATTTTCAAAAACTCAGCCGAACCGTCTGCCCCACACCTGTCAGTGGTCGTTGCCACAATGGGAACCCTAACGAAACTGACTGACGATTGAAGAAAGAGGGCCATGAGTAACGCATGCAATGATGATTTGAATCCGGAAGTGATTCCCACAGCTGGAACCGCCAACTACATCCGCGTCCCTGCCCGGGGAGTCGATGACTTTCGTGCGTTGCTGGCTGATCCTGTTCGCCACTGGAAGGAAGACCGGTCAGCCTCCAAGCTGGCACACTCTTGGTGGAAGGCTGATCAAGATCGTGGCGGTTTTCCTCCTGTAGTGCAGGACGTTTTAAATGCGTCAAGTGTCGCTTCTTTGAAGAGTCTGAAACCGGTAACCATCTTTCCGGAAGTGAAATCCGTGCTTCCCGGAGGCAACCGATGCTCGCAGACAGACCTGTGGGTTTTAGCCAGTCGTCCCATCGCTCCATTTGCCCATTTGGGTGACGATGAAGATCCCGACTGGATTTCGATGGATGCGAACATCCCTTATGCATTTCCCGAGCTTCGTGAACTGGTCTCCATCGCAGTCGAGGGAAAGGTCGATGAGGACTTCGGACAGTTGATGTCCGATTGGTTGAAGAACGCTTCCCCCGGCAAGCAGCTGCGGCTGGCGTTTCTGTGCCATCGCCTGGGGCTCGCTGCTGAGAGTCTTCATGGTTCAATCCGCTATCAGCTGCTGCATCGCACGGTAGCTGCTCTGATTGAAGCGGAGAGGTTCTGTGCGAAGCATGCTCTGATGCTGGTTCACTCGTTCGACCAGAATGATTCCGGATTCGGCGATTACGAGGCCTTTGTCGCTCTCCTCGGCGGGAAGGCTGCGATCAATCAGGTCACCACGATCGGAGAACGCAGCGGGATTCAATTGCATCTTGCCTGGGTGCGAGACCTGCCAACCTCAGCGTAACTCGTGGTGACCTCCAACCGGGGAAGGAGCCTTTAGATTTCAGATCGCAGTTTGAAAGCATTTCATGATTCAGTTTGAATGTCCAAGTTGTTTTGCCCCTCTGAAAGTTCCCGAATCTGCAGCCGGACGTAAAGGGACGTGTAAGACATGTGGCACGTCTGTCACGGTCCCCTCTCCCCAGGAGGAGGCTCTCGAAATCCATGAGTGGACCGATGATTTGATTGCGGAGGAGGACTACATTACCCCACCGCCACGACCAAAGAACAACACATCAGCAAAATCCGGAAGGCGGTCGAAGAACAAGAAGCGTCGATCAGTGAGTATGGATGATTCAACATGGTACAGGGGGTTCTGGATCCGTTTAGCAGGTTATCTGATTGATGCAGTCATCCTCACAATTTTATGGCTGCCCATCTCTGTGCTGATGAGCCTAAGTCGAGCACTTTTTCCAGTGGAGACTGAATTGGAACTGCTGATCGTCAATCTGATCTTCACAATGTCGATTATTTCGATGAACACTGCATTTGGATGGCTCTATTATTCCATTCTGCATTCATCACCCTGGCAGGCAACTGTTGGAAAAAAGTTATTGGGCCTCGCTGTTGTCGATGGAGATGGCGATCGGATTTCCTTTGGCAGAGCGACGGGGCGATTTCTCGCTGGCTACCTTTCCGCTGCAGTGTTCGGAATTGGGTATCTCCGAATCGGATGGTCGGAAAAGCATCAGGGACTGCACGATGTGCTTGCCGGAACCTATGTCATTACTGCTGATTGACATTTCCTCTCACGGATTCAATTCAAAATCTCTGGACCAAAACCTCATTCACCAAAGGGCCTCGTCATGAAAAGTATTATCGGTTTTGGAATTCTGGTGACAGGACTGAATGTCCCCATCATTCCCGCTGTGTTTGCACAGGAAGCCCAGACGTCGGTGGCTGCCACTGACACGCCCGCCAGCGAACGCGATCAACTGCTGAACAAGATTGCCGAGAAGGAAAAAGAATCTCTGGTGGAAATCGACAAGGGGATCAAGCTCGAAGAACGGCGGCGAATTGAGCTGGAGAAGAAATATAACTCTTTGATGAAAGTCGCCGGTCGTTCTCCCAAGGCCCAGCAAAAGATCGAAGAGATTGAACAGACTTTTGTGGCATCGGGAAAAAGATTAGAGGAACTCAAAGAGAAGCGTGCGGAACTGACAGATTTGCTGGAACAGGAACGACGCGAAATTCTGGCCAGACATCCGCTTCCCGGTGAGAAACCACTGGTGAAACAGGGGAACCGCTGGCTGACACAGGAGGAACATCAGGCGATGCTCGACAAGGAAAAAGCCGTTGAGCGTCAACAGGAACTCCGGAAGAATGGACAACGGCTCGCAAAATGGGTGTGGATAGAACTGGGGGAAGACTATGAGTTTGAGTACGCCCCCCGCTCTGTCGTCCTGATCAAAGAGTCTCGTGTCCGACTTGTCCCTCCCAGTCCCGGATCTGTGTATTCTCTCACGACTTCATCTGATGAAATTGAACTGCGGACAGCCCGAAATGATTCAGAACTTGATGACACCTACACCTTCCAGATCCAGTACACCAATGGCCTCGGACAGGTGATCCTCAAAGATGGATATGTGGAAATCGGATACGACTCCTCAGGCACAGCGTATGTGCTGGGTGCTGTGGTCCCATTTCTGGATAACCCGCTGAACGGCCGATTGGCCGCAACTCGAAGCAGCCTCGACAACGCCCTTCAAAGAGCCTTTGGACGTTGATTCCATAGCTAAGATTGGAACGAATTCGATCCCTGTTCGGCGAACGCAGGGCCTGGAACTCGCTACCTCCTTACCACTACATCTGCGGTGATTCGGAACGACACGGCCAGTATACGAATGACGACTACATTATCTCCTTCAGAATCCATGTCTTTTCCTCTCGATTCCAAGTGATTGAATATGCGACGACATTTTCCAGAGGGGTTCCTGCTTGCGATTCAAATGTAATGGAGACGTTGAGGCGGTATGTGTTCCAATCATCAGGCGGGGTATCACCATCTTTGGTGAAAACCAGGTACGGCTTGTCCGGAATTGCACTCAGGATTTCGAACTTGAGTGGGGTGCTGAGAATATGCTTTATCGTTTGGGCGTCACTTTCCTGCCCGGTCATCCACTTGTTCATCTCATCAGCAAAGTGGCTTCGAGCTGATTTCTCAGACCCCTCCGATTTGGCTCCAGAGCTTCCTCCTAGGCCAAATCCACCCACAGGAATGCAGCCTGCGAAGAACATCAAAATCGCCGAAACAAGTGTCAAGCTGGCGGCCCGCATAAAGAATTCCCCGGTTCAATGGTCTCAGTTGGAGGGAGTGGTTTCCCCCTTGTTGTACGACACATTACCCGAAGCAGGTGCCACCTGTGGGACACTTTGTGTCGATGAATTTTTCAATTTTCGACAGGTAGTTCATCCAAAGACGCCGTCCAGCGTGAGCGTAGACTGGAAAAGATTCTCAGATCATGCAACTTCTCAGTCTGCCTACCCTTGCAAGTCCCATCTCCAATTCATCAACTACTTGCGTATGAGTGGCTGCTTCGAGCAGTGATTGCCGCATGCCGGCTCATGTCCTTAGGGAGAGGGATCGAGGAGCATTATTGCTCAGCAAATCATAAATCAAACGTTTACTGAAAACAAATAGTGTCTCTTATGCCAATTATCATCAACGATGCCAATTTCGGCGACTTTCATAAATCGAATCGAAAATCGCATCCACCTGGAGGAAGGCGGGGACTGGTACAGTTAAAGGGATCAAACAACGACTGGCGTTATCTGTCGATTGGCGATGCCAATGTTCGTATAACGGAGTATAGTGATGGTTTGTGGCAGACTGTCAATTTTTCGAGAGATTCAGAACAGGCCCGCAAAATATTACGAGGTGGTCGTTTTTACCCACTTTGCGAAGTCTCAAGACTTACAGGCATGAAGGTCAAAATAACCTATAAAAACGCTGATTATTGGCTCGACGTAATCAATTCCATGTGAGTCATTCGGCATGAGCCCTGCCAGATTGGTTGTCGACCAAAACTCTTGGTTTTAGACCATGCCGAGATGTCCTCCCGATCTGTTCAGCCTCGATTCAATACCAGCCCCTTTTTCAGATAGCCCGCCAGCAGTTCCCGGAGTTCGGGTGGGTTGAGGACTTCGGCTCGGCCGGTCCAGCCGAGGATCCAGTGGACGATTTCTTCCAGGCCGTCGACCTGGAATGAGAGGATGACACTGCCGTCCGGCTGTGGCTGGGCTTGCTGGGTGCGGTGCCAGATGGTTTCTGTGACCAGGGGAGCGGCGTCGGGGGTGAACCGGATGTTGATGTCATAGGTTTTCTCTCCCCGGTAGACACCCCAGGCGTTGCCGAAGAAGGTGGAGAGGTCGAACTCTTCCGGAACACTGGCTGGCTTCTCCAGCATCTTCAAGGACTGGAATCGCATGATCCGAAATGCCTTTGGAGCGGCTTCATTTTCCTTGCGGGCGATCAGGTACCATGCCTGCTTGATGAGGCAGAGTCGAACCGGTTCCAGCGTGAAAGAGAGTGGTTCCTGGGCATATGGAGTTCGGTAGAGCCCCGAGAGTTTCTTGCGGTGAATCAATGCCCGCTGCACGGTCCGGATCGTCTCCTGATGGCCGGTGTGATTGGCCAGATTCAGCCCCAGAACCGAAACCAGCTGTTGGGCTTCTGTGAGAAGCTGGGCCTTCTCTTTGGATGTTCGCGTCGCCCATTTCTCTGAGAGACTTCCCTTCCCGACAGCGATATCCAGGCCCGTTGCTGCGGAGATCGCTGATGACACCCCCAGCCCGAGAATTTCATCCTGATCCAGGTTGAGAACCGGGAACTGGAAGAACTCTTCCACCCGGTAGCACTTCTGAGTTTCATCGTAGTACCAGGGGACAGCTGCCAGCCGGAGAACGGTCATGTGACGATAGATTGTCCGCTGCGAACACTGGAACTCTTTCGCCAGCTCCCCGGCATTCCAGCGTGCCCGGCCCATGATCAGATCCAGAATCTTCAATGATCGGGCCAGCCGATCGGCTTGATTGATGCGACGATCCGCATCGGACTTCTTCGATTTCACTGGTACGGAGGAAATGGATTTGGTCGTCTTCTTGATGGGACTGGCTTTCTTGGTCGTTTTCTTGCGGGTGGCGGATGAGGGCAACAGTGTCATGTCAAACTCCTCCAAATCAGATTCATCAAAGTCCGGTTCCACTCCCGCCAGGCCGGTCTGAATCTTCATCACGTTCTGAAATCGTTCCGGATCGCCGGGGATCATCCGTTCGTGTTCATCGAAGAACGGTTCCGTTTCGTCAGGGAGGCAATACAAGTATCGAACAGTGGCTGCAAAGTTCGGATCGGAATGATCATTTCCGTGAGCGATACCATGTCCTCCGGTCATCTTGACGACGCGACCCCGAGGGAGCCCGGTGTAATGGTCCTGCAGCTGCTTCACCACAACATCGGCGGACCGGCCCCACCAGTGGGCCAGCAGCTGCAATACCTCCGGCCAAGCCTTCGTGTGGCCGATCTGATGTTTCTCATCCACCTGGAAAAAAGGAACAATTTTGAATTTCCACTTCCCGTTTTTTCCATCCGGTTTCGGCACCCAGTAAAACGGCCCAGTGACGGGGAGCTTGGCGTCGCGAATCTGTTGAACACGGTCCTCGAACGACTCTTCAGAATTCATGAACGGCCCTGATACAAGACAAATGGAACGATGCGAACTGATTGCCATTATCGCCATGGCTCTGTCACCCGGGGGGCAGAGAACATCACTTGAAAATTGACCTGGGGGTGCCGGATTCGAAATCAGAAAAAGAATCTTTTTTTCTGCGTGCGAGAAGTACAACATCAACGTTGATTTGGTTCGGCACTTTTTCGTTTGAATCGAGTGATCCGGTCCAGAAATTTGTCCCCAGCGATGGTGCTCCACTGGGGATGGATATTTTGCGTGGCCTGAGAAAATGTGCACTCTGAAATTCTCCCGGGGATGTTTGCTGGTTCGTTGTTGGCGATGAAGAAACTTCAAACCGCACTGAATTACCGATCGTCACAAAGAGAGTCTGTCTCTCACAACTTTGAACGAGAGTTGATCCCGGCCATCAATTTCCAATGACCATTGTTCATTCAACTTTGATGAACAGCGTTCCGCAGGCGAAATGAACAGCGTTTATGTACCCTGAGGCCCACAATCGCCTGCACCCGGTAGAGCAAACTGCTCTGACCAACTCAAGTTTCAAATCGTTTGAAAAGTCTTCGGATTCATCTCCCGTTTTTTCCGGGCCGAGTGTCGAGTTTGTGAGTGAGATAGCGGCACAGTTCTTCCGTCAACAGCCGTTCCGTGCGATTGAACCAGGTTGTCTGTTGCTGAAGAATCTCCGCAATCTCCCCATAGCTCAATTCCCCGATGAACGGAGATTTCGGGAGATCAACCAGTTGCTCTCCTCCTGGGATGGCAGCCCGCATTTGATCTGCATCCCGGTACTGATGAACCAGAGGGTGATCTGATGTGGGACTGACCAGCAACAGAATGAAATCCCGCTTCGGAATATCGAACAGTTCCCGCCTTGGATACCAGCCACATTCGTGTAGCCCCACCCGGGCATTTCGAATGAGTTGATCCGAAGGCCAGTTCTGTCCGTTGTTGTTCACCGTGGTCGCGGAGACCGGAGAACCGTATTTCATCTCGATGAAGACGGTTGTGGCCGGGTTCTCCCAGCGGATGATGACATCCACTTCAGTATTCCCCTCTCGCCATTCGATCAACTCCTGGGGAAATCGGGGTTGTTTCTGCCAGAGTTCAATCCGGAGCCGACGAAATATCTGCCGACGAAACCGGTTGGTCCCCAGTCCCCGATTCAAGAGATCCGGTAACCACCAGCGTGGGTTCAACGACTTCAGAACTCCGAAGAGATTCCCAGTCACGACATCTTCACTGTTGGGCCGGACAATCAGCGGGCATCGCATTTCTCCCGAGAGAGCTGGCTGACAGAGGCAGCCTCCTTTGCCTCCGAGTTCAGTCATCATGGTCGATCTCCCGTGAGAGTGTGATCAGTTCCTCTGAGCCATTCATGTGGCGAGATGTTCCCCAGTCCCGACAGGGCTGGCGATAAGGACAGGAGGAACAGTTCATCGGCGACTCGTTCGGCAAGAACAGCTTCTCGTTCACCGCACGGTCTACCAACGCCACAAGGTTCCCCAGTCTCCGAAAATCTTCTGAACTCCGAGTGGTGACGATCCGCTGCAGCTTCGGCACCTTGGTCTTCACGAAGATGACGTACTCCAGGTCCATTGGTTCCCTGTGCAGCTCATTCCAGATGTGGAGATAGCAGGTCGCCTGTAAGGCCATCTCCACCTGAGTCTGGGAATACGCTTGCTGGCTGGTCTTGAACTCGACGATTCTCCAGCGATCCTCCCATTCGAGAACCAAATCGAAGTAGGCGAGCAAGGATTTCCCCAGCGGGGTTCCCTGGTCGTGCTTCAAATTGGCGAGCCCTAGCTGCTCGATCTCAGAGACTCCCTTCGGCGGTGGCTGTTGAAGATACAGCTTGAGCAATTCCTTCCCCTGGGCGATCAGGGCATCACGAGCTTCTCCGATGCGATAGGTAATCTTCCGCTCGTCCTCCCGGATTTGCCATTGGAGTTCGAAGATGGAATAGATGCTGTCCGTTTCCCAGGGATCGTTCTTCTTAAGACCGGCGTGGTACTCGGACAACGCTTCATGCAGGCAGCTTCCCATCACGAGACTGCTGCTGATGGTCGGCTGCGGGAGTTTCAACACGCGTTCGAAGTAGTATTGCAACGGACAGCGGAGATACTGGCTGATGGCACTGTACGACCAGTGCGGAATACTGATCATGAGAACCCCTTTCCTGAGAAGGCTGGCGTGAAGACTTGCTCCGAAAAAAGAAACCCGAGGCAGATGAGGTTTTCTGCCCCGGGGAACGGAACGACGTCATCGCTCAGCGATTGCTGGGATAAGAGTTCGACTGAGTCATGATATCCAGCACCTTCGCTGCCTGATTTTTCGTCAGCTGACCGATCGAAGTCGGCTGCCCCAGAATTTCGGAGATCCTATGGTTCAACTGCGGTTCTGACAGCCCTTCACGGGTAGCCAGGTTCTTCAGAAACTGAACCTGCTTCGAGGTGGCTGGGACGAGTTCCGGCTGTGGTGAAGATAATCCGGTTCGCCGCTGATAGTTTCCTGTGTGACCATTCCGCTGCCGGTTCGAAGAGGGAGTCGTCGCGGGAGCGGGTTGCCGCTGAGGCTGGGGTGGAGGAGCCGGTTGGTCACGGCTGGCGATGGCCGAGTCGCTTTCATAGCGACCGATCTGATCCTGAATCGCTTCCTCAGCGAGATCGTAATACTGACGAATCTGTTCAATGACTCGTTCCGGATCATCCAGCGTCCCTCCGATCTCTCCTTCCAAGTTCACCGAGAACCCGGTCGAGTTGAAATCCTGGGAAACTTTCCGGCTCATGCCCACGTTGACTTTGATCATCTGAAGCTCCGTTCAAGAAAAGGGGTGAGGACGTTCACTGCGGTGGATACCCCAATGAAGCCAGATGATTCAGACTCATCTGGCGTTCATCAGGGTGAAGCGATGACGGCATATTCAGCTTGCCATCTGCAATGCCAATTCCCAGGCCCGTTCTTTAAGCCGGGCACCGGAGCCGAACCAGATGGCATCGAGCCGCTGATCGGCCCGGTCAAGTTCGTTCTTCACGCGGGTCGGTCGGTGATGATCGATGTATTCCGTCACCGCATTCAGAGCTGCCCAGGTGGAATGCCGGATCTCCGGGATCTCCTGACCCATTCCGGATTCGAAAAGTTTGAAGAGCTGGTCGCGAACATTTGCCGATCGACGACTGCGGGATTCTTCGCGGTCGGGATAGAGATCGCTGAAGAAATCTTCCAGCTGCTCCCGACTCGGATAATGCCGGGCCAGAAACTCCATCTTCTCAGAGACCTGCCTGTAGAACCGGTCTGCCAGTCCAAGCACCGTCTGAGCCTGACGGACTTTCTCAATCGGGTTCCCCTTATGGACGATCGAAATCCCCTGCCGACTCCCCTCCCGTTCGGCGATAGACAAGGTGTTCGCACAGACCACCCGGATCGGAGTGAAGAACACCCTTAGCGAGGAACTCCCATCATGCGAGTTCGAAAGCAGCAGGAACTTCTCGGTAATGTCGTCTGAGCCCTTCACCCGGATATCATCCGGAAGTTTGGCGAGCATCCACACCCGTTCACCCAGCCGGAGAGCCCCCGCTGTGTGATACCGCATTTCCCCTTCCCCGACGACTCCATCCAGAAACCCGAAACACTCCCGGTTCTGCACCGGCTGATAGCTGTTTCCCACTACCCCCAAGACATCCAGCGTATCGTCCCGAACAACCGCCTTCCGTTGCGGCACCGGGATGCCGTCAAAGGTCATCAGCGGAGTGAGCTCCACCTCGTAATCCAGACCCGCTGCGACAATCGCCTCATCCGCCGTCGCTGGATTCTCCAGCTGCGTCCCCAGCCCGTGCCAGGGAGCCGAGCCGAAGTAAGCCATCGACGCCTTACCATTCGCCACCGCCAGTTCGTGTGCCATCAGTATTCTCCCAGTGAAAGTCCGTGCAGGCCCACAACAGGCCACTCGCACTCATGTCACGCGGAGATACGCAGGTGATGCGAAGGATTTGGAGACATCAAAGGAAGAGAGGTTTAGAAACCTCCAACAGTAGCCGGTGAAGCCCCGAATCGCCTTACCATTCACTTCGGCGAACAAGATAGAGCTGGGCGTCGAGGACTTGCCGAGAGTACAGGGCAAGGCGATCTAGAGGGTGCAGGTCCCTACGCTGCCAATCGGCGATGGGAGACTTCTCGCTGCCGCGAGCATCTACTGCCTGGGAGTCATCGTCAAATTCAGAAAGAACTTCGAGAACGGTTTTTATCTCTCCTAATGTCTCCTGACCAGAAATCGGTCTGTCCGGGAGTGCCGACATGACTCGCTTCATCATTGCGGCAGCACTGATCGGCTGTTGAATCGGCGACGGGGTCGAACACAAGTAGGCAGTTCCTATTTGTCTGAAGGAGATGTGATGGTCATCGTCATCGGAAAGCTCTCCGATGGCAGTCGGAGGAATCCAGACGGAACGATCTACCGTGGTTGTCGTCCGGAATGCTTCATCGAATTCAACGGGCGTGTGAAACAATGGTGCAACATAGAAGACGAGCTCTCCCGCCTGATCACGTTTCAGCAATTCCCGATGTTGCGTGGATAGACGCTGCGGTCGCAGATGCATTCGATAAAAAGGGCAATCCAGATATCCATCTCTTGCCTCAAATGCAGTCGACCGCTTCATATAATCACTCAGTTTGAACTGAATGAACAGCGGAACGCCCCCTGCCTGGATCATCACATCATATCCCCCGTTCGCCTGGCCTTCCTGGTAGAGAGAAGGAAATACCGGGGCAGCCACGACCCCGGGCAGACTATGGAGCAACTCGTAGGTGATCGCGAAGCCATAACTGAACTCTGAGATTTCCGGCTTCATATCTTGAGAGTTCCTGGAACGTCGATCATGTACTATTCAGGTGATTGAGGTCGGTGCGAAATACTGGTTCATCATCGAGGTGTGAGTATTCCCATCTCGGAGTCTGCGTTGTCAGAACACAATTACTCGTATTTCGTTGAATACCAATCCGGAATCAAATTGAGAGACCGTAAAAACATCTTGCCAAGACGAGTCACGTCAGAACCGCTAGCTTTGATTGTTCCAGTCTTCTCATCGAATTCGGGAAGCTCACCACGCTTTGGCTTCTGAAAACGATGTCGTATCAATCCCAGATCGTGCAAATGTTGCCTGTAGCTCGCCTTTAAAGCCGCTTCCTCGACTTCTTTCTGAGACGAGCCCATTACCGTCGTATCAGGAGTAAGAAGTTCGGTGTGTCTATCACGAAACTCTGCGTCTACATTCGCATCCTCACGAGTCATCACCAGCCGACTGCGAAGAATGATAATCTCACTGTCATTTAACTGACCGAGCAGCCACAACATTCGTTTCGCCTCAGCCTCCTCGAGTTCTTCGGCGGACATACCATTAGCCACTACGTTCGCGATGTATTCCAGACGCTCATGTGATGTCGCCCGAGCAGCCTGAAGGAACGCATCTTCGAGAAGGTCGACGACGGCCGGTTCACGAAACTTGGCGTCGAGGATACTCTGTTTAATCAGTCTTAGCCGTTCATCCAGCAGACGGACGAACTCTGAAATCCGATCCACACGCTGGTTGGGAATAACATTCCCGACGACTTCAGCAATCATAGACCCGATCACCGGAATGGCTCCGACGCCACCCTTCATCAGGCTTACAATAATATCTGTGGACGTGTTCCCAAGATTTGGCTGGTCTGGGTTTGTCATTGCGTGTTAACCTTTCAGACCGTAGTAGGCGGCGATGGCTGTGGGGATCAGTTTTCCGGCGGTGTCGAGGGTCACTTTCCAGGCTCCGCTGGCAGCCTTACCCATCATTGTTCCGATCCAATCACTGACTTTCGGGCCGAACTCGGAAGAGGAATTTGGTTTGGGATCTGCTTCAAGTGCCACCTTCAAAGACAGAAGATCGTCCGGCGTGATTCCGGCCTCAGTCAATCGCTGCTTCAGGCCGTTGAAGTCTCCGGCTTTAATGGACATATTCAGGGATTGGGACACCGTGCTTCCGGAAACGTCCCCAAGAATGCCCTGGAAGTTTCCGCCGATGTGAATACTTGGATTGCTCATTGCAATGGCCTTCTCTTCCGGACTGAACCGCATTCCTTCTCCAAGAATACCTTGCTCTTCAAGGCGAAGTGACCATTCCAAAACCGTATTCCGCACGGCATCAACGATTCCAGTAAGGCTGATGCAGGATCCCTGCTTGACCAACTCCATTGGTTCACCATCGTTTATTAGTTTCCAATGCATGGCAGCTTCCGCAGCGGCAACGCTGATGTGAAATGTCGTGCTCGTGCCGCTGGCAAGAGCTTGAATTTCAGAGATCGGTTGCGTCATTGGCACCCGACAAATCAGATCTTCCATTTCCGAATCGCCGAACACGACGGGGACAAGACCTCCTCGCCAGCGATTGACTTGGTACATCTGCGTAGGAACAACTCGGTAAGGCGGAGCTTCATCTCGTCTTTTGTAACCGTTCAGTTCCTGCAGGACCCAGTTTCGAAAATCTTCGGTTCTGAGCTTCGTGGCGATAATCAGTGCCTTTCGCAGCAATTCGTCCACCAAACACTTACCATCGCTGGCCAGTCGTTGAAGTTCAATGACGATAGGATCTGGCATCATGCATCTCCCTCCGGCTCTTCCGGTACGTCGCCGTCAGGAATGAGCTCATTGTGTTTCTTTCGGAGATACCTGATGCCATCTGCGGTGGTTACTTCGAGTTCCAGCTTGTCCTTGAAGAACTGGTATCGCCACTTTGCTTCATCAATGATCGTGGACCATTTCTTAACAAAGATGTTGATAGATCCGTCCGCCGAAGCATGGATGTGGCCATACTCTCGGCCCTGCACTTTACACTTGTGGTCAGCGAAGGAATCAAGGTCATTGCCAATTAGAATGAAAGTCCATTTGGTTCTATGCTTGTCGAATCGTTCATCGTCAGCCACGGAAAACGCGTAGTTTTCGATTTGCGTGACCTCTTTTTGACCTAATTTACACGATGGTCGTTTTAGTTCGATGACCAGATGTTCAAAGTGGTTTGGTTGAAGTTGAGGGATTCGTCGATACAGCATCAGATCAAGAATTCTCTGTTTACCTTCAAGATCCGTAACATCCGTCAAGTCCTCTGGAGCTAAGTCGGTGCGTTCAAGCAGAGCGATATGCTTTCTCAGAACGCTGGCAAGTGACTCGTCATCAACCCCAAGAGTATATTGTTCTCCAAAGATCCAAAGCTCTTCAGCCAGAATTCGGTGCAGTTGTTTTCGTTCCAAAAGCGTCTTTTTGAACTCACCAAAGAGGAGTGGATCAAGCGAAGCGACAAAATCGAGCCGATCCACTACGACATTGGCGGCATTGATGATGGCTGCAAGGTGAGTGCGGCCGAGAATGGCTGCCAAGTCGGCCTGTTGTTCTGGGGGCAGTTCCAGCACTTGGCGGAGGATCGTCTGCAAGCTGTCCGCGTTGTTTTCAAGTGCCTCTCTGATCAACCGAAATGTCAGCTTCTTGTTCTTCGCATCGGTTTTAGCAAAGCTCGGAAGATACTCGTGAACTTTTACGGCACAGACATCAAAAACTTCTCTTTCGACGACAGTCAGGGGATCTTGTTCTGTGGTCTCATACGGGTAAACTTTCTCTTCTTGCCATCTCCTGACGAGATCAGTGGCACGACTTGCCTCGCGAGTCCGGAAGTGCTCTCGCAGTGCATCCTTTGCCGTGTCGACGATTGAAGCGATGACCGGATGCATTTCCTTCAGGGCAAATGCACCCTCATTTGCGAGTTCTGGAATGAGCGGACTTTTTAAATACGCAGTGAAGTGAAAACCAGGTGCCTGAATCCCAGGTGGACTTTCTTCCAAGGCGAAGCCATGGGAATCGCAGAAATAGAGTGCTCGATCGGTCGGTTTCTTCCATTCAATCACTGTCAGTTCTGCCTCTGACTCAATTCCCTGCTTATCATGGAGTCCAATCGTGTATGTCTCGCAGTGATCTTCCAGCGTTGAAGGATCAACCCGAATTCCTCCAAATGTGATTTCGATTCCGGGGTATTTTCTGAGATACAATGCCAGACGCTTGGAAAGTTCTTCGGCAGCTCGTTCCACATCCATCAGCGACGAGTAGTTTGCTTCTATTTCACCAATCGTGACTTCGACGCCGCTTCCCTCGTCTTTGGGAACCTCTGACTCGTCGCTGATGACGAATTTCTTCAGGGATGATTTCCATGCCTTGATGTCGAACTGCTTGACTGCTCCATTCGATTGATATCGGCTGGTCCACGTCACCGAGCGACCGATCCCGAATGCCCTGAAACGGCCTTTGCCTGACTTTCCGTGCGGAATTCGTCCACCAGGTGTGAGCTGCATGCCATTCTTCGCAGAGCCCCCGAGATGTCCGAATGACTTTTCACATTCTCCAAGTTGGATCCCGGTCCCATTGTCAGAGACTTTGATCTTGTCCAATCCGTCAAGATTGTTGAGCTGAAGGGTGACGGCAATTCGAGTTGCATCAGCATCCAGGCTGTTCCAGATCAGTTCCTCAATGGCGATAATCGGGTTGCGTACCCGGGCCAAGGATTCGATGTGGTCTTGCTCAACTGTGAGATCAAGTGTTTGCATTGTGCCCGCTAAGACTCCGGTTGTGGATTTCCCACTACACTTTGAACAGATAAATTGAACTATTTGCTCAGCCAATTCCGTAATATAGTAGCCTCCTAACTACAGAGATGGCCAAATCGCCGCGATGAATGCCGCTTCGCCTTGCACCAGAGCGAGTGAGTCGGAATTTTGCGGAGCTTCAGTGATCAACTTTCCACGACGAACGTCGAGTATCCGTAGAAGCGGTTTGCTCGCTAATGAAACGCAAACTGCCATTGCAGCCGCTGATCCCAGCTTGGGACGGAAGAGGGGGTTGCAGGTCTCAGCTTCGTTCATGGCCCGGCTTTCATATCAGCTCGGACGACGATGCCCTACTCCTTGTATCGATCCATATCTGGACGCCTTCAGCCCGAGTCATCCTTGTTTTACACGATCAGGTTATGGATCGCAATTGTTCCAAACTCAATGCGAAAGCGTGAACCCGACATTCAAGTTGACCAAAACAGTGGCCTGCGGAGTTCAACAGATTAGGACTTCCGGGCCGCCTTGAGCTCGCGGACGAACTCTTCGAGTGATGCTGCTGCCCTGGGAGCTTTCCACTTCCAGTTTCGGTCTTCGTATTGGGCCCCGCGTCCGACGACGCGGCGGACTGCCTTTGCCAGATGGTTGATCCTGGAGATCTGTGCCATTCCGAGGTTGAGCGTCAGGGATTTTCCGAATCGGGTTTCTTGCCAGGTGCCACCGAGTTCTTCGGCGATCTTGTCGACTTCCTCGTTGCAGGGGAGGTTGTCCAGGTGGAGCGTGAATGTGGAACTGCTCGTATCTGCGATGGAGGCAACGATTGAGCTGAATCCTGCCAAAACATCACTTTTCGTTTCATCGTCCACTTTAATGCTGTACCGACCGCACCGGTTGTCGTTCATCTGTTCGGGAAACGCCTTTCGAAACACTTCGTAAAGTGAGAGACGGGCTTGAGTGACGATCATTTGAGGTAAGCTCTCATATTGAATTGCAAAGCATACTGAACGGGAATGTCTTGGGGAGAGACCGGTTTCTCAGGGACAGGGAGTTTCGACTGGTGCCTAATGTTTGTGTTCCTGGTCTGACTTCGGCCAATCCCGAGATGGAACGGGCGTGCCCTCGACGAGCAAAACGCCAGTGAATGCGTATACTCGCTCGTGATAACGAGCTGTCTTTGATTGAGATCCGCCACCGCCAGGCAACCAGTCCCGGGTGCGTCGCGTGCTGCGTCGACCAAAGACCTGTTTGAATCGTTGGCACCATTCCCCCTGCCTCTTCCTGACGACTCGAAAGAACTCGTCGGTCGCATGTTCTGCCGTGACCAGGACGACAGGATTTGCATAGAAGCAACGCGGAATCTTTCCGCAGCTGCCAGAAAGAACCCGAACGACGGTCTCTGCAGTCTGCTGACCGAGCTGTTCAAAGTCAGGTGGTTCAGGGAATCGAATTTCTTGAATGCCTGCGGCTTGGGAACTGGCTGCTTCCGGCAGCTCGATGGGGGACACTTTTACTTGATTCATTTTTCTTGTCTTTCTGTAACAGTGGACATGCCAGGAAGGGTGAACTCACGAACGCTCACCTTCAGGAAGTGCTTCAAGGAGCATCTTTCCACTCTGCATGGGATCAGACGGCTTTCTTGCTGAGCCCGACTGATGCTGCAACAGCACATAGGCAATGAACTCCGGCCATTTTAGGCCGCTCAATGCCGCTTGCGACTTCGCATGATTGAAGATCGACTCAGGGATAGCTGCATGAACAATCCGAAACCCAGGCTCTGTTCTTCTTGAGTTATTTGCTGTCATCTTGATTCCTTTATGCTTTTGAATATTTGTTTTTATTGCTGTTAAATATTTTGTGTTATCTGATTTTTTAATTCGTCTTGTATTTTTTTGTTCTACTTATAATTCTTTATTCTTAACTTTTATTTCATTTTTAATATCTCTGAAAACAAGTTCTTCATCTGCTGCTGGGGTGTGGATGGTTACCACGCTCAACACGCTGTGGTGCTGGCACACTTTTGTGGGGAAGTGAAAGAAACCCTGTCTGACATTTCTCCCAATGCAACGAATCCAATTCATGGTTTCAATGCGTCTTCGCACGGGCGATTGGCTTGGGGGAGGTTCCAAAATTGGCAAGCGTTTCACGTTTCTAGGCCACCCCTCATCCGAAACAGAAGTTGAAAAATTGAACGCCCATCAAATGAAAACAGCCCCGTGCTCCATGAGGAACACGAGGCTGTAACGAGCCGTCAGATGTAAAGTATTAGTCCTTCGCAGAAAAATTGTGATTCCGGACCAGTTCAAGACTAATGGTTCGGTCCGACCGCATGGCTGCGTTCGTGAACAAATGTAGGAGAACTCCCACTCGGTACTTTGCCCGACTGATCATCTCGGGAATTGTCTGTTCCTTGTCGGCGATGGAAATGTTCCATGCTCGACAACGATCTTCAAGCCATGCCTCCAGGTCAACTGGATGTGGGAAAGATGTTCCGACCTTCGTGGGAAATCGTAACATCATCTCTTCGGAAATCTTCTCCACAATTTTGCCAGTTTTGCGGGATCTCTTTCGCTTAAGGCTGATCGCTGATCCAAACCAGATGGCTGGGGATTCATCAACAACCTTTCGCAAATGTCTCTCAAGTTTCCGTTCCTTGATTGCAGCGATCTCATCGAGATAAATGATGCTCTTGTTGCTTTCAAGGTCAATATGGTCATCAAGGTTCTCGAGTTGATCTACGGTGACTCTCCCGCAGTCCACCGGAAAGAACGAATATTCGCTCCCCGCTAAACTTGAAAAGAGCCAGCCATGGTCAGTCCTTCCTTGGAAGGTAATCTTGCAGGCCTTACAAGATCCGCAGGGATCGAGGGTCTCGGTTCGGTTTGTGCAGGCCAGAGCACACAGTCCCAGTTGAATGGTCCGCGTCTTGCCTGTACGACTCGGGCCAGTGAACAAAGTGTTGGACGGGCCGTTAAGGATAAATTCTTTCCAGACCGCCACCAATTCACGGTTACCGGCAATTTCAGACCAACGCTGCGGAAACCAGCTTTGAATTTCACTCGAAGTTGGAAAACCGCTCATTTGGCACCCCCTTCCTTTGAGGCTTGAGCCTCTTTCTTGCGAGACCGACCCCTCGGCGGATCGATCCGGATTTCACCGTCAGTATCATCAGTCATCGGTAACTCCGTTCCAGAGGAAGGTGTTAGGACTGACGATGCTGCTGACGATATGGCCGACGGACCGTCAGTTCGCATTTCTGTGGCCGTGGGCTCCATCTGAAAGGACTCCAGCCTGGTGAGCGTACAGTGGCTTCCGTCTTCACGGTGGACCAGGCATACTTCGACCCCGTAGCCACGTAGTACCGGAATCAATCGGTTCAGTTGCCGGACGAAGGCATTGGTGAAAGTCGAAATCTCTTCAGCCAATGAAATTGTGCCAGCGGCCTGAATATCCCGGAGCCTCTTGACCAGCTGAAACGTCCGGTCAGAAAACTTCGCCTGTCCATTCATCAGCACGAGGATGGCCTGGATAATGGGATTCATTTCGGACTGTACGGCTTCCACTTCGGTCAAACGCCGCCCTCCCTTTCGACATTCCTCTCGAATCTGCGACAAGAGGAAATCCTTCTCAAAGGGCTTCAGCATGTCACCCCCCGAAACCTCGAAATGCATCGAGACAAGCAGGTCCTGGACACGCTGGCTGTTGACCGGCCACTCCTGTTGAAAGCCGTCGTTCGGGAGATGAAGCATCGGCTCCAAGTCGGAATTCACAAAGAATTCCACTCCATCCTCCTGCAGCGTGACAAACACTTTTTGCCAGTGTGGCGTCTGAGGCACTATGGCCCCTTTCGAATTCTTCAAACTCATCGAAACACTCCACAAGTTCGAAGCCGTTATCAGCCGGTTCAGCGAAGTTGCTGATTTGCGGTCTGTTGTAGCTCGAACACCATTGGGGAGAATTTGCAATCTGACCTGCAAAGCATGGAGCTTCTCGAGATGCAAGTTGATTTCCAATAGGAGGTTGTGACTTCGACAAAATTTGAAAAAGACCTTCGTGCTTTGAAGTTTTCTGCAAATTCTGGAGTTGCAGATCGCGTTTGAGGTAGCAGGCCCAGGCAAAGACACAAGAGGACTCCCGATCGTTGTATCGCCCCCCTGAACTGCCGAGCAATGGCTGAGATACAAAGACCGAATCAGGCTGGGATCGCGTATTCCAACTTCCGAGCGACCTTGGAAACAGCCGCGAAGTTTCAGCATAGACCTTCGGAATCGTCACACGGATTCCGGTGATTTGCGAGCCATATTTTCTCGCATAAGATTAGTCCACATAAGGGTTTCTTGATCGAAATTGGAATGCCTCTATACTGTACCCGTTTTCAGTAGACGGGCTGACAATGGAAGATTCCCAATTCAATCTGCTCCGCATTCCGCACGTCGCCGCACTAACCCAATTGCGGCGTGTGTATAGGCGAACTCATTTTTCGAGGCGGAATGCCGGATTCATCTCCGCTCCTGCCAACTCGAAGCTCGCTTCCAACTTTGAGCCCCCTCCTCTCATTGGGCTTAAAAGTTCTCGACAACGCCGGGGTAAATCAGCCTCGTCGATGTCTTCCTTCGTTTCACCACATTTGACCACTCACTGACCAACGCCCCTTCAAGGACTGTCACGACGACATGGCCAAGAAAAAAGCAACCCGACAAGACGTCAAAGAAGAACCACTGGAAAAGCAGCTCTGGAAGGCTGCCGACAAACTCCGCAAGAACATTGATGCAGCGGAGTACAAACACGTCGTCCTCGGATTGATCTTCCTGAAATACATCTCTGATTCGTTTGAAGACCTCTTCAATCGGCTCTCTTCAGGGAAAGGTGAATACAAGGGGGCAGATCCGGAGGATCGAGACGAGTACAAAGCGGAGAATGTTTTTTACGTTCCACCTGCTGCTCGCTGGTCACATCTTCTCAGCAAAGCTAAACAGCCGACCATCGGGAAGACCGTCGATGAGGCGATGGATGCCATCGAGAAGGAGAACCCCGTTCTCAAAGGGGTTTTGCCGAAGGTTTATGCTCGGCAGAATCTCGATCCCACCAGCCTGGGAGAACTGATCGACCTGGTTGGCAACATCGCGATGGGTGATGCCAAGGCCCGTAGTGCCGACGTGCTGGGGCATGTCTTTGAATACTTTCTGGGCGAATTCGCTCTGGCAGAAGGAAAACAGGGAGGCCAGTTCTATACGCCTCGTTCCATCGTCGAGCTTCTCGTCAATATGCTTGAACCCTACAAAGGTCGAGTGTTCGATCCCTGTTGTGGTTCTGGCGGAATGTTTGTTCAAAGTGAGAAGTTCGTTGAGGAACATCAGGGACGAACCAACGACATCTCCGTCTACGGGCAGGAGAGCAATCAGACCACCTGGCGATTGTGCAAGATGAACCTCGCCATTCGTGGGATCGAAGCTTCGCAGGTGAAATGGAACACGGAAGGATCCTTCCTGAATGATGCCCATACGGATCTCAAAGCCGATTTCATTATTGCTAACCCTCCTTTCAACGTCAGTGACTGGAGTGGAGAACTCCTGCGAACAGACGGTCGTTGGGCGTATGGAGTTCCTCCGGCTGGGAATGCGAACTTTGCCTGGTTGCAGCACTTCATCTTTCACCTCTCTCCCAAAGGTCGAGCCGGTGTCGTTCTGGCGAAGGGGGCTCTCACCAGTAAAACCAGCGGTGAAGGAGAAATCCGCAAGAACATGATCGCTGACGGGAACCTGATTGACTGCATTGTCAATCTGCCTGCCAAGCTGTTCCTGAATACTCAGATTCCCGCTGCTCTCTGGTTTTTGAATCGGGCTCGTAAGAACGGTCATCCCCGTAAAGGAGAGATTCTGTTCATCGACGCCCGTAATCTCGGACATCTGATCAACCGCCGAACTCGGGAACTCTCGCAGGAGGACATTCAACAGATTGCCCAGACCTATCACTCATGGCGAACCGGGGAAGGTGACTACGAAGATGTGAAAGGCTTCTGTGCTTCCGTTCCCATCGAGCGGGTTGCTGAACTGGATTATGTTCTCACTCCCGGTCGATATGTCGGCCTGCCGGATGAGGAGGACGACTTCGACTTCGCGGAGCGGTTCACAGCATTGAAGGCCGAGTTCGAAGAGCAACTCAAAGAAGAAGCCCGACTCAACAAGGAGATTGCCAAGAATTTGGCCAAGGTGAAGCTGCCACCAGCTGGGGGGAAGAAATGAGCCCATTGATTCCCACCGATGACTACCGGAAGTGGATACTCTCGATCAAAGATCGGGTTCAGGCATCACAGATCAAGGCGGCGGTTGCGGTCAACCGGGAACTGCTGGAATTCTACTGGTTCCTCGGTGAACAGATCGTTGAGAAGCAGAAATCCTCCCAGTGGGGTGATGGGTTCCTGAAACAGATGAGTCAGGACCTTTCGTCGGAATTCCCTTGCATGAAGGGGTTTTCTCGCAGAAACCTGATCGACATGCGGAAATGGGTTACCTTCTGGTCATCCCACCCCTCAATTGTGCAACAACCTGTTGCAAAATTTGACGCAGACGGGAAACAGCTTGTTTCCCCATTCCCCTGGGGTCATCAACGGACGATGAACTGGGAGGCGACATGCAGTTAAATGATGCTTCGCATGCCGTCATCGGTGCAGCGATTGAGGTGCATCGACGGTTGGGCCCAGGTTTGCTGGAAACAGCTGATCGTAAATGCCTTGCTCATGAATTGAGAAAGCGGGGATATGAGGTTGAAGAAGAAGATCCAGTTCCGGTGATCTACGACGACGTGCACCTGGAATGTGGCTTCCGGGCCGACTTGATCATCAATCGAATTCTCATTGTCGAACTCAAGGCGAAGTCTGCCATTCACCCCGTCGATGAAGCCCAGGTTCTATCACATCTTCGACTGCTGAAACTGCGTTTGGGCCTGTTGATCAATTTTCGTGAAGTGAAGCTCGTCGACGGAGTTCGGAGGATTATCAATGGATATGAATAAAGGGGTTCAACACAGAGGCACAGAGAGAACAGAGGCTTCGTGCATCCCCCTCCGTGTTCTCTGTGCCTCTGTGTTTCAGCAGTCCGGATTTTCTGCATCGAACAAACCGATCGGGGTGAGCGAATACACCATCACCCAAAACCTCCCCGAGCAACTCCGCAGCTCGCTTCCCAGTATCGAAGAGATTGAAGCCGAACTCGGTGATTGGGAGGTGGAGTGATGAGTGACTGGAAAGGAGTAACTCTCAGTGAAATTGCAACGATTCAAACAGGCCCTTTCGGCAGTCAGTTGCACGCAAGTGACTATGTTGTCGATGGTGTGCCATCGATCATGCCCAAAAACATCGGTGACCGACTTGATATCAACATCAATGATATCGCAAGAGTTCGGGAATCCGATGCAGTTCGACTAGCCAAATACAGAGTAACCTCGGGTGATATTGTCTATTCGCGTCGTGGTGATGTAGAGAAATGTGCTTTCATCACAAAACAATTAGATGGTTGGCTCTGCGGAACTGGATGCATTCGAGTTCGTTTTACTTCGAGTCAGGTCGATCCGATGTTCATCGCGTTACATCTCTCAACTGACGAGACACGCGGTTGGATAAGTGGCAATGCCGTCGGAACAATAATGCCCAACTTGAACACCGAAATATTACAACGGGTGCCACTAAATCTCCCATCACTTCGCGAGCAGCGGGCGATTGCGGGGGTGCTGAGCAGTCTGGACGACAAAATCGACCTGCTGCACCGCCAGAACAAAACCGTCGAATCCCTCGCCGAAACCCTCTTCCGCCAATCGTTAGATGTGTTTCCAACGAAGGTTAAACCTTTGGGTACTTTGATCAAAGAAACGGTTGGAGGAGACTGGGGAAAAGAAACTCCCGAAGAAGATTTTAATACGGCTGTGAACTGCCTCCGCGGAACCGACCTGGCAAACTTAAAGGATTCACTTCCATCAAAGACTCCAGTGCGATTCATCAAGGAAGAGAAGCTTGAAAAGATAAGACTTCTCCCCGGAGACATTGTCTTCGAAATCTCCGGTGGTACCGAAAATCAGTCCACTGGACGTGCGGCAATAGCAACAGAAAAAATGTTGCAACTCTTTGACAATCCAGCGGTATTCTCCAATTTCTGCCGTCTATTTCGTCCACACCAGAAAGAATTAGGGACGTTTCTATACTTTTATCTCACAATGCTTTACTCCCAAGACGAATTTTTCGCATTGGAAAACGGTAGTTCCGGAATTAAGAATCTCGCGTACAAAACCCTTTTGGAGGACTTTCACTATCCCATTCCTTCACACAAGGATTGCGTCAAAATTGGCGAAGAGCTTTATCCATTTCTAGAGAAATTTTTCGAGAACAAATTGCAGATCCGGTTAGTGGAAAAACTTCGCGATACGCTGCTTCCGAAACTCATGTCTGGTGAAGTGAGGGTAGAATACTAATGCAACGATTGCGGGCTGTCATTGCAGAGTATGGGCGATGGAAGGAGTTGGAACTCTATGTCAATCGCATCGAAGGTCATTTGGAAAGTGACTTCAGCACGTCAATTGAGAATGCAAAGGCCCTTCTTGAAGCAGTCGGAAAGGAAATCTGCCAATGCAAGGGAACCACTGTTGAGCAGACTGCAAGCGTGAACAATGTCCTGAGGAAAGCGTTCATTGCTTTGGGTTATCCTAATGATGGCCTCGTCAACTCAATCTCCGGTGCGATCGCGACAATAGGTCAGAGAGTCGGCGAGATCAGAAATCAAATCAGTCCAACGTCTCACGGGAAGTCGCTTGAAGAATTGAGGCAGCGAAATAATTCCGTCGACATCATGACAAGAGAATTCTTGATCGACAGCACGATTCTCGTCGCAGTCTTTTTGATCAGAGCATTTGAAGAGTGTCAGGAAAGATCAGCAGTCCCTCACAGAACACCTCCAAGAGTTGCACCGGTACCGGGATTTGAAGAGTGCGAAGAATTCAATAATCAATGGGATGAAAGCTTTGGCGAATTTCAAATGGGCGAATACTTATTCACCGCAAGTGAGATCCTCTACGGCCTTGATCCTCAAGCATACTGCACAGAGCACCAGGCATTTCTTGGTAACCTTCCGAATGGATCGGAGGATCTGACGTGAGTTCCAAACTGACAGAGTCGGCTATAGAAGAATTCGCAATAAAACTCTTTAAGAAACTGGGGTATCAATACATCTACGGAAGTGTCATCGCATTTGATGGGGAGGCTCCGGAACGGTCTTCTTATTCCGACATCATTCTGAATGGTCGGCTGCAAGAGGCCGTCGTCAAGATCAACTCGCACATTCCTGCGACGCAACGCGAGAACGCCATCAATGATCTGTTGCGAATCAGTTCCCCGGATCTGCTGGCGAACAATGAAGCCTTTCACCGCCTCCTCACCGAGGGCGTCCCCGTTTCCACTCACAAGGATGGAGATGAACGGGGAGATCGGGTCTGGCTCGTCGATTTCGAGAACCCACTCAACAATGATTTTCTGGTCGTCAATCAGTTCACGATCATCGAGAATCACTACAACAAACGCCCGGACCTGATTCTGTTCATCAACGGGCTACCGCTGGTGGTCATCGAACTGAAGAATGCCGGAGATGAAAACGCCACGATCCGTTCGGCATTCAAGCAACTCGAAACCTACAAGTCGACGATTCCCAGCCTGTTCACCCCCAACGCCTTCACGGTGATCTCAGATGGTCTGGAAGCAAAAGCGGGTTCGATCTCTGCCGGTTTTTCCCGCTTTATGGCCTGGAAGACAGCGGACGGTAAATCAGAAGCAAACCCGCTGATCAGCCAGCTGGAGACGCTGATTGTCGGCATGCTGAATCCGACGATCCTGCTCGATCTGATTCGGCATTTCATCGTGTTTGAAAAAGCCCGCAAGGAAGATCCCAAGACTGGTCAGGTCAGCATCACGACCGTGAAGAAACTGGCTGCATATCACCAGTACTATGCCGTCAATGCCGCTGTTGCTTCGACATTACGGGCTGCGGATCTCACCGGGAAATCAGGATCACTCGCGATTCCCGGAAAACAACCGGCAGCTGAAACCCCGGAATCCCACTCGCTTCCGGGAGTCAATGAACAGCCACGCGGAGACCGGAAAGCGGGTGTCGTCTGGCACACACAGGGATCAGGCAAGTCATTGTCGATGGTGTTCTATACCGGAAAGATCGTCCTGGCGATGGACAACCCAACGGTCTTGGTGATCACGGACCGAAACGACCTTGATGACCAACTCTTCGATACGTTTGCATCAGCCAAACAACTTCTCAGGCAAGATCCCGTTCAGGCGGAATCACGAGATCAACTGAAGGAACTTCTGAAGGTCGCTGCCGGGGGAGTGGTTTTCTCAACCATCCAGAAGTTCCAGCCAGAAGAGGGGAATGTCTACGAGCAGCTCAGCGATCGTAAGAATATCGTGGTCATCGCTGACGAAGCCCACCGGACACAATATGGGTTTCAAGCCCGAAATGTGGACGTCAAAGATGACGACGGAAACGTCATCGGCCAAAAGCTGGTGTATGGATTCGCAAAATATCTGCGGGATGCATTGCCGAATGCGACGTATCTGGGTTTCACCGGAACCCCGATTGAGAAAACAGACGTCAACACTCCCGCTGTCTTCGGAAATTACGTCGATATCTACGACATCTCGCAAGCGGTGGAAGATGGAGCCACGGTTCGCATCTATTACGAAAGTCGCCTTGCCAAAGTGACGTTGAGCGATGAGGGGAAGAAACTCATCAAAGAGCTTGACGAGGACCTGGAATCACGCGACCTGACAGACACACAGAAAGCCAAAGCCCGCTGGACCCGAATGGAAGCCCTCATCGGAAGTGAGGACCGCATTCGCAATATCGCCAATGATATCGTTCAGCATTTTGAGGCTCGACAATCTGCCCAAAAGGGAAAAGGGATGATTGTCAGCATGTCGCGACGGATTGCTGCTGAACTCTACGACGAAATCATCAAGCTTCGCCCAGACTGGCACAGTGACGACCTCGACAAAGGCAAAATCAAAGTGGTGATGACCGCTGCCTCCAGCGACGGTCCTCTGCTTGCCAAGCATCACACCAACAAAGAACAACGGAAATCTCTTGCCGACCGCATGAAGGATGATGATGACCCGTTGGAACTCGTCATTGTCCGGGACATGTGGCTGACTGGATTCGACGCTCCCAGCATGCACACGCTCTACATCGACAAACCGATGAAAGGGCACAATCTGATGCAGGCAATCGCCCGAGTGAACCGGGTTCACAAAGACAAAACCGGTGGCCTGGTGGTGGATTACCTGGGAATCGCTGCAGACCTCAAAGAAGCATTGTCGTTCTACTCTGATGCTGGGGGTAAAGGAGACCCCACGATCGTTCAGGAACAAGCCGTTGAAATCATGCTCGAACAACTCGAAGTTGTTTCCGGGATGTATCACGGGTTTCCCTATGAAGATTACTTCGATGGCGACACCTCAAAGAAACTCACCACCATTCTGGCCGCTGAAAACCACATCCTCGGTTTGAAGGATGGAAAGAAGCGTTACATCAACAACGTAACGGCTCTTTCCAAAGCATTCTCCATCGCGATTCCCCATGAGCAGGCGATGGGAGTCAAAGATGAAGTGGGTTTCTTCCAGGCCGTCAAAGCCAGGCTGGTGAAATTTGAATCGACCGGAGATGGAACCAGTGATGTTGAACTGGAAACAACGATCAGGCAGGTGATTGACGAAGCCCTGGTTTCCGATCAGGTCATCGATGTTTTCGATGCGGCTGGGATCAAGAAACCGGAAATTTCCATTCTTTCCGATGAGTTTTTGGCCGAGTTAAAGGGACATGAGCATCAAAACATTGCGTTGGAAGTTCTGCGAAAGCTTCTCAATGATGAACTCAAGTCCAGAGCAAAAAAGAATCTGGTTCAGAGCAAAGCGTTGCTCGAAATGCTGGAAACCGCAATCAAACGCTATCAGAATAAGATCCTCACTGCTGCTGAAGTGATGGACGAGTTGATCAAGGTCAGCAAAGAGATCGTGGCCTCCGATCAGGAGGCCGCCAAAATGGGTCTGACTGATTTCGAATATGCCTTCTACACTGCGGTTGCCAACAACGACAGTGCCCGAGAATTGATGCAGCAAGATCAGTTACGAGAGTTGGCCGTCGTTTTGACTCAAAAAGTCCGCGAGAACGCCAGTATCGACTGGACCATCAAAGAGAGTGTGAAATCAAAGCTCCGAGTCATCGTGAAACGATTGCTCCGGCAGTTTGGATACCCACCCGACATGCAGCTGCTGGCCACGGAAACGGTTCTCAAGCAAGCGGAGATGATCGCGGATGAATTGGCCGGGGAATAGCCACATTCGCGGTCGATCGGCATTTCTCGATTTCGTGAGATAATGTATTTCAGGACCAGCCATTTTTTATGGCACAACAGATTCGAATTGAAGTCAAAAGAATGAGTCAACCATCATTGGGGCGTCTTGAACGCGTTGACCTCCGCACAGCCTGGCTGAGTGAATCAGGGGATTTTACTCCCTGGTTGGCCAGCGAAGAGAACATTTCGCTTCTTGGTGATACGATCCATCTTGAACTGGAAGTCGAAGCTCAAGAGAAGAATGTCGGACCATTTCGTGCTGATATCCTTTGCAAGGACACTGCAAACGACAACTGGGTCTTGATTGAAAATCAGCTGGAGAGGACTGATCACTCTCATCTTGGACAGCTCATCACTTACGCTGCTGGATTGCAGGCGGTCACAATTGTCTGGATTGCCGAGCGGTTCACTGAAGAACACCGGGCTGCTTTGGACTGGCTCAATGAGGCAACCAGCGAGGACATCAATTTCTTTGGGTTGGAGGTAGAACTCTGGCGAATCGGCAATTCACCTGTCGCTCCCAAATTCAACGTCATCAGCTCTCCCAACGACTGGACCCGGCGTGTGAGTCAGCAACGGAAAGAAGCGAATCTGGTTGACGTTTCTCCCGCGAAGCAGCTCCAACTGGAATTTTGGGCAGCATTACACCAGTACGTCGATGAGCATGGTGCGAGTTTTAAACTCACGAAGCCGCTGCCTCAGCACTGGATGAATGTTGCAATCGGGAGAACTGGTTTCAAACTTCTTGCCATCTGCTCTCTTTTTGATACACAGTCAGGAAACTACGACAGTAATGAAGTTCGGGCGGAACTTGAACTGAATGATGACAATGCCAAGGACTATTTTTCGCAATTGATCGCCGAGCGGGGGATCATCGAACAGCAGTTTGGCTCATCCTTGTCATGGTATAATCCGGAGAATAAACGAGTCTGCCGCATTTCGACCTCTTTGTCAGGAATCGATCTTCACGATCGAGCGAAATGGCCGTAATACTTGGAATGGCTCGTCACGCAGCTGAATCAACTTCGGGCAGTCTTCGGAAATCGTGTCAGAACTTTGGGGACAAGTTCTTCAAATCAACTCTCCTCTAACCAAGTTGATGCTTTCTGAAGAATGCCTTTCGATTGGCATAAGTTTCGAGGTCTACTTCACTCAATCGGGTTTCTTCATTGCCTCTCTCCAGGCTCAGAACCGGGCCTGCCAGGCCAGTCTCTCGTCTCCGCACGAGGCAACATTCGTCAACAGCTCATCGAGTTCCTGAAATACCAGCCACGGTTCCAAACCGGTCTTCTCAACGATCCGGATCACAATCTGCATTTCCAGTTCTTCCAGTCGCTGCCCTTTCCAGGTCGTGTCGGCGAGAGCTACCAGGAGATCTTCCAGAGGAAGAGATTCTCGATCCCAGGCCCCGTGAGTTCGACAGAATCTGGCGAGATCAGATGGAACATCATTTTCCATCAAGAGCCGCTCACCAGCGGTCTCATGACGATGACCTGGCCCGGACAGTTCTTCCGGATGGACCACTTTTCCCAGATCATGGGAGCCCGCTCCAAAGAATACAGATTCCTGTTCCATTTCTAGAGACGGAAATCGCAGGCGAAGGCCGTCGACAATTTCTACCGCAGCATCGTGAACCAATCGAAGATGAGCCACCAGCCGAGAGTCAGCATTCAAGCGTTCGCACAACTGCTGAATTGACGTCGGGAGTGGCCGGGGAGTAAATGGCATTGTTTAGGAAGCGTTTCGCAGATGGTGATTCACAGATCTGACTGGCCCATTTGCGGAATGGTCATCAGGGATAAAGTGTAGCCGTCTCGGCCTTCTGTTCAAGATGGCCACTGATTCTCATTGTCATCAAAACAGGTTGTCTACACTGAATTTGGCAACAGGTTCGAACTGAACATCACCAGGGAACGGTTCTATGCCGCGTTCCGTTCAAATGATTTCACCAATCCGCCCACATACGATCTGATTCGCACCTCGCTGGGCTTCAAGGTGGCAACCTCTTCTGGAGGTTCGGCCAGCGGTGGTAAATGACCGCACTCCATGTGCGAACGCTTCTCGTTGTAATAGCGGGTGAATTCCTGGCACAGGTAGTCCAGGTGCCGCTTGCCGAAGATGATGAACTTGTCCAGACATTCCCAGCGGATGGTTCCCACAAATCGCTCGCACCTGCCGTTCAAATTCGGGGATGCCTTTGGCAAGGCATTGTGTCGAACACCGTGTTCCTCCAGCTTTGCGACGAATTCCTTGCTGAACTTGGCATCCCGGTCGTGCATCACAATGGCCGGTTTGTCCGCCCGGTTCAGAGTCTGATCCAGGAACGCTTCTGTCTGTTGGACCACCCAGGCCGAATTCGGATGTTCCGTCGATTCCGAGATGATCGCTTCCCGTGTGGTCATACAGAGCCACACCATGACATACATCTCTTTCAGCCCACGGGGAGTGACTGTCTTCACAGAGAAGAAGTCCGTGGCCCAGAGTGTCTTCGCATGACGGTCCACAAAGCTCTGCCACGTATCCGATGTCCGATCCGGAACCGGGCGAATTCCCTCTTCCTTCAGGATGTTCCGGACCGTCTGTCGGCTGATCTTTTTGATCCCCATTTTTCGGAGTTCTCCGACGATCCGGGTCAGCCCGAAGTTTGTGAGAGAAGCAATCTGCAAGACCAGCTCCCGAATCTCCTGAGGTTTCCGTTGGCCACCCTTGGGATTCTTCTTCCGTTTCGGTGTACCGCTCTCTTCCTTCAGCCAGCGGTAGAACGTGGCTGGTGAGACAATGGTGATCAGTTCTTCAATCGCCCGACCGAGAATCTTTCCGAACTTGATCAGCCGTTCCCGTTCATCGCGACGGGTATGCACCTGCTGAGGCAGACGAGCCCTGAGAATCTTGTTCTCTTCCTTCAGGAACTGGATGTACTGGGCCAGCTGGCGATCGGTGGCGGAGGCAATCAAGGCCAGCAAGGGGTGAAAAATGAAGCTCATCGGGCTATTGTCCGAATGTGTAATGTGGGTTCGAGTTACACATCCGTTTTACCCCGCTATGCAGTCGATCGGCTCCGTCAAATCGACGCTGATCGGACAAGATGTTGAAGCCGGGAAAGCGGAGCCCATACAGCCGGTTCAGAGGGAACCTGAGAACAGTTTTTGATCCCGAAAAGAGGTTGATAGGACGGGTAGAATCACCTTCAGATCGACCTGTGAATCCTCACATCGAGGACAGCGTGATTTGGGTACACCTCAGAAATCTGTACCCATTTTCGGCCTTTTCCAGGCTTTTTGCTGCTGAGAGTGAGCTTTTCAGACCTGATGATTTCCGCCAGACGAAGCATCCCCGAACCCTCCCCGCAGGGTGCTAAGGCTCTACGGAACCGAAGGCTGCGCTGTAGCCGTTCTGTTTCATGCCGGTGATCAGTTTCGGTTCGAATTGATCGATGTCACCGTTACGTTTCCAGGCGGCCATGGCCCGGCGGAGCTGATCGGCATCGCCGGCACTGAACCCTGCAGCGACCATCGCCAGCTTCATCACCTGTTCCTGAAAGAGCGGCACGCCCAGCGTGTTCTTGAGCACAGCATGGATCCGTTCATCGATGAACTCGGGGGTCCCGGTCTCTCGACTGCGGAGATAGGGATTGACCATGCCGCCCTGAATCGGGCCGGGTCGGACGATCGCGACCGCGATCACCAGATCATAAAACGTCTTCGGCTGCAGACGGGGGTGCATCGCCATCTGCGCCCGCGATTCCACCTGAAAGACCCCGATCGTGTCGGCCCGGGTGATCATCTGATAGACCGCCTGATCCTCCTGCGGGATCGTGGCGAGTGTCAGAGATCGTTGATGGTGTTCCTGCAGCAGACCGAATGATTTCTGGATCGCGGTCAACATTCCCAGCGACAGACAGTCGACTTTCAGAATGCCGATGGTGTCGAGATCATCCTTGTCCCATTGAATGACCGTGCGACCGGGCATGGAGGCGTTTTCGATCGGGACCAGCTCGCAGAGCGGCCGCTGAGTGATGACCATGCCGCCGACATGCTGGGAGAGATGGCGAGGGAATCCCAGGATCTCTTGCGACAGCGAGGTCAACAGTCGTCCGATGTGGGAATGGACATTCAGGTCCTGCTCCTGCAGCCGCTCGACGAACTGGCCGTCCCGGGCACGATAGTCGACGCTCCGGGCGAGCCTGTCGATCCGGTCCAGCGAGAGCCCGAGAGCTTTGCCGACATCCCGAATGGCCGAGCGGGGACGATAGGTGATGACGGTGGCCGTCATCCCGGCCCGTTCGCGGCCGTACTTGTCATAGATGTACTGCAGCACCTCTTCCCGGCGCTCATGCTCAAAATCGATGTCGATGTCCGGCGCTTCTCCCCGTTCGGACGAGATAAACCGTTCAAAAAGCAGATCGAAGTGTGCCGGATCGACCGAGGTCACTCCCAGGCAGTAGCAGACCGCGGAGTTGGCAGCCGATCCTCGTCCCTGACAGAGAATCCCCCGGCTGCGGGCAAACCGGACGAGATCCCGGACGGTGAGGAAGTACGATTCGTAGTGGAGCTCGGCAATCAGCGCCAGCTCATGGTCAATCGCGTTGCGGATCTTCTCGGGGACACCGTGAGGATAGCGTTCACGGACAACTGCCTCGGTCAGTTCCCGCAGATAGCCGGTCAGTGTGTTTCCCGACGGACAGAGTTCTCGCGGATATTCGTATTTCAGTTCTTCCAGCGAGAACGTGCAGCGATCGGAGACCTCGATCGTGCGGGCCAAGGCTTCCGGAGCACTCGCGAACAGATCGGCCATCTGCTCCGGCGATTTGAGAAACCGTTCCCCATTGGAGAATCGGCGCTGGCCCAGTTCGGAGACCGGACAGCTATGACGGATGGCGGTGAGCACATCCTGCAGGATGCGTCGCTGGGGGATGTGATAGTGGACATCGTTGCTGGCCACGAGCGGCAGGCTGGTATTGCGGGAGAACCGTTTCAGCCGGTGGAGCAGCCCAGCATCATCAGCGCCGAGGTGAAGAGAAGCGAGTCCATAAGCTCGATCTCCAAATAGATCACGATAGCGCTGTGCATGCTGAAGTCCCTCATCATCATGAACGGTCTGATTCAGCAGGACTCCGGCAATGAGATTAGTGGCATGGGCAGCGATGTCCGCAAAATGGAGTGTGCAGTTCCCCTTCTCGCTGCGCCGTCGTCCGAGCGTCAGCAACCGGCACAGGTTCGCGTACCCCTCCGGTTCTGGCAGTAGAGAATCACCGGAGACGCATCGATCGGCGTGACTTCCGCCCCGATGAGGAGTTTGAGGCCGAGGACTTTGGCGGCGGCATAGGCCCGGACGATTCCGGCGACGCTGTTGAGATCCGTGATCGCCAGGGCACGATGCCCCAGATCGGCGGCTCGCTGAACGAGTTCATTGGGATGCGAGGCTCCGGTCAGGAACGAGTAGTTCGTCTTGCAGTGCAGCTCGACATAGTTCGCCTCACGATAAAGGCGCGGAGGAGCAGCATGCGGAACCGGACGAGATGGTTTCGGATGGGGCGGCTCGGGCATGGTCGAAACTCAATCAAATGCCGCATGCAGAAACCACTTCCCTGTCACCAGTTCCCGGAACAGCCAGAACCGCTGGCCCTGTTCACATTCCATCTGAAAATAATCCCGCCGGACCAGTGGTCCCCGCCACCAGGCGGTCGTGATCCGTTCCGGTCCCCAGGACTGATGGACGTCCCAGTCCTGCTGTTGCCAGCAAAACCGCGCCGGTGGTCCATGGCGATGCCGCGCAATGACGTCCACCGCAATCGGCTCCCGCTTCAGCCAGAGGGGACGGGTTCGGCCGAAGGTTTGGGGCATCGAAGTGATTCTCAACCGGTCATCAGAACCGTGATCCTCTCCGATCACGGGTTGAAACCCACAGGCGAGTTCCGGTTGATCATCCGCTCGTAGATAAGGACGCAGGACAGCATCACGTCCCAATCGGGAACTCAGTGTCTCCACAAGTTGATTCAGCGAGGGAGAGGAATCCTCGCTCTCCAGTTCCCACAACGTCTGTCGTCGGGCAGTCAGAAACTCGATCCGATCTGCACACAGCTGCACCTGCTGAATGCCGCCGCTGAGTGACGTCTGTTCCCATTGCAGTGACAACAGTGAGAGCAAATGTCGACGCTGCACCGTCGGCTGCACAAGTTCCAGCGAGTGCGTGATCTTCCGTCGATCCGGTCCTTGTAGCTCCCAGGTCAGTCGTTTGATCCCCTGCCCGCGCGGCTGCAGCGGAGCCAGGATCCGGTCCAGTAATTCTCCGGCAATCAACTCCAAGACGGCAACATCGTAGAAAGGATCTTCTGATTCCCAGCACTCCTGGAGCGGTTCTGGCCTTCGCTCCGCGGCAATCAGTTCAGGAGCAGTTCCCAATGCCTGATCGATCCGCTGGAGCAGCTCCGGACCGAAGCGAGCGGGCAGTGTCGATCGGGAGAGTTTCAGAAGTTGTCCGACGAGTCGCAGACCGACTTGCTGTAAACGATCGAGTGTCTTACCAGGCAGCCGCAGCGTTGAAACCGGCAGTGCTCGCAGGACGGATTCCTGTTCACCCGATGGAATGATGCAGGTGGCCTGCAGCTTCGTGCGAAAATGGGCCGCCGCCCAGGCAATACCAAAGCTATCTGCCAGACCGATTCTGGCCTGCAGCCTGCGCTGCTGGCAGAATTGAATCATCTGTTGCATCAGTTCCTGTTCACCACCGAAGTGCGGAGCACAACCGGTGACATCCAGCATCAGGGATTCGGGAGCTTCTTCGTGCTCCAGTCCGACCAGCGGGCTGAACTGTTCACAGTCCCAGGCAAGTTGTCGCAGCGCCTGCTGATCCTGTTCCGGCTCTTCAGAGAGGCAGTGCCCCACTTCCGGGCGTCCAGAACGTGGCTGCAGAAGTGTCTTCGCTTCCGCAAGTGGCATCCCTGGACGAATCCCTCTTCGAATCGCCAGATCGCAGCAATGGCCGACGATCTCGCGCCCTTGCCGGACAGCGACCAGCACCAGCGGTTGATCACGAAGCGCAGGGGACTGCTGGTGACGTCGTTGAACCGGCCAGTTGGGGAACCAGAGACAGAGCAGCCGAGTCATTGCAGCATTCCAGCCCGGCGTGGCCGGTTTGTTCCGATCACAACCACAAGAGTTCATGTTGATCAATCATTTCACCGTCGAGGAGTTCAGAACGCTGATACGACTGAGTGAGAAGTGGTTCCTTCCAGAGAGTTCAACGCCGCCACCTTGTATCGGCGGGATCGCGAGAGGGAGCGGACCGGTTCGACCAGCAGCCGGAGATCCGCCCAGGAGGGAGAAGCTCGCAGTTGGGAGTCTCTGATAAAGAGCCCGAGGCTCTTTCCCCGTTCCGCAGCCAGCTTGAGCCGGCGATACGTTGCCGACGGGACACGTCCCAGCGAGCTAAGAACGACGGTCTTTCCTTCGCAACGTAACGACTGTTCCATCGCCCAGAGCTGATCAGCAAGAGAACGAGGCTGCACCACAATCAACCGGTTCAGGTCGACTCCCAATTCCGCTGCACCGGGAGGAAAGAACTCCTGCTGGTTGTCGATCAGAATGGGAGTGAACCGTTCCTGCTGCAGTTGCTTTACCAGCTGAAACGCCAGTTCCCAGGCTCCTGCTCCGACACTGGAGGCGAGCAGTTCCACCAGTGATCCTTCCGGTAATCTCCCCCCGGGCAGCAGCGATTCCAGAATGGACCCCTTCATAACTCCTTGTGAACGTATCGGAAAAGAGACCTTCCCCAGCTGCGACTGCAGAGCTCGTAACGTCTCCCGTTGGGAGAGTTCCGGTGGAATCTGGGGTGTGGAAATGCTGGTCATCGTGACTCTTTCTCCTCGCTCAACGTCGGTTCTCGCTTTCGGGGACTATAAGTGAACAAGCGTATACGTCAAGCGGAATTTCGGGCGAATTCAGACAGCCAGGCGGCGGCACTCTGCGTAAATCCTGTTCACCTCATAGAATCAGTCGAAAGGAGAGCCAGCCATGTGTGGACGATTCAACTTACGGGCGACACCTGCCCAGTTGCAGGAGTTCTTCGATCTGTTCCGGGAGCCGGAGGTGACCTCGCGTTACAACATCGCCCCCACGCAAACCACGCTGGTCTGCCGCCTGAATGACAACGGCGAACGTGAACTCGTCCCGCTTCGCTGGGGGGTGATCCCAAGCTGGTCCAAGGACATCAAGATCGGAGCCTCGCTGATCAACGCCCGGGGAGAGACGGTCAGCGAGAAGCCCTCATTCCGCTCCGCTTTCAAGAAGCGTCGCTGCCTGATCCCGGCCAGCGGGTTTTACGAATGGCTGCGAGAAGGGAAGAACAAGCAGCCGTTTCATATCCATCACAAAGATGACTCTCCATTCGCGATGGCCGGTCTCTGGGAAACCTGGAACCACGGAGAGCATCCGATCGAGTCGTTCTCGATCATCACGACCAGCGCCAACCAGCTGATGCGTTCCATTCACGACCGCATGCCGGTGATACTGGAACCCGAGTTATTCGCCGAATGGCTCGATCCGAAGGCAGAACCGGAATTCCTGAAATCGATCGTGCAGCCGTACGAATGGAACGGATTTGAAACACTTCCAGTCTCTGCTGTCGTGAACAATGCGAGAAATGAGACGCCGGAATGCGTGGTGCCTGTGTGACGTCACACCTTCACTGGCGAAAGGGGAGCCCGGCATGCCAAACTTCCCTGAAAAGCTCGCGGAATGATGTCCCCATCGGAAAACCATGTTCACAACGACGCCTCCTCTTCCCTCTGCCGATCGTTCGGAAACCCACGAACCCTTTTCTCCTCCCTGGTTTTACCGTAACGGTCACGTCCAGACATTGGCAGGGCTGTATCTCTACGCTCCCCGGGTGAGTCGCTTGCAGTCTGCTGCCACCCGATCAACAACGGGCGAAGTGCTGCTGCCCGATGGTGATCGCCTGGTGTATCAGGATGATTGCCCTGCCGGCTGGCAAGTTGGGGACCGTATTGCTTTACTCTTACATGGATTAGGGGGCAGCCATGCCAGTCCGTACATGGTCCGCATCGCCGCTCGGCTGAACGAAAGGAATGTGCGAACATTCCGACTCGACTGGCGTGGCTGCGGAGCGGGCGCCAGTCTGGCCCGCTATCCCTATCACAGCGGGCGATCCGACGATGTGGCTGCCACGATCATTCAAATCCAGACTCTCTGTCCCGGTTCGCCGATTTCCCTGATCGGGTTTTCGCTGGGTGGCAATGTCGCGCTGAAACTCCTGGGGGAACCGCGACACTCTATAGAGCAGCTCGCCAGTGTCGATCGTGCATTGGCCATTTGTCCTCCGATCGACCTGCACTTCAGCGTCATGTCCCTGCAGCAGGGGTGGGCGAAACTGTATGATCGCTACTTCTGCCGGTCCTGCACCCGCAATGTCCATCTTCGCGTGCAACAGCGGCCGGATGCCGTCATTCCGGAAGGGTGGTTCTCGAAACGCCCCCGGACGCTGTATGAATTTGACGAGACCTACACCGCTCCCGTAAGTGGTTTCGAGTCTGCTGCGGATTACTATGGCAGATCGAGTGCTCAGCAGTTTCTGGCAGACATCAAAGTGCCGACGTTGATCATCGCCGCACAGGATGACCCGCTGATTCCGTTTTCGCAGTTCCGTAACGCCAACTACTCTTCGACGACCCGGCTGCTGGCCCCCCGTCATGGCGGTCACCTTGGCTTCTGCACATTACGAGGTCAGCACTGGCTGGACCAGCAGATTGTTGAACGGGCCGTGGCTGGAAGGAAATGAAGCCCATTTCAATCTGCTTGCAGTTAATCATCTGCAAATGATGCTTAAGGTCTTCATCGCATTTCAGAAATTGTTGCCGGCTGGATCGATGTGAGAATGCCATGCAACAATCATCGACAGCCGAAGTGAAACCGGCAGGCATACTTCAGGGTCGCCCACAATCGTCTGGACAGTAAATTTCTTCCGAGAAACTTCGAAAATCGCTCGAACCTTTTCAGTGGGGCGGAGGTCATTTGAAAGGCCGGATTGTTAATGACGATCTGAGCTGAATTCAAAAAGCCATCAAGCAAGCAACGAGTCATGTCTTCCTATCGACCCAGTCTGATTTCCGAACAGTTTGGTACAGAGCGATTCAGCGGAAAGCCCGCGAATCGGTTGCTCGGCCAACCTCTGCGCTTGTGACACCGTCTCCCGTTTGAGACAGGCTTTTCAAAGCCCGGTGTCACAGCGACATCGGGTTTTTTCGTGCGCTGAATTACGGGACGGTCGCTGAGAAGCAAGGACCGACGCCGACCGATGAGGAAGGAAGAAGTCGGTCCGCGGTAGCAGAAGGCTGGGACTGAAAATCCGCAGAGGAGGATTCGAGCGTCTCACGGCCCACTGCGCGCACCACATGGCTCGTTCGTCTATCGGCACAGGATACCGCCCTTTCAAGGCGGAGAGGCGGGTTCAATTCCCGCACGAGTCAATGACAGAACTTCGGGATGTAGGGGAGCGGCACCCCACGTGCCTTGGGAGCACGGAATCGTCGGTTCGAGTCCGGCCATCCCGACTGTCGCGGGGCGACTTTGTGCCTGCGGCAGATTTAAATGAGGAAACATGCCCTTGTTCCCTGCCGGAGGCACAAACCGACCCCGTCGGCCCGGTCGTTCAACGGTTGAGGACACCGCTCTGATAAGGCGGTAACGAAGGTTCGACTCCTTCTCGGGCTACTCACAGAGGAGATCAGATCATGCGACAGCGATGGAAACAGACACCTCGACCAGATGGGGGTCGTGGTGTAATGGCAGCACGGCGAACTTTTAATTCGCACGGTGGGGGTTCAACTCCCTTCGGCCCCATTGATATTGATCATTGTGATTGGGATCGAGGTGTTAGCGGCAGCACAGCAGATTCTTAATCTGCCAGGTCAGGGTTCAAGTCCCTGCGGTCTCATTTTGACAACAGGCACTGGTCGTTCAGCGGCGAGGACACCGCACCAGCAAGGATCGACGCCGACCGATGAGGGAGGAAAGAGTCGATCCGCGCTAGTGGTGACCGGACGTGGGTTCGAGTCTCACTGGTGCTCTTTTGTTCTTTGACAATTTGGCCAGTCATTCAGCGCCCATGATGTCGCGGTAGCGTACCGCTCTGCCAGAGCGGGTGTGTCGGTTCAACTCCGACTGGGCGCTCTTCGATTCAGCGTGTGGGAAAGTTTGGCCCCGTCCAATTGGACACAGCGCGTGCCTCGGGCGCACGAGATCGTCGGTTCAAATCCGACCACGCTGATTGCGGTGTCGCCTAATGGTAAGGCACCTCCCTGTTAAGGAGGCATATGCAGGTTCGAGTCCTGCTACCGCAGCTTATGTATTACGGAAGTCATCCGGCCGGATGAGGAGCCTGTCTTGAAAACAGGTGCGGGTCATGCCCCGTTGTGAGTTCGAGTCTCACGGCTTCCGCCTGAAGAACAACACGTGCCCTTGGCCGAGCGGCAGATAGACCAACCAGCATCCCTGCTGGTCGGTGCCCCAGCCTTCCAAGCTGGACAGGCGGGTTCGATTCCTGCCCCCGCAATTGGCGAACTTCGAGGAGAGATGCGTGTCCCGAAGGTGCCAGACGATGCGGGATAGTTGCTGCTGGTAGTGACGCTGGGCTCTGAACCCGGAGGCGCTGGTTCGATTCCAGCTCCCGCAACTTGATAGGGAATTTATTCGATCCCGTGGTCCAGCGGCAACGACTTTTGGTCGACTCCCAGACAACGACGGTTCGAGTCCGTCCGGGATTATTGATGACCGCCCAAGTGCGCCAATTGGAAGAGCGACTCGGCTTAAACCCGAGTGTTTGCGGGTTCGACTCCTGCCTTGGACATCAGTGCGAACATGGCTCGGTAGGCAACTGGCAGACCACGTTGTTTCAGACACAGCGATGCTGTGGGTTCGAATCCCACCTGAGCTACTACAACAGAGGAGAACATCATGTTTCAGATGCACCGAAGGTCAGCAATGCGTGTCAAAGGCGGTCGAGTGCAGCATAAGAATCACTGGACGCAAACGCCGAACTATTTCCAGTCCGAGATGTCGGAACTTGTGGTTGATCGGAGGAGACCTGGTCAAGGCTACAAGCACCTGGTCGGTAGAGAAGAAGTGAGACGATTCGTCAAATCGCTACCGAATTGGAACGAGCTTCGCGAAGGGTTGAACGCGACCGTTCTGGATTCCGGCAGACAGAACTGCATGGGATGGCACCGTAACGGTGTCGTGGCCCTCTGTGCCTGGGAACGTGAGATCCAATGGCGAAACTGTGATCGTGATTTCCACAACCACCATGCCGACATCTTCAGAAAGCTGGATATTCCGGTGGAAATGAAAGGCACGCAAATACGAGTAATTTTCACTGAATCAACAGCGAGAGCATTCCAACTCGTTCACGTCCTGGTCCATGAGTTGGGCCATCATCACGATCGGATGACAACACGGATACGCCACCAACCGTGTCGAGGAGAAAACTATGCAGAGGCATATTCGCGGCAATATGAAGATCAGGTGATCGCCATGTATCGGCAGCAGTTTGGCATGTAAGCCGCATCGACGAGCCAATGCAATTACGTCTTCGCGGAGCAGTCTGGAGTGTTCGCCACCCCGTCACGGTGGAGGACCACCCTATCGGGCGGTGCCCGGGTTCAAATCCCCTCGGAGACGCTTTGAAGAATATCACGGCGCGGTACGCAATTTGGCAAAACGGCGAAGCTCAAGCCTTCGTGATTCTGTGGGTTCGACTCCCATCTGCGCCACTGACTTGGGTCGTGTTCCCCACGGCGGCCTGTAAAGCCGTTGTCAGAAAATAAGTGGGGTGGACGACGAGAGGTTCAATTCCTTCGCGACCCACTTAGCAAAGCCCGTTCTTCTAGCGGTTCAGGATGCTGGCCCCTCAAGCCGGCGACACGGGTTCAAATCCCGTACGGGCTACTGGACTGTAATGCAGGTGGGGCAGGTGCCCAACCGGCTTTCATAAGGCCGGTACGTCCGGTTCGATACCGGGACCTGCAACTGCGAACAACCAACGCCGGTGGGCCAGCGCCCAGCGAGGCCTCATAAGTCTCGACAGCCAGGTGCGACACCTGGACCGGCCATTTCCTGAAGACCGAGTATGCAAACAGGAAAAGCGATCAGGTCGAGAGCCTGATGATTTTGTGGGTTCGACTCCCACCTCGGTCACTGACAATTCGATCCCGTGGTCCAACGGCACGACACCAGTCCGACATGCTGGTAACGGTGGTTCGATTCCATCCGGGATCACTCTATCGGGCTGCTCGTCCAACGGGAGGACGCTTGGCTTGCAACCAGGAAATCGGGGTTCGATACCCCGGCAGTCCACTGACAAAAGATCGAGCTCATAGTCCGCCAGGAAGCCACCGCTATTGGTATGGTCAGTTTCCATAACGACCATGCACCAACTTTTCGAAGACTTGGGACTCAATCCAAATCAAGGACATGGGTACATTGAGGGATGTCCTCCCGAGCGACGAATCCAAGTGCAACGTAGAACCTTACAGCGTCCGCTGAGCGGGTAAACAGTTGAAGACGTGTGAAGCGGTTCTTCGCAGCAGCAACAATTTCCGCAAGCAATCGCGAACCAACGCCATGACGGCGGAATCTCTTTGAAACATAAAGTCGACGTACCCGCCCGATATGAGACGAACCAGCGTATGGATCGATGTTGAGTCCAGCAACCCCCACGAGCCGACCTTCATGCTCGGCGAGGAACAATGCTTCCCCATCGAGTGAAAACGTGTTCGTGCCGTCGCTCCAGTCAGTCACCAGCCGGCGGAGAAACTGAAAACCCTCCATCTCACTTTCAGCCACCAGGGAATTGAGATGGATTGGCAGCGCATCGATTGCACGTCGGAAATCGCAATGGAGTGGTCGCATGAGCATGGTTTGAGAGGTGTCTCGGAACAGTTGACAGCTTTCGCGGTCGGCTTCTGTCGTCAACATACCATCGAGTGCTCTACGGAAGGTAGCCGGATATGGCTTGCCGGGCCGGTTTGCTAAACCGTGCGGCCTTCGGGTCGTGGGGGTTCGAATCCCCTGCCTTCCGCTCACAAGAGAATGACTGGCCTGATGGTGAAACGGACGATCATACCCGGCTTCTCACCGGGCGTTCCTGGTTCGAATCCAGGTCGGGCCATTGAACAAACAGACAACTTTACGGAAGGGCCACCCGATTGGCGACGGGAACCGGTTGGAAGCCGGTCGAGCGCGACAGCGCTTTGCGGGTTCGACTCCCGCTCCTTCCGCTGGCTTTGATGTTTTTCAAGAGAGCATGATGAACGTGGAACTTCAGAACGCATTTGGTGAGATCGGTGCGATGCTGGCCGACGACCGGTTCGGTCCCGGATTTGAGATCGACATTGTGACGCGGAAGCAGCACGAAGCCTATCAGCTTCAGCATCCCTGGGACGATTCGTTGACGCTGGAAGTCGTGGACGTCCATCGTCATCTCCGGCATCTGGTGCTGGATGTGACAGGGTGGCGTCTGCCGATTTCAGGACGCTACCTGTGCGGACATGACGAGTCGCACTGGTTTGTCGCCGGACTTTCGTTCGGACGCAAGACCGGAACGGTCCGGGGAGCGATGGAGTCGTTGAAGCCGGAAATCGTCCGCCGGGAACAGCGACGTCAGAGCGTCCACCACCGGCGACACCGCCGGAAGACGGCAGCCTACGTCCGTCAGGGAGAATGGTTCTTCCTGCCACGACCGAAGATGCAGGTGGCGGAGACGCTGATCGAGAGAAATGGTCAACTCGTGCGTGAGGGTGGAAAACCACACCTTGTGGATCAGCTCTACCGTGTTCCAGGGCAGAACGAACTGTTCGTACGCGGTCGAGTGCGACACATCGACCACCAGACGATCCAGTTCGATCTCTGGCACCGTGTCGTCCAGAACAACGAGGTCGCTCCAATCCAGGTTGATGAGTCCGTTCAGCGGATCGTCTGGTTGGACTGAACATTGAAAGCGGATCGCGTGTCGGTTTCGGCACGCGATCCCAGATACGGTGTCCGTGGTGTAGTGGTTTCTGCACGTCGGTCTGTGACTCCGAAAGTGACGGTTCAATCCCGTTCGGACACCCTCCCCCCAAACCGGACGTTTGGATCGAGTGCCGTGGCCAGCGTGATCCGAAATGAGAGCGTTGCGCGGCGGGTTCGCTTTTTGAGGAGTATTTCGTGGTTTCCGCAGTTTTAACTCGACCGACTCTGGTTCTGAACCGCAACTGGCAGCCGGTGGGTGTCGCCACCGTCGCCAAGTCGCTGGTGAAGGTCTGGAACGAGACGGCACGCATCGTCGATCCGAGCGACTATCGGCCATACACGTGGGAAGACTGGTCGCAACTGGTCCCGCACGATGACGAACTATTTATTCGCACGCGGTCCAACCGTCTGCGGGTGCCGGAGGTCATTGTCCTGACGTCCTACGATCGACTCCCGTCGAACGTCGTGACGTTCAGCCGACGAAACATCTTCAAGCGAGACCGGTTCACCTGCCAGTATTGCCATAAGCAACCGGGAAGCGAGGAATTGACCGTCGACCACGTCGTGCCGCGGGCTCAGGGGGGAACGTCCTCCTGGCAGAACTGCGTCCTGGCTTGCATCGACTGTAATGCGAAGAAGGCGGACAGGACGCCGGATCAAGCGCGGATGCCGCTGCGCCGACAACCGGTCAGACCGGTCTGGCAGCCGTTGTATGGTTCCCACGGAATGCGGATCCAAAGCTGGTCCCGATTCGTCAGTGAAGCCTACTGGACGGTCGAACTGGAAACGTAGGCTGAAAGTTGAGGGTTTCAGTTTGATGAACGCGGGCCAACATCTCCTTAAACCTTCAACCCTAAACCATCAACCATTGATACGAGCGTGCTCCTGGGAGAGCCGTCAGCCTCCAAAACTGATACATGGGGTTCGAATCCTCACGCTCGTGCTTGGAAAACAGACAGATCCCGATGGTGTCACGGACGGCATTGGACTCTCCGAAGGTCCAGATCGGGATATTGAACGGCAATCTGCTCTGCGAGTGCGCTCGATCAACGATCTACCCAACCAATGGATTGCAGATCGTCCAGCAACATCTTTTTCTCCGCTTCATCAGTGATCAGCGCGGCGAATTCATGAGCCTTTTGTAGATACTCTTTCGACAGACTTTCTTCTTGAGCAGCCTTTTCGCATCGAGCCAATGCCTCGTATGCGTAACCGAGATAAAACGGACCAGAGCTTTGACTCGCTGTGAGGCATTTGTTCGCAAAGCATCTCGCCATATCAATTCGGCCAATTACGGAGTAAGCGCGAGAGGCCTGCCAATACCCGATTCCCAATTTCTGTTCTGTGCAATCGGCCCGTTGCATCCAGTGCCAGATCGATGCGTGACAGAGATTCACCATTTCTTCGTCGTCTTCAGAACGACGATCAACTTTATCAAGGAGTTCCCATACCCGATTGAAACAATCTGCTGAAAAGAACTGATGGGCCGATGGAAGATCAAACGAAGGTTTGTCAAGCATTCTCGACCTCTTTCATAAGTCAAACGAGAGCGGCAGACACATTATCGACCATCCTATCGAGAAAGAGGTGTTGTGACGATCGTTTTGGTCTCATGTCGGAATGGAGTCGAAGTAAGACTTGGCCAAGCGGGCCATGCAAAACTGCGAGTTCAATTTTGGGACGAGCTACTTGATTCACCAGCCTTGCGAGTGTGAGGGAGAGCACGGCGGTTTTCGAAGCCGCCAGACGAGGTTCGATTCCTCGGCAGGGTATTTATTTGAGAAAGTCCTTGGAGTGTAAGGGAGAGCACGCGACTTTGCGAAGGTCGTAGACGAGGTTCGACTCCTGGCAAGGACACTTTTTCCAGTGAAGAGAATCCATGACAAGCAACATCCAGATTCGTCGTTACCAGCCTAACGACATTGACGCAGTCTACGAGGCTGTCATCGAGTCAAAGCCCGAACTGTCTCCCTGGATGCCATGGTGCCAGACGGAATACGCTTGGCAGGATGCCGCTGACTGGGTACAGGGCCGGCCGGAAGCCTGGGAGCGCAACGAGGAGAAGAGTTTTCTGATGATTGATGCGAACGATCGTCTGCTGGGGAGTTGCGGAATTCATCGCATTGATGCTCGCAACGGCGTGGGGGAACTTGGCTACTGGGTGCGATCATCCGCAACATGCCAGGGAATCGCGACAGAAGCAACGCGACAAGTTGCCCGATGGGCTTTCCAGGAAGCGAATTTCCATCGGATCGAAATTCTCGTGTCCGTCGAGAATCTCGCCAGCCAACGAGTGGCCGAGAAAGCAGGAGCAATTCGAGAAGGTGTTCTTCGGGATCGAATCCTGCTTCACGAACGCCGGCATGATTGTGTTCTGTACGCATTACTGAACAACCAATTCTGACGCTGAAGCCGGACGGTCAGGCGGCTGCCTGCAAAACAGCCACAAGTGGGTTCGACTCCCACCAGCGTCTTTTGTAAGCGAGGTTCCTTGATGTCGTTCGTCCAGCGGCATGCAGGCCACTCGGAAGAGTTTGGTTCTGCCTGTTCCGTGAATGGGTTCTGAAACGGCGACATCAGAAACGGTTAGCTCAGATGGTAAGAGCACCAGACTGATAATCTGGAAGTCGCGGGTTCGACTCCCGTACCGACCACCAACCCGTCGGCTGGTAACCGACTCCCCGGAAAGGTGACGAATCTTTCCGACCATGAAGCCTGAAGGAGGCAGACGTTTGTTGGATCAGCCGAGACGATGGACTTCCTGCGGATCGCTTGTGATTCGCAGGAGAGAAGTCGTTCCGGCAGCACGTCGCGACGCTCTGTAGTGCGTGGAGACCGCGTTCGTCGTTCAGTCGTTGAACGGCACGGAAGCAATGAGGTTCACCTGACCGGAATTCCTCGGGAGACCGGAACGGGAACTTCGTCGTGGAAGTGTCCGGATACTGCTGAAGACGTTCGCTCAAACGCACTCCGCGATTCGTCCGTGTGATCGGCGAACGCTCTGCCTTCGGAAGGTGTTTCTCACCTTTCTGCCAAGAAGGTGACTCGTTCCGCCTCGAATTGGCGAGATGCCTCGTCGAATTCCTTCCGTCGATCTCGCACCATCCAGCGAACGGCATAGATGAGCGGGATATAATGTATTCCGATAATTAAGCATTTTGGCCATCCAAAAACAAACATCAGTCCTACGACAGGAATGAGGATGGCAGGAGGAATCCACTGTATCCTTTGGAACTCTCTCAACTGTGGCTCTAATCGTTTTTGCCTTGCCTCGACTTCTTCAAGGGATTTGGATGGTCCTGTCAGCGAATAGTCAGCAACGCGTTTTGCATTGCCCCATTCCACAATTGCCGCAGCCAGGGTCTCTGCTGAAACGCCCTTCCAGTTGACGACTTCGGAGCCTTGGTGCAAACGTCGACGAAGATGCAGTTTCTGGTCAGTGAAATGCAGATGAAGCTCGCGGAAATCACAACGGCCGGCTTCCAATCTCCAAATCACCACCCGTGGGACATCCTGCCATCGGTATTCATGTTCCTGAACGCCTCGTGAGATGATGATGCGATCTGGATTAAAGACAACTTGCCGGGAATCCGGCCAACTCAAGCGAATGGTGAGGGAATCACGAAAGGGCGCTGGCGATGGAGGTTGCCAGATACGGCGAATGAGCTCATCGAGACTTTTGGCATCCAAATCATCCAGGACACCGAGGTCGACCTTTCGGCTCCACCAGGGACGATTTGAAAGTAGGTAGTGATATTGCCCGATCCCTTGATGCACATGACCGTCAGTAAAGACTTCCCAAGGCCACAAATCCCACCACCAGAGAATTCGACGGCTGATTCCATGCTCATCGATACGGATTCGAGTCAGAAGGCAAAATAAAAGGCCTATTGGAAGAAGAATAAACATCAGAAGGCCCACCGCCGTACTCGCCCAGCCTCTTTTAAGAAACATCATCTCAAGGCAGCAGCCGAGAATCACAATCAGCAGACAACCACCAATGGTCCACATGGCGGCGCGACGAAGTTCTGCCCTCAGATGGAACTCTCGAACTCGCCCATCGCTGATTTCCGGATTGTCTTGGAAGGATTTCATCGTTGCAGGTGAGAGTGAAATGATGTCCTGGTGATCCGCTTGAGATTGCAACGGAATAAATCGACTGCCGGATGAACATTTTTCACCGGATTTGTGTCAGGAGAAGATTCAGTGTGTCAACGATGCCGCCAGCTGCCGCCAGTGCCCGGCACAACTCTGATTGGCACAATCCGGCTCCGCCGGGGAGGTGAATAATGTTCATTTTCAAGCGTTACAAGATTCGCAGTTACGAGATGGGTCTGTTGTTCCGGGACGGCGAGTTCCGTGGACTGGTCGAGCAAGGTACACACTGGTTCTTCGACCCACTCGGTAAAGTCCGCGTGGACGTCGTCTCCCAGCGTGATCCGTGGCTGACTCACGAGAAGCTGGACCTGATCGTCAAGTCCGGAGCGATGAAGGACCGCGCCGTCGTTCTGGACCTGAAGGACTATGAACGGGCACTGGTCTGGATCGAAAACCGGTTCAGCCATGTCCTGCCGGCGGGTCTGTATGCCTACTGGACGAGTCAGAAGGAGGTTCGGGTCGAGGTGATCGATGCCCGCAAGGTGCGGTTCGAGCATGATGACCTGAAGGTCATCGCCCGGTCGGCCATGGCGCTGCGTGTGCTGGACCTCTGCACGGTCAACCGTGACCATGTCGGCGTGCTGTTTATTGACGGTCGGTATATCGAGACGCTGGCTCCGGGTCTGTACGCCTTCTGGAAGGGACAGTCCGAGGCCAAGGTGGTCGAGATTGATCTGCGGGAAACGATGGTCGATGTCGGCGGTCAGGAGATCATGACGGCCGACAAGGTCACGCTCCGATTGAACGCGGTCGTCACCTACCAGATCGTTGATGCCCGCAAGGCGGTCAGCCAGACGGATGATCTTCGACAGGCACTGTACCGCGAAACGCAGTTGGTGCTGCGAGGAGTGATCGGTGCCCGGGAACTTGATGTCTTCCTGACGGACAAGGATGCCGTCGCGCAGGAGATCGAGGAGAACGTCCGCCGCCGTGCCGGTGAACTGGGGCTGGAGATCGCTTCGGTTGGAATCCGGGATGTGATCCTGCCGGGGGACATGAAAGACCTGATGAACAAGGTCACGGAAGCCAAAAAGGCCGCCGAGGCCAACCTGATCTCGCGGCGTGAGGAAACGGCCGCCATGCGGTCGCAGGCGAATACCGCCAAGCTGCTGGCGGACAACCCGGTCCTGATGCGGCTGAGGGAACTGGAAGTCCTGGAAAAGATCGCCTCCAACGGCAAGCTCAACATCGTGCTGGGTGAGAAATCACTCGGCGAGAAGGGCCTGACCGATAAGGTGGTCAACCTGTTGTGAACCAGCGTCCTCGGTTTGAGTAATCAGACTGGGGACGCTTTTCTTTGAAGGACAACGTATTATTCTCTGCAAACATTTCAACGAATCAGTTTTCAAGGCGATGTGACCAATGTTGCCCGTTGCGTGAATCAGAATGCTCCCCCTATTCATAATCATCCCTCCCAGCCTGATCGCGGGCATGCCCAACATCGAGCTGTCCGACATCGGCAAGTTGCGATGGGACTCCATCTCCTTCTTCCTGGTGATCTTTCTGATGTCTGCTGCCGGAGTCCGCTGGCTCTGGAATCGCCTGACTCTCGATTTCCCGCAGCTCCCGAAAATCACCTACAAGACGGCCGTCAGCGCGACATTTCTTTGGGGACTGCTGTTTCTTTTCGTCCTGACGATGATTTCCGGTGCTCGTGAACTCCTGACTCCCGGCGCGTGGAAGAAATCGGGTGTGACCTACACCTTGAACGGTCCGCAAGCACCGCCCCCATCCGGCGCGATGCAGCATGAGCGTCGGTGGCAACTGGAAGTGTTACGGTCGTTACTCTGGACCTATGCTGCGTCTCACAACGGCCAGTTCCCGGAATCGATCGAAACGAGCGGTATTGCGGTTGAACTCTGGAAACAGCCGGGCCACACGAATATCCGCTATGGATACCATGGCGGCCTGAAACTGGGCGATCCTCCGAGTCCCCTCGTCTTTGAGTACCAGATTGATGATGGAAGCACTCCTCTGGTCCTCAGCACGGACGGCTCGATTCACCCCCTCCCGATCACAACAGGCGAAGCAACGTCTGGCAGTGCTCCCCAATCAGAAGGGAACGCGCCATGACTGGGCGACGTAAAGTCCTGCTGTGGATTTTCATTCCGCTTTATTTGTTCTTCGGTCTCTTTTCCACATTCTTCATTCTGCAGATTCCCTGGCATCTGGCATCTGGCTGGATTTCATTTCTGATTGCCAACGCTCCGAAGATGAAAGTTTCCGGATCCAGCCTGGTCTCCGCTGCGATCTTACTTTCTCTGCTGCTGATCGGCCTGCAGCTGTTCCTCTCCCGGGTCGCTGCGAACACAAATCTGCGGCAGTGGCACTGGCGCTGGACGTTCAGCGTTCTCGGCATGGTGGTTCTAATGTTCGCTGCCGGAATCTCCGCGGTCGGCATGATCCACCAACTCGGGTGGATGCTGACTGGCCCCGACCGCATTCTCAAGAACGCTTTCTTTGATCACATTACGTCCCGACAGAATCTCCAAGCGATGGGAAAGGCTTTTCATGAGATCACGAAAGACGATGGGCATTTGCCCCAGGGAGCCCTGTTTGATGAAAATGGTCGGGCACTTCACAGCTGGGAGACGTTGCTACTCCCGCATCTGGTGACAGACCCATGGCGACGGCAATCCAGAAACCAGATTGATATGGATCTCACAAAGCCCTGGACTGATCCCGCGAACTCCGCTGCCATTCGCACAAAACTGCCCGTGTTCTTGAACCCGCCGCTGGGGCCGGATGAGGTCAATGGACTGGCTGCCAGCCATTACGCCTGGAATTCACATCTGCTCGGAATCGCCACACCATTGAAAGCCTCGGACATCAAGGACGGCCTCAGCAACACGCTATTGATTGGAGAAGTGAACACAGGTCACCGCGCTTGGGGCGACCCCGTCAACTGGCGCGATCCGGCCCTCGGACTGCATTCACGTCCCGACACGTTTGGCGGAGTTTCCGGGGAGCAATATGTTCACTTCCTGTTCTTCGACGGCTCTTCCCGAACCCTCAATACAAACATCAACTCGGAAGTACTGAAGGCCCTCGCCACCCCCGCCGGCGGCGAAGTTATTCCGCAGTTTTAGCATTGCAAATGTAGCGAGAGTGCTTGATCGATGGATCGGTCGAATCGCTTTATGTATGTTCGGTCCGACACGTTGGCGAAATCCACCAACAGCTCCCAGGTCGAGGTGACCGAAGCACGGACTCCGACAGAGAGAAGGTAAAAAGCGACGATAGTCACATTCGCTCGGCCGCGGCCCTCGCGCGATTCTTCTGCGTTTCAAGACGGTGGCGGCAAATCACGTCTCCAGCGGCGGTGGGCCAGTCGTTCGAACCTGTCGCCGCCTGATGTCTAGAGCGCATTCACCCCGTATGGGCCGGGTTCTGCCACGCGGCGAGCAGACTTTCATCAGCCGAAACGCGCGCTGCGCGGGCCCAGGCGAGAGCAACTTGCTCTAGCGAATGGACAGAACTCGCAGCCGCGCGAAATCGACAGCGGCTCAACCGCCGCGCGAAATAACGATCCGATTCCCGCCTCCCCCCTTGTTTTCTAAGCGACTTGCTCGCGAATTGTCGATCTGGATGGAGTCTGTCAGCATTCAGATTGATATTGCCCGAATCCAGGTGGACTGCTCCAATGCTTCGCGCGATGTGCACAGCCGACCTTCCGACGCGTGAATCGGTGTCCGCGATTTCATGAGGTGTCACTGACATGGACTTTCGATTTTTACGCCCCGCGACAGGTTTGCTAGTCGTCATCGCAGTTGTTCTGATGACCAGCCGCAGTTGGGCGCACTGGTATGGGCTTGGTCCGTCGAAAGACGAGTGGGGGTTGAAGTACGATGGGGAAGTGGACGCCGCCAAGGGCGACAAGCTGATCGTCCACTTCACAATTACTGATCAAGGGAGACTCAAGCCCATTCATTCGGTCTTTGTGATGGCTTTCAGCAATCCGGATCGTACCGGCACGAATCTTGTGAAGACGTTCATCACGATGAAGCCAACCGAGGATGGCAAACTCACCGGGCAGGTGGAGGTGGGGAAGGAATTTGCCGACCGCGCCGTGATTCGGATCTTCACCATGACGGTTGACGGTCGATCGCAAATGGCGGGTCCAACGGCCGGGGCAAGATACTACGACATTCCGCTCAGGAAGTTCCTGAAGAAAGCCCCGTCGGCAGCTTCGTCCCAATCAGGATCATCCATCGCGCCTCCGCCGGCCTCGAACGTCGCGAAGTAAAATGCAGGTGGTTTGTGATCGAAGGTCATGCGGCTCGGATCGTGCTGCCGCCCCACATTGGGAATCAGATCGAAGGAATGATCGGGGTCGAAATCCCGTGGGACGAACTCGACCTGGCATTCCTCATTTGGCAGCGTGTATTGTTCCGCGATCCAGGCTGAAACAAGAGCATCCGCATCGGGTTGTTTGTGGATGGCGATTCGTTTTACTCCCGCGCCACAGTACAGGTCGTCTTCGAGAAACGGAGCGTACTCGAGACCGATCCCTTACAGGTTGCTGCACTTCTGACGGCTTACGGGCAATGCTGCTTGTCCGTTGATCACCCGCAACAGGATCGGGATGCCACGAATGATACGGGCGGATTCGACAGCCGTTCTTGCGACATCATCCACGGTGGGCAGTTCCCCGATTTTCTCCTGCATGCGAGGAACGTCACGGACGCATTTCCGCAGCTTTGTTCGTGCCGTTCTCAAACGCGACATCACGCGGGTGAAGGTCGGCCGAAAGTTGCCCACCTTGCATGGACCAACTTTCCGTGGTTTCGTCATCCGATCATTGTTCGCGGTGACTTCACACTCAGCCAGAACCTGCACCACCTTTCGAGCGTCATCGGCGATTGACTCTGTGAGCTTTGCAATCTGCTGGATCTCCTCATCGCTCCAGGCCTTATCACGTCCCATGGAAGCGAGGCCAGCCGCAGTCCTCAGAATCAGTCCACGACATGCCGCTGCCCGGTTACTGATCTTGGACCAGCGTTTCGTATCGAAACAATCGCAGCTTTGCTGATAGGCATCCGAATACGTGGCCTTCTCCCGCATCCCTTTCAGGATTGCCTCGCGACGATCTGAGTGGCGACCGAAGAAGTTTCCGATCTGTGAATCCGGAATCCGTCCGGATTGGATCAGCTTTTTGACAAGTGGACCGTGTTCAACGATCAATTCTGTAATCTTCTCTTCTGTTGTTCGGGGCATATCGAAAATCAACTCCTGTCGAGACGCAATGATCGACGAGTGAAAGAATCCAGGCTTCTGCTGCTTTCCTGGCATCCAGCACTGGCCAATTTAATCCATCCCTCGCTTCCGTTGGCAGTTCACAATCGGTCAATGACAGGTCGGGACTGTGACGTTATCGTGTTCCATTCAAAATCAATTCTTGGTGTCAGTGCATTCATCACGGATTGAGGTCAGTCCTTCGCGAAACATGGTGACTCGAAAAAACGTGGTGACACGGAAATCGGGAAATCGTCGCTTGAACTTGTCCGAGACGAAGATGTTATCTGCGGCATCGCGTGGCAGGAGTTCTGCAACTTCGCGAGCCTGCTTGTTCACGCGGCCGGCCAACCCACGTTGCCATCGCTTGAGCACCTTGTAACGGCTCTCGACTCCGAAGATTCCCGCTGCCAGTTCGATGAACTGGCGGTAACGGACATTATTGCTGGCGCAATGCTTCAACGCCCCGTCGTTGTCGCTTCACACCCCCTTAATAGCACTGGGCTGCACGATCAAAATGTCTCGATCTCCTGCCCGATGTGATGCGAAATTGACGAAATTTCAGACGAACCTAAATCGAAATCGCGTGTCCAGAAATCCCAGTGGTAATCCCTCGGGGCAGCGACCTGCTGTCATGAGGGGACTTCATGCGGGAGGGTTTGATGCGAGCGGACATGGCCAAGGTGATTGTGGAGCGGCCGCGATTCGGTTCGCGCCTGCCTTCCAGAAAAAAGGGTTACCGCAAGTTCACACAGCGGGTTCCGCTGGAAGATCAACCCCAGCGCGAACCCATGCTGGGACGCTGGAAAGGGTTTCAGAGGAACCTCAACGAACATCTGGGACCCATGCGGCGATTCCTGCAGTCCAACATCGGTCGTCCCTGGAACAAGGTCCACAAAGACCTGTGCGAACATGTTTCGTTCAATAACCCCGTTCAGGCACATCTCCTGACGCACGTCTATCAGTATGTCAACCAATACGTCAAAGTGATGGATTCGGCCCATGTCGTACTGGTCTCCCCGGCCTGGGCTGCCGGACACCGACTGCGAACGGGAGAAATGTACATCTGCCCCTGCACCGGGCTCCTGAAAGCGGTCCGGCCGGATCGACGGCGGTCACCGCGAACCAGAATCTCCGGAGAGGCACTGGTCCAATATCTGTGGCGTGACAACACCTGGTGGGAAGTTCAATTGAGGAACCTGCCGGATGATCCGGATGAACTCTGGGACGTCTGGCTGGAACGGGATGTCGCCGATGTCACTATGGAGGACCGCACGACGGCTTATGGAGGCAAACTGTTTGCCGTTTCCAAGCGGCCCCTCAATCGTGAGGAAACCAAACAGCTTTACCGGAAGCTGAGGCAACGACACCGTTGAACGGACGAGTCAATCCTTCTCATGGGACGCCACAATGGTTTCCCCATTTTCAAGCTGCAATGTCAGCGGAGCCACGCCGGATTTTTTTTGAATGACTTCTGCCAGTCGCTGGGAATGGGTGCTGACCCAGACCTGGGAATGCACTGTGGCATCCACAATCAACTGTCCGAGCGGTTCGATGAGGTCAGGATGCAGGCTCGCTTCCGGTTCATTCAGGGCGATCAACGCGGGAGGTCGCGGACTGAGCAGGGCTGCCACGAGGCAGAGGAATTTCAGCGTTCCATCCGAGAGCTCCCGGGCCAGCAGCGTTCGCGCGCAACCTTCCGTATCCAGTCCCACGCAGAGCTCCATCGAGCGGGGAGATTTCTGCCCGAGTTCCGGTTCATTCGAGAGAATTTGCAGTGTCCGTCCCGGTAAAGCGGACGCAATGGTGTCTGCCAGCCTTTGTGCATCTCCCATTTCCCGGATTGTCTGGAGTGCCCCGGCCAGGTCGCTGCCGTCGTGACTGAGGACGGGAGTCCGCACACTGACCCGGGGAGAACGAAAGGAGGCGTCCTCATCTGTGCGGAACGTGTGATAAAATCGCCAGCCACGGACACTGTCCCGGATACGGAACAGTTCCGGAAAGCGATGGGGCTCTCTTAGCTGGGAGAGAATCGATTCATTCTCGGAAAGCAGGAGCGGATACTCGATCCGATGTCCGTCGATATCCCGAATCCAGGCGAAGCCGCCCGCTCGTTCCAGCAGCGTGGTGGTCGGTTTGCGTTTCTGCCCGAACCAGATCGCTTCCTCCTTGATCTCAGGGTCATAACAGAACAAGGAACCGGATGGTGGAGGAAATCCGCAGGTGAGTTGAAAGGTGAAATCATCCGACTGAAACCCCAGCGACATCCGTACCGGCTTTTTCTTGTCCAGTCGTGGGCCGGCCCACATGGCTGACAAGAGCCCTCCTTCCTGGGAGATCGACTTCGCAAATTCCCCCTCGCAAATCTGGGCAATCAGCCACAACGCCCGATACAGGTTCGATTTTCCCGATCCGTTGGGACCGGTCACGACATTCAACGGTTCCAACGGAAGCCGGATGTTACGCAGCGACCGATATCCGGCGACATGCAATTCGGTAATCGGCATTAGCCCAGTCCCTCGAGACTTCTGAAAAGCGGTGAAGCGGTGAACCCGTGTTGACGACCGGCATCATCATTGGCAAGAACGAAACTATCCACCAGCAACAGGAAAAAATAGATGCCAGACCTGCCGTTTAGTGCTCAGAATGAACTGGAATCGCGAATCCTCGCCGATCCCGAATTCCTCGCCGGCCTGGACCACGGCCAGCCTCGGCCGGGACATCCCGAGGGAGCGGTCAAATGGCACATCGCCGACGTGCTCGGCAATGTGGAGCAGTGGTACTGCCAGATGGATCTCTATTCACAGTTGAGATTGATCGCATTGATCCATGACACGTTCAAATATCAGGTTGATTCCGCGCGTCCGAAAACCGGCACCAATCACCATGGACATTATGCGAGGCGGTTTGCGGAGAAATACATCAGTGACGAACCGATTTTGGAAGTGATCGAATTGCACGACGAAGCCTACAATGCCTGGCAGAAGGGAGCCCGGGATCATCAATGGACCAAAGCAGAAACCCGGATCAAGCGGCTTCTGGAGCGACTGGGGACTGCCGTCCCGCTCTACTCTGCATTCTTCCGCTACGACAACGCCACGGGGGACAAGACTCCCGAACCCGTGAAATGGTTTCAGAAGATGCTGGAGAAAGGCATCGAATAGTAGAGGAGTGCGAATCAGGGGCCAGACCTGACGTCCTTCCATCATATGAGCCAGGCAGAAAACCGGGAGTGATCACTTGAATGCCGTTACCGTCCTCCAGCGTCTGCATCAGCACCGCGCCTGGGTCAATGCCAACCTCCTGACTGCGGCGGAACGACTCCACGAAGAACAACTCCATGCGGTCTTTCCCATCGGCCAGGGAACCATCTGGAAGTCGTTTTTGCACCTCTACGGAGCCGAATACGTCTGGCTGGAAGCACTGCTGGGAAATGACGATCCCCTCCTGCCGGGCGACTTGCCGGGAAAGATCCCGGGGAACCAGCAAGGACAAGCAACGATCCTCGGACTGCCGGATCTCCATCAAAAATGGGTCATTCTGGAACAGCGATGGACGGATTACCTCTCGTCCCTTTCCCCTGAGGCGCTGGAGGAACTCGTCTACAAGAAAAGCACCAGTTCCGGGCTGGGAAAGCGGTTCGGGACCCGTCGGACGGACATCCTGCTGCATGTCTGCACCCATGCCCAGTTCACAACGGCGCAAGTGATCAACATGTTCCGGCACCTTGGCTGCGAGGTGTTTCCGGAAACCATGCTGATTTCTTTGGCCCGGCGGGAAATGTCATCCTGAGGCGAACGATATAAGTGCCGCGAAATAAGTGCCGCGAACAAAACCCTCCAAACCTTGGAAATTCCCTTTCCGCGAGCGGATCGTGGCAAGTTTTGTCAGAGATTCTAAAGAGACTCTCCACATTATTGAGAACGACGGACAATGCGTTCTGAACGAGACAAGATGCTGGCGGGAGAACTCTATGACCCGCACGATCCGGAACTGGTCCAGACTCGGGAACGCGCCAGGAATCTTTGCCAGAACCTGAACACCACCCGGGAACAGGATCGTGAGCTTCGCCGGTCGATCCTGACACAACTCTTCGGCAGCGGTGGAGACTCCGTCTGGATGTTCATGCCGTTTTACTGCGAATACGGCATGAACATCCAGACGGGAGAACGGGTTTTCTTCAATTTCAACTGCGTAATACGCGACGTCTGCCAGGTCAGGACCGGGGATTTCACTTTGCTGGGACCGGCCATGCGGATTGATACGGCCACGCATCCCCTGAATGCCGAACTTCGCCGTACCCCGGAATACGGTATGCCGGTCGAGATCGGTTCCGACGTCTGGATCGGCGGGGGCGCCATTCTCTGCCCCGGGGTGACGATCGGTGCGAAGTTGGTGATCGGGGAGGGAAGTGAGTCGCTCGGATGTCGCGCCTCGCTTCTCATCAGAAGTCGATGTTCGCGCGCAAGCCGAACGGCAGCGATGTGTCCGCCCGTTCGCTGACGGCGATTTGAGCCAGGGGCGCTGAGCTATCGAATGCGTTGTTTCAACAACTAAAATCGGCTCTACGGACGAGTCGCGTTGTTGGACAAAGTCGAGGTGAGTGATGCGCCGGATTCTTCTCTGGGTTTGCCTGATTCTTCAAGGAGTCTCTGCCACGGTGATCTACGCCAAAGAGCCGCTGGTGGCGACGGTTCCAACGGAGCCCGATCCGATGCTGGTGGAAGCGATACGGCAGGCGGGGGGCCAGATCAATCGTGCCAAGGATGGCCACATCGTCTTTATCGGGTTCTACAACGAGCAGGCAAGGACCAATTCCCGCTTTGAGTTCCTGAAAAAACTGGATCGTCTTCAAGAATTGGCGGTCAACTACACCGCTTCAGCAGAATGGATGGAATCGATTTCAGAGTTACCAGAACTGAGGACACTGACCACCTATCGCTGCGGGATTACAGATGAAGCGATCAGACATCTCAAGACAGTCAAATCGCTGCGCCATCTGGAACTGGAAGTGAGTCCCGTAACCGACGAAGGGCTCAAGGCGCTGGTTAACCTCCCAAGTCTGGAAACGCTCGTTCTGATCCGTGTGCCGGTCACCGATGAAGGGCTGAAGTCGGTGGCGCGCCTGCCTGAGTTGAAGAAGCTCTCGCTGGGCTTATTGAAGATCACGCCTGCCGGCATTCTCGCTTTGCGCGATTCGCCGGTCGAAGAGCTCATCTGGTGGGATGAAGACCTGCCGCATCTGGCATATCTGCCGTACGTCAAGAAGCTGAAGAACTTGAAGCGACTCAACCTGTCATCCCGCTCTGTCTCTGACGAGGTTGCCGAGCATCTGCGTGACATCAAGTCATTAGAAACGCTTGACCTGCACGATCATCGCTTGAGCGACGAGGGGCTCAGGAAACTGTCGGAATTGACCAACCTCCGCGAGCTCAATCTGTCGCTCGGCTTCGAGATGTATCGGCAGAATTATAAGAATCCGATCAGTGATCGTGGCCTCGCGCATCTCACGCGGTTTAACAAACTCGAAGTGCTATCGCTGTCAAGCACGGCAGTGACAGATGCCGGACTCCAGCATGTCGCGAAGCTGACACAACTGCAGAAACTCTATCTTCGCGGCACGAAAGTCTCCGCGTCCGGCCTGGCAGCCTTGGGAACACTTCAGCACCTCGAAACGCTCGATATCACGGCGACCCCCGCCCAGGCGGAGCCGCAGATCGATCTCCGTTCGCTGAAAAACTTGAAAACTGTCTATGCTTATGAGTCGGACGAGCGCACGATTCTTGTGCCCGAAGACTGTGTCGTCATCACATTCGATTGAGTATGCCGGTCTGCAAGCGCAGTATGGTGAGCAAGTCGTTCCCAAGAGGAAATTGAGAACACTCCTCATCCGCTGTGACGCATCATCCAAAGGGAATTTTCGTTGGCATCAAACCCCGATGGAGTTCAGACGCCTTCGACGATCAGGCCGCGATAGACGGCGCCGCGATGGCGATATTGAGCCGCTTCCTGGTAGGCAGGGCTGTCGTACCAGTCGCGGGCTTCTTCCAGAGTTGGGAACTCGGCGATCACGACGCCTTCGACATCCTGTCCTTCCAGCGTGACATGCTTCCCGTAGGCAGCCAGCGACTTGATCGGACGGCCATCCATCGTCGCCTTGACCCGTGCCCAGTAGGCTTCCAGTTCGAATTGGTCTAGTGTTTTTTCCCGCATGAATACAATGTAGGCTGACATGAATTTCTCCTGGTGAAGTTTGAGGGAATCGAGGTTAGCGCAACCCGCCAGAAGCAAAGATGGCTTCGCCGGTCAACCAGCCGGAATCGTCCGACGCGAGAAAAGCGACGATCTTGGCGATATCTTCCGGTGTGCCCATTCGTCCCAGCGGGGTCATGGCCACGAGATGCTGTTCGATGTCGCTGCCGACGCCGTAAAGCCCCGCTGCCTTCGTGCCTTCGCTGAGAGTGGCACCAGGATTGACGGAGTTCACCCGAATCTTTCGCGGGGCCAGTTCCTTCGCCAGCACGCCGGTCACGGCATCGAGGCCCGCTTTGCTGGCGGAGTAAATCGAATAGCCAGGCGGATGCGAGCGCGAGGCGCCGGAACCGATATTGATGATGCTTCCCCCGTTCGGCCCGAAGTGCCTGAGCGATTCGCGAATGACCAGCAACGGGCCGAGCAGGTTGACGTTAATCTCGCTGTGGAACTCTTCCTCGGTCAGTTCCGCGACGGGCATCGCCTGATAGACCCCGGCATTGTTGACCAGGATGTCGAGCGAGCCGAACGCTTTTGTTGCCTGCTCGAATAGCCGGGCGACATCGGCAGCGTTCGAGACATCCGCCTGAATGGCTGCTGCCCGGCCACCGGCAGCCGTGATCTCCTGGACGGTGGTTTCCGCACCGGTTCGGTCACTTGCGTAGTTCACGGCGACTGCCACCCCACCAGCAGCCAACTCCTTAGCGATTCCCGCCCCGATGCCCTTGGATGCCCCGGTCACCAGGGCGGTTTTTCCTTGTAACTTCGACATGATTTGTCCTCCTTCCCCAGAGACACCACGGGAAGGAGACTGTGACAAGTCTTTTCAAGAATTTTCAATCGAGGTGCAGAGCTGTCCCGAAATCGCCTTTGTCGAGCAGTTGCCGCAACCAGCCGATCTGGTCTTTCGGTTCGAGAAAGGGATGCTCGCGAAAAATCGCCGCATATTGTTCATCCACGGTCTTCTCGATGGTCCGCACAACACCTTCCGCCGCCTGCGTAATACGTTGCCGATGCAACGGGACGAATTGCAGGTGATCGGGATCGACATGTCCTGCGTCGATGAAGCCCTTGGTCTTCTTCGGGCAGCGGCAGGGGTTGTTTGCGTTGACCAGGCCGCACTGGCCGTGCATGAACTGGTAGAGATCACGGCGGGCGCGGGAGAGGCCCTGCCGAAAGTTGTCGGCAGTCATCTCCAGAATTTCGCTGCCGACCGTATCGCTGGCCCCGAAGATTTCGCCGAGAGTGAAGATCAGCCGTTGCCTGCGGTCGAGGCAAAGCAACATCCCGGTGGTGCAGGAGATTTTGGCCTCTTCAACCAGGAGCGGCACATCCACCGGTACGGTCTTCGGGTCTGGCAGGTCCAGATCGGGGATGTCGTTGATGGCAGCAGCGTAGCTGGAAAACGTCTGGGCGGCGGTTTCCCCGCCGCGACGCTTCATGTTCAGCACATGGTTGACCGTGATGCGGTAGAGCCAGGTGCGAAACTGGCTTTCCCCCTGGAAGGTGCTGAGCCGAGTGATGGCCTTAATCAGCACTTCCTGGGTGACTTCCTCAGCATCCTGCGGGTGGAAGACCATGCGGATGGCGATGTTGTAAATCCATGCCTGATGCCTCAGGACCAGCTTCTCCAGAGCCTCGCGGCTGCCCTGCATGGCTTGCTCGATCAGGTCGGTCTCTGTCGATTCATCGACGACTTCGGTAAAGGGATTGTGCATTGCCACGTTCCTCGCCAAGGATCTCTGGTTCCAGACTGACACGCTGGACCCCCTCCTTAGACACGCCTGACAAAAGACTGTGACAGCCGCGACTGATGCTGTCATGCTATGGGGACTGAGTGCGCATTCCCCGACCATAAACTCTTCTAGACCTTAAACAAGTGTAGTTTGACTGGTTTTTGGCGGGGGATTTTTGCGCAGCGGGATTCTGTCCAGCGAGGGGGGCTGGTGGGGTGTCGGGTTGTGGCTGGGACATGGGGTCGGGCTTT
>Ga0182738_1000390_pt1 | contig 64143 bp, 62 predicted proteins | sample eDN5th30CBELigMG_FD_128876 | JGI IMG/M metagenome (GOLD analysis project Ga0182738, IMG submission 128876) | Enriched Miracle-Growth compost microbial communities from Emeryville, California, USA - eDNA 5th pass 30_C BE-Lig MG (version 2)... ... | reverse complement strand
TTATTTTCCTCTTATCTATCAACGAATAGGAGATATTACTACTAGCAAAATCGCAACCTGAAAACCAGCTTGACAATTGTTTTTGGCAACGTGCTATTTACTAGGTTGATTTTTTTACTTAAGCAGGTAATGGATGTCCTTTTTGAGTAACTAGAGATCATTAAAATAAGCGGAGATTTTTCGGTTAGACAGCAGAATAGAGCTAGTTTCGGGGGATATAAGCGGAGGTTTTCCGATTAAGCGAAGCAATATTGCTCTTTTTCACGTTTTTCGAGTCAATAGTCGGAATTCTTCCGTCTATTCAAGCTATTTTCCGTGCTATTTCTTAAATAAGGGGAATTTTTCCGCTTATTTATCCAACTCGGACTTCTACTACTTCTCCTTTAGTTAAACATATGAAAGACAAAAGCTCGGGAAAAATCCCGAGCTTTTGTCTGCTAATTATATGGTTATTCCATGCTACAAATTTTATATTACTTGTGCTGCGATTTTAGATTTTCTCCACGTTATCGGAACTACTTATTCTAAACAATGGTTCTCTTTTTTCCTTTATTCATTAGCTATTGCTCCATATTCTCTGGCAAGCTGTTCTGTGCTTTTGGCTGATTTTGTCACAAGCACTTTTGTTCCAACAGGAATAAAATCATACAACGATTCAATCGCTTCATTTTGCATTCTTATACAGCCTAGTGATACATATTTGCCAATAGATGCTGGATTATTCGTTCCATGTATTCCATATGTTCTTCCATCAGTGTCTTTGGCATCAAATCCAATCCATCTTGTTCCCAATGGATTTTTCGGATCGCCGCCTTGAATATTTTTTTTGCGGTAATACGGATTTATTGCTTTAACTGTCACGGTAAATAGTCCTTCCGGCGTTAAGTCTGCAGTTTTTCCTGTTGCAACACTAACTACCGTTTGCACTCTATTTTCATCTATAAAAGTCAATTCATTGCTGGTCTTGTTGATGATAATAAATGGATGACCAGGAGCTGGGTTTTCTCCTAGTGGCCAAATTGGAGAAAACATAATCAGTAGACAAGACAATAATTTCAGCATCATAACACCACTTTTTTAGCTGTTATTATTTGCCGCTTAAAATGATTTTATACAGCAGCTTCTTTTTATACGGTTATTAACTGAAAAAAATCCTAATCTTTTATCGCCATCGCTTAAAAAGATTAGGATTTTTTATCAGTATTTAACGGGCAGTAATACCTCCACTGATTGAAGTTTCACTTTATAGCATTTTCTCTAAAAATTCTTTTGCTCTTGGACTTTGCGGGTTTGTAAAAAATTGTGCTGGAGCAGCATCTTCGACAACAATTCCTTTATCTAAAAATAGTACTCTATCTGCTGCTTCCCTTGCGAAGCCCATTTCATGTGTGACAATCAGCATGGTAATGCCTGTATGCGCCAATGATTTCATTACTTCTAATACTTCTTTAACCATCTCTGGATCAAGTGCTGAAGTCGGCTCGTCAAATAAAATTACTTCTGGATTCATCGCTAGCGCTCTTGCAATGGCAACCCGCTGCTTTTGTCCGCCAGATAAACGGTTTGGGTATTCATTTGCTTTGTTTGCCAATCCTACTTTTTCCAAAAGCTCCATACCTGCTTTATCTGCAGCTTCTTTTGTCATTCCTTTTACTTTTACCGGAGCATACGTAATATTTTGCAAAACAGTTTTATGCGGAAATAAATGAAAATGCTGAAAAACCATGCCGACATTTTCTCTTATTTTTTTTATGTTTGCTTTTTTATCTGTTATTTCTACATCTTTAATGAAGATTTTTCCGTCTGTTGGCACTTCCAATAAATTTAAGCAGCGAAGAAATGTCGATTTTCCTGAACCCGATGGTCCAATAATCGTCACTACTTCTCCCTTTTTAATTTCTGCAGATATTCCTTTTAATACTTGCAAAGAACCAAAGGATTTATTTAAATTTTCTACCTTAATCACTTTTTCTCATTCTCCCTTCTAGAACTTTTGCGAGCATTGTTAAGATCATCACTAATACATAATAAATAAGTCCTGCTAGAATTAATGGTTCAAAATAGGAGTATTTTTCTCCTCCCATGATATAAGCTCGTCTCATAATATCTGTTACGCCAATTACTGTTACAATCGCAGACTCTTTTGTTAAGGATACTGCTTCATTTATCAATGCTGGAAAAATATTTTTTAGAGCTTGTGGCAGAATTAAATCTAACATTGCTTGTCTGCTTGGCACCCCTAATGCCATAGCAGCCTCTTTTTGCCCTTTGTCGACTGCTAGAATTCCTGCACGTATAATTTCCGAAATATAGGCTGCAGAGTTTAATGCAAAAGAAGTAATCGCTGCAACAGATGGTTCAATTTCATAACCTGTCATTTGGGGAATCCCATAATAAATAATCATTAACTGCAGCACCAGAGGCGTTCCTCTGAATATTGATGTATAAATATTCGCTATCCATGTAAGAACAGAAATATTGCTTATTTTAAATATCGATAAAATAATCCCTAAAATAAATCCCAGTATGCCTGCTATAAATACAATCTTTAATGTTACAACTATCCCCTGCAATAAAAAGGGGAGAGAAGGAATAAACTGCTGAAAATCCAACCCCATTCTTTAACAATCCTTTCAAATTTAGGTATAAATCTCGCTAAAAAAGAAGAAAACGTTAAAGGGATTATACCTTAAACGTCTCTTCATTTTTATTTAGTTGCCGAACCATTTTACAATTAATTTATCTAGCTCGCCATTCTCTTTCATTTTTTTCAATTCTGCGTTAAATTTATCTGTCAAATCGCTATCTTTAGGAAATGCAATGGCAGATCCAGCATCTTCATTTGCTTCTGCTGCTTCAAAAGAAGCTAACTTATCATCTTTTGATAGATAGCCTTTTGCTACTACATCTTCAATAATTGCTCCATCAAATCTGCCTGCTTTAATCTCTTGAATCAATTCAGGAATTTTATCGCGTTTTTCTACTTTTACATCAACCGTTTTTGCAATTTCATCTGCTGCTTCTGCTTGAATAGACCCTAATTGCACGCCAATTGTTTTTCCTTTTAAATCTTCTACAGTTTTAATGTTGCTGTCTTTTGAAGTTACAACTAAATCTCTTGCTGTATAATAAATATCACTGAAATCTACGTTTTGCTTTCTCTCAGGAGTTGGAGACATTCCAGAAAGAACCAAGTCCACTTTCCCTGATTTAAGAGCTTGAATAAGACCGCTAAATTCGAAATCCTGTACTTTAATTTCATATCCTAGCTTTTCGCCAAGAGCGTTTGCTAAATCAATATCAAATCCAATAATATCTTCGCTTTTTGCAGAATCAATATATTCAAATGGCTTATAGTCAGCTGACGTTCCCATTATCAATACTTTTTTATCGGAGTTAGACGAAGAGCTCTCTTCTTTGCTTGTCCCATTTCCACATGCTGCAAGCATTACTATGGATAACAGCAGCAGTGCTATTAATTTTTTCATAATATAATATCCTCCTATTAATTTCTTAGATGTTGTATTTCATTTTTATTATGCTTTTTTAGTATCTTTTTCATCAGTTTTTTTATTTATATTCATACAACACTCTGAATTTTAACACATACTAATAATTATTCAATACTATTTATACAAATTCAGCCGAAAAAATAATATTGTAAAAAAACTAAATTATCTGATTTATCGAATATTTAATTATAAAAAAAAGAATTCCTAGATAATGATAGGAATCCTAGCAAACATACAAAGCATGAATTGTTGATTTTTTTAGATTAATTGGAAACATTGCTATTAGTTATCTGCATGCATTCTCCATACCATGCTTTGAAAATCACCTTTTAATTCATCGCCTGAAAAACTTGTTTGATGTGCAGTAAAGTCTGGGATATGCAATCCCATATGCATAAGCTCATCTCCTCCATACCGCATCTCGTTGCATATATAGACCATTGTTTCATCTAATCCTTTTAATCGAAGGGAGCGCAATGGAGGATTTGGAATAGCAAGTATACGGAAATAAACAATATAAGCCTCTAATTTATCTTGTGAAACAAACATCCAAGCTGCCTCATTTCCTTCAAAAGGGCTCAACAAACGGTAGAAATCGCCAAACTGAATTAAATGCCTTATTTCTTTATATGCTGCAACCTGTTCTTTCACTAAGGACTTTTCCTCATCTGAAAGGGCAGTTAAATCTAGCTCATATCCAAAATTTCCAGACATTGCTACATCACCGCGCATTTTCAAGGAAGTGAAGCGGTGCACCTGATGGTTTGGAACGGCTGATACATGTGCCCCTGTTGCACTAATTGGATAAACAAGACTTGTTCCATATTGAATGCCTATACGGCTTACCGCATCTGTATTGTCGCTGGTCCAGGTTTGGGGCATATAATACAGCATTCCTGGATCAAATCGTCCGCCCCCGCTCGAACAGCTCTCAAACAATACATGCGGAAATGCAGTTGTCAATTCTTCCATTACTCGATATAGTCCTAAAATATAGCGATGGGCTGTTTCTCGTTGGCGTTCTTTTGGTAGCAGAGCAGATCCGATTTCTGTCATATGGCGGTTCATATCCCATTTGACATACGTAATTTCCGCACTTGAAAGAATGTCTGATATCATGGCAATAATAGCATTGCAAACATCTGGCCGCGAAAAGTCCAATACTAGCTGGTGCCTTCCTTCCGACCGGCCTCTATTCGGAACATGCAGACACCAGTCTGGATGGCTGCGATACAGCTCACTGTCTGGCGACACCATCTCCGGTTCAAACCACAAGCCAAACTGCATTTGTTTTCCCTTTACTTCCTTCACTAAATTCTCTAAGCCAAGGGGAAGCTTCTCTTTATGGACAAACCAGTCTCCAAGTGAGCTAGCATCATTGTCTCTTTTGCCAAACCAGCCGTCATCCAATACAAATAATTCCATCCCAAGTTCTTTTCCCACTTCTGCAATTTCTATTATTTTCTCTTTATTGAAATCAAAATAAGTGGCTTCCCAATTATTGATTAGGACAGGTCTTTCTTTGTCGCGGAACTCTCCCCGGCATAGGCGTGTACGATATAAATTATGATAGGTTCTAGACATGTCTCCAAGTCCCATGTATGAATAAACAAGCACTGCTTCTGGTGTTTGAAAAGATTCGCCAGGAGTCAAAAGCCAGCTAAAGTCGAATGGATTAATTCCTAAAGAAATTCTTGTGGAGCTATACTGGTCCACCTCTGCTTGCGCAAGGAAGTTGCCGCTGTACACAAAGCTGAAGCCAAATACCTCGCCAGACTCTTCTGTTGCATCCTTGCGCAATAATGCTAAAAATGGGTTCTGCTGTGGACTGCTTGCACCACGTCTGCTGTCAATTGACTGGATGCCAGGCACAAGAGCCCTTTTGATGACTTGTCTTTCTCTTGACCAAGCGCCTGATAATTGCAGAAGGTCAAATTGGTCATCCCTAAAATCAACACTCATGCTTAAAGCCTGCAAAAGTTTACACGATTCCTCTCCTCGGTTAATGAACCTTGCTGAACGTGTGATTGCATTATATTTTTCAAAAACAGTATAAGATAAAACAACTTCTAAGCCAATAAGAGCGTCTTCTAAAATGATTTCTAATGTCTCCCCTTCGCCCATATTCTCCATATACGTTGCAGGAAGCCCATCCAACATTGGCTTTCCTTTTATAATTTTATGTGTTTTATATATTAAATCTGTAATGGTTGTGCCATTTTCTAACTGCACATGATATGCTGGCATTCGAAAATCTGTTGTTCCATAGGCTGGATATTCTTGAGGCACTGTATCTAAAGAAAAAAGACGGTCTGATGCATCTGGATTTGGCGATAAAGGACGATCTGCAAATACAATCGGATTAGAAAAGTTTACCTGACGGATTTTTTTCCCCCAATAAAGATGCGCTAAGTATCTTGACTTAACGATTTGCATCACATAGCTTGTGTCCTTTGCTTGCAAATGAAATGTAGAGTTTGATTGATCAAAATAAATTCCCATTTTAGCCTCCAACATTGCTTTAAAAGCAAATAGATTCAATTTTTTTGACTACATAGAAAAAACTTGCCGTTTATCTGCCATCAGCAAACTAACGGCTTAAAAAAGCGGATAAGTCAACACGATTATTCTTCTGAAATTTAGGCTTTTTTGATATAGACTGCTGTTTTTGAAAATTGGACAAACGCAGAGACCTTTTCGCATTCTTAAAGGCATTTGCGTGTATTTTGTCCATCGAAGCTCACACTTCTACTTTTTATAAAATATGGAAATCCGCGAAGGAACAGCCAAAATTCATTATCCTTTTACTGCACCTGAAGATAATCCGCTGACAAAATATTTTTGCAAGAACAGATAAAGAATGATGATAGGAAGTGCTGATAACAGAGAACCAGCGGCTACCCAGCCAATATTATTTGTATATTGGGAGAAGAAAGACGATAAGGAAACCGTCATTGTCTTCATTTCTGGACTTTGCAAGAAAAAGACAGAAAACTGATAGTCATTCCAAACATTTACTCCTGCCAAAATAGTCGCTGTTGCCGTAATTGGTTTTAATAGCGGCATAATGATGCGGAAAAATAAACCGAATCTGCTCATGCCATCCATCATTGCCGCTTCATCTAGTTCCACAGGAATGGAGCTGATAAAGCCAGTAAATAAAAATATTGTCATTGGCAAATTAAAGGTTACATGCAAAAGGATAATCGACCAATAAGAATTCATGCCGCCAATATCTACAATAAATTTATATAGTGGCACTAATATGGTAAGCGGTGGAACAATTAGGGCCGAGATGAACAGCAAATACATAAATTTATTGAGACGAGTTTTATATCTTGCTAATGGATAGGACGCAAATGCTCCAATAACAATAACTAAAATAATGGATAAAGCAGTAATAATAATATTATTAAAAAATGCCTGACCTAAGTTTGCTTGCTCCCAAGCATTTTTAAAATTATCTAGATAGGAAAAGGATGGCAAAGCCCATTTTGAACTAGGATCATCCATTGGTTTAAAACTTGTGGTGATTAGCAAATAAAAAGGAAAAATATGAGTGATGCCAATAATAGCCATAACTATAATGAGCCATTTATTATTTTTTTTCATTATGCAATCTCCTTCTTTCTTAGATAAATAAGCGCCGTTATACTTATTAAAGAGATTAATACAAAAGTAAGATTTCCTAAGGCAGAAGCATAACCAGCATCTTGACTAGCAAAATAAATTTTGTACATCATCGTAGATAAAGATTGAGAGGCATATCCCGGTCCGCCATTTGTTAATGCAACAATCACATCAAATAGTTTCAGTCCGCCGATTAAATTTAGAACGACATTGATTGTAATAGAAGGCATTAGCATTGGAAGAGTAATATAACGGAATTTTTTGGATGCTGATGCTCCGTCTAACTCTGCTGCTTCATAAAAATCAGCAGGTATGGATTGCAAGCCAGCTAGATAAATGACCATAGCAATGCCAATGAATTGGAATGTATTCACAAAAGTAATGATCCACACATTTAATTCTGGATTTGCTAATAAATTAAGTGGCTTATCTTGAAATAATAGAATAATATCATTTAGTGCTCCCCCATCAAATTGAAAGAAAAAGTACCAAATATATCCCATAATTAATGGGCTGATAATTGCTGGCAAATACACAATTGTTCTTACAATGCCTCTGGCTTTAATGCTTTGATTAAGAAGGATCGCATAAAAAAGACCAATTAAATTTTGAAATAATGTACTTCCCACCCCATAAATCAAGGTATTTTTAATAACGGTTCCGATATTAGGATCATCAAGCATTCTTTTATAGTTCTCTATACCAACCCAGCTAAATGCTTGAGAATAGCCATCCCAGTTCGTAAAGGAGATTTTGATTCCATTAAAAAATGGATAAAAGATAAAAACGCAAAATAATAGCAGCGCTGGGACATACATAAGATTAAGCCAAACAGGAGAACCCATGCTTCTTCGTTTTTTTAATGCATATTTCTTTTTTGCGGTTATTTTTAAATTACTATCATTTGTCGAAAGTTTTTCCTCCATTTTATTCACATCCTTTTATTGATGGGAAAGCCATCTGCTTTTGCAGACAGCTTTCTAAAATTTATTGCTATTATTTTTGTTGGCTTTTTAATCTTTCTACTTCTTTTTCCATATTTTTCGAGAACTGCTTTGGTGTTACAGATCCAGCAAGCAGCTCCTGCCCTTGTGTACAAAGGACATCCCACATGCCGTTTGGAATATAAACGCGGTCAAAGTAAGGGAAAACGCGATTATTTTCGTATTGTTCATAATACTTTGTCAATTCACCTAAATCTGCATCGATATCCTTAATTCCAGCAGGCAGTCCTGAAGCTTCAGCCATTAACTTTAAGTTCTCTGGTTTTGCAAAGTAAGCAACATATTCTTTTGTTTCCTCTAAATGTTTTGAATCTTTCCAAACTCCCATCGTAAATCTTTCTCCACCGGAAAAGGCTGGCTCATCCCCTTCCACAATGCTTGGCACTGGCATATAGCCAATATTAATATCTGGATTCATTTCTTTTGATTGCAATACCGATTGTGGACCATTCATAATAAAAGCGATTTTTCCTTCTGCAAATAATTTTGGCATATCACTGTATTTTGCTGTAAGAACATCTTCATTCATATATCCTTTATCAAACATTTCTTTAAATTTTTCTGGAAGGTATGTCCAGTTATTCCAGTCAAACTTGTCATTTAATAAATCCTCTGCATAGTTTTTGTCAGCACTGACTAGTAATGGTGTAGCAAAATAATCAAAAAATTGTCCGATTGATGAAGAATCTATCCCGGAGAAATAAAATGGAAGCACTTCTCCCTTGCTTTCTTTTTTGATTTTTGCAGCAGCAGCCATTAATTCATCAAATGTTTTCGGCGCTTCAATTCCATATTTTTCAAGAATGTCTGCATTATATGTAATACCATCTTTTGCTTCATTCAACGGCAATGCATACACTTTTCCATTATCATCTGTCAGCACAGGCTTCATTGTATCTGTTAATTTGGATGCCCACTCTTCATCCTTTAAATCAGCTAAATATTTGCCATATCTATTTTGTGCCCAGCCATGTGTATCAAAAGCATCTGGCAGATCATTTGCGGCCATTTTAACTTTCATATTATTTTCATATCCTTGTCCGCCAAATGTCACTTCAACATCAATATCCGGGTTATCTTTTTCGAAATTTTCTGTTATTTTTGTGATGGCATCTTTTGCTTCTTGATCACTTGTGGAACTGTAATAGCTTATTTTAATTTTGTCGCCTGAATCTCCGCCAGTTGATTCGCTGTTCGAACAGCCGAAAAGTGCAGTTGCTGATAAAACAGTAAAAATAGCTAAAGAAATACGTTTTTTCATGTACTTATCCCCCTATTTGTTTAATCAAGCTTTTTGCTTTAAAACCGTCAAGAAGCATTAGCAGCTATGGCATCTCCCTTGAAAAAAAGATTCATCACATCCCTGATTTTGTAAAATTTATTTTCTATATTTATATTCTACTATCTTTGTTAGCGTTTTCATATGCTATAATTCTATTGTGAAAGCGCTTATTTATATGATATATGACAAATTGATGCACTTTTGAAATATTATTGCTAGTAATAGGAACATATAGAAATAAAAATTTTTTTGAACTAGGGGAAAAAGATGAAATTTACATATTCTTTGCGTCTTAAATTAACGATTTTTTATTTTTTTATCATTGTCATTCCTGTATTGATCATTTCGCTTGCGATGCCCCGCTATTATCAATACTTGCTGGAAAAAGAAACAACAAAATTGACAGAGCATACATTAACATCACTAAGCAGCAATATTCAATCCTACTTGGATGAATTGTCACGATTGACGATTATTCCATATTTAAACGATAGTATACTTTCCGCATTATTTAATGTTAATTCTAATCATTATAAAACAGCGGCTCCTTCCACCCAGTTAGAAGTGAATCGTGCATTATATGATTCATTGCCAAAGTACTTAGATTTTACAAGGGAAGAAGTACAAAGCATTTTGCTTGTCACTCTAAATGGCACTCCCTTTTTGCAGACCCGCTTTAAAGATAATATTGCTCCAAACTATGATTTCGCCAGTCAAGATTGGTATCAGCGCGCACAAGAAAATAATGGAAAAGTTGTTTTTATCCCGCCTCATTTTCAACAATATATCCAAGGAAACTTGCAAAAAAAGGTAATTTCTGCTGCACGCTTAATTAAAGATCCAGTTTCGCAAAAACCTTTGGCTGTTTTAATGGCAGATGCAGACAATTCTGCCTTTGAAAAACTCTTTCAAGGAATCGACTTTAATAATAAGGGCTCTATTATGACTGTTATGGATAGCCATGGAGAATTATTTTTTTCAAGCAAATATATCTCTTCTTCTCTAAAAAAAGATATATTTGCTGCAAAAAAAAATATCGAAATAAATGGGCATTCCTATACAACCGTTTCAAAGGTAATAAAACCAGGCAATTGGAAAATTATTGTTTTATTATCCAAAAAAGAATTGGAGGCAAAAACCCAATTGATGTTTATTATTGGTGTGATTTTTGCATGCATTGGATTTGTTGTCACCTTTTTTCTTTTTTATTTTTTATCCAATTGGATAATTCGTCCATTTAAAGAGATGGTTCAAGTAATGAAAAAGGTAGAGGAAGGAAACTTTGATATAAGTTTAGCCATACAAGGAACAGATGAAGTGGCGCAGTTGAAAAAAGCATTTAATTCCATGATTTTTCAGCTTAATGATCTGATCAACCGGGAATATCGGGCTGTTTTAAATCAGCGCAATGCAGAATTTAAAGCCCTGCAATCCCAAATCCAGCCACATTTTTTATATAACACACTTAATGGCTTTATTGGTTTAAACAGAATAGGCGATAAAAAAACATTAGAACGGGCAATCCTTTCTCTAAGCTCTATGCTCAGATATAGTCTCCATCAATCGAATGAAGCAACAATTGCCGAGGAGTTTTCCTTTTTACAGCAATATTGCCTGCTGCAAAAATTGCGTTTTCAAGACCGAATGGAAGTGGAGATCTATTGCGAGGATGCTGCTGCCGACTTTAGGATTCCGAAACTGCTTTTGCAGCCATTAGTAGAAAACAGCATTATCCACGGCATTGAGCCTAGCGAACATTTTTGCAAAATAACCATCTCTGCTCAACTAATAGAAAAAGAAGCCAATCAATACTTGCAAATCATTATTTCTGATACCGGCAGCGGCTTTAATATCAATAAGATGAAAAGTACACAAAGCATTGGCTTATCTAATAGTCAGGAACGGCTCAAACTTTTTCAGCCAAATTCTTTTTTCATACTAAAAAGTGAAATTGGCGTGGGCACAACAATTACGATGGAAATCCTACAAGGAGAGTGACAAAAATGAAGGTGCTGATTATTGATGATGAATTTTTAGTAAGAGCAGGTTTAAAAAGCATGCTAGAAGAGCTAGACAGTTCTTCTTTACAATTATTAGAAGCTGCTAACGGAGAAGAAGCTTTGCAGATTCTGCCAAAAGAACAGCCTGATTTAGTATTTATCGATATTCAAATGCCTAAAATTAGTGGACTGGAAGTCATAAAAAAAACAAAAGACTTATTGCCTCAAACTGCCTGGATTATTTTAACCGGCTATGCCGAATTTTCTTATGCCCATGCTGCTTTAAAACTGGGCATAGAGGATTATTTATTAAAGCCTGTCAGCATCGAAGATTTAGAGCGAGCCATTCACAAAAGAAAAAGGGAAAATGCTAAATATTATGTAGAACAAAATATTCAATTTGAAAATGAGTTAATCCGTATCATCAATGGCTTATCCACCTTTCAAGATACCACAGCCTATTCTGCTTTACATACAAGCCATTTTTTATGCTCTGTTTTTTTTATAGACAGTTATTACGAAGAAAAACAAATAACAGAAGCATTGCAGCAGTTTTCTCATTCACTTAAATTGTTGAGCTATGATTTTATCGAAAAGCATACTAGTATAGCTATTTTTACTTTATCTACCGGAGAATTGATAACCGTTGGAGCCTGGAATCCTCATGCAGAAAAAGGAAAAAACAGCATAGAAGCATATCTTTCCAAAACCCATGAGCTGCTAGAATCTTTCGGGAGCGCTTCTATTGCCATAACCAGCATTCAAAGTACAGCATCTTATGCCCTTCATGACATTCATCTGCCTATTGCTAGCATTTTGCAAGCAGCTCCTTTGCGAATTGTAATGGGCATCAATAAATATTGGAAACTAGATGCCTTTCCAAACAGCACACAAGCCGAGGAGGAGCTATGCAAAAATCTTCTCGCGCTGCAAGACTATGTGAAAGAAAAAAATTACTTATTGTATATGAAAGTAGTCGGAGATTTAGAAAGCTATTTTTCTTCCTTGCCAATCAATGCAACAAGGAAAAAAAATATTGCCTTATTTATCAATAGGGCAATAGGCTGCAGCCTCTCTGCTGCGGAATCTTTCGACAAATGGATGCATACGCTCAAAGAATTTGGCGAAGAAATGCTTGTTTCTGCTACCCAAGAAAAAAATCAGCCTGACCTTATTCAATTGGCCATCAACTATATCGACAAAAATTATATGCATAATATCGGCATTGGACAAATTGCGGAAATGCTGCAAGTAACTCCCAATTATTTAAGCAGCCTTTTTCATAAAAAAACAGGCACAACCTTTACTAAATATATAACTAATACAAGAATACTAAAATCAAAAGAATTATTGCTTGATCCATCAAAAAAAGTGCAAGAAGTAGCAGAAACAGTGGGCTATTTCAGCACAAGACATTTTACCAAGCTGTTTACAGAAATAGTTGGCTGCTACCCGTCGGAATACCGCAATCAGCTGAAAAAATAATAACAGGAAAGCAAAATACTATAAAAAACAGGGCAAAGGAATATTCCTTTGCCCTATTTTTATAACTAGCTTTAAGCTTCTTGGCAATATTGATCAAATGCTTGCTGCAGCTTTTCCACTACTTGCTGTGGATCATGGCCTTCGATTTCATGTCTTTCAATCATTGTCTGTATTTGTCCATCCTTTAATAGAGCAAATGATGGAGAAGATGGCGCATATCCAGTAAAATAAGATCGAGCTGTTTCTGTTGCTGCTTTATCTTGTCCTGCAAAAACAGTAACAAGCTGATCTGGTTTATTGTCATGATTTAAAGAGAATTTTGCTGCTGGACGGGCAATTCCCCCTGCACAGCCGCAAACTGAATTTACCATCACTAGCGTTGTGCCTTTTTGAGAAAGCTTTTCTTCTACCGCTTCTGGTGTTGTCAATTCTTCATACCCAGCTGCTACTATTTCTTCTCGCGCTTGACGCACTACATCATTCATAAATAAATTAAAATCAATATTCATTGTCTATCTCCTTTTAATTGGCTATTTTTCGACCATCAACAGATATCTTCAGATAATGTAACTTTTTTGTCTTTCTTCATTATTATCAATCTAAAAGAAATTTTCAACAAATATGTTTTAAACGAAAACTGCAGGGTAATTAACTAGCATACACCATGATAATTCCTTCTTAAGAAATGTCAGGCTGTAGACTTATCAAACTCCTCTTTGTTCTTTAAAAGCTCGCTTGTCTATCAGCCTGACTATCTAATAATTATTAATAAATAGGAACAGTATCCTTATTCGTATTCTCCAATATCTCTTTTACTCTTTGCAAAAATCTTCCGCAGACTAATCCATCCAATACTCGATGATCAAGGGATAAACAGAGGTTAACCATATCGCTGATTGCAATCATGCCATTTTTTATAACAGGGCGCTTTACGATTGACTCTACTTGAAGAATAGCACTTTGTGGATGATTAATAATGCCCATTGATTGAATCGATCCAAATGAGCCTGTATTATTTACCGTAAAAGTGCCTCCTTCCATATCCTCAACCGTTAGTTTGCCTGTACGGGCTTTTTTGGCAAGCTCCGTTATTTCCCTGGCAATTCCTTTAATCGATTTTTCATCGGCATGGCGGATTACCGGCACAAATAAAGATTCTTCTGTTGCCACTGCGATAGAAATATTAATATCCTTTTTGCGAATGATCACATCGCCTGCCCATGTAGAATTAAGTTCTGGAAATTCCTTTAATGCTCGTGCTACTGCTTTTACAAAAAACGCAAAAAAAGTTAAATTAAATCCTTCTGCCGCTTTAAATGCATCTTTTATTTCATTGCGGTAGTTGACCAAGCTTGTCACATCCACTTCAACCATAGTCCAAGCATGAGGAATCTCGTGTTTGCTTTTTTTCATATTGGCAGCAATTGCTTTGCGCACAGGCGTTATTGGAATTTCGAGATCGCCTGCACTTGCCGATGCCTGCTTTGGCGTTTGCTTATTTGCAACAGGTGTTGCAGATGCTGGTACGTCCTTTTTAGACATAGCCGTTTCTGTTGGCACTGCAGGAGAGACTCCTTGTTCTATTGCCCGCAGCACATCTTTTCTTGTAATCCGGCCGCCGGCGCCAGTCCCCTTTATTGTATTTAAGTCAAGGCCAGCTTCTTGTGATAATTTTAAAACAGCTGGAGAATATCTTTGTTTATTATCTCCAGTATTTGTGGTTTGTTCTAATTTTTTATCTTCTTTTGCAGTTTCCAAGGAAGCAGCACTTGGTTTTCCATCCGCTGCCTCTATTGTACAAATTACCTCTCCTACCTGGATTGTTTCATCTTCTTTTACAAGCAATTCTGTAATAACGCCTGTGAAAGAAGATGGTATTTCTGCACTAACCTTGTCTGTTAACACTTCAGCCAACGGTTCGTACTTATTTACGTGATCGCCAATTCCTACCAGCCATTTCTGCAGCGTACCTTCTGTAACACTTTCCCCTAGCTGTGGCATCATGATTTTTTCAATAGACATTCTAATCCTCCTTCTCTTTAGAATTCTGCTAGCTTTCTCATCGCCTTTTCGACTTTATCAGGATTTACTAAAAAATACTTCTCCATTGTAGGCGCATATGGCATCGCTGGGATTTCATCTCCAGCAAGGCGCATAATCGGCGCATCTAAATCAAATAGACAATGCTCTGCAATAATGGCAGATACTTCGCTAATAATGCTTCCCTCTTTATTATCTTCTGTAATCAGCAAAACCTTGCCTGTTTTTGAAGCTGCTTCTATAATTGCTTCTTGATCGAGAGGATACACCGTTCTTAAATCCAAAACATGCACAGAAATGCCATCTGCTGCTAATTTTTCCGCTGCCTGCAGCGCAAAATGTACGCATAAACCATATGTAATGACTGTAATATCATCGCCTTCTCGCTTTACATCCGCTTGACCGATTGGCAGCACATAATCCGTTTCTGGAACCTCGCCTTTAATTAATCGGTAGGCGCGCTTATGCTCAAAAAACAAAACGGGATCTGGATCGCGTATTGCCGCTTTTAACAAGCCTTTGACATCGTATGGAGTAGATGGCATAACAATTTTTAATCCCGGCGTATTAGCAAACATTGCTTCAACAGACTGTGAATGATACAATGCTCCATGAACACCGCCGCCATACGGAGCACGAATAACAATTGGGCATGTCCAGTCGTTATTGCTTCGATAGCGGATTTTTGCCGCTTCTGAAACAATTTGGTTAACAGCCGGCATAATAAAATCCGCAAATTGCATTTCCGCAATTGGTTTTAGCCCATACATGGCTGCACCAATGCCCACCCCTGCAATAGCTGATTCAGCAAGCGGCGCATCAATGACTCTCATTTCGCCAAATTGTTCATATAATCCTTGCGTCGCTTTAAATACGCCTCCTTTTACACCAACGTCTTCCCCTACTACAAATACTTTCTCATCTTTTTCCATTTCTTCACGAATAGCCATGGTAACGGCATCGATATAGGATATTACCGCCATTTAGTTTCCTCCTTCATTCCCATATACATATTTAAGTGCATCCTCAGGGTTAGCATATGGTGCATTTTCTGCATATTCTGTTGCTTCATCAATAATTGCCATGATTTTCTCATTCAGCTCTTTATCTTTATCTTCTGTTAAAACACCTGCACCTATTAGATAGTCTTTAAAAGTAATAACAGGATCTTTTGCTTTTGCTTCTGTTACTTCTTCGCGCGTTCGATATGGTCTATCATCATCATCAGATGAATGAGGCGTCAGGCGGTACGATACGGTTTCAATTAATGTTGGACCTCCGCCATTTCTAGCACGATCTACTGCTTCTTTTGTGATCCGATACACTTCAATTGGATCATTTCCATCAACTGTATAGCCTGGCATCCCATACCCAATGGCACGATCTGATACATTGACGCAAGCTAACTGCTTCTCAATTGGTACAGATATGGCATATTTATTATTTTCACATACGAAAATAACCGGCAATTTATGTACACCTGCAAAGTTTGCTCCTTCATGAAAATCTCCTTGATTGGAAGAGCCCTCTCCAAAGCTGACATATGTGACAAAATCTTTTTTCTCGATTTTTCCAGCAAGCGCAATCCCTACTGCATGAGGAACTTGTGTAGTAACAGGAGAAGATCCTGTTACAATTCGATTCTTTTTCTGCCCAAAATGTCCTGGCATTTGTCTTCCTCCAGAGTTTGGGTCTTCTGCTTTAGCAAAAGCAGACAGCATAATCTCTTTTGTTGTCATTCCAAATGTCAGGACAACCCCTAAATCTCGATAATATGGAAGGATATAATCCTTTTGATTATCAAAAGCAAAGGCTGTCCCTACTTGTGCTGCTTCTTGTCCTTGGCAGGAAACGACAAAAGGAATCTTTCCTGCGCGGTTTAATAACCACATTCTTTCATCTATTCTCCGTGCAAGCAGTATTTGCTCATACATAGAAAGCACTTGTTCATCTGTTAATCCCGCTTCTTTATGGCGATTTGCAACCATTTGAAAACCTCCTAAATAATTGTTTATGACATTAATATTTTTTTGCTTTAGAACCGCGAATCTATCAGTAACCTTTATTGGCCGGCCTTATCCATGGAGTGCATTTCCATCAACCGCTAATGCCGCTTCCCCTATGGCTTCTGATAAAGTAGGATGTGCATGAATGGTGGAACCAATTTCCCAAGGAGTTGCATCTAGCACACTTGCGAGTGCCGCTTCTCCAATCATATCTGTTGCATGTGGGCCAATAATATGTACACCTAACAAATCGTCTGTCTGTTTATCCGCAATAATTTTTACAAATCCTTCATGTTCTCCATATACTAGCGCTTTGCCGATTGCTTGAAAGGAGAATTTTCCTTTTTTAATCGCAAAACCGGATTTTATTGCTTGCTCCTCTGTTAATCCGATACTGGCAATTTCTGGACTTGTATAAATGCATTTTGGCACCTTATGATAGTCAAAGATTTGCGGATTTAAACCTGCGATATGCTCCACTGCAATAATGCCTTCATGTGAGGCAACATGGGCAAGCTGCAATCCTCCAATGCAATCCCCAATTGCATAAATATGGCTTTCTTTTGTTTGATAAAAATCATTCGTTTTTATTGCTGCATTTTCTAGAACAATCTCTGTATTTTCTAGTCCGACTCCTTCCGTATTGGCGGAGCGCCCAACAGAAACCAATAATTTTTCTCCTGTCAATGTTACCTGCTTTTCTTGCTGCTCAGCTTTAATTGTCACCATATCATCTATTTGCACTGTTTCAGGCAATACTTTAGCCCCTGTAAAAATTGTTACGCCCTTTTTTTCCAATGCTTTTTGCAATTCTTGAGAAATTTCTGCGTCTTCTGTCGGTACAAGTCTGTCTGCATATTCAACAAGAGCAACTTCCACTTCAAAATCAGCAAGCATCGAAGCCCATTCCACCCCAATTACTCCACCGCCGACAATAATAATGGACTTCGGCAATTGCTCTAGCTGCAAGGCCTCTTCTGAGCTGATTATTTTATGGCCGTCTATTGTTAATCCTGGCAAGCTTCTAGGGCGGGAACCCGTTGCAATAATTACATTTTTGGGGACCAACATAGCATTTTCTTCTTTATTATTCATTTCAACTGAAATAGTTCCAGGCATTGGCGAAAAAATCGATGGTCCTAAAATTCTGCCAGTTCCTTCATACACATCAATTTTGCCTTTTTTCATTAAATACCGCACACCCTGATAGAGCTTTTCGACAATTGCATTTTTGCGTTCTTGCACTTTGGAAAAGTCAATGTCAATGTCTTTTGCCATAATTCCAAAATTACTGGCAGATTTTGCAGTACGGTAAACTTCTGCGCTTCGAAGCAATGCTTTACTCGGTATGCATCCTTTATGCAAACAAGTGCCGCCCAGTTTTTGTTTTTCCACAATAGCTGTTTTCATTCCTAATTGGGCAGCGCGAATTGCGGCAACATATCCCCCTGTTCCACCGCCTAAAATTACTACATCATATTCATTTGCCATGGTATTCACCCTTCTTTTTTTCATTTCCTCTACAGCGTTTATGCTGCTTGTTTTACTATAAAAAAACTAATACTACATCAATCCATATTTCTCCAGTTTATAATATAAATTTCGAACGGATAATCCTAATGCTTTAGCAGTTAGCGTTTTATTCCCCTCATGTTTTTTTAAAGTATTTCCAATTATTACTTTTTCATATTTTTCTACTAATAAAGATAAGGGAACGCTTTCCTCAATTTCTGGCAAGACTTCTTCGTTTTCCGTGGGTTTATACTGAAAGGAAAAGTGTTTTTTTTCGAGTTTACGCTCCTCCTTTGGCAAAGAAACCATTGCCAATTGGATAACAGCCTTTAGCTCTTTAGTGTTGGCATGGAATGTCTGCTTTTGAAACATTTGAAAAACCTCTGCATCCACTTCCTCCACATAACGGCCGTATGCATCATTGCATTCATTTATAAAACTTTCTATTAATAAAGGCAGATCTTCTAAACGCTCATGCAATGATGGCAGATGAATGCAAAATTTATTCAACTCATAATACAAAGCTTCTATAAATTGTCCCTTGACCATGTGCTTTTCTAAATTTTCTGAGGAACCTGCTATAATTCGAATGAAATTGTTATTTTTTGCACCTAAAAAAGCAAGAAGCTTTTTCTGCAGCAATAATGGCAGCCTATCAATTTCCTCTAAATATAACGTTCCTTGAAAAACTTCTTTATTAGTATCGCCATCATTGGGAAAGGATAAAAATTGCGCCAATAAATTTTCTGTTATCTTTGTGCAGGAAATTCCTCTAAATAAATGGCATTTTTGGCTGCTTTCATGATGAATGGCTGAGGCAAACATTTTTTTTCCAGTCCCCAATTTCCCTCTAATAAGGACAGGCGTTTCTACCATGCTTGCTAGCATTGCTTGCTGATAAGGGACTTTCATCGAATCTGATTGAACCACTATATCTTTAAAGGTATAGTTTGCGTCTGTTGCTTCTTGAAAATAGTGCCTATCTACTATCTGCTTCGCCGCAAGCATCACCTTCTCATATTTAGGAATCAGCCGAATATTGCCTGTCCATTTTCCTTCTAGCGGATGAAAAAAAGATGTCGTTTTAGCTTCAAATAAAGGCAACAGCTTTTCTTGGAAAGAGGCCCTTCCTTCTGCAATATTTTGCAAATCAACTTGAAGAAGCAATTCCATTTGATAACAATCATTAGCGTCAGATGCTGGCAGCAATAAAAAAAGGGCACCAATGATTTGGTCTCCATAATCATAAATGGGGGCACTGCAAATAAATAGCGGGAATCCATCCTTTGACAATAATTTATCCATCTCTATATTGCCTGTTTCTAATATAGTTATTAACCTGCTATGTGGCCATACTTCATTGATATGTTTTTTATTAGCCAAATCCATCTTTTCAGATGCTGCAGAATTCGAAAAGATAATATGGCCTAATTTATTTATAATTAATACACCCTCGTTTATTTTATTTAGCATCTGTTTCAGATGGAAGGAATGCTGCATGCTGCGAAATCCTCTTTTCACATAAATTTCTAACTAGACCGTGCAAATTATTTCATAGTTATAATATAATCCCATTTTCATTATTATGCAATTTTTTTCTAGATATCTCAATTTTCTGTTTTATTTTGCTTTTGCATTGGAAAATACATACTCTTTTATTTATCGCTAAAAAGCATGCATTTGATAAACTGCATGCTCTCTCTTTATTTTATCTGTTATTCTCTATTTTGCAGAAAATCCGCTAAACTGCTTTTGGCAAGAACAGGGTTATCTGTAATCAAAGCATTCATGCCGCTTTTTGCAAATAATTTCATTTTTTTAGGATCATTTACTGTATAGGCTCTAACTTTTATGCCGAATTTTTCTGCGCTTTTGATGAAATCTTTGTTTACTAAACGCTGATTAGGATGAATCCCCTTGGCTTTTATTGCTTTTGCATACATCCAAGGCTGATAAATTCCATCAGAGAATAAAAGGGCCGTCTCAATTGTTTGATCTATTTGATTACATAGCACCATGCTGTAATGATTAAAAGACGAAAAAATTATTCGACTCCCAAGTCCATATTGGTGAACAAGTTCAATCGTTTGTTCCTCCATCCCTTTATAGGGAAGCTTATTATTTTTAAATTCAATATTACAGCTTATATTGGTATGCTGCATCCATTCAAAAAATTCATGAAGGGACGGGATTTGCATCTTTTGCCCATTTCCATTATATTTAGAAGCAGCATCCAATGTCCGTATATTTTTGTAGAGATAGTCTTTGACATAGCCTGATCCAGTGGTTGTTCTGTCTACTTTTTCATCATGGATAATGACTAATTCTCCATCCTTTGTCATTTGGATATCTAATTCAATCCCATCAGCAGAGGCCTTTTCTGCTTGTTGAAAGGACATCATCGTATTTTCTGGAAACTTTGCTGAATATCCGCGATGAGCAAAAATAAGTGGCATTTTGACACATCCTAACATTTTTTATAGGGGGAAAAGCATTTGAAACCTTTACAGCTATCACCTGACACAGCATTAAAACTCGCAGAGAAGCTTCAAGTTCCTTTAGAACAGCTTATGCATATGCCTCAGCATATATTGGTGCAAAAATTAATGGAATTAGAAAAGGAAAAGCAATAATCTATCATAATTTTTTTAAAAGTTTTCTTTAAGTTATGGTATAATAAAAATACCATTTTCTTTATTCCGTTTTGCATTTTTATAAACTGACTGGTCTTGTTTCTCAACAAGAGCCAGTCTTTTTTATTGGCTGTTTTCCCTTTACAGATTACCCTTATTGAACAAAATAAAAACAGACATCAGGTCATTTCCTGATGTCTGTTTACATGTTTCTTCTAATTATTAAGCTTTAACAACGTTAGCTGCTTGAGGGCCACGTTGACCTTCTTCTATATCAAAAGTAACTTCTTGACCTTCGTCTAATGTTTTGAAACCTTCAGTTTGGATAGCGCTGAAATGTACGAATACATCTTGTTCTTCAGAAGATTCGATGAATCCAAAACCTTTTTCTGCGTTAAACCATTTTACTTTACCTGTAGCCATGTTTATTTTCCTCCTATGTGCAATTCGCACAATTAAATAATTCACTATCCCTGCTCTTTTTGTATAAAAGATGAATCTTCTAACGTCGAACAAAAATAATTCTTCTTTATAGTAACAGGTTCTCCTGAAGAAAGCAAATATTTACAGTACAATAATTAAAACAATGCTTGTTTACTGTTATTTCCCCACTCTAATTATTCTTTTTTTAAGCTGTTTTCGCATATTTTGTTGGTTTTTAATATGCTCTAAATGGTAAGAGCCAGTTCGTTCCATTCTTGAATGTGCAATACTCAGAAGCATACATCAGATAAAACTTGTGATTATTGTATCGAAATTTATTAAAATATTTATTCCTTTTCTTCAAGCGGATATTAATTCCTTTTTCATATTCCATTAGATAATCCGTCAATCGCAAGACGGTAAGATTTATTTGTGCTTAATTAGCAGGGGAAAGAAAAAGGGGGATTCTTCATAAAATCAGAGTCTCATTAATTCCATCCAAACCAACCAGAGCCATTACCAGCATTTGCAAACGTATAATCTCATAGATAGACTTAACTCGTAAAATATACTCCCTTTTACTAATAAATTCATTATTCTTGTGAAATAACAATAGCAGAAAGCTGGAATTGGAATCATTTATAATTAACATAAAAAAGACTTGGAAATGTCCAAGCCACTTTTGTTATTGAACAACAGCTACCCTTTGTAGAGGAAGATTATTACAATATATAATTAAAAATGTTAAACACTAATTGTTCCATCGGTCCAGCCTTTAATAAACTTCTTTAAAGATGACGCTACCCAAGTTCGACTATCATCTTCGTGATTCCAAACATAGATATCATCTTTTTGGACAATCCCATTTAATATGGAATAACCGAACAAGTCACCATTGCCAGCATCTGCAACAAACAATAAACAATCAAAAGGCATATATATATCTTTAAAATGCTCGTACTTCCTTAAATTTGAATTTTCCTCAATAATTTGTTTAACAGACCAAATTATTGGACACTTATATGTATCATACACACCATTTGACTCAGATAAAAAAGTTTTTAATTCATTGGAAATTTCAACACTGAAAATTTTTTCAAGTTTATGTATCTCATTTTCCATTGCAGGTTCAACCAAGATATATCCTTCTGAAATATTTTTGATAAATTCCTTCCACATACGAATTATCCTCTTTTCTAAATGATCTTAGTAGTAAAGACATTTTATCAGCTCTTTTTCAATAACCTTGCCCTGTTTATTTCAGTATATAGCCTTCTCAAATAATTGATCAACTGCTTGTGTGCTGATGAGCGTGGTCTCTGTATCACAACAATTGCTACAATGAAATTATGTACTCGACTCCCTCAAATTCAAGCTTATATCAAAAAGGGGAGAAAGAGAGATTTAGAAACTATCATAAGGTGTGCATACCAGATTTTCTGAATATTATTATAGATGTGAGGAGAATTATTGATAACTAGAGGGATGGAGTACAACATATAATATTGTAAATTCATCTGCCAAACAAGGTTTGGAAAATTTTTTGTAACAAACTTTCCTTCTCCTCAAAATCGCTATCCGGATTTTCATTAAGAACCCAAGGAATATAGGCATCAAAATTCATCTGCAAAACAGGGGTTGGAAAATCCTCTGTAACAAACTCTAATTCTTCTGAAAAGCATATATCAAAACCCTTCATAATTTGAAAATTGTTTGTTTCATCCCAGTTACACATTGTGCATAACTTTCCCTCTAATACTCTGCCCACCAAATGATATTGTCCTATATATTGCCATTTCCGGTCTTCCGTTGCAGGAAACTCAGAAGCGTGTGCAGGCATAGACGGATTAATTCCTAGTTCTCTAAAAAACGTTGCAACAGATATATCCAAATGCTTGATAGCCTCAATAAAATTATTGCAGTATAGGCAATCACATACATCAATAACGTCTTTATCGTAAAACTCTTTTGTCTTCTCCCTATTAACCTCCAATAACCAGCTGCCTATCTTAACTTGTTTCAGCATTCAAATGCCTCCTTCTTTTGAAATCACCTTAAACTAAACTATTCTTAACTAGTTTAACAATTCCTTCATTAATGGTGACATTAGAAACGGTCTTCTTGAAATCCTTTCGATTTTGGGGATGATTAATCATTTTAGATGCTTCTCGATTAACTACAGTGTAATTTCCCTCTTTTTTGCACATAAGCTACATATTGCCGTATATGATCTGTCTTTACTCTTTGAACATCTTTATGCCATGCTCAGCTTTAATGACTGCTCATACGATGATAATGTCTTAGATGACAAATTTCTACTTTGGCACGCTAATAAAAAGTCCTCTAGGTAAAACTCTAATTCCGTTAATTTCACTACTTACACTCCCCATCTCCAACAAAATACAAAACCCAACAAATCAACATGATTTATTGGGTGAGATGATAAAAGTTTATTGGTTTTAATCTGAAGAAAGAGTTTACTTTTATAGAATTGGTTGGTTTTACATTTCTCCTAAAACCCAGTCATATCAATCCTTCTAACCCTTTCAAGAAGCCTTATGTTCAAGCCTCAGCTTATCTGCCACAATCGCGATAAATTCTGAGTTTGTTGGTTTTGCTTTACTCATGCTGACCGTGTAGCCGAAAAGCGAAGAAATGGAATCGATATTGCCTCTACTCCATGCTACTTCAATTGCATGGCGGATCGCCCTCTCTACTCTGCTTGCTGTTGTATTGTATTTTTTAGCAATATCTGGATAAAGGACTTTTGTTATGGACCCTAGTAATTCAATATCATTATAAACCATGGAAATTGCTTCTCTTAAATATAAATAGCCTTTAATATGCGCCGGAACTCCAATTTCATGAATAATGCTTGTAATGCTTGCATCTAAATTTCGCGGTTTTGCCTCTTGATGCTGACTTTTATAGCTTGTTTGGCTTTTTCTGATGACTCCATGTGATTTTCCGCTTACTTGTCGAATATGGCTTGCCAGATGATCCATATCAAATGGTTTTAGTATAAAGTAGGATGCCCCTAAGTCAACTGCCTTTTTTGTTACATCTTCTTGGCCAAACGCGGTCAGCATAATAACATTTGGCATAGCGGCAGATTTTATATCTCTCATACGCTCAAGCACTGCCAGTCCATCTAAATGAGGCATAATAATATCCAATATCATTACATCTGGTTCAATGTCTTCTATCAGATCTAGACATTCCTGTCCATTATGCGCAACTCCTACGACTTCCATATCATCCTGATTTTCTATATATTCTTCTAATAAGCCGACCAATTCTCTATTATCATCAACAATGCATACTTTTATTTTCTTCACAAATAATTTCCTCCTCGAATCCAGCATCTCTTTTCTATATTATTATTCTAAATGACTAGTTCGACAAAGTAACTAAAATTCCTTTGAATTTATTAAAAAATCTTAAAAAAGGATGAAATTCTTAATTTTCCTTCCGTTTTCTTCGAATTTCGACCATTTTCGATATTTGTTTTCTTTTATTTAAATAATTGTCGAATCATCACTGCACAACCACTTTTATTATACTCTACAATAAATCAACAGTATTCTTTTTTACAATGTTTTTTATGAATTCAGCATGATATTTTCTAAATTTATCCCATTTGGAAAAAAATTTATGGCGAAATCATGAATATTTTCTTGTTGTAAAACAGATTCTTACGTTATTATTATAGATGGACTTTCATTATGATTTTTATTTCTATTACTTAGTGCAGCAGAAAGGATTTTTTTATGGAAAATGTAACAAAGGAATTTCAGCCTACTCGTAAAGTACTTTGGCAGCTTACGAGACCACATACATTAACAGCCTCATTTGTTCCCGTCTTAATCGGGACAGTATTGGCAATGCAATATATAGATGTAAATATAGGACTATTTGTCGCCATGCTCCTTGCATGCTTATTTATTCAAATTGCAACAAATTTATTCAATGAGTATTATGATTTTATTAGAGGGCTAGATACAGAAGACTCTGTAGGGATTGGCGGTGCTATTGTCCGGCATGGAATGAAGCCAAAAACAGTTCTGCAGTTTGCTTTATCCTTATATGGCATTTCATTACTGCTTGGCATATATATATGTGCAAGCTCTAGCTGGTGGATCGCTCTAATAGGAGTATTCGGAATGGCCATTGGTTATCTTTATACAGGAGGACCCCTTCCTATTGCATATACGCCTTTTGGGGAAATTTTTTCCGGAATTTGCATGGGTTCTCTTTTTATTTTGATTTCCTTTTATATTCAGACAAATATTATTACAATGGAAAGCATTCTTATTTCCATCCCCATCGCTTTTTTGGTTGGCGGAATTAACTTAGCCAATAATATTCGCGATATCGAAGAGGATACTTTAGGAGGACGCAAAACAATTGCCATTTTAATTGGATTTGATAAAGCGGTATTTTTGCTTGGAACTCTTTTTGCTTTATCCTACCTATGGATTATCGCACTTATTTTGGCTGGAAGTTTAAGCCCATGGCTTCTTGTTGTTCTGTTGAGCATCAAAAAACCGATCCAGGCAATAAAAGGCTTTAAAGGCGATAGAAGTCAAACGCCAATTGCCATGAAATCCACAGCGTTAACAAACACAATCTTTGGTTTTTTATTATGCATTGGCTTATTGCTGCAATATATTGCTTCCTAAAACAAAAAGCGCTTCTTATAGCGCTTTTTGTTTTAGGAAGCTTTTTCTTTTGCATTTTCATAAATATTAATGCCCGCTTCATCAAGCATCCATTCGATATGAACACCATATCCGCTCGTTGGGTCATTAACAAAAACATGTGTAACAGCTCCAATTACTTTGCCATCTTGAATGATGGGACTGCCGCTCATTCCTTGAACAATGCCTCCTGTTTTTCTTAATAATTCTTTATCTGTTACTTTAATAACTAAACCTTTTGTTGCTGGAAATTTTTGCGGTACTGAACTAACTACTTCAATATCAAATAGCTTCACCTTATCATCATCTACAACTGTTAATATTTGCGCTGGACCTTCTTTTACTTGGTCAGATAAAGTAATTGGCATTGGTTTATCCATAATTCCATTGGTTAATTGCTGATTCAGTTCACCAAATATCCCAAAAGCACTATTTGTTGTAATATTCCCTATTACTTCTCTATCCGATGAAAATCTTGCTAATTTTTCGCCAGGATTGCCGCTTGATCCTTTTTCAATACTTGTAACAGTAGAGCGGACAATTTCTCCATCATCCACTACAATCGGTTTTTTTGTATCCATATCGGAAATAACATGTCCTAATGCTCCATATTTTTTCGAATCCGGATGATAAAAAGTCATCGTGCCTATTCCTGCTGCTGAGTCCCTAATATATAGTCCTAATTTATAAGCATTGTCTCCTTTTTCTTTTAGGGGAAGCAGCTTTGTTTTTATTTCTTTATTTTCTCTTCTAATGGTTATATCCAGCCCGTCTTCTGAATTCCCTGCATTTTGTACAAAAGGTGTTACATCTGCCATTTTTTCAATTTTTTTGCCATTTATTTCTGTAATTAAATCTCCGACTTTAATTCCTGCTTTTTCTCCTGGTGATGCTTTTCCTTCTTCTGTATTCACTTGATGATGCCCTACTACTAATACGCCAACTGTATTTAATTTTACTCCAATAGACTGTCCGCCAGGAATTACTCTAAAATCTTTTATCACATTTACATCTACTTTTTTGACTGGGAAACCTGCCAGTTCCAGCACCACGCCGTTTTTTCCATACTCTTTGCCATGCAGCGACAATTTCTTTTCATCCTGACTAAGAGCTATTACTGCATTATCATCTGCTAATTTTGCTGTAGCTGGAATAGCAGCATCCACTTCTACTTCTTGATTTTCAAATACCGTGATGCTTTTTGGTATATGAATATATTCTTGAAAGGGTTTATTAAAAGCTAAAGAAATTAATGAAACAAGGAGAATTCCACCAATTATTTTTCTAAGGAAGTCACTTTTCAAACCATTCACTCTCCTCGCTTCTTGTTCACCACTTTTTTTGGCTACAATTATAATTTTGCCTGCAAATAGAGCATTTATAACTGTAAAATCTTTATAAAGCCTTCTCTATTTATGTACAACTAGTAAATTCCGACATAAAAGCAATCATAAATCACTGTTCATGGCGTTTTATTTTTATTATTCTGCATTAATAATTTCCAAATAAATGCGGCTAAAATATGAACTGTACATATATGCAATCAAAATGGGGATATATCTAAATAGCTTCTCTCATTTGCTTTTAAAACAGCACTGTTTTATTTTTTGTACTTGTTGATGAAGTTTAACTTCAATCAGCAGAGATTTTCTCTCCCTTCTCTGATTTCCGATAATATCAATTAAACTTTTATAGGCAAGTTTCTTAGCATCTAGATTTCTCTTTTGCTCTGATTTCCTTTACACAGAGGACAAAAGCCCGTTAAAGTGCAATAAAAATTTTTGTCTTCTCTTCCCGCCTGCTAAAAACAAATAAACAAAAACCTCCTAAATATAAGAGGTTTTTTGCTTATCTATCTATTCTTAGCTTTTTGTGCCAATTTTAACAGTTCTTTTGCATGTTTTTTTGTTAATTCGGTAATTTCTGTTCCTGAAATCATCCGTGCTATTTCTTTTACTTTCTCCTGCTGTTTAAGAGGTGTAACTGTCGTTGAGGTTCTGCCATCTTGAATATTTTTTGCAATAAATAAATGGGTGTCAGACATCGCAGCGACTTGCGGGAGATGGGAGATGCATAAAACTTGGGAATCCTTGGACACATGAGCAATTTTTTCAGCAATCGCTTGAGCTACCCGTCCGCTTACTCCTGTATCAACTTCATCAAATATAATGGATGTAATGCCTTGATGCTTAGAAAAAATACTCTTTAATGCAAGCATCATTCGAGATAATTCTCCTCCAGAAACTATTTTTGATAAAGGTTTTAGGGGTTCTCCAGGATTTGTGGAGATGTAAAATTCGACTTCATCTATTCCATTTTTCGTCACATGCTCTTCATTCGACTTGATTTTCACTTCAAAAACGGTTTTTTCCATATACAATTCTTTTAGTTCTTTATGAATATCATCCGTTAATCGCTCTGCTGCTAATTTGCGCAGCATCGTCAACTCATTTGCTTCTACTATTAAATCAGAATGAAGGCTTGCTAATTCCTTTTCCAGCTTATCAATATGGGTTTCTTTATTCTGCAGTGTTTCTAATTCTTCGGCAATCTTTGCAGCGTATTTCAAAATTTCTTCTACTGTTTTGCCATATTTTCTTTTTAGTCCGTTTATTTCATTTAATCGCGATTCAATTTCATTTAATCGTCCCGGATCATACTCAAGGAAGTCTAAACTGTTGCGCAATTTGCTTGCAGCATCTTCCAAAATATAATAACTGTTGGATACAGCTTCAGCCATCGCCTTATACTCTCCATCAAGCGTTGCGGCATCTTCTAAATGTCCCATTGCTTCTCCAAGCCAGTCTAATCCCTTTTGCTCTCCTCTTAAGCAATTGTAGCTTGTTTGAATGCTGTCAAATATGCGCTCATAGTTGATTAATCTTTTTCTTTCTTCCATTAATTCTTCGTCTTCATGAATGCGCAAGTTAGCATTTATTATTTCCTCATGCTGAAATTGCAGCAAATCCAGTCTCTGCGCCATTTGCTGTTCATTTTCTGTAAGATGGCTAAGCTTTTTTTTAGTTTGCATATACGACTGGTAAATTTCTTCGTATTCCTTTATAACAGAATGGATTTCCCCAACAGCAAATGTATCCAGTAACTGCAAATGCCTTGTTTCATCCATTAATTCCTGATGTTCATGCTGTCCATGAATATCGATGAAGCTAGAGCCAATTTCTCTTAACATGGAAATAGTAATAAGCTTTCCATTAATTCGACAAACACTTTTCCCTGAAAGTGCAATATCGCGCCTTAAAATAATCGTTCCTTCTTCAATATCAATTCCAAGGTCGTGCATTTTTTTAAAGCAAGGATGTCCATCCTCAATATAAAATAATCCTTCAATTTCTGCTTTGTCTTCCCCATGCCTTACAAATTCAGCAGAGCCTCTTCCGCCTACAAGGAGATTAATTGCATCAATAATGATTGATTTGCCTGCCCCTGTTTCTCCCGTTAATACGGTTAGCCCTTTTTGAAATGAAATCGACAGACTATCAATAATAGCAAAATTTTTTATAGATAATTCACTTAACAACTACGGTCACCTCATTTAAAGCATATCAAGAAAACGATTTGTTATCGCTTGCCCATCTTCTGCTGTTCTGCAAATAATCAGACAAGTATCATCACCGCAAATGGTTCCTAATATTTCTTCCCAATCTAAATTATCAATGAGTGCCCCAATTGCTTGGGCATTTCCCGGCAATGACTTCAATACCAATAAATTTCCTGCAGAGTCAATTTTCACAAAAGAATCTACAAGTATTCTTTTTAGCTTCTGCAAGGGATTAAATCGTTGGTCTGCAGGAAGACTATATTTATATCTGCCATCTGTTAAAGGAACTTTTACTAAATGAAGCTCTTTAATATCTCTTGAAACCGTCGCTTGCGTTACATTAAATCCTGCTCTTTTTAATTCATCCACTAGCTCATCTTGTGTTTCTATTTCATTATTTGTAATAATTTCCCTTATTTTAATATGTCTTTGCCCTTTATTCATTGTTTATCACCCTTTAATAAGAAGTGTACAAATTTTTATGGAAGCTTTTTTCCATTTGTTTTTATGCTAATTCTAAAAATGTACATTCTGTTTTTAATTTTCCTATCGACTTTTTCCTGCTTTTTTTGACAAAATTCCTTAGATTACATTAGTTTCTCCTCATTATACTATATAATTATTTATTTTTTTACAATCTAAAGAGGAATAAGCGTAACTTATTCCTCACAGTATGCCAAATTTCATTCTGATTCTTTTTTTGTTTTTAATTCATTATGTGCAAGTTCCACCGTTTCTTTAATAAGGCTAGTAAAGTCCAAGGCCGTATTATTAGGAGCTTCATCCCAATATAAATGAAGCAAAAATTCAATGTTGCCATCTCCGCCTGTTATAGGAGAAAAAGATACCCCTTTCACTTCATATCCTTCTTGCAAAGAAAAATCAACAATCTTTTCCAATACAGCAATATGGACTTTTTTATCTCGGACAATTCCCTTTTTGCCGACCTGTTCCCTGCCTGCCTCAAATTGAGGTTTTACTAATGCAATGATATCGCTTTTTGCTGCCAGCAATGTTTTTAAAACTGGCAATATTAATTTTAGAGAAATAAAGGATACATCAATCGAAGCAAAATCTGGCATGCCTTCCTTTAAATCAGCGGGGGTAACATAACGGAAATTGGTCCTTTCCATTACAATTACTCGCTCATCTTGCCTTAGCTTCCAGGCAAGCTGATTATAGCCTACATCTAAGGCATAAGACATTTTGGCGCCATTTTGCAAAGCGCAGTCCGTAAATCCGCCTGTAGATGAACCGATATCGAGAAGCACTTTATCTTGAACATTTACATCAAATACTTCAAGCGCCTTTTCTAATTTTAAGCCGCCTCTGCTAACATATTTTAATGTTTTTCCTTTAACTGTAAGTTTTGATTCTTTGGTTATTTTTTCTCCAGGCTTATCAAGTCTTACTTCTTCACAATAAACGATTCCTGCCATTATCGCTCTTTTAGCCTTTTCCCTTGTTTCAAACAATCCTTGTTCTACTAATAAAATATCTACTCTTTCTTTCTTCATTTAGTCCTAAGCCCTTTTTTGTTTTTTTCTTGCAATCGAAGCAATTCTTTTGACTGCTTCTTCTGTCGTTAAATGAATTTCTTTCAATAAAGAATTAACATCGCCATGTTCAATAAACTCATCACCAATTCCCATACAATCAATGATATTGCTATTATAGCCATGATCATGGGCAAATTCTAATATAAAACTGCCAAATCCACCCTGAAGAACAGCTTCTTCTATCGTTAAAATCGGCATTTGCATATTTAATAGTTCAAACATCATCGACTCATCAAGCGGCTTAATGAATCTTGCATTGATTACCTTTACTGAAATCCCCTGGCTTGCTAGTATTTCACTTGCTTCTAAAGCCATGGGAATGGTAGTGCCAAATGTTAAAATGGCTGCATCTGATCCTTCTTTTAATACTTCCCATGAGCCAATTGGAATGGTTTGAAGGTCTTTATCCATCTTTACACCTAAACCATTGCCTCTTGGAAAGCGCATTGCAATTGGACCTTCATCATATTGAATCGCTGTATTGACCATATGCTGGCCTTCATTTTCATCTTTCGGCATCATCAGCACCAAATTAGGCATATGCCGCAAAAAGGCAATATCATATACCCCTTGATGCGTTTCTCCATCTGCTCCCACTAATCCTGCCCGGTCAATGCCAATAAATACATTGCATTTTTGGCGGCATACATCATGAAGCATTTGATCATAGGCTCTTTGCAAAAACGTCGAGTAAATGGCCAAAAATGGCTTCATTTTTTGGGTAGCAAGCCCAGCTGCCAGCGTTACTGCATGCTGCTCGGCAATGCCGACATCTAGCATACGATCTGGAAATTCCTGCGCAAAAGCCTCTAGCTTGGAGCCTACAGGCATTGCCGGCGTAATAGCGACAATTCTTTCATCTACTCGAGCCAGCCTCAATACTGTATCACTTACTAGTTTGCTCCATGCAGGCGGTGTATTGACAGGTTTAATGATATCCCCTGTTTCGATTTTATAAGGACCTGTCCCATGCCATGTGCCAATCTTGTCTTTTTCTGCTGGAGAAAAGCCTTTTCCCTTTTTTGTTAAAACATGCAGCAGTACCGGACCTTCTGTTTTTTTGGCATAATTTAATTGCTCCAACAAATCTTCATAGCTGTGCCCATCTACAGGACCTAAATAAGTAAACCCTAATTCTTCAAAAAACACACCCGAAACAAGAAGATATTTTAAGCTATCTTTAATTTTTTCTGCTGTAGCAGCCACTTTTCCTCCAACAGCAGGAATTTTCTTCATCAACATTTCCAATTCATCTTTTGCCCACTGGTATTTTCCAGCAGTTCTTAGTCTGCCCAGCACTTGATGGAGAGCACCCACATTTGGAGCAATAGACATCTCGTTATCATTTAAAATAACAATCATATTTTTCTTTTCATCCCCAATATGGTTAAGCGCTTCAAGAGCCATTCCGCCAGTTAATGCTCCATCTCCAATAATAGGAATAATATACGAATCTTCTTTTTTTAAATCCCGGGCAACCGCCATCCCCATTGCAGCAGATAAAGACGTGGAGCTATGGCCGGTTTCCCATACATCATGTTCACTTTCATTCATTTTTGGAAACCCGGACAATCCTTTATACTGCCTTAATGAATGAAACTCGCTTGCTCTTCCAGTTAAAATTTTATGCACATACGATTGATGGCCTACATCCCAAATCATCTTATCTTTTGGACTATCAAAACATTTATGCAAAGCAATTGTCAATTCCACTACCCCTAAATTAGGGCCAATATGCCCACCAGTGGCAGATAATTGGTTAATTAAAAACTGACGAATATCTTCGCTTAGCTCCTCTAGTTCATTTATCGATAGATCTTTTAGAAAAGATGGATTTTTAATCGACATTAAATCCATACGTAACAACTCACTTTCATATCAAGTATACCGCACATAAAAATTCGTCTTTTGTATAGCATACATTCTTTTTTATTTTTCATACCAGCTATTCCATTCGCTTATAAAAACAAGATTTATGAATGGATAAAGTGAAACTTCAATCAGTGGGGGGTTTTCTTCATCCCCCTGATTGTTAGTTGAACCAATCAGGCTTTTATGGGCTAGTTTGACCACCTAGATTTTTCGTTTTCTCTTACAATCCCTTAGATGGGGTCAAAAGCCCGTTAATGCGTGATGAAGATATTTACAATAAATTCATTATTACTTGCATTAAATATGTATTATACCATTGTATGCAGAAAAACAGTAAGTCATTTCCTTTAGGAATAAAGAAAACTGCCCATGAGATAAAAAAGCTGCTGATTCAACATTCTATATAACGCTTTCATTTCCTGTTTATTTTTTGTATTCTTCCAAAAGAACAGGTAAACTCCTGCTGTCCAATAGATAAAAAACCGCTAACACTCAGGTGATAACGGCTATTTTATTCCTTTATCTATTTTAACATAAAATCTATATTATAAATTTTACCACTTTTATATAAAGTATAAACCACTCGTTTGTTATTAGCTCACTCGATTGGCGACCAAATCAGTTATTGCTTCAAGCATCTTCGTATCAAGCGATAATTCCGAAAGGACAGCTTTCGCTTGATGAATATGTGTATCAAGCTCTCGTTTCGCTCCATCCATTGTTAAAAGGGCAGGATAGGTGCTTTTATGATTATACATATCGCTGCCGACAGGTTTGCCAGTTAATGCTTCATCGCCTTCTAGATCTAAGATATCATCCCTGATTTGAAAAGCTAATCCTAAATGCTGTGCAAAACTTGTTAACTGTTCCAGCTGATCCTCGCTGCCTTTGCTTAAAACCGCTCCTAAAAGAACACTTGCCACAAGCAGTTTTCCTGTTTTATGAATATGGATATATTCTAGTTCTGATTGAGAAAGTTTTTTCTTTTCTCCTTCCATATCTGCGACTTGCCCTCCAACCATTCCTTCAGGGCCTGCAGCTTGAGAAATAATTTCTATTACCTTTACAATAGTGTCACCGCTAAAATCTGTTTTCATTTGTGTAAGCAAATGAAAACTGTATGTCAAAAGACCGTCTCCTGCCAGAATAGCCATTGCTTCCCCATATACTTTATGGTTTGTTGGCATTCCTCTTCTTAGATCATCATCATCCATGCTTGGCAAATCATCATGAATAAGAGAATAGGTATGAATCATTTCCAAGGCAGCTGCTGGAATAAGGCCTTTTTGGGGATTTTCCCCAAATGCATGCATTGTAGCGAACAGCAATAAAGGACGAATACGTTTGCCTCCCGCACTCAGAGAATAGGCCATGGCATCTTTAATGATAGATGGTGCCGCAAGCTGATCGATGCTTTTTTTCAGCTGCTCTTCTAAAAGTTTCTTATAGTTTTTGGTAAAATCATTAAGAGACGAATACTGCAATGGATTATTCCTCCTCGGTTATGGAAAAAATCTCTTTTTGGCCATTATCTAAAACAATCTCTGCCAGTTGCTCTTCCACATTTTTCAATTTATCATGACAGAATTTAGAAAGTTCCATTCCTTTTTTGTATGTGCTGATTGCTTCCTCTAATGGAACATCTCCCTCTTCCAATTTCTCAACGATTTTCTCTAATTCATCCATTGCTTCTTCAAAAGACAGATTTTTCTGCTCAGCCAACATGGATCACTCCTTAATTTTAATGACATTTGCTTCTACCGAACCATCTGAAAGCTTCACTTCTATTTTATCATTTTCCTTTAGCTGCTGAATACTGCTTATTAGCTGCCCATTTTCAAGATATGCTAAATTATATCCCCGGTCCATTATTTTTAATGGACTTAATGCATCCATCGTTTGAATAAGAAATTGAAATTGCTGCATTTTTTGATTATAAATAAGCATCATATTTCTTTTCAGATTTTTTTCCAAAACATTTAAATCTATATCCGCTTTTTTTAGCAGTTCTTGTGGATGATTTCTTTCCAGCTGTTTTGTGAGAATCTCCCATTTTTCCAATTGCCTTTTTTGCAATTTTTGCATATTGCGCAGAAGCAGCTCTTTTTGTTTATCCAACTGTTCCATTTTTTGTTCATGCAGAACTTTCGGATAACGAAAAGCATAGGACTTTTGAATTTGCTGAAACCTCATCTTTTGGCCGTCTATTTTTTCTTTTGCAGCACGAATTAATCTTGCTTTTCTCGATAAAATTCTTTCCATAATATCTTCTATATTTGGCGCCGACAGCTCGGCAGCTCCGGTTGGTGTAGGTGCTCTTAAATCCGCAACAAAGTCGGCAATGGTAAAATCTGTTTCATGACCAACAGCGGAAATAATAGGAACTTGGGAGGAAAAGATCGCCCGTGCCACTTCTTCCTCATTAAAAGCCCATAATTCCTCTATGGAACCGCCTCCTCTGCCGACAATTAGGACATCTATCGACGGATTCGTCTGTAAATTTGCTTGATTAATGGCATGCACAATGGAGGGGGCTGCTGCATCACCTTGTACGAGGGCAGGAAATATGATAATTTTAGCTATTGGATATCTTCTTTTTATTGTTGTTAATATATCGCGAATAGCTGCACCTGTTGGAGATGTAATAACTCCAATGGTTTTTGGGTATTTAGGGATGGGTAGCTTAAATTTGGGTGAAAATAAACCTTCTTGCTCTAATTTTTTCTTCAATTGCTCATATGCCAAATAAAGATCTCCAATACCATCTGGTTTCATTTCATGAACATACATTTGATATTGTCCGCTCGGCTCATACACGGTTACACTTGCCTTAATCAGCACCTTCATTCCATTTTCCGGCTTAAATTTCATTCCTTGATTATTTCTTGCAAACATAACAGCAAGAATCCTTGCTTTATCGTCCTTTAATGTAAAATACATATGGCCGCTGGTATGCTGTTTAAAATTTGAAATTTCCCCTTTGACATAGACTGCATGCAAATGGGGATCGGCATCAAACTTTCTTTTTATGTATTTAGTTAATGCTTGTACAGATAAATATCGTGTATCCATTGATTGCGCCCCTTGCCTAAAAGGATTCGGAGGAATAAAACGCTTAATATTCCTCCCATCATATACTTACTTATTGATTTTGCTTTATTTTTGATAAAATCAAACTAATAATCAGACTTTTTGCAGGCAGTTGTTCATCGCCCGGATTTCCCATTTTCTTCTCTAATGTTGAGCGGAAGGGTTTTACTGCTTGTTGATGCGCGATAAAACGCCATTGATGAATTTGCTCGATTGATCATCCCCATAAAGCTTAGCAATTTCTACCGCTTCATCCATGACTACATTTGCCGGTACTTCACCATTTGTATAAAGCAGCTCGTAAATAGAAAGTCTTAGTAGATTTCGATCAACATTGGCAAGTCTTTCCATTGTCCAATTTTCTAAATGCTTTTTAATGACTTCATCAATTTCTTGCTGATTCTCTAACACCCCATCAACAAGGCTTGTTAGATAAGCATCCTTTTTTTCCCCATCTAATGCATGCACAATCGCTTCTTCTTTATCTGTTTGACTAAGGTCAATTTGAAATAATGCTTGCAGTGCTTTTTCTCTAGCAGTTCTTCTTTTCATTTTTAATCTTTAGCTCCTTTAAGATCTTAACCAATTATATTCCATCAAATCATATTACCAAAAAACTGTTGTTTGTAAACTAGTTTTGTATAAATAGCGAACAAGTCTAATCACTAGGAAAGTATTATCTACTATCATTTTTGGCGTCCATTAACCCCTGTTATTTCCAAATTCATTTTCGCATATGCGCTCTATATGGAAATAAAGTGAAACTTCAATCAATAGGGGTTTTACTGCCCGTTAATGCCTGATAAACAAAACTTTATGCTGCACAGCTTTTTTGCATAAAATAATCTCACTTTCTAAAAAGATAATAGCATAAATAACTAGAAACTTCTATGTACTCTTCCGCCGTTTTTTCTGTTCTATTATAGTCAGAAAAATCACACATAAAAAAGGAGTTTTTAACGCAATATCCTGCTTGTTTGTCCTTTTGCTTTTATAAAAATCAATTAGCAAAAAAAAGACTGCAAAGGATGTTTTGCTCCATTTTAATAAAGATGCTGTCTTTTCACTAAAATGGGGACTATCCAATAACAGTCTTTTGTATCATTATCTACTATATTTCTTCATCATATTCCGCTTCTTGATTTTTTTGTGCTTCAAATTGAATGCCAACCACATGAATATTTACTTCTTCAGCAACTAAAGCCGTCATATTTATTAATGTTTGGCGAATATTATCTTGGATTTTTTGGGCAACTTGCGGAATGGATACCCCAAATATCATAACACAAAATACATCTACTTTAATGCCATCTTCTGTCAGTTCCACTTTAACGCCTTTGCTGTGAATCTTTTTCCCCAGCTTCTCTACAACACCTGAAGCAAAATTGCCTCTCATTTGTGCAACACCTTCTACTTCTGATGCCGCAATCCCAGCAATTACTTCAATGACTTCTGGCGCAATTTCTACTTTTCCTAAGCCGTTTTGTTCTTGATTCATCTCTAAAATTGTATTTTCTGACATAATCTTTTCCTCCTTTTAATCTTCTGATTTCATCAAATCATACATTTCTAAAAATTTTGTGTTGAAATCTCCATCCACAAATTTTTTATGATTAAGGAGTTGCAAATGAAACGGTATGGTAGTATAAACACCTTCAATAACAAATTCACTAAGAGCTCTTTTCATACGAGCAATTGCTTCTTCTCTTGTTTGCCCATATGTAATAACCTTTGCAATCATGCTGTCATAATATGGAGGGATAGAGTAGCCTGGATATGCAGCAGAATCTACTCGCACTCCTAAACCGCCTGGTGGAAGGTACATCTGGATTTTTCCTGGAGACGGCATAAAGTTTTTCTCCGGATTTTCTGCATTAATGCGGCATTCAATGGCCCATCCATTAAATGTTACATCTTTTTGCGTTATTTCAAGCGGTTTTCCAGAAGCAACAAAAATCTGTTCCTTGATTAAGTCAACACCTGTAACCATTTCCGTCACAGGATGTTCTACTTGAATGCGTGTGTTCATTTCCATAAAATAAAATTTTCCTGCACGATAATCATAAATAAATTCTACTGTCCCAGCGCCTGAATATTCCACTGCTTCTGCTGCCTTAACCGCAGCTTCTCCCATCTGGCGGCGCATTTCTTCCGTTATAGCAGGAGACGGCGTTTCCTCCAATAGCTTTTGAAGTCTTCTTTGAATGGAACAGTCGCGCTCTCCTAAATGAATTACATGTCCATAATTATCTGCCAGTACCTGCATTTCCACATGACGAAAATCTTCAATATATTTCTCTAAATAAACACCGGCATTTCCAAAAGCCGTTAAAGCTTCTTGCTGTGTAATGCTGATGCCTTTAATCAGTTCTTCTTCTGATCTAGCAACGCGGATTCCTTTGCCTCCGCCTCCAGCAGTCGCTTTAATAATGACAGGATAGCCGATTTCAGCTGCTAAAGCCATGCCGTCATCCAAATCCTGAATAATTCCCTGCGAACCTGGCACAATTGGCACACCAGCTTTTCGCATTGTTTCTCTTGCAATATCTTTTGTGCCCATTTTATTGATTGCTTCTGGACTTGGACCAACAAAAGTAATATTGCAGTCCCGGCATAATTCCGCAAAGTCAGCATTTTCCGCCAAGAATCCATAGCCAGGATGTATTGCGTCACTTCCTGTTAATGTAGCTACACTTATTATGTTTGTAAAATTCAAATAGCTGTCTTTAGATGCGGTTGGACCAATACAATATGCCTCATCTGCTAATTGGACATGAAGTGCATCTTTATCTGCTTGCGAATAAACAGCAACTGTTTCAATGTTAAGTTCTCGACATGCTCTAATAATGCGGACAGCAATTTCTCCTCTGTTTGCTATTAACAGTTTTTTTATCATTGGTTAAACCCTCTCTTTATTAAGCCTTTACTAGAAATAATGGTTCACCATATTCTACAAGTTCGCCATCTTTTACAAGAATTTCTACAATTTCCCCATCTACTTCTGCTGTGATTTCATTAAATAATTTCATTGCTTCTACAATGCATACAACAGAATCTTTTGTTACTTTATCTCCTACTTTTACATATGCATCTTTATCTGGTGATGAAGATGCATAGAATGTTCCTACCATTGGAGATGTAATTTTATGTAAATTTTCAGCAGCAGCTTTTTCTTCTTTAGCAGCTGCATCTATAGGTGCGTTTATCGCTTCTGCCGCTTGCGGCTTTGCTTGTGGTTGCGGAGCGGCTTGTACAGCTGAAACGGCCACTTGTTCACCGTAATTTTTTTTGATTTTTAACTTTGTTCCATCCTGCTCATAAGAAAAATCATTTACATTCGATTCGTTTATTAATTCAATTAATTCTTTTATTTCTTCTATTTTAAACATGTAAAACACCCCTTAAATAATTCATTTATTACTAGATACTAATATCATACGATAAGACCTTATAATAGTTCAACATTCTTCTTTAATCAAGTGCTAATCGGTTCTTTTTTTCTTGCTTTTCCCCCTAGATACTGTTCTTACTATTTCTATTCTATCATATCATTTCTAAGCTAAAATAACTAATGACAGCCATGTTCTCAACTGTTCCTCTTTAGCATTTCCATTTATTGAATACCTTAATATAAAAAGGGAAAAGATGAATCATCTTTTCCCTTTTGCTGCTTGTATAAAACCTTTTTTATTTGCTTGGATCAAATTTAACAGCAACATACGCACCTGGTTCTTTCATATTTTTGCGGACTAGTTGAATAATATCATTTGCAGCAGTTGCAGAAAGCTTATCTGCCTTCACTGTTACATTTACTACTCCATCTTCAGAACGCACTAATACATCATCATAATTATCTGCTTTAATTAAAGTTTCGAGCATTTTTTCCTGATCTGTCAAGTCTCTCAATTTTTCGATTTCATCTTGTGCTTCATTTTTTTCTTCAGCAGTCGCTTCTGATGATGCCATTACCTCTGTTAACTCTTCTTCCTTTGCACTTCTTTGATCTTGAAGCTCTAAGCGCATCTCATCAAACATTTCATCAGAATCTACTGTAGAAACTGTGCTGCCTTCTGTTTTTGCATCACTTGCAGCATTTTCTTTTGTTTCTGTTTCTGTTGTAGCTGCTTCATTTTGTGCTTCCTCTTTTGTTTTGCTTTCTTCCCCTGCCGCAAATTCATTGGAAGTTTCAGGTGATGTAATATAATAAACAGACAAGACTACTACTAAACTTAACATTGTCAATAACCAAACCGTTTGTTTTTTTAATAACATAAGCTAACTCCTCCTTAAGGTTGTTTTGGCATGACAGAAACGCGATGGCTTGGGACATCTAACGCTCTGGTTACAGCCTCAATAATCATGCTTTTAATTTTTATATTTTCAGCTCCTTTTGCAACAATGAGAACTCCCCTTATTTCAGGCTTTTTTGTCTCTACTACAACAGGAACTTGCTTATCGCCATTTTGGACTATCACTAGCTGTGATTCTGTGGAGGCATCCTCTACTTGCCTTTTGCCTCCCTGAGGATCTGTCTCTTCTGTTGTTTGATTTTGAGTGGTTGTATTTTTTTCATATACTTTTTTCTCTGTGGAATCCACATTCACATACACCGTTGCATTTTTCACCCCTGCTATATGATTGATAGCAGCCTTAATCTCTTCTTTGTATGCTTCTTCGTAGTCAACAATTCCACTAGATCCACCTGATTTCTGTCCAAACGTTTCCTCCACCGCACTATCCGCTGCTGAACTAGCTACAGTGGCGGCCTCTTTTGTTGAATCCTTTTGAAAAAACATATTGCTTATCAGCATAATGGCTGCTCCAAATAAAGCAACAATAATTAAATACTGTACTTTTCCTTGTTTATTTCCTGAGCCTCCGTTATTAGTGAATATTTTTTTCAGAAAGCTAATTGGTCCCTTGTCTTTATCCATTTGCGTTATTTTCCCCTCCTTCTGTTACAATGTCGATATTTTCATCTTTTACATCCCACTTATTCGCAAGAAATGATGTTATGCTTTCTGTGTCTACTTGTATTTGTTCAGATTCAGAAGAATTCGGGTTTTGAGTATTAATCTCCACTGACTTGACTACTTCCACAGCATTTTCATTTTGTTCTCCATTCCCTTGCTTTAAGGAAATGACCAGCTTTTCCAAATTTTCCGGGAAACTTTTTTCACTATCATGATCCACTGTGATACTAAGTGTTTCTATCTCCACTCCGTATTGATCTACCAACTCCTTATTTGCTTCCTCTTTCATCTGGACAGCCATTTTATTTAATGTATATTCATCTAATGATGCTTGTATTTCTTTTTTCTGCATTTCGATTGAATTTTTTATATTTTTGTCATCCGTTGTTTTAAAAGCTGCACTTTCCACCACATCTTCAAAATTATGGTTAACAAGTTTAAAAACGGGCGTTAAAATTACGGTAATAAGCAATAGTCCCGCAACCATTTTTGCATATTTTTGAAAGGTTGAATTCGGGAGAAGCATATCTACAACCGTTGCCAAAAGAACAAAAAGAATAATATTTGTAACCCATTCAGTAATAAAGCTCACTTCACTTCCCCGCCTTTCTACTTCACCATCATCGTTAAATTTCCAGCTGCGATAATGACAGTGATGCTAAGGAAAAACATAAGAGAGACAACGGCAAGTGCTGCAAAAACATATAAAACACTTTTAGAAATAATATCAAGACAAGCTATAACCGGCCCTCCCCCTAATGGCTGCAAAACGGCTGCAGCAAACTTATAGATAAGCGAAATCATTAAAATTTTTATCGCAGGGAATGCTACAATAAAAAGCAATACAGCAACACCAGCAATTCCCACTGAATTTTTTAGCAGCAGGCTGGCATTGATCACGGTATCTGCCGCATCTGTAAACATTCGGCCAATTACTGGAATGAAATTTCCGGTAACAAATTTTGCTGTTTTAATCGCTACTCCATCAGTTATGGCTGATGAGGCCCCCTGAACAGAAATAACACCAAGGAATATTGTTAAAAACAGGCCTAATATCCCAATGCTGATATTGCGCAAAAGATTTGCCAGCTGTGTTACTTTATATTGTTCAGACAAGGCACTGACAACATGAAGCAGTGTTGCCAAAAATAATAATGGCAGAACAATATATTCGATCAGCATGCCGCTTGTATTCATTAAAAAAAGAATAACTGGATGAAAAAAGGCTGCTGAAATAACCCCTCCTGACGCTGCCATTAATGCCAGCAAAAGTGGAACAAGCGCCAAGATAAAGCCTGTCATGGTAGAAATGGCTTCATTTGCAAATGTCACTGCAACATGAAAGCTATTCAGGGCAATAATAATAAGCACCATAAAAACAATTCCGTAGGCAACCTTGCTGATAGAACTTTTCTCAAAAGAATTCTGCAGCATTTGCAAAAGCATGCTAAAGATGGTTAATAAAATCAAAGATCCGAGCAATTTCCCGTTTACAATAATCTCGTGGAAGGCAAATTTTATCATTCCAGAAAAAACCCCTTGCAAATCAATGGAATGACCATTTTTTATAAAATCATATAAAGTTCCCTTTTGACTTTCTGGTAAAAACCCTCCGTACTCTTGGGTAATATTTTCCCAGAACCCTTTTAGATCCTCTAAATTCAATTTATCTATTTGTGAATCCACCATTTGCTGTGTTGCATCTATACTTTCGTTTGCTTCATTTTGTTCTTCTTCTTGAGGCGAGGCTTGGACAGTTGGAATAAATAGAAAAAAGAGAATAGTCATAAATAAGAAAATGACTTTTAGTTTTGTTTTCATTTTTTCACCTCTAGCATTAGAACATGTCTAAGAGCTAATTTAATTTGGAATCATATTGATGATGGTTTCTACTAGAACCGTCAAAATGGGCACTGCCATTGCCAAAATAATAATTTTCCCAGCTAATTCTATTTTCGAAGCAATGGAGGCTTGTCCAGCATCTTTTGTGATTTGAACAGCAAATTCAGCAATATAAGCAATTCCGATTATTTTTAATATCGTTTCTACATAAACTGTATTTACTTTTGCATTTAAGGCAATTTTTTCAATCATATTGATAATTGCAGCAATTTGATCGACTAAAAACAAAAAAATAGTACAGCCGACAAACACAACAAGCAAAAAAGCGATATTTGGCTTTTGTTCTTTTATAATTAGGACAAGAAATGTAGAAATTAAAGCAATTCCTACAATTTGAAGAATTTCAATGATGATATCCTCCTTTAGCCTTGGAATAGGAATACAGACTTAATTTTTTGAAATAAGTCCTCTACTATATTTGCAACCATAAACAGAATATAAATAAATCCAAAAAGCGTCACCCACTGGGCATATTCCTTTTTCCCTACTTGATCAAGGATTGTATGCAAAAAAGCGACCACAATTCCGACCCCTGCTATTTTAAAAATTATATCTACCTCTAAGCCCATCCTATTCTCCTCCTACAACTAACTACATCAATAAAATAACGATTAATAAGCCAGAAAGAACTCCTAAGCTTTTTACCATTTTTTCGTATTTTGCCTGATTATTTCTTGCTTCTATCTCTTCTCTTTCTAGATGGGAAAGCGTTAGCAGTATTTGTTTTTGCTGAGAAATTCGATCATGTCTGCCCAATGTTTCGCCAAACTGCTTCATAATTTCTAATTCTGGCTGTTTCATTGCTGTGTTCTTCCAAATTCCTTCCAAACAATTGGTCCAAGCATCTCTCACAGTTGTTTCTTCCTGCATTAATCTAGTCGAAAAATCTGCAAAAAATCGAGATAGAGGGTAGCTAAGCTGGTCTGCCAATCTTCTCGCCGCTTCATGCAATGGTGTATGGGCATACATGATTTCTGCTTCTAAAGACTGCAGTGCCGACTTTAGCTGCCGCAATTGTTTTGGCCTTTCGCTTAACACTTTAGAAAATTCCATGCCACCCCAGCTTGTAGACGCAAGAATAATAATCGCTCCGACAATTTTTATCATGTTGTGGTCACCTGCATTTCTTTGACTACCAAACTTCCTTCTTTATTCCTGATTGCCCCTACTGTTCCTGGACCATTTTTTCTATTCAATTCAATAAAGCGATCAAATATACCCATTTCAATGATTGGCTTTAATACTGGTCTATTTTTTATTTCCTCTAGTGTCGTTCCATGTGTGGTCATCATCAGCTGAACCCCTGCATTAACAGCTTCAAGAATTGCTTCTCCATCCTCTTTTCTTCCCACCTCATCCACTATCAGCACATCTGGGCTCATGGAACGGATCATCATCATCATTCCTTCTGCTTTCGGACAAGCATCAAGTACATCTATTCGAGGCCCAAATGTCATCTGCGGCACTCCATGGATAGAGCCGGCAATTTCCGATCTTTCATCGACAATGCCCACTTTGCTAGGATTTGCTTTATATTTTCTATCCCCATTTGATATATATCTGGCAATGTCTCGCAATAAAGTCGTTTTTCCTGTTTGAGGGGGCCCAATGATCATGGTATGAAGCCATTTATTCTGCTGATGCAAAAAAGGAATAAATGATTCTGCAATTCCAATTTTTTCTTTTGCAATTCGAATATTAAAGCTCGCTACCTCACTGATAGCCTTTACTCTGCTGTTTTCCAACACTACCTTGCCGGCTAATCCTACTCTATGACCACCGACAATCGTGATATAGCCTCGCTTTAATTCTTCTTCCATTGTATAAACAGAATATTGGCTAATCCTGTTTAATAGATGATGAGCCTCTTTCATTTTAATAGTGGAAGAAAAAAAAATTGGTTTCCCGTTTATACATACTTCTAATGGACGATCAATTCTAATTCTGATTTCTTCTATTCCTTCTCGTTCGTGTGGAGGGATTGTGAGGACTTGGTCTGCAATACTTTTAGGCAAAAATGAATAGATGGAATTCACAAAAGTTTCCTCCTTTTTAGGTTGTCCAACAGTTTTTTGAGCGTACTAGGCTACTTTCAAACCGCTGTCTACTTTTCATTTTCTTAATAATATGTATGCATAATTAATCAAATTATTCCTTTTGGGTCGATGCCTTTTTATTTTCTATAAAAATTTTCCCCGTCCCCCATTAAGCATGTTTTCTCCTTTATCTGCTTCGTTTTATAGAAAGGAAAACCGACTATCATTTGGAAGTTTAATTATAAGCACCTCCTCAAACAATAACTGTGAAGCACTATTCTTCACACGATAAAGTGAAACTTCAATCAGTGGGGGGGTTTTCCGCATCCCCCACTGATTGTTAGTTGAACCAATCAGGCTTTTACAGGCAAGTTTCTACCCACCTGCATTTCTCGTTTTCTCTCCTAATCCCTTAGGTGGGAGTATTACTGCCCGTTAAATGGTGATAAATGGAGGCATTTTGAAAATGAAGAAAATGAAGAAACTGATAATTTTATTATTACTTGTCTTTTCGTTTATCCATCCCATCAGCGAAACAGCTTATGGCAAAAATGGACCAAAAAATATTATTTTGCTGATTGGAGATGGAATGGGTTTGGGTCAGATGGAAATTGCCAGACTATTCGAGTACGGCAAACAGGGAAAGCTCTACACAGAAACCTTGCCATATACAGCACTTGCCCATACTTATTCAGCAAATAACCGTGTAACCGATTCTGCTGCGGGAGGAACCGCACTTGCAATTGGAGAAAAAACAAGAAATGAAATGATTGGCGTTGGAGCCAGTGGAAAAGAAAAAAAAAGCATCCTTGATTTGTTTAAAGAACATGGATATAAAACAGGAATTGTTACAACAAACTCTGTTACAGACGCAACACCAGCAAGTTTTACAGCAAGCGTTAAAAATCGCTGGGCAGATCAGCGGGAAATCGCCAAACAACAATTGGAAAATCAAGTGGATGTAATAATGGGCGGTGGATTAAGCTATTTTGCTGCAAATAAAAAGGGAGAAACAAATCTTATTAAGGAATACCAGAATGCTGGTTACCAATTTGTCAACACAAATAAAACCCTTCATCAGGCAACAAATGCGAAAATTTTAGGACTGTTCGGACCAAAACATTTAAATTTTAAGCTAGACCGTGATGAGCTTCATAGCCAAGAGCCAAGTTTAACAGAAATGGCTGCCAAAACACTAGAAACGCTTTCTACAGATTCCAAAGGTTTTTTTGCCATGATTGAAGGAGCTAGAATTGATCATGCCTCCCACTCCAGTGACATTACAAGTATTTGGAAAGAGACGATTGAATTTGATGAGACCGTAAAATATTGTGTAGAATGGGCTAAAAAACATTCCGATACATTGGTAGTTGTTGCAGCAGACCATGAAACAATGGGCATTTCCGCTTCTGAACCAATGAACATAAATACATTAAAAAAGATTTCCGTTACTCCTTATTATATGGAAAGCCAATTACAAAAAAACAAAAGTGGAATTGGCTATACTAATGACAGTATCAAAAAAGTATTTAAACAATATGCATATATCACCTTATCAAATAGAGATGTTGCTTTATTTCAGTCCAATATAAAAACAGAAAAGGAACAGGTCTATCCTGAGCAGCAAGTTGCATGGGAAATTGGCAATAAGATAGCAGAGTATTATCATGCAGGTTCATTAAATCGCAGCACCGAAAAACTAAGCACCACTGGGGGACATACTAGCAATATGATTGCTATATTTGCATACGGAAAAGGGGCAAGCCAATTTCATGGCGTCATGGATAATACCGATATTCCCAAAAAATTAGCCGCATTAATGGAATTTGCCTTGTAGACAAAACCTAAAATCAATAGCTGCATACTTGTAGCTTTTACAGCTAGCTAAAGCAAGCCCAAACATTTTTAATTCACCTACATAACATACTATTAGTCATGGGGGTGAATCAAAAATGTTTATTATGCCAACAGATGTAACGACCGTCAGCAACGCCTTTCAAGCTACTGCTCGAAATAAACATTTTGGTACAGATTTTGCGGCAAAGGGAATGCATAAAATTGTTGCCAGTGCTGATGGAACTGTATCAAAATCTTATTACTCAAGCAGTTATGGCGAATGCATTATGATTCTTCATACGATAAATGGGCAAGTATATGAAACAGTTTATGCTCATTTGCAAAAGGGCTCCCGAAAAGTGCTTGCCGGCCAAAAGGTAAAGCAAGGGCAAATAATCGGCCTTATGGGGAGTACCGGAAATTCAACGGGACAGCATTTGCATTTTGAATTGCATAAAGGAAGATGGAATGCGGAGAAAACAAATGCAGTGGATCCAATGAGCTTTTTGACTATGAAAACACAGCCTGCCTATACAAACTATACGGTAAAAAAAGGGGATACGTTAACAAAAATCAGCAAAACTTATCATACAACTATCGATGCAATCGTAAACGCGAATCAGCTAAAAAATGAAAACTTTATTTATGAAGGGCAGATCTTAAAAATTCCTGCTAAATAAAGTGCAAATAGCCATCAGGCTTCTACTCAACAAATTTCTTCCCGCCTAGATGTTTCATTTTTTCTCATCATTGGCAAACTGCAATACTTTGTGGCCAGATAGTCTAATTTTATCAGGCGTATTGCGTTTTGACTGAGCAGCTAGCCAAAAAATGTTTATTCCTTTCTGTTAGCTGGACCTGCTTACCTTAAATACAAGAATTGCTTCTAAGGCACCTAGACTATTTTAGCCTATATAAAAAAGGCAACCCCTAAAGGTTGCCTTTTTTAAGCCGCATTTGCCGCTTAGATGTATGGAGTTTCAAAACCTGCTCCACCAGGTGGGTGTTCGCAAAAGATTTCATCATATGTCCTTATGAACTAATCATAAAGCCTGCTGTTCCGTCTTTAATATAGAACTCCCTAATTATCGATAAAGGTTGAAACTTCATACGATAACGTACAACGCAGCTCTTATATTTATATAATACAAGAAAAGATGAAGAAACGCAAATGGTAATAATCGTTATTCGTTATTAAAGATGCTTAAATCTATTTGCTTATGCACGAGAAACATAACTAGCTTCTGCTGTGTTGATGATTAATTTGTCGCCTTGGTTAATAAAGAAAGGCACTTGAACAATTAATCCCGTTTCTAATGTAGCAGGTTTTGTACCGCCAGAAGCAGTATCCCCTTTAATTCCAGGCTCTGTTTCTGTAACTTCTAAAACAACCGTGTTTGGAAGTTCTACACCAAGCGTTTCTGATTGGTACATCATAATTTGCACTTCCATGTTTTCTTGAAGGAATTTTAATTCATATTCAATTGCGCTTTCCGGCAATTCAATTTGATCATATGATTCGCTGTCCATAAATACATGCTGATCGCCGTTTGCATATAAATATTGCATTTTGCGGTTATCGATTTGGGCTTTTGCTACTTTTTCGCCTGCTCTAAATGTTTTTTCTTGAATAGCTCCAGTACGTAAATTTCTTAATTTAGAACGAACAAATGCCGCACCTTTTCCTGGTTTAACATGTTGAAAGTCAATAACTCTCCAAATTCCGTTGTCTACTTCTATTGTTAAACCAGTTCTAAAATCGTTTACAGAAATCATGTAAAAATCCTCCTAATTTCACTTCAAAATAATAAGTTCTTTTGTTGAATGGGTTAAAGCTTCATTATGAACATCCGTTATTAATGTATCATCTTCAATACGAACTCCACCAAGGCCTGGAATATAAATTCCCGGCTCTACAGTAACGACCATGCCTGGTGCTAAAATGATGTCTGATTTAGAAGAAAGCCCTGGCCCTTCATGCACTTCTAAACCAATGCCATGGCCTGTTGAATGCCCAAAATTCTCACCGTATCCATGTTCCGTTATGTAATCCCTAGTTAATGCATCTGCTTGAATGCCTGTTAAGCCTGGTTTGATTCCCTCCATGCCTTTTAGCTGCGCTTGCAAGACTATATTGTATATTTCTTTTAATTTTTCATCTGGATTGCCTACAGCAATCGTTCTCGTAATATCAGAAACATATCCATTATAGTAAGCACCAAAATCTAATGTTACGAAATCTCCTGCTTCGATAACTTTATTTGTTGCAACACCATGAGGCAAAGCAGAACGTTTTCCTGATGCTACGATCGTATCAAAGGATGATGAAGTCGCACCTGATTTTCGCATAAAAAACTCTAATTCATTCGATACTTCCAACTCTGTTTTCCCGACTGTAATAAAATCAAGAATATGAGTAAAAGCTGCATCAGCAATCTTGGCTGCTTCCTTTAATATCTTAATCTCTTGCGGACTCTTAATCAAGCGTAACTTTTCAATTAAACCAGAAACAGGCACTAATTCTCCTTTTACAGCAGTATCATAAATTTTATAATCAGTAAAAGTCATATAATCTTGTTCAAAAGCAAGTCTTTTAATGCCCATTTTTTCTGCTTGAACGGCTACTTCTTTATAAATTGGCCCAACATGCTGCACAATTTCAAATCCAGCGCATTGCTCGGCAGCTTGTTCCATATAGCGGAAATCTGTAATAAATTTTGCTTCTTCCCCACTGATCAGCACAACTCCGCTTGTACCCGTAAAGTTGCTGATATAACGGCGATTGTAGCTGCTTGTAATCAACATTCCATCTGCATTCTCTTTTGCAAGTGCTTCTCTTAGCTTTTGTAGTTTTTCCATTTTTTCGCCTCTCCCTGCCTGCTATAACTTTTTTGGCAATATGTATTATAATGTAAACATCCACTCTACAAAAAACAGTTTATCGATAATATTTTATCATAATTTCATGATCCTTCACTACTCGAAATATTTGTACCAGCCTTTTTTTCCTTCATTTTCTTCATTTGAATTTCGCTTTCTTCATAGGAAATTGTATATCCAACAAATACCCCATAAAGCACATAGAGGCAAGCTGATGTAATTAATGTATCCCTGCTTAGTTTCAAAAACGGATCCATGCTTGGAAATATCGGATTTAGCACAATAAAAACGAACGCAAATAAAGCAAGGCCAAATCCTATGCCTATATAGATCTTTTTAAATTTTCTTAAGGCAAGATAATAAGCAAAGGCTGCTCCAGTTGAAAGGAATCCAAGCACAATAATGCTGATGACTGTTCCAAGCCATCCTCTTTTCCACCCTCCAAGTGCCCATGGCTCCAACAGAATATAAATGGGTATCTCCGTGAAATTTAAATAGTATGCGAGATGCCCAATTGCTGACCATAATATTCCTCCCACCATCCCTGTCCAAATAACAAGAGCAATAAATGACATCGGCTTTTCATGCTGCTGTTTTTTATCTTTATTGTTCTGCTTATCGTTTGACATGCTATACACCTCCAAATGATTTAAGAAAAGTTTTCCTCAACTAGCATAAACTTATGCTATATAGTATCACCGTTATTGATTTCTTCATTCCTTGCAAATAAGATTTGGGCAATGAAAGTAAATAAGTTGTTAGGCTAGTTGTTTTGCAAGATTTTTAGTAATATAGAGATAGGTATATACAGCAATTCGATTTTCTTCTTTTACCAACAGAAAAAATATATATTTTGCTGTTTCACTAAATTTAACCTGAGGCTGGTGTAACTTTTCATGGGAAATGAGCAAAAACCTGTTTACGGAGGGCAAGCGGTGGTAGAAGGTGTAATGTTTGGAGGAAAACATCATTACATAACTGCTATTAGACGCAAAGATCAAACAATTGATTATTTCCACCTTCCGCGCACAGAAAATCCTAAATTTGCAAAACTAAAAAAAATCCCTTTCGTGCGAGGAATTGTTTCCATTATTGAAGCAAGCGGAAATGGCACAAAACATTTAAATTATTCAACAGACCGCTATGATGTGGACCCTGCGGAAGATTATAAGTTAACAGAACAAGAACCTTCTAAAATAACGATGATACTTGGCGTTGCAGCAATTGGCATTCTTTCGTTTTTATTCGGAAAATTCATTTTTACATTAGTGCCTACTTTTTTAGCAGCTCTTTTCCAACCCGTTATCAGCGGTCATTTTGCCCAAATCTTATTAGAAAGCTTCTTTAAACTGATTCTCCTGCTAAGCTATATATATTTTGTTTCTTTAACCCCATTAATCAAACGAGTATTCCAATACCATGGGGCAGAACATAAAGTAATAAACTGCTTTGAAAATGGGTTAGAATTAACTGTTAAAAATGTGCAAGCACAATCGCGGCTTCACTATCGATGCGGCAGCAGCTTTATATTATTCACTGTATTTGTGGGATTATTTTTGTATTTGTTTTTTCCAACTGATTCCCTTGTAGAGCGTTTATTAAGCAGAATTGCACTAATCCCAGTGGTTTTAGGGATTTCTTTTGAAGTTTTGCAATTAACTAATAAACTGAAAAACATTCCTATTTTAAAATATTTAGGATTGCCTGGTTTATGGCTGCAGCTTCTGACTACAAAAGAACCAAAAGATGACCAAGTAGAAGTAGCCATTTTGTCCTTTAAAGAACTGCTGCGAAGAGAACAAGAAACAGCACAGCAGAGTGCACCGTCCATTTGATCACTAATTCGCCGCATGCAGCTTGTGCTTTTTTTATAAAAAATCCCTTTATTTATTGCTAAATTATTTAAATTTGAATAAACTTTTGTAATTACTTGTTTAAAAATTTTAAAAAATGCTTATCATGCTTTTAGGGAGGTGGCTTTTTTGAAGAATCGTGTTTCATTAGCAGTCATCAGTTTCGTGATTTTGTTTGCTTCTATCGGTTTAATATCGAGACTAGTTACAGATCCAATTGGATTTGTAAAAAACATCGCGTTTTTAGTAGTACTTGGGGCGATTATTTGGTTTATTGCTCAACGTCTGTACAAAGGCAGCCCTCAAAAAAGGGAACAAAAGGCTTTTATTAAAGCGGCAAAAAAATCTAAAAAAAGGCTTCATTATAAAGAAAAATCATCAAATAAACCAATAAGTCTAAAATCTAGTTCTTCCTTAAAAGCAAAAAAATATAAACGCAGTACCAGTGCCGCACATCTTACTGTTATTGAGGGCAAAAAAGGGAAAAAAAAGAATCGGGCTTCTTTATAAGCCCGATTCTTTTTGCTTTTTGGGATACTTTTATATAGAATGACAACCTTCCTTCGGCTGTTATAAACAATTTTCTCTTCTTCTAGATTTCCCGTTTTCTCTGATAATTCTTTTAGAGCCAGCAAAAAAAGCAGCCAGTCAAGAGCTTTTACACTAATAAGCCCATGTTTTCAAAAACTTTTGCGCACAATCTCTGCCTAGCTGGTATAATGCCTCTTGTTTTTCTTTCGTTAAAGAAAATTCAGTTGCCACCATTCCTTCTGTTGGAATAAAAATAATATTTTTGGCATGTTTTCTCGAGATATAGCGAGAATCATGAGCATCTTTCATTGTTTCAAACATAGCCCCAAATAGCTGGATAGCATTATGAATAACATGCCTTGGATGTTCTGCGATATGATGACTTAATGATATGCCTAATACCGGTCTTGTTTTCATTACATTTTCCTTATCAAACAGCCACATAGGCAGATTACTTAAAACCCCTCCATCTACAATAATACTTTTATTATTAGTCGGCCCCAATTTCACTGGTTCAAAAAAGTAGGGCAAACTGCAGCTCATCCGAATTGCTTTGGCAACAGAAAAACGCTGCGGGTTTATTCCATATTTCGGAAGATCATCTGGCAATACAAGCATTACTCCATTAGTAATATCTGATGCGATAACCCTTAATGACTGCGGAGGCAAATCAGCAAATGTATGTACGCCTTTTGCAGCTAGTTTTTCTTTTAGCCATCTTTCTAATTCGTTTCCTTTATACAATCCTAATTTCCAATAAATAAAAAGCCATTTTGCAAAGGGAAAGGGAATTAAAAATTTGCGCTCATCCATAAATAAAGATAAATCTATTTCTTCCAATAATTGTTTAATTTCCTTGCTTGAATAATTTGCTGCTACAAAGGCTGCCACAATAGATCCTGCACTGGTTCCTGCAAGCCTTGTAAATTTCAGCCCTTTTTCCTCGATCATCTCATATGCGCCAATTAATGCCAGCCCCTTAATTCCACCACCAGAAAAAACCCCATCTATATACATAAAGTCACTCCCTTTAATTTGTGCAATTGATACACTTTAAGCGAGTGAGACAAAAAATAGTACCTGGATTTATAATTTCTTTTATTCTAGATATTTGCCCATTCATAAATTCATCCTTACACATAAGCTAATTAAGTATAAAAAGAAAAATGAGGAGGGCATATCATTGAATCAACCATTATATTTTCATGAGGATTTAAGAAGACCTATCGGAAGACCTGGTTTCGGAAGACCTGGATTTGGAAGACCTGGATTTGGTTTTGGCGGACCTGGATTTGGATTAGGGCTCGGATTTTTGGGCGGCCTTGCAACAGGTGCATTATTAGCACCCGGCTTTGGTGGATATCCTCCATATTATGGATATGGCGCACCATATGGATATTATTATTAATTGACTATAATTTCAACTAGAAAACTCCCCTCATTATTAATGAGGAGAGTTTTTTATCTTCCTGTTAAATTTTTCTGTTGCTGAAAAAATCTTGTATTTTCGGTTCTAATGCTCCTCAAACATGTACATGCACCTAACTGACTATTTCATAAAGCATTTTCATGTAAAATAAGCAATCTCTGCATATGGGAAAAATTCTGCAATATAACCACGAATCGTTGCTTCTAAACATTGTGCTTCCTCGTCCTTGTATACATATTTGCCAATTCCATATCGCCCCCATTTATATTTGCGCTTTTCTTCATCCATTTCTAATTTTGTTTTAGGATAACGTTTTGCAATTACTTTTTTTGCCGGTTTTGTAAATCGATGCTGAATCATTTCAAATGTCAAATCTTTTATCTTTGTATCCCTTAAACTTTCTGATAAGCGATGGAATAGCTCATAATATCCAGCCTGCCAATCCTCGTGCAAATAGATGGGTGCAACAATGAATCCTAATGGATAGCCCGCATTTGCTACCTTTTTGGCTGCTTCTAATCGTTCATCAAAGCTAGAAGTTCCCGGCTCGAAATTTTTAATCACATATTTTGAATTGACACTAAAACGAAATCTTGTTTTTCCATTATGCTTTGCATCTAATAAATGATCAACATGATGATACTTTGTCACAAATCGCAGCTGGCCTGTTTCTGATTTCCCAAAATGCTCAATCGCCTTTTTCAAGGAATGCGTTAAATGGTCAATTCCTACAATATCGGATGTACAGGCCGCTTCAAAACGGGTTATTTGCTCTCCCCGCTCCTTCATATACTCATCTGCTTGGGCAAATATTTCTTCAATATTCACATATGTTCTAATATATGGTTTGCTTCCAAGTGTTGTTTGCAAATAACAATAGTGGCAATGTCCCATACAGCCTGTTGCAAGGGGGATAGCATATTCCGCAGATGGTTTGGATGTATCAAACTTTAAGGTCTTGCGGACTCCTACAACTAAAGTAGACTTTGCATTGCGATATTGCTGAAACTCATTATCTCCAGGAATTCCCCTTACTTGATTATGGGAGGTTGTTTCTCGAATCTCTAACCCCATTTTCTCAAATTTTTCTTTCAGTTCTTTCCCTAAAGGATAATCTAATGCTCTAGGCTCAATATATACCAATTGCGGGGTAAATGGTTTCATAAATGTGATGCTCCTTTCTGCAAACCCTTTTCATCCTCAAAATAGACTTCTATTAGTAATGTGAGCTAAAAAAAACAAAATGAGGACAGGGAATTATCCCCATCCTCTGTAGCCTTAAAATAAAGTTTGATCAAAAACACATCACAAACCCACATCTTACATAACTTAAAAGAACCCGTTTTGAAAAAAGATTGATCAAAACGGATTCTTTTATTGTGAAGTATTGTACAATTTTTATAAAAAAGTTTGATAATTTTCTAGCTGAAATCTTCAACAATCGCGTCCAATTCTGGAATAACTTCCGAGCTTCTATTAGCTGATTGAACACAATAACGGCTGCTGCACGGCAGCCGCTTCTAGTATCGTTTCCCATTTAGCTAAATAACCAAAACCCGTTATTTATGGTACGATCCACCTTCCTCGGTATTTTTAAATTCCTGTTTTTCAACAATATCTCTATCTTGGACAATGCTTGATGTATTTACTATAAACTTGCTATAAACCTTGTCATAAAGCTTGATAGCACAATAGCCAAGCAATCCTCCCGAGGTATTTAGTATTAGATCATCCACATCAAAAATTCCGAGAGAAAAAACAATCTGTAAACATTCCAAACCTAAACTTAAACTGAAAGATAAAGCTAATGCGCCTTTGAATGACATCCCTTTATTTTTAGACAATAATACAAGAAACATTCCAAATGGTATGAACGCTGCGATATTCCCAACCAAATTGCTTAAATCATGCCATCCCGATAGACTCTGAATATTAATGAATATTGTTTTTAACGGGATAAAATTACCTCTTTGCAATTGATACATGAGATTATCAGGATTTCCAAGATTCCTTTGAAGTTGAGACATGAGAAAGGTCATATCTCTCCAGCGGAACTTAAATAAAATGATTCTAAGTAATGCGTACATATAAAAGACAAATAGTGCTAGTACAATAATTCTGTTCATTAATTTTATTTTTTTCATTCCGAACCCCTTGCCTCCTTGAGAGTAGTATGTGTTGTTCTGGGGAACACTGTCACAATTACACCATCCATATTGTTGCCTGATATCTCCCAACGAAGATTGGAAGGTACCTGAATGGTCGTATCTTTGGTTATAGGGTAATAAGAGATCTCATATTTTTCACCATATATAGTAGTTGAAATGGACTTTTGTTCTTTTAGGAATTCCAAATATTCTTCTAAAGCAAAATTCTTTTCCTCCATAATCACACTGTGCGGCAATCCAACATAGCGAATATGCCAAGGTTCATATTGAATCCCAGTAACTTCTGTTTTATCCTTTGGATACCGTAAAATAAATCCGTATTTCCAAGCATTTTTTTCTAGCCACTTACCTTCAGGTGCCTCATCCATTTTCATTTGGGTAGATCCTACATCAAGCGATAAACCCAAATTGTGTTCGCTATGGCCTGCAGGCAAGGCATAGTCAGACCCCATTTCTTGATAAAGTGCATTTTGCTCATCAAAGTCTCGAAAGCCACTATTAATTGTAAAATGGCGAACCCCCTCTTTTTCAGCAGCAGCTATCATCGCCGAAAATTTATGTGCAATATCCTCTGACAATTTAATTTCGTTATCAAGCAACCCGTATCCCTTTGTCAATTCTTTATGCGTAAATAAATTTACAACATCTGATGTTATACTCTCTTGGTGAATCGGATATTCATTATTAACCAAAAGTAAATTTCCTTGAAAGACCATTTCCTTTGTAATCTCTATCTTTTGGAAACTTTCAGAGGTCTCTCTATTATCTAATTGATCATTGTTATTTTTTTCATATCTTTGAACCTCTACTTTATCTTGAAAAAACGATTCATTATTGACAAATGCAAAACTCAGGCATAATACTAAAAACAATAAAAATCCCCACTTCTTCATTTCGCGTTCCTCCTTATTCTTATCTAGAATAGGAAAAACTTTTTAAAAAAAGAGTAGGGTAAATTTTAAATTTTTCTTAAATCCTTTTTAAATTTGGTCTATCGAAACATGTTCCTGTGGTAAACGAACTTCAAATACAGTATGTATTAAACTACTTTCGGCCGTAATCGTTCCATTATGCTGCTCCACAATATTCTTGGCAATAAATAAACCAAGACCTGTGCTATCTTCTCGATGAGTTCGCGCTTTGTCACCGGTATAAAACATATCAAAAAGATATGGAATGTCATCCGGGGGAATACTATCTCCATAATTCACTACCTGCACAACTACTTCTTCTCCATCAACAAACCCGTTTATCTCTACAAACTGACCATCATATCCATATCGATTGGCATTCGTCAAAAGATTTTCAAACACACGAGCTAACAATTCTCCATCACCCAAAATAGTTAAATGGGGCAGAATATTCATTCGAGCGATCAAATCATTTTTCTCGAAAACAGGATACAATTCTTCTTTTAATTGAAGAAGCAGGTCGCTTAAATTTATTTGCCTTTTTTCAATCGGCAACATGCCATAGTTCATTCTAGTTATTTCGAATAATTCATCAATCAGTCTTTCTAAACGCTGAGATTTAGTAAAGGCAATCGTTAAAAAATGTCTGACTTGTTCTTTAGTCAACTTCTCGTCTTTAAGGATTAAATCTAAATAACCTAAAACAGAAGTTAGGGGTGTGCGCAAATCATGGGCCAAATTTACAACTAACTGTTCTTTGCTGTTTTCTGAAAAATCTCCTCTTTGGATGGCTTCTTCTAATTTTTCACTTGCCAGATTAATTGCTTGTGCAATATCTTCAAATTCATCATTTGATTGAATATAAACCCGATGTTTAAAGTTGCCACTAGCGAGATAATGAATTCCGTTTGATATTTCATTAAAATAGGCAGCATAGGGCTTAGTGAGTAAATAGAAAAATAAGATCGAAAGGGAGATAAATAGCATTAAAAAGAAGTTAGCGTCTCCAATACTGCCTATAAATTGACGAAGTGAGGCCAATGGGTCACCACGACGAACGGTCGTATGATAATAAAGCTGTAGAACTTTAAAAATTAAGTAAGTTAAAATACCAGCCAGAAGCATACTTAAACCAAATAATGCGATTACTTTGGAGCGAAAACTGTGTATAAATTTAGCCATTGAATGTATACCCTACCCCCCAAACAGTTTTGATCAACTTGTTTTTTCTCTTATCTTCTCCAAGTTTTTTCCGTAATGTACGAATATGCACCATTACCGTATTACCACCTTCAAAGTATGCATCACCCCACACTTTCTGAAAAATATTTTCTACATTATAAACTTTCTTTGGATGACTGGCTAATAAATACAAAATATCAAACTCTTTCGGCGTTAGCTCAACATTTTCACCATAAAGCGAAACTGTACGTTGATCAGGAGAAATCACTATTTCACCAAATTCCAAGATAGCTTTATTATCATCTGCTTTGGGTTGATTCAACTTCATAAAGCGCCGCAATTGCGCATTCACACGTGCAACCAATTCAATGGGGGTAAATGGTTTAGTCATATAATCATCTGCGCCAATCACTAGTCCATGCACTTTATCGAAATCAGAAGTTCTCGCACTCAAAAAAATAATAGGCATATTATATTGTTCCCGAATCTGACGGGTTACTTCATATCCATCCATTTTCGGCATCATAATATCCAAAATTAGCAAATCAATTGATTGAGTCTGGATAACATGTATGGCTTCTTGCCCATTATGTACTTTAACACAATAGTATCCTTCTTTTTCTAGATGGATTGCAACCAGATCAGCAATCTCCTCCTCATCATCAGCAATTAAAATCGATATGCGTTTCATTTATTCCACTCCTATATCAAGTTACATTCGGGTATTTTTTATCCTGCATTAACGGGCTTTTGCCCCCCACCTAAGAGAGGATGAGAAGAAACGAAAAATCTAGGTGGGTAGAAACTTGCCCATAAAGACTCTATTGGTTCAACTAACAATCAGTGGGGACGTGGAATCCCCACCACTGATTGTTAGTGAACTTTATTTATCATCAAACCTTACAACGCTGCACCCATCAAAAAAATCCGATGTTTATGATGAAGATACCTTATCCGCAGAATCTTAACTAAGATAGTATAATTTAGAGCCTGTATTTTATTTTCTATTATTTTCTTTTTTTATTCAAGAATATGGCCCGTTTGCGAAATAAAGATGACTGCAATCAGGGCAAACACTATAACATCCTTTTTTTCTTTAGTTTGTATAGTTTTCTGCTTGCCTCTCACTCTCTCACTTATATATTTCTCTAAGTAATTCGTTAATCTGTGATAATTTTTCCATATAGTTATTAATTGATAGAATGAATATATAATAAACCTTGTTTTCTACGAATCCTCCCTCCAGAAATCCCCAATCCGCCATGTATACCTTGTCCAATGGTATTCATATCTTCGAACACTTTCGTTTAACGTTCTGCAGTAGTGAATGGTGCGAAATAAGGATATATTGTATTATTAGCTAATATGCTCCCAACTGAATAATTATTGCCCAAATTCTGTACCACGGTAGAAAAATGACTACCAAACTCTATATTCGGTACGATACTTCGACTTTGGAATAATTCCTCTAATGACTGATATCGCCACTATAAAAATGATATCGGCTGATGGCAGAATATATCAATTCATCTGGATAAGGATCAGGAAAAAAAATGAAGAAATGTCTTAAATATGCAACCAAGGTTGATAATCTTAGCCTACCCCAGAACCACGGTCTTCTTTAATCCATTTTTCAATTTTAGATGTTCTCGTTCTTTTTGACATAAAAAAACACCCCTTTAGATAATCATATCTATAGAGGTGTTTCTTCGCGACTTTTTTATAAGCATCACAACTTTATTTTAAACCTAGACCTCATGCAGCTTTAAAATAAAGGTTGATCAAAACCACCCACAAATCCACATTCCAAGTTAAATTAAAAGAACCCGTTTTGAAAAAAATTTGATCAAAACGGGTTCTTCTTTTATGAAATATTGCACAACTTTTATAAAAAAGGTTGATCATTTTCAGAGATCCGATCTTCAAGAAAAGCACCCGATTGCTAAATAGTTGAAAATGCGAAAAAACATGTATTATTGCCTGTCAGAATATTTTCTTCAGTATCATAAAAGGTTTGGACCAGAGTATAGTCGCGAACCCATGATTTGAAATATTTCAAACAGACTGTCATGTCTGTTTTACAATTTGATCTATCATATCACTCACTCTCTGTTCCTATATGATAAATATTCTAAAAATCTCTTGGACGCATGGGAAAGTGATTTTTGCTCTCTCATAGCAACACCAATATTTCTAAAAGCAGGAACTTCAAGCTCTTTCGCTATAATTTTGTGGGGAATACGCTGTAATATCAATTCTGGTAATATGCTGATTCCTAGCCCATTTTCCACCATAGACATAATGGCATAGTCATCCCATGTCGTAAAATTAACATGTGGTGAAAGATGGTGTTTCTCAAAAATTTCAGAGATTTCTGCTTTGGCCCCCTTTTCCAATAGCATAAACGGACTGTCCAGTAAGCCTTGGATAGGAAACTTTTCGCAATTAGCAAGAGGATGATTTTGTGGAATCACTACCATCAAACTGTCTTGTTCCAAAAAGATTGTTTCGAGTTCTACTTTTGTTGGTAGTCGCAAAAATCCAAAGTCAACACGCCCATTTAGGATCCAACTCTCAATTTCTGTATAATCACCAAGCAGAAGTTCAAAATCGATCATTGGGTAATCCTTCTTAAAAATTTTAATCATGTTAGGGAGCCAATGGGATGCTACACTGGAAAATGTCCCAATACGAATAATCCCAGACTCCATATTGTGTAAGTCCTCGACCTGCTTCATTAAGATTTCGTACTCATTGCAAATTCGCTTTAATTGGGGCAGTAACTTTAAACCATCCGAGGTTAAATTGATACCGGCACGTCCTCTTTCAAAAAGAAAAATCCCCCATTCCTTTTCTAAATCGTTAATCATACGGCTAATCCCAGACTGTGAATAGTCCAATATTTCGGCAGCTTTTGTAAAACTACCCAATTCTACTGCTTTTACAAATGCCATATATTTTTGAATATTCATATCTCTTTCTCTCACCCCATCTGATTTTGTCATACTTATCATGATAAACATTCGTTTTTGTAATGTATGTGAGTATGATATATTTTTGCTATTAATAATTCAAGTTAGGAAAGGAAAAGGTGTTTAACGATGTTTTTTGTGAGTGATATTATGAAAAAGGCACCAGACAGCTACAAGTCTCATCTACAAGAAACGGTCTATGAATCATTGACAAAGTTACAGATTCCATTTGAACGAGTGAATACAGATGAAGCCATTTCAATGGAGGACTGTATTGAGATCAATCAAAAGTTGGATATGAAAATGGTAAAAACGCTGTTCCTCTGCAATAGTAAAAAGACAGAATTTTATTTATTTATAACGACTGCAGATAAACCATTCAAAGCAAAAAATTTCAGTAAGGCACTAGGCATATCACGTGCCTCATTTGCTCCTGCGGAACTAATGGAACAAATTCTGGATGTAAAAATCGGAGCTGCTACTGTATTTGGTGTTTTAATGGACAAGGAAAATCTTGTGCAGGTGGTTTTCGATAAAGATGTGCTTTTGGAAGAGTGGTATGGATGTAGCGATGGAAAGGCAACCGGATATATGAAGGTCAACACAAAACTGATCTTCAATAACTTCCTAAGCTATGCAAAGCACATTCCGAAAGTAATCGAAATGTAAAATTCATAAAAAGAATGGTGATTCTACTGCCGCATTGCTCCTGTTTTGCTCCATTGTAATTGTTGTAAGTTTCATTATATGAACATCAACAAAATCGTTTTTTGGCGGAATTTGATAGGAACTATTTTTCTCATTTGAACATTTGCACTGTCTAAGCAAAAATTACAGTTTTGGAAAAACAAATCACACTTTTGTATTTAGTGATTTCTGGCGTGGCGATGGGTGCAAACTGGATATTTTAATTTGAAGCATCCGCACAAATCAGTGTAAGTATTGGCACCCTTGCATATTATTGAGGTCATATGATCGATTATATTGAAAACAGATTTAGAATCTGCGAATTACAAGTTGTTTCGCGGATTCGTAGGAGTAGACGATGAAATCTAAAATTCAGTTTATATTATCAATGGTCATTTTCGGTACAATTGGGTTAGTTGTCCGATATATTGATCTTTCTTCGAGCGAAAGAGCTTTACTAAGTAGTTTAATAGGATGCTTATTTTTAACATTGATATTCTTTATCATGAAGAATAGAATATCATGGAGTTTAGTTAAATCGAATGCTTTATTTTTGATTCTTTCAGGTATTGCATTGGGAGGAAATTGGATTTTTCTTTATCAATCGTATGACCATACGACAATTGCCAATGCAACGCTAGGTTATTACTTTGCACCTGTATTCGTGATGATTCTTTCTCCCTTTGTACTTAGGGAACAATTATCCATCAAGAAAATTGTGTGTATTAGTGTAGCGATCATAGGGATGTTAATGATTGTAGGAGAAGGTATGAGAGCATCCAGCTCAGACGATCTTCTTGGACTTTCCTTTGGATTAATCGCAGCTGCATTTTATGCTGCTTTATTGCTTTTAAATAAATTTATTAAAGATATGGGAAAGTTAGAGTTGACCATCATTCAGCTAGGAACAACCACTTTACTTCTAATGCCATATGTTTTCCTTACTGAAGGCTTTGGTATCTTTGAAGTATCAGGTTCTTCCATTCCTTATATTTTAATTTTAGGTATTATCAATACAGGGATTGGGTTTTGGTTATTTTTCTCTGGTATGGAAGGATTAAAAGGACAGAGTATAGCTATGCTGAGTTATGTGGATCCATTTGTAGCAATAATGATTTCGGCAATGATCCTGCAAGAGCAAATGACATTTGTTCAAATGCTTGGCGGTGCATTACTTTTAGCCTCAACATTTGTTAGTGAAATTAAATCAGTCAAATTTTCAAAACGATTAATGAAAACTCCAGCTAAATAATGAGAAAACAGTGGAAAACATTCGTTTTTCCACTGTTTTTATTTTTAAGTTGCTATTGAAAGTGAGTTACTCCACTATTTGGCCCATTTGCGAAACAAAGATTAAAGGAATTTGTGCGGACAGTATAACTTCATTTTTTATATATTTTTCTGCTTTTTACTGATGTACTCTTCTAAATAAGGTTTAATTTTTTGAAATTCTTGGATATCTATTACACGAATTCTTCTTGAATTAGAGCTGTACTGAAATACCTGATTGATATGAATCATCCGTATCTCACCTGCTTTAACTGCAAACTCATTAATTGAATCTATACCTATTGGTTGTTCTGGGTTAATTGGCTCCAGTATGTTAATCTTAATGATTTTTTGAGCTAAAAGATGATAAAACAATGTCAAACTGCTACCTAATGGAAGATGTACCTCTTTATCAAAAGCAGATGTAACTATGCGGATACTTTTTTCTGTATGTATCAGTTGTTGAAGAAGTGCCATCGCTAAATCCTCAATGTGCTGTCCATTCATTTCACTAAAAGAATCAAAGTTGCGAATATCATAATAGTCATTAATATTACGTGCCATCGTTTTTGGTATTTCTTCTTCTGTTACAATACTCCAATCAATATCTCTTCGCTGCCAATACTCTCTTTCTATTTCAAGCTTCTCAAGAACCCGCTCATTTAATAGTTCTTCTTTCATCTTGATTGTTCTAGCAACTTCAAATACGCCTTTTCCTTTATCTAAAGTTAATAAAAAATCCGTGGTCATCACTATCGGTTCACCATTCTTAGGGTCAGTTGGATGTTTTATACCTAACTCATCCGCAATAAAGGAAATTGTTCTCTTATATCAACAAACTCGACTGAATATTCAGTTAAATAAAAATAATTTCGTTCCAAATCAGACAAGAATTCGTGTTGCCTTCCTGTTTTAAATCCTTTCAATCGAGTTGAGCGGCCTAATGAAGAAACGTCCTAAATATTTAACCACGACTTATAATCTGGACCTATACCAGAGCCACGACCTTCTTTAATCCATTTATCGATTTTAGATGTTCTAGTTCTTTTAGACATAAAAAAACACCCCTTTAGATAAGAAAATCTGAACTGCACCCCAATTGTTAGACACATCTAACAATTGGAGGTGCAGTTTTTTTATATGGCAAAATATACACCAGAAGAGAAGTTACAAGCAGCACTACGTTATTTAGAAGGTATGGAGAGTT
>Ga0182738_1000389_pt1 | contig 64144 bp, 39 predicted proteins | sample eDN5th30CBELigMG_FD_128876 | JGI IMG/M metagenome (GOLD analysis project Ga0182738, IMG submission 128876) | Enriched Miracle-Growth compost microbial communities from Emeryville, California, USA - eDNA 5th pass 30_C BE-Lig MG (version 2)... ... | reverse complement strand
TTAAAATCGCTCAACTCATCAACATCATTATTCTAAAAGAAAACAAATGGGTTTGCCATAAAAAATATGAAGGTTTCCAAGGGATCTAAAATCAGCCATGAAAATTCTCCTTTAGTTTTTTTTCTTGGGCAGCCCATACATATTACTATGTTTAAATCCGATAGAAGGAATGTGAGATTTCAGTGAACATTAAATATTTATAGAGAGTTTTTAAGTTTCATTCAAGTAACATCCCTTTTCGCTTTAAAAACATTCTGAAGCAAGGTATGTCTTGATAAATATTTTCTTCTTCAATAAGATCAGCAGAAAGGAAATCTGATCATCGTTTATTTGAAGTAGTTAATCTGTAATTGCTTTGATTTAAAGGAATCTTATTTACATTCAGTAGTTTGAGGGGTTTGTAGTTTATTTGCTCTGTATTATTTGAAGATGTTAACAAAATTTGAATTCGACAAAGATTCCCTTTTAAATGAATCAAAAAAGAATGAAAAAATTGCAAAGTTCACACAGAATAAATTTTTTCTCCAAAATAAAATTGTTTAAAATCGAGTGAGAAACTAAAACAAAAGCATACATACACAAATCGAAAAGGGAAGTATTGTTTTGAGCCTAAAATCTTTTAAAGAAACAAAATCGAAGGATTATTCAGTAATACAGACACAATCCTTGATAAACTGAGAGGATTCACACAGTTTTTGATGAACTGAGTTCTGAGTGTTCAAGGTAATGATTTTTTTTGCAGCACAACAATGGGTGAAAACTATTTGCTTAAGGATTCTTTCAAGTCTTTGAGTCTGGCATTTTTATTTTCATGCAAAAAATTGAATCTTTCTAAAATTTCCATTTCCTCAGCATTAGGGAAATTTAAGTAACAAACCACTGCACTAATATCATCTGATTTATCTGCTGCCAGAGGACTGTCACCAACAAGGTATTTCTCAACCTTAAGCTTGAGACTCCATCTACTTTTTGCTTCCCTGACCAAATTCTCAACAGCTTCCTTTCCCTTCTTTGCGTTGGAAATCAGATTTCCAGCTTCCTCAGTTCCAATGACATCCCAGAGTCCATCAGATCCTATCAACAGAAAACAATCTTGAGGGTGCAAGTCATATTCTTCGATTTCAGGCTCTCCCGAGAGCACATCGGACATCTGCCAACAACCAAGGCCTCTGGTTGTTGTGATTCCTGGCCCCTCATTATTGAGCCACAAACGTTCTATTCCATATTCTTGACCACCTTGCTTTACTTTGTGAATTTTTGCACCTTTAGCAGTGACTCTTTGCCTTTCGCTTTGAGATGATAAATTATGATCTTTTGAGAGTTCAACATATCTGATTCCAGTAACTGCGGGAGAAGTGCACAGAATCGCTCTTGAATTACCGATATTGAAGGTGAAAACCTTGTTTTCCAAAACTAAAACTCCAATGCAACATGTCCCACTTTTATAATATATTTTGTCTTGAAACAGTTTTTGCTGAACCTTTTTAATCCCATTTTGAATGAAATCCCTAATCTCATTTCTCTTCATGTCTTCACTAAGACTGTCCTGATGCTCATGAAAGTATTTTATCAATGTTTCGCTCGCATCATGAGCTGCAGCACCTCCGTAATGTCCAAAGCCATCATAAATCGCAATAAAATGACAATTTCCAAAAAGATGATATGCCTTGGTACTCGTCTCTTTCATGTAAAACTCGCCATCTCCCTTCCTAGAACTCTCATAAATATCCACCTTCTTTAGCTTAGCTTGAGGATGCTGAGCAATTTTCTTGCTTTCGGAATTTCCCATTATTAGACTTAATTTTATTTCAAGATATGGTAAGGTTTGAAGAAATCCAAACAACTGTTACCTTACTTTACTTGATTCAAGTTTTCTTTTTTGCATCCTAAAAAACCCTTGAATTAATTTTGAATTCACTGATTCTTCCTTGTGCAATTTTTTCCTTCTAGGGGAAGAAAAATTCAGAAAAAGAAAATCAACAAAAAATTTTTTCAATGAGTTGAAAAACTTGAAATCAATATTTTTATTTCTTCTCAACTTCTGAAAAATGGTAGAAAATAATGTTAAAATTCAAGTTGACTTTTTCTTGTTTTTCATTCTTACACAAAATGTTTTCAAGCAAAATATGGTTGCATGAATAATTTTGTCCCTCTAAATCTTCTTCTTCGAAGTACAAATTGAGAAGTCAGAACTCACACTCCAACAACTCTGAATTAAGGAAATGAGAGCCACCATCAAAGGTTTCGAAATTTAAAATTAATCATTTACCCTTGTTTTAATTATAATTTTTCAAAACTTGCACTAATCAACGGTGTTTTCAAATGCCAATGAAGCATGGACAACCAAATGATTTTTCAGCAGAGTCGCCTGGAAGCCCTGATGGAGGGAATATATTCATGTCACGCATAAGCGAGAGTGGACGAAAGATTCACAAAAAATTGGAAGGAAACTACTTTCATCATTTTATCGTTATTCCTGTCGTCCTGGTCCTGTTCCTGATTCACATGCTGCATAGTTCTACAGATACCGAATCTTTGTTTCGAAATGCTGTCTTTACTATCACCTCAAAGGAACCTCGCCCCAACCGCAAAATCAATAATCACAACACTGAGATCAGCTTTGATTGGACAAACTACAACCAAGTTAGGGGAGAAAACTGGAAAGAAACCTTTCCGAATCCAACTCCCATCGATATTCCTACTCTGGAAATCTCATTCATAATTTATGAACCAGACCATCTCAGGATCCTCATCAAAGATGCTGAGAAACCCCGTTATGAACTTCCTTTCGAGGAACCTTATCCACATGTGAAGAACCCTCAGTATATAGCAATGAAGGACTCTAACTTTGAGGCTTTTGTCCGTTATGATCCATTTGATATTGTCATCAGGAGAAGATCCACTCAAGAAGTCATATTCAAGGTGTCGGATAGATTCATGTTCATGGATGTCTACATCGAGTTTTCTTTCCACACCCCAACAAACCAGATCTATGGATTTGGTGAACGTTTAAGAAGCCATCAGTTTAACCCAGGAACCTATACCTTGTTTATTCTCGATCAATCTGGAGAATTCGACATCGGCGAACCAGGTCTCAACCAGCAGGGTCATCATCCGATGTATCTCATGCGAGAAGTCTCAGGAAAGTACCATGTTGGCTTCCTTCGAAATGTTAATGCCCAAGAAGTTGTCTGGACTTCGACGAATAAAATTACATGGAAGATAATCGGAGGAATCATTGATCTGAGCTTTTTCCTTGCAGATACTCCCGAAGAAGCTGTCCAAAAGTACCATGAATATATCGGTGGATGGACTCTTCCTGCTTTATGGCACTTGGGCCATCATCAAACAAAGTTCTGGGGCTATTTTAACGCAAGCCACCTCGCCAAAATTATCGACGGCTTCGAAAAAGCTAACTTGCCACTTGACGTTTTATCCAGTGATCTCGACTACATGGTGCAAGCCAAGAACTTTGTCCTGGATAAAGTCAACTTCCCACCAGATCAAGTCAATGAGCTCTTCCAAACGCACAGAAAAAAATGGATTCCTCTCATTGATTCTTGGATCCCTTATGACAGGTCTTTCAAAGATTTTGATTATGATAAAATCATGACCATCACCATGAAGAACGGAAAAGGAGAAACTTGCGTTGGAGATTGTCTTTTGGGGCAAATGTATCTGCTTGATTTCCTCAACCCTGACACAGAAGCCATCTGGGCAGGCCTTCTTGAAGATTTGAATAGCGAATGGACTCTCTCAGGATTTTGGCTCGATGCTAATGAAATTACAGACTATCGTATGCCAAGTCGCAGAAAAATCGCTACCAATAGAGGCAAAAAGTATTTTGATCTCCCTTTTTACCCCGGAAAAGAAAATTTCTATAATCGTAGAATTGTCGATGTAGACTGCGTCCATTATGGCGGAATTGACGAGTATAACGTTAGATCTCTTTCAAGTCTCTTGCAATCCAAATATACTTACAATTATCTCAAAAAGAGGTTTGCTTTCCCTTACATTCTGAGCAGAGGAAGCATGTTTGGTGGTGGTCAGTATGCTTCGACCTGGGTTGCAGACGTCCACACAAACTGGGAATCAGTGGTTCCTTCCCTTGGAACAACCCTCAGCTTTGCGCTCTTTGGTATTCCCATGGTTGGTGTTGATATTTGCGGCTTTATCGGTGAAGAAAAAACTCCACCAGATCTTTGTGCTAGATGGTATCAACTTGCAATCTTTTATCCTTTTGCTAGAAATGCCCATACACCATTTGTCCGTGGTATTGATAATTCTCAGGAGCCCTATGTGTTTACAGGAGTATATTATCAATCCATCGAACAGTCTATCCGTATTCGTTATGGCATCTTGAAGCATTTCATAACACTCTTCTTCTCCAAAAAGAGCCCATCAACACCTCGAGGAACTGGAACCATCATGCGTCCCTTGCTTTTTGGTTTCCATAATGATCCTACCCTTCCTCCTTATGGAGACACAGCTCATGATCACCAGTTTTTGCTTGGAGACTCAATTATGGCTGCCCCTGTTTTGTTCCCCAACATGACCAATCTCACTGTTTATTTCCCCAACTGCAGATGGTTTGATTTGAGAACAAACTCTGAGGTGTCAGTGAGAGGAAAATCTACCTTGATAAGCGCCCAGTTCGAAGAAGCAGTCCCTCACTTCTTGAAAGGAGGTAGTATCTTGCTCACTCAAGATGCTTCACATGTTTCAAACTCCGATGATCTCACCGACATTTTTACCGTTACCATTGGTTTAGATGACATGAAAAACAGAGCTGAAGGCAGGATTGCAGAGGCTCATGGAGAAATCTTAGGGCTCTTGAGTTATAACGAAGACTACGTTTACGACAGATGTGCACAAAAAGACTGTGTTCTCTCAATTAAAGCAACTTATCTCGTGGAAAATCAGCCAAAGTTAACAATTAAGGTTACCAACAGAGATCCAAAAGCCAGCACTGACCCTGTCAGAATGAATGAAATTATTATTCTCGGAGCTTTGCCACGCACTGATGTCACATTCAAAGAGGCCACCTTGGAGTCTAAAGACATCAAGATTCCAATTGAGACTTCCTCCACTTATAAATGGATGAAGCTTACCTTTGATCCTGTTGACTTGGGAAATGGAGCTGAATACACTTTCATACTCAATCAATAAGAAAGTTTTATTTGCGATTAGAGAAATACATATTTTTCTCCCTATGAGTCTAAAATCCGCTGCCATAATCAATGAATCTTGCTCGAGACTTGTATTTTCATATCATCTCAAAATTATCAGAAAAAAAATTAAAGTGCTGAAAAAATATTATTGTGAATTTTTCCAATGAATAATTTTTTTCTCGAATTCGTGACCCAGAAATGACTGTATATATTTCTCATCTTTAAAAAATGACTTGGGAAAAAGAGGATTTTTCGAAAGGAACATTTTGGAAAATTTCACACAGAGAGAGTTATCAAATTCTGATTGAATGAATATTTCACTCAACTCATTAGTCAGGAGAATGAGATTTTTGTTGGTCGTTTTTCTTTTCATTTCATTTTATTTTATTTAACTCGACCTAAATTAATTTATCTGAAATCTTAGGACATTAAACCTCGACTGACACTATAAACAATATTTATTATTCATACCATCAGCTGGGATGAACATTTTTTCTCTTTCATTAGTATTTGTAATTAGTCTCCTCCTATGGACTCCCGTCTCCTCACAAGATCAAGGCTCACAATGTATAGTTAGTCCTGATATTATTACTCACAGTCAATTCCCGAGTCGGATGTATTTATCTTATGAAGAATCGACCAAGCTGAGAATGAAAAACTATTTTACAGGGACAAATCTCACCTTCACATATTCAATCGCGGATAGCCCTCAAATTGAACTCAACAAGCTCAAGGCTGTTGGAAAAGATGGAAATTCTTTTCAAGATACTATCGACCAGATCCTAAATGGGACTGGCTCAGTCGTCGATATTTATTGGGAAGACTCAAATGTGACAGACATTAGTCAACAATGGGCCAGCGACTCCATTGTGGCTGTTCTCCTTGAAAGCGCGAGTAACTCTACGAATAACTTTACGCTCGTTATTGGGCCTATTAACCAGCTCCATGCTCCTCAAAACGAGTCAGAGCCTTTGTCACATAATCGTATCAAGCTCGACACCCCAGAAGGTGTTGAGAGCTTTAATTGCTCGCAAGTTATCTCAATCGGAAAATTTGAATATTATGTGGATTGCATGGCCATTGAGAATGACCGTTTCCAACATTATCTATACTATGTTGAATTGGCTGCTGTCCCTCCATCACAATTCAATACAACCCTCGTTTCAGTCCCCCACAAACTCCCAACTAGAAACTTTGTTGGAGGGAGAAGAATGACCAGCGCTACTGTGAGTCAAACAAGTTATCTGATTGTGTATAACCAGCTGGACGGCCAAAAAGCAACTTGCGCAATGGAAATATTTAGTATCAAGGATGCTTCAAAGCCAGTCCTAAAGGCCGCCTATGACTCCACCTCTCCTGTGTTTGCTTCAGTTGTAAACATAAACAACATTCAAGTCTCGAGCTCGTTCATGTACGTCACATCTCAGATCGATACCTTTACGATTTTCAAGAACTGGCATCAGGACCAGATGACAATGACTCAGCAATATCACTTTGATCAGATGAAGTTTAAAGATTCCAACCTCAGAGTTATCCCAGGTGCAAACGGCGGTCAAAAGGAGTCTGTTGTTATCGTGGGAAGCGTCAACAACGCCAAGTTGTACGCTCTTGTATTTGCCAGCCAAACTTATCAAGGCTTTTATTCCATTCCTTTGCCTCCCATGCAACAAAGCAAACTCATTTTCCAGATCTATAGTTTGTCCCTCGGAGAAGACTTTTTTGCTCTTTCATATGCAGTCGCCCAAGTTGCAGAAACTGCCAGCACCCCATGCTATTACTTTGCCATTATCGATATTACCTCAACTCAAGTCGAGGATTGTCACACCTTGTTCGCATCCACTGACACAGATTATGTCAGATTTGTCAAAATGAATCCAGCTGCCAAAACTGATACCCTCTTCCTGATTAGAGCCAACAGTCAATACACCAATCTTGCTATTTACAGCCCAATTCTGTCCCTCACCAGCGTGTCCAAAACGACTCGTGTAACTCTCACAATCAGTGCCAGCGGCAGCCCCAACAAAACTTTCCCGCTTGATCTCGTCGTCCTCAAACCAAATGACACCAGCATCAATATCGATCAAGATAGCAAAAAGGTCCGCAAAAGCCTCACTCAAAAAGGCTCTCAAGTCATTCTCTTCCTCAACGAGTCAATTTATGGACCTCTGATGGACTTTGAGGTCTCAAAGAGTCAACTTACACACACACAAAAACAAATCCTTGACCAAAATCTTTTTATTGCCAGAAAAATACAAGCCTCTCTCCAGCATGAAGAAGGCGCCACTGTGGTTTCATGTCGTCGCAAAAACGTCAACCCTCTCCAAGAATTGGTTTTAATTGAAAATCTAGGCAACGATAAATTTGCCTTTAACTTTGCTGATGTTGAGTTCTCTTCTTCAATTTGGAGTATTCAGGGGCTAAATGCCAACGCTTCAGCTCGATATACCAAAGATTTCAAACTGACCAAGTCCTTTTATGCGAATGGATACGACATCCTTTTGATCGCAAACTCAAAACGTCATTACCTAATCTTTGCCAAGCTCAATTCCCTCAAAACCTGGAGCTCCGATAATTTTGTTAATAGAACCTTCTCCACTCAAAAGCAGGCTGATATAGCCCTCAAAAACCTGGAGAATATGCAGATAGTTGAAAGACCCAATGGAAACTGGAGTATCCTCGTCATAGTCGAATCCAAAATATGCATCAATGCATTTAACAGAGAAGTCAACTTGACAAAGCGCTTTGAAATCACGCCAGATCAAGTTTCCAAAGCCTTTACCTTCATCCCTGGAAAACTCTACACCCATGGAGCATATCCCGATATTGTTTTTGCCACTACAAGTACTGGAAATGCTACCTATATCATCAATTATTCAAATACTTTCCTAAACACAACTGACATAGTTGATGTCAATGCTTCGGCCACGGCAAACGCAATTTTCCCAACGCATAAATCGAGCTCCTCCGATGAAGTCATCATACAGCCATTCGAAAATGACCTCTTCTACATCTTCCCCAAGCTAAACATCATTGAGCACTGGGACTTGTCAGTTAAAAAGTCTGCTTTCTTCAGACGCAATCTGGAGCTCTACAACTTTGATATAAATATCGCCATCAGCAAAAATGTTAGAAAGGGAAATGCATTCTCTTCAACAACTGAAACCCTCTACTTGTTGGCAACCGAAAAGAATACAGACGCCCTCTGTATCCTCATCCTCAAGCCAAACATTGCAAGTTCATACCTCGTGCATGCCATTAAACTTGGGGTCATTGAAGATGAAAAGACCGAGATCTTTATTGACGTTTCAGAAACAAAGAGTACATTGTATGGACCTCTGTACGGAGATATCTTGATGGTTTCGATTGGAAGCTCGACTCAGTTCTGGGAGGTGCACCCAACTCCTTTCATCGCCTTTCCAGTCCAGTCTGAAGATGCTGAGCAGTCGCTCACCTCTGTGAACCTCCTTTACAACCTTCCCCTGGACATTAGCAATCCAAATGAGACCAGCAGCACTTCTCTTTCATTATCAATCTACGAAAATGAAAAGCGACTTCAAGTCAAAAGTAAAGAAGCCCTTATCAATGAAGTCAATAAAAACACGACAACGCTCACTCTCTCGCTCAGCGATTTGTTTATCGGAACAGTCTATAGCATGAATGCAACAAACTCCGCGATCGCTCTCAACTTTACTTCATTTATTCAGCTCCATGCCAACGACTCCTTCCCTGTCAACGAACTTCCCAAATCAACCACCATGAATTCTGTCCTTATTATGCAGAGTTACACTTATTACCTCTTCCCCCAGACTCTCTATCTGTTTGACAATTCTGGCAAGAAGAAAATCCCTTATATCCCCCTTGGTGACTCCGTCTGCAATCGTCTCTACATTGACTCAACAGAAAAGTATGGCGTCGCCATTTACAACCTTGCGGAGCAAACAGGCTTCCTTCCATTCTGTATTGATGAAATTGTTCAAGGCAACTTCAAACTCAAGACACTCACAAACTCTCCCGCTCTTCAGGACGTCTTTATCGATGGAGAAAACTCATTAATGTTTTTGCTCATTCAGGCAAGGGATCAGGGCAATAGTAGTATCAGAGTCTATAAACTCAGGTGCCCCAACCTCCAGGTTGACAATCCTGTGAGTATCATCCAGGGCTGGTCCTTCTCAAACTCGAACCTCAATTTGCAAAAATTCGATGTCTTTGCTCTTTCCTTCGAAAAAACCACCAACCATATCCTCTTTATCCTTGATGCCAATTATGGCCTAAGAGTCATCAGCTACGTCCAGAAAAATCAGATTGTCAAGCTCCTTGACTCCATACCCTTTACGGACCTTTACAAAAATTTCCCAGTTGATCCCAGTCGTATTCAGTTCCTTGATGTTTCGCTCATTGAAAATAAGTGCACTCAGCAACCATGCACTGCCAAGGTTCTCTTGATGGCAAAAAATTATCACACACTTCTTCTCCAATTTACCGTCGTCAACGAAGATGGCGGATTCAGAATGGGCAACTGTACCACGTTGCTCGTTTCCAGTGATTATCAAATCGAGGATTACCAATACTCCAAAAACTCTGTTGTTTTACTTGGCAGAAACTTGACTCTTGCCAAGCCAAGTCTGGACGTTATGACTTTTAATATCTCAGCAGGATCATTCAACTTCACCAACTCCTTCCTGAATGACAAGGGCAAGTATCCTTACAAAACCCCCATCTGGATCTACACTCTCGAAAGCGACTTGAATCAATACCTCAAGCAAAACCAGATTGCCCTTTCATACCCAACTGTTTTCCTCGTAAATGACAAGCAAAACGAAACTCTCATCTTCCCAAATCTCAGAACCATGTCTACCGAAACTTATCGCATTTCAGATACGTTTGGACTTGTATGGAATAACGAAACTAGCCTCAAAAAAGCCACCCTCAATTTCAACATCTCTGATAAGTTTGGGCATCAGCTTGTTGAATATCGTCTTTCCATTGTCTCTGATGAGATCACCAAAAAATTGCCCTACATTATTTGGACAGTTGGGACAATTATGACCATTGCCATAATTCTCTTTTCATTCCATCTCTATAGCAAGTCCAGAAGCAAAAAAATCCAATATGCTCGCAAGAAACAACAAGATCCTCTCCGTGATATGCTCCTCTAATTAATTTTTTTGTGAGGTTCTATGTAGATAATAAATAATTCATATTTTATCAATCAATCAGTAAGTAAGTGTTGGAAACACTCTATTTTTATTTTATTTATCGAAACTCAATAAAGTTAATTTATTATTTATTAAGAAAAATAATCCCTAAAAATTCTTGTTAACTTGTTCTTTTCTTCAAAAGAATTCAAAGAAACATGAATTTTTCAATTCAGAAGTTTGACAAAAACATTGTATTTTCTGCCTTTTTTTGGAGCTTTCCTAAAAATAATCCCAAAGATGCCAAAAAGAGTCCCGATTTTTCTATCTAGAAAAGCTATATATTGGACTTTTTCCTGATTTACCTTGCCAAAAATTTTCACCTGATTTGAGAGTTTGGGTTGACAGAATACTGAAAAAAATTCAAGAAGTTTAAAAGGAGCGGAAAAACCCCCTTTTTCAAGAGTTCCTGGAAAAATTGTTTTTTGTCTCTTTTTCTTCAACAAACAAAAAATAGAAAATTTCGAACAAGTTTTCCATGAAAAATTCCGAATATTGAGAAAAAACTTTTAAAAATTTGACTTGATTGGATCGAAATCAATGAAACTTTTTCGGCTCAAGAATCTTCTTTCACTTTCTTTAAATACCAGGTTTTCCCCTCAATTATTTCGATCTTCTGAGTTTTTTTTCTTAGGATGTTGTGAAATAAAATTCAAATCACCATATTTGATGAAAGTCGAGAAAATTCACCATGAAGGGGACTATTTTTCTGTTTGTAAATATTATTATTACAATCTTTCTTCAACAAAATGCTATGTTATCAATTTCAAAAAATACTCAGTCTAATTTGTGAAAAAGACAACAAGAAAATTTGCCCGTTGTCTCAAATATGCAAGCTTTATTACTACAAAAAAGATTTAATTGCATGGACAATTTTTAACGTAATTATCACTCCATGCACATAACGATCCATCAGAACAAGTGCAACTTCCACTGTCTCCAACACAATTTATAATGCCTTCAGGATTGCATTTATATCCGTTGACAAGATGAGAACATTGTTGGAATTTCAAGTTGCGATAACTTGTCAGAGAGATAAATGATCCAGTGCATGGGCAACCCAAGCTATTTGAGCCACTCCATATGCAAGAGCTTTGTCCATCAGGGCAAACACATGATCCAACCAAACCATTCTCATTACAAGTGCTTTCATAGCCACAATTGAAAGTTGTGAATTGAGTAATACAGTAGTCAGATGCGTTAAATGGCGTGAATCCACTGCCTGAGTCGAAACAAGGGCAGTTTGTTGTTTGGGCTCCTCCAAGGTTCCAAGAACATTGATTTCCATTTGCACATTGGCAAACTCCTGATGTTTCCTGACATGAAAGAATGGTTGAGCAACCAAATCTCGAAATATAATCATTACAATCTTGAGAGAGGCCGAGAGAACAACAGCAAGCAAGAACAAATAAAATAAAGCCAAAACTGAACTTCATCATAATTTTAACAATATATAGATATATGATTATTAAGTTTATGAAGTAAATTCTCAATTTCATATCAAGTGAATTTTATCAGTCTGAGAAAAATGGGCCAATTTTTCCAAAATATTTTCAAGATTTTTTTTCAAGATACAGATGATGGGGTTGGGAAAAACCCCCTGTTCACCAGCCATTGGTCGTTTTTAGCCAAATATGGCCGTTTTACTTCTCATATTGTAAAATTATTCCAATGAAAAAATTCTTCAAATCTCTGAAAAAATGCGAAAAAATTTTTTTCATTTTCCAAAAAGATTTTTCTGGAACTTGTCAATGGAAATTACCAAATGTTTCCACTCATTATTTCCTAGAATCAAAATTTCAAGGCTTTCAAAGCAACTTCAAACAAAAAAATTCAAGTGATTTACCCCAGCTACCTTCCCGGCGAAAAATTTCTGGAGATGTGCCCGAAAAATTTGTCGGACATGGAAAGTCACACTGGCATGTGACTCCCGCGCTCGTTACGGTCAAAACTTTGATTTCAAGATGTGGAATCAATATTAAAGGAATTTCCTCTTTTAAAAAATTTTTAACTTTTCCTGGCATCAAAATCATTATTCTTCTTCTTAGAAGCGATAAACATAATATTCACCACATGGAAAAAAAAAATTCCAAGAATCTTTTTCCTCGAATTTTTTTCAGGAAAGAAATCTCAAGTAGGCGAAAATCTCCTGTGATCAAGATACTTATCTGTTTTGGTTTTGTTTCTCTTATACTAAATTTTATCAACAGGTATTAATATAAACTTTTCTTGTTTAAAATCCACATTTCACAAGCTTTTTTGATGTCGTTCTTTGATAACACCAAGCCAAGCACGTATTCCAGCTCAGGCTCATCCAGCTCGAGTCCTTTCAATACTCAAAACCCAAGTTATACCTCTCAAAATCAAGGATTCACCGGTCAATCAAACTTTCCAGGATCTTCAGGTTCAGGTTACCCTTCATATAGAAAAGAGAATACGGATTCTTACAAACCCCCCAGCTTCACTGGCTATGACAGTTTTCAACATAATTATGATTATTCAAAAGCAAAATCTTCAAGCGACACATCTGGAGGATTTGGAAACATCGATAAGCCTGCAAACTTGCCAAAATCTGACAATGCCGTACTTGACCCTGAGAATATTAGATATTACCATCTCTTCAATCTCAAAAAATCACCTTATAAATTAAAGCATTACTTATATTTCTCAGAAGACCTCAATATTAATTTCGATGTCACAAACTATAATAGAATGGATATAAAAATGGGAAGACCCCCTTTGCTTCGTCATTACATCAGATTCTATGATATGAAGTATGATTACGAACTTAATCCAAGAGGAAAGCATTATGGCGATATGTATACACTGACAGACAAAAATCAAAGTCAAAATATTGTCTATTCAAAGGAGTATAGAGGAAAATATGCCAATCAGCTTGATTATATTAACTTCAAAGTGTATATGACTCAAGAAAAATATAAATAAAATGAAATAGTTCTGTATTGTTTTGTGTATAGCGAGCTGGCTTACTCTTTTGTAAATGTAAAATGTGATGCGAATTAACTTTCCATGTTCCAAAAAATATTTTCCAAGAAAGACAATGAAAAAAAATTTTTTTGAAAAAATTCCAAAAGTGTGTTGAATTTCTCTTCATAAAGCCAGAAACCTTTAACCCAAGGAAGATCTTGGGATGAAATTTTTCAACAGAAAATTTGAGAAAATAATTTAAATTTTTCGGAATAACAAAAATTTGAATTTCTGATGAAAAGTTCAAGTACCTATTTCCCCCTTCTCTCGTGATCTGATTTTACTAGATACAATCCATAAAACATTTTGGCAGAATCCATTTGTTGATATATTTAAACACTATCCAATTTCAGACAAAGAAAGTGTTGATAGAAATGGTGAAATCAGTGAACAACATGTAAATCAGAAAGATTTCTCCAGCTCAATTCAATTCGTAGGATAAGCAAATTGCAAAGAAGGTGATCAAGATTTCTGGAGCTATTTCAGGAGCCAACTATATCAATATTCCTTCAAGAAAATCTGGAGTAAACAAGTCCCTTGGACTTAATGGTCGATATGTAAACATAACAAAGAAATTATCTTGTGTTTACCCGAATTCTAGTTTTATTTGGCTTGCTTAGTGCCAGCTGGCAGTATCTTCTCATTGCATCTTGAGTATAAAGTTCTCAACAAAACCTTCAAGCTTTCAGTCAGCAATCTCTTCAAATCCACCAAAGTACCTTTCAATATAAAAATTTTCTCTCATATCCCCTCTCCCTTTACTAGATCATTTCTGATTCTAATATGCAAGTTCCATTCCATGAATCCTTGAATAAGTGGTCATTCATTTGCATCGACTCGAAAAAGTTTTTGAAGGAAATCCTTGATTTTGAACAAGAAGGCAAAAATAGAGCAATTTTGATTCCAGAAGCTAAAGACCTTGATATTGAGTTGGTGTATATGCAACTCTGTGCCAAAATGTTTGTCAAAGGTTGCTATACTTCGGACAATCTTTATACTCCAAAAACTCTACCAAAAGAGATTACTTTCCGCCTTTCGAAAAATGAGAGCTTTGAACAAGTTTATAATTTCTACACCGTGACTTCTTTCTTGAATCCTGCCATTCTCAATACTCTCACCTCTCAAACCGATAACAAAGAAAATAAAGAAACCAACGTGGAAACTAATCCAGTAACAATCAATGTTAGTCAGAAGAAGACACAACAAGAAGAAGTTAAAAAGTCTTCTGGCCCTCCAAAATCTGTTCAAAGATCCATGCCAAGTCAACCCAAAAAGAAGCCTTTTGAGCAAGCTGAGACTGCTCCCACAAGAAACACAGAAACTGGCGAATGGAGACCAGCGGAAGTTGCAGACGAGAGAAAGCTTCGAGCCACTGCAAATAACGATGATTTCAGAAACCCCCAACCAGAAGAAGAGCAAGTTGTTAAAAATATTAAATTCAAAAAAGACCATTTCACTTTGGAGCCAAATCCTATCATGAATCTGACTCATTTCCAAGGTTTCCAATCAAATGGTAAAAACTTGCTTCTCACTGATGACAACTCCATTTTATACAGTTGCGGAAACACCATTTGCTTGATGGATGTCAAAAGCAGATTGCAGAGATTCTTTATTGGACAGAAGGATTCAGTCAGCTGCCTTTCTGCTATGAGCAAACAGAATGTTGTTGTTTCAATTGATGACTCTGATAAAAACAGCAAAGTTTACTTGTGGACAATGTTCCCTCAAACACTCCAAACCAGCTTCTTTACTGGTCTTTGTAACGTGAAATGCTGCGATATTGCTGTCAAATACGAAAACCAAAGAAAATGCTTGATCCTTTTGGTCGTTGGACAGGATCAACTCAAGAGAAATATCATTGCCATGTACGACATCACAGATTTTTCATATAAGGAACCTTCCCTGTTTTGCAAAAAAATCAGTGACTTTGATATTAGAAGCGCCAAGTTCCTCGATAGAAGAGACGCAACCCAATTCGTCACTTGTGGAAAAGAAAATATCCGTTTTTGGAGGTTAAAGCATAAAGTCATAAATGGGACATCTGTCGTCCTCAATGAGCATGGACGAGATACAGTTTTCAGTGATTTTTGCGTCTTTGATTATGACAATTTGGTCAATGTTGGGATCCCTCAAGAGACTGAAAATAGAAGATACAACTATAAAATCCTTTTCTGCTCAAACAAAGGAAACGTTTACTTGGTGGACTACCGCGAAGAGGTCATGCTTGGAGTGTTTAAACTTCACGATGGCGGCATCAATTGTTTGCACCTCAGTCCTGCAAATCATTACTTCATCACTTCAGGCGAGGACAAGATGGTCAGACTCTGGAATATGGACATCACCCAAATGCTTCTTGAAATCAAAGTTGATAGTCAAGTCAATCAGCTCCTTCTCAATAAAAACGATCAGATTTTTTGTGGCTGTTTAAATGGGACAATTGGAGAATTGAAGCTTGATGAGAAAAGAATGGATTTTATTGTTCGTTCACATTCTGATTCAATTATTATGATGGATTATCATCGCATGGCAAAATGTTTAATCACCATCTCCAAAGACTTTACGATCAAGATTTGGAAACTAAATACTGGACATATTGTGCAAGCTTATGAATTTAGGTGCATTGACGAACAAGTCCTATCATTACGATGCTTCCACAACTCTTGCAATTTCATTTGTGGATTTGAATCTGGTGCTCTCCGCGTCTTCAACATCGACCAGTAAACTGTTTTGAATCATGAAAAACTAATTTTCTCCTCATAGGTCTGCTGTTATATGCGAATTAGATCCGCATAAATCACAAGTGAATGATATCCAGATATCGCTTGATGATAAATACGTTGCAACTTCAGATAATCAAGGAACTATTCAAATCTTTGATCAAAACCTTGAATTCAATCGATCTATCGAAAGTAATATTCAACCATATTAACTCTCTCACTCCCATAGATGACTTTAAATACCAAGCACAAAGGTTAGCATTTGATTATTATGGAGAATATTTGTTGGTTCAGTACAATCCAAATACAATTAGAATTTTAAAGACAGGCACTTGGACTCCTTGCTATTCAATTTCATTTGAAGAAGAGATTGTGAAAGCAGCCTTTTCTCCAATTAAGCGCGACTTGTTTATTCTCACAAGCAAATCTCAGCTCAAAAAATGCAGACTTCAAGAGAATAGCATCACTATGGAAAGAGAATATTGGACATTACATAATGGCTTGATTACAGACTTCCAGATCAGTAAAAATGCTGCCTACATTTTCACAGTTGGAGAAGACAACCTTTTGAAAGTGTGGGATTATTTCATGAGAGGAAAATTGATGCCAACCTTCCAAGCATTCACGACTGGAGGCAAAATTCGTGATGTTGTCCTTTCCAATGACAACTTTAACTTTATCTTTTCATATGGAGTTGAGAATAATGGCATCTTCTGCTGGCAGTTTTATTCAGACCTTGTTTCGCGCATTCTAGAAGAGGAAGATGACATCCAAGAACAAACAGAACTCCCAGTCAGAGAAGAAAAACCATTGTTAAACCGTGAAGAAGATAATCCTTTTGTGGAACGCGAGTTTGTTTACACTGAAACACTCAAATCTTCAAAAGTTCGTCCTCCTCCTCCTGAACGAGAAAATGTCCAATCTATCTATCAAACTTACGAAGATATTGTTGGAGAAAGATCTTCCACAATTAATCTCAATTCGGATACCGTCACCGCCGCTATGGATAAAAGAAACCGCTCCCCTAATTTGGAAGAAACTCACGGTAAATACCTTCCCCCACCAAGCAACTTCTCCACTCAAGTCGTCGATGCCGTGTCTTCAGAAGTTTCAGGATTAGCCGACACTGTTTCCCAAGAAGTCCTGAGAAAAAAGAAAGTCACTTTTAACGAACTTGAACGTTATGAGTTTAATGAAGAAAATCTTGGTAACCTCCATAAAGGTTACGATGATGATGACGACCTTGAACTCCGTGAATCTCAACACAACACACCAGATACTTACAAGTTACCAGGACACCACTTAAGTATGGAATCAATCATTGGAGCAAATGTATCTCAGAGAAATCCAAGTGTTATTTGGAATCATCGGGACAATTATTTTGCTCATGCTTTCAGCTCCTCGATCATTGTCACTTACCTTGAAGAACCAAAAACCCAAAAATATCTTTCAGGACATCATTCTGATGAAATCAGCTTCTTGGACATTTCTACAAACAAAAAGTATTTGGTTTCGGCATCTGCCTTAGCCAGAAATGAAGCAAGTTGTAATGTATCAGTTTGGGATGCCTCCAAGATGTTGTTCCTTCGCACTCTTACACACAACAAGCTTCACAGAATTTCTTCAATTGACATCTCGCCATGTGAAAACTACATCCTTGTTCTTGGTCACTCTAGCTATGAAGATCACGCATTATTATTCATTTGGGAACTCCAAAGTGGTCTTATCGTCTCCAATACTTTGTATGCCGTACCAAGAGCTCATAGCGCCAAATGGAACAACAAAATCAAAGGATCACTCGAATTTGCCTTGATTACCGAAGAGAGCATCACTTTCTGGAGATTAAATCACTTGAGAAACCTGGAATACCAAGAAGCTGTTTATGATAGATTGGTTTTGAAAGGGCAGAAATTCTTGAGCGTCTCCTTCTTAGAATGCAAGCTCTTTAAAGACACAAGCTTTATGTTTGTTGGCACATCTCAAGGCTCCTTAATGATCTTCGACACAAGAAGCAACACCTTATTGTTCACTTGCAATAGATTTCTCAAAGGACCCATCAACCTCATCTTTGCTCATCTCCAACGATTGATCCTCTGTACTGAAGATGCAGGAGTCTATTCTTGGAAGCTTGATTTAGTCAGTGAAGCTTCTGATCTCGCCAAACTCCTCGAAGAAAACCCTGATATCTTGCTTATGGACTCGAAACCTTATTGCGGCTACTTCTTGACCGAAAAAGATGGAATTGAAGTAAATTTTTCATGTTTCTCAAATTAACCATCACTTTAGGGAATTATTGCAACAAAAGGAGGAGTATTTTGGTATATTAATTGGGAAGAGCGTGCGACTTTAAGACTTTTAACATCACATGTTTCTGGTAGTATTACAACCTGTTTAAAGGCTTGCCGTGTCGAAAACGAAGATTTGCTTGTATCAAGTGGCACTGATGGAACTGTAAGATTGTGGAATATCGACTCTCTTGAACAAAGGAGTGAATTCTATGTCCCAAGAAAAGAGGGCCTCTGTATTGACGTCTATCCTGAGGGTTCAAAATGCGTTTGTGGATTTTCTGATGGCTTCGTCAGATTTTTCGACTACGAGAGAAACGTAAATTATGGAGGATCCCTTTTGAGAGCAGATCAGAGGGATCAAGGATATGCTGTTACTGCAGTTGCTTTTCTCAAAAATGGCAAAAACATCCTTGCAGGAAATATGAACGGAGAAGTCTATATGATTTATGTGAAAAACTGGGAGAATATTAGAATAGAATACAAAAGTTTGATTTCAAATGTCGGATTTGGCATCCATCATATTGACTTGAATCCCATCAAGCCTTGGGATACCTGGCTCCTCAGTACCAAAAACAAGAAAGTCATGGTCTGGGATCGAAAAGACTTATCATTTGGAGATAAAAGCATTGACTACTATAACAAAATCTTTGCCAAAGTTGATGACCTCGAATATTATTTGATCGACAATTATAAAGTTCTCAGAAAAGATGAAAAAGAACATTTCGAATCAGAGACAAATCTCTCATCCACCAACAAGTATGAATGCCCTGGAAATACTCTTGCCAAGTTCATGGAACACAAACCTGATATGTACGTCGTCATTACAAACAATCTCCAAGAAGTTTACTTCAGAGATTATAGAGAACACATGGTATTTTTGCCTCGATAAATTCATATCTTAAAAATCTAGGTTCTCAAAATATTGAAATTACAAGGGTTCCCAAGATCATTTGTCCTTAGAGAAAAGGAAAATGAGATCATTATTAGCACAAATGAAGGATCAATCAAATTCTTTGATTTCGAGCTTGTCATTGAAAAAGATTCAATTGATGTTGCTGCCAACTCGGTCGATAATCTCGAACTCTCCATCCCCGAACTCGAGTTCAATACAACTACTCTTCGTATGGAACCCGTTCCAGGTACTCATAATAGATTAATATGCTCTTGTCAAAATGGTCTTGTCGTTACAACCTTACACTCTTAAATAAGAAGCATGTTTTATCTGATTTGACCTGTATTTACACATTTTTATATCATAAATTACCACCTTTTCTGTTTCTGTAAATTCAATCTCTGAGAGATCCAAAAGTCACATTGATTTTTAGAGTCGGGCAAAAAATCAATAATAAAAAATAGATACTCCACCGTAAATTAAATTCCACCATCATCATTAAATACGAGTAAAGATTCGATCATCAGATTAGATATTTCCCTTTCTGTTCCAGTGATTCTTGCTGCCATTTTTTTGAAGATAAGATCAATAAATTTCTTCTTGAAAAAAGAAACTCCTCTGAGATTCAACAATAGTTTGACCTTGAATTTGTATTTTCCAGCTTCTAGCTATTTTTAGAGTCCAAAATCGTTTTTAAAATTTGAGGTTCGATAATATAAACAGCTATTTAATTTTTTTTTATATAATATGGGTTATTCCGCTTTTGACTCGATATTAGAGAATAAGGTTGGCTTTGGTCGTTACCAATATACTTCCTACATTTTTATTGGTTTGACTCAGTTCTCCGATGGTGCAGAGATTGTTGCCTTATCGGTACTTTTGCCTGTTCTCAAAACAGAGTGGAATATCTCTGAAGGCCAGCAGGGATTACTTGGAAGTGTGCTTTTCTTTGGAATCTTTCTTGGCTCATTGCTTGGAGGTTACGTTTCAGACAAATATGGAAGAAGACAATCGCTCCTCTACGCTTCATTGATTCAATCCATTGTCGGTGTGATCTCGACTATGGTATCAAACATCAATGCCTTTATTTTTGTGAGAACCTTATTTGGAGTCATTATCGGTTTCACCATCCCCTTGACTCCTTCTCTGGCTTCTGAGCTGACCCCAGTTGACCTGAGAGGCAAAGGAGTTGTCGCAATCAATTTCTTCTTCTCACTTGGAAAGTTTTTTGCTGTCATTGTCGCAAAGATTTGCTTGGATAGCTTAAACAGCGGAAATTGGAGAGCTATGCTCATCTGGTGCTCGCTCCCCTCTCTCATTGTGTGGCTTGGTTGCTGGTTCTATGTGAAAGAGTCTCCCAGATTCTTGATCGCGGTCGGTAGAATCGATGAAGGTGTTGAGGTTCTCAATTATATGAGTTCTGTCAACAACCCTGTCTCAAACCAAGTTGTCTCGCAAGATGAAATTGAGGATTTGCAAGTTTGGCATAGAAGTTCATTTTCACAAGCTGAAACAGCAAATGTCGCTGCCCTATTTACTCCCAAGAATCAACAAATCACCAAGCTTCTCTGGGTCATGTGGTTCACATTGAATTTCAGCTTCTATGGAATGATTTTCATCTTGCCTTTCATCCTGAGTCAATTCGAGCTCCAAAATTCAAGCGGAACTGACGGGTTAAATGGCTTACTGTACACCATTGCAGGAGAAGTGCCTTCAATTATCATTGCCCTCTATATTGTTGAAAAGGAAACATTCGGAAGAAAGGGTACAATTATCTATAGCAACATCGGAGGTGCCATCATTTTCTTCCTTGCCTATATCTCACCCATCTCGCTCTTTATTCCTTTGTTGACAATCGGAAGACTGTTCCTCAAATTGAACTTTGCTATGATTTACCCTCTTACCACTGAATTCTATCCCACAACGATCAGAACTGCTGGTATGGGCTTTGCCTCTGGAGTTGGAAGAATAGGATCAACTATTATGCCCTACTTGCTTCTCTACTTCTATCAAACAAGTACCCTTTTGCCTATCTTCTCCTTTGCCATCTGCTGTGCAATTCATGGTTACTGCGCATATTCATTGCCATATGATACTCGTGGAAAACAATTGGATTTACTTGAGGACTTTGACCGCAAATTATCTGGTAAAAAAACATCAATCGCTATGGTCAAACTCTAAGAGCAGAAAGTATTTTTATCCATCTCCTAACTATCTAATCAATAAAGCTGCTTCTTTGTATATCTCAATATAAAGAACTATGCATATCGTAATAATTCATTCGAAACTAAATTAAACCTCTTCTCAAGCAAACAAACAAAATATTCATCAAGAAATTTTTTCACTCCTTCTCGCATATAATTTATTAATACTGAAAATCCTAAATAAATTAATATCTCTGCAGAAGCACGATGATTGTATCAGGCGGCGAAGATAACCCTTCTTGGAATATAATTAGCAAATTATTCAATTTATCAAAGAAAGAGTTTGTATATGATGATTTTAGCTGCTCTTTATGGAACAAAATCGTGGTACCTGGACATCTTTATTGCATGGAAAATCACATCTGCTTTTATGCTGAAATGATGGGGACTGAAAGCAAGGTTCTTTGACATTTTTATCAATACTAAAATCATCCCTCAGGTGATCATTGCAATGAGTGATATTGAAGAGCTAAACAAGAAAAACAGTTTGGGATTCATCAAAAATGCGATTGAAATTGTCTGCAAGAATAAAAAGAGTTATTATTTTACTGGATTTGGAGATCGTGAAGGTGTCTTTGATTTGATATCTGGTATCTGGAAAGGAGGAGCCTCCAAACCAAAAACTACCGATGAATTAAAGCAAACATGTAGTCAAGTCAATTCGCCAATTTCTTAATTTTGAATAATAGCAACCATCCTTTCAAGTTCAAGCAAAGTAACTGATGAATCAGCGGCGGCAGCTACAGGGAGAGTGAGTGTAGTCCCCAAGTCAGAAGAAAAGTCAAAAGATGCTCAAGCCGAACAGCCTGCGTCTGGAAAAGAACTTCAGGATGATGAAATTAAAGAAATCGTCTTTCTTCCAACAAGTAAAGATGGAGATAGCACAGAATTCCTCAAGCTGAGACTTCCAGTGAGCATAGACAAATTTTTCGAACTTTTTATTGCTGATGACGCCGTCTTTTCTTCCAAAGACAGACTCGAAATGCAAGGTAATTTTTTTAAATCTCATCTCATCATGCTAACTCTTCTCAGATTCGTCCGAAATCGTTGTTGCTCCCTGGAGGCCGAGTGAGGAAGCGGGCGTGTATATAAGAGAAATAGATTTCAAAATCAAAGTGACAGACGTACCTTTCGGAAACCCAATCACACGTGTGCATTGCGTTCAAACATACAAGAAAACAGAAAGCTTTTTAGAAGTCACACGTACAAGTCAAAGTCTGGACGTCCCATATGGAACTTCCTTCAAGCTTGAAGAAAAATGGGTTCTTGAGCCTTTTGAAAACTCAACAACCAAAATCCTCTTTACGTATAATTTATAGAAATTTTCATAAATTCTCAACCTCTGCAAGGTCATCTGGAAAAGTCAACTTTATAAAGAGCACAATTTTAAGCAAGACCATTAAATCGAGGAGTTTAAAAGAAATGCAAAAGGATCAAGATTTGTGGATCAAAACTCTCAGGGAAAGAAAAGTCATTGAGGAGACTCCCAAAGATGTAATCAATCGCAGGGGCGTTTCAAGAGAGCTCAATCATGAAATTGAAAAATCTGAAGAATCTAAACTCAGTCGAGATAGCTTGTACGATAGCAGGTTCAAGAAGGATATCAATAAAATCAGCAAGGTTGAAGAGCAGATCTTGACTTTGAAAAAAGGGTTGAAACTTTTTGGGGTGCTTCTCCTCATCACCATCTTTTTGTTCTTGTTTAGCCTCTTTTTACTAAACAGAAAAATCTCTGCACTACAATCCCGAATTGATTTCCTTGAAAGTGCCAAAAATTAATTTGTAAAATGTACTTCTTTCTATAAATTTGAGTTGCTTCGAGTAATTTATATCTTCGATATTATGTGATGTATTCTTGATATCAGGCTTCCAACATCTCTGTTTGTTTCTCAAACAAAATCCCTTGAAAAACTTACATTCAGAAGAAAATTTTGTCTCTCACTTGATTCTGTTTCAACACTAAAAATCGGCCTCAAAATTCCTCTTTCCAAAAAAATACTTTTGCAAAATTTCTTGACAAAATTATCAGCAAAATATTGATTTTTGGTGCGATCTCAAATATTTTTCAGAGTCTGTGAAATCAAAGTAATGTCGAGAAAAAAAATCTATTATTTTTTTCGAATTTTTTTTTTCCAAGATTAATTATTCACTTTTTCGATCCCATAAACGTGAAAAAAATGATGTGATATGATTTTGGGAAACTTTTTGAGAAGTTTCATGAGTCGTCTCTTCAGGAATTCTTCAAATTTGAGAAACAGATTTTTCAGGCGAGTTTTTAAAAAATACACAATGAACCTGTGAAAATTCAAAAAAAACTTCAAATAAATTAATTCAAGTTTATCATCAATAATTTATCAAAGGTTCAGAGAACATTTTTGAAAAATTACTCCTTACTTTCGTTCCTCCATCTTCTGACAGAATTTATCAGATTTCATATAACGAATAATAAAAGAGCTTTTTCACGAATGATAAAAAAAGTTTTATTTATCAGAGAGAGAGAGAGAGAGAGATTTGAAACTAGGCAAATGAAAATACAATTTTGCTAAATAGAAACAACGATTTTGGAGCATAACTTGAAAATAAACAAAGTAACTTATTACAGAGGTGTGAACAATTAGAATTTTGTTGTTCATAAATTTTATGAACACAGCGTGAATTAAAAATATCTGCTTTCTTCATCATGGAATTCCGCTTGCAAATATTTTTAAATAAATGATTTTGAAATTAGATTAAGGTTTGATTAATAATGGCCTTCTCCTGTGGTTCTCGAGATATAATCGAGCTCGTCCATTTTGTCAAAGTGATAGTCATCATAGGCAAAGCCCTTAAAGACTTCAGAATAGGTTTTGGATACCCTAGAAATTATTAATAAATCAATATTCTTATTAATTTTTAGTTACTCTAAGCTCTTTGAAACGAGAATGTCTTTAAAGTAGAAGCACACAACGCCATATAGGAAAGACGATTTGACAGGTGGGTAGGCCACAACTTCACGATGAAGTTGAGCAATATGCTCCACAAAAGAACAGCAACCTCCAGCCAAGGTATTAATGTCCTCACCATCGTGATAAGTGTCGGTTTTAAGTTTTGGCAAGTATGTGAAGAAAAGACTCCAGAGAGAGATTGCTTTGTAGAGCTTTTGGCAAATCAGCACAAAATCAGTCAATTTGGGGTCCACCAAGAAACCGTGAGATTTGACCAGGTTCTCGACCAAGAATGCCTGAGTGACAATCATCTTGGCATATTTTCCCATTTCTTCATAATTTCCTTGAAGTCTCAAGTACTCAATGTACAAAATATTTGTGTTAATCTTGGTAATTCTGACAAAAAAATTAGTTTTTCCAGCCACTTCGAAAGAAGGCTTACAATAAAGTAATTTCCATGCCAGAAGGTTTGTTTTCAATGTAATTTTCGGGGTAATTTGCAAGGTTTTTCTAAAATCGTTAGCTGATTTGAAACAACAAATTTTGTCTTACAAAGAAAATGTTTGAGGAGTCATAGTACTTTTTGAGCACAATCCAAGCCTTGACATGGGCCTTGAGAGATTTGTAAATAGCTTCCCTATGGAAAAGAATTAGCTACTTCATCTCAACCATTTAGTTTTTACTCTAATTTTGTGACCATTGGATCCTTTTTCATCATGGCTGAGAAGGTCATTTCGTCATATAAATCAAGGTTGTTTTTATGTAAAAGATTTTGCTTCACAAAAGAGATTTCTGGTCTTGCGTTTCTGAAGCAAGCACTGAATCCTGCATATCGAGCCATAATGATCTCGCCACTCTTTCCATATTTTATAAATTGACTGAATTTCAAGATTTTAGTTTGGGTCAAGATTGGCGTCCATTTCCAGTTTTTGCTGATTGGGTAGTCTCTCTCAAAAAGGGAGTTCTAGGAGTTTTTAGAATCGGAAAAAACGATAATATCATACGAGTTCAACGACTGCATCACCATAGGTTGTAATTTCCTCAATCAAGTTAAAAGGAGGGACTTCTTCAGCACGCAACATTGCCAGGTGCTTTAAAGTCTGCTTGACACCCTTTCGTTGTTTGCTGATTCTTTTGATTCTGGGAATGAACTCTTTGGGCACAAACTTCTTTTTAGTGAAGGTGCTATTGATGTTTTTTGTGTCAACAATGCAAGGTAAAGCAAATTCGTAAATCATTTTGTCTAGTGGTCTCGAAAAAAATAACTCAGAAGCTGAGACAAATTTTTAATAAAAGAGAAATTATCACTTTTACTGTTAATGCCACTTAAATTCAAATAGGTCAAGATGATTCATACTTTAATCGTTTTAAGGAAAAACTCTTTAAGGCTAATCAACCAATTTCATCAATAATTTTCTAAGAACAAAAAGTCAAAACCTTATCTTTATCCTAAATCATTCGAGAGTTCATGTATCTGTTGTGCGAGCTTTGCCAAAAGATGAGTCCGAAAGTCACTCTTCCTTCCACAAAAAAATCCCTCTCATCGACTAAAAATTTTCATTCAACTGTAATTGCGGCTTCACCAGGGATAAAATCAAAATTTCAGTATTTATAATTGTTCTCAAAATAAAATAATCAAGCCTCTCTCTGTCATAGAAATAAATCCCTTTCTCGTTGTTTTTCCCAAAAATAAAACAACTCCCAATTTTCAGTTAGAACACTTTAGCATTCAGAAGATCTTTTGATTCCCCTTCTCCGAATACTCAAGTTATTGTTTTCAACTCTTTTGCTAAATTTAGTACCAATTTCTGGTCCTCTGATCATTGACAAAATTCAAATTTTGCTTTTTAAGAAGATATACAAAGAAATTTAGACTCTTTTGAAAAACGAGAGTTAATGTTGAGTTTTAGGATAATATTTCATTATCTCTGTGACGAGTTTAGAAATAATCTCACAAAAGTTTCCTGTTCACTCAATTCTTCGAAATCAAAATCAAAGCAAGGGTTTTTTAAGTAAACATATCTGTATTTTGAATCGAATTTGATAAAAGTCTAATTTTAGTACCAATTCTTGCCAAGCTAAACTTCAAAGAAATTCTTGAAATTTTTTCATGTTTCGTTAGAATTATTGGGTATCCGTTAAAGCTCATTACGGTTACTTCAAAGTAGACAAGCTCAAGTTTTCAGAAACAAAAAATTTCTCTTACATTTGTTCGGAAAGATCATTGATGCCAATGTTGTTTTATCTTTCCCTGCCTGGGTGGGTGGGAAAAAGTTGATTTGGCTTGTGAATAATACCTTCAAAGATATGTTCTATCAACAAACTAATGTCCAAAAGACGAATAGACTAAATTTACCTTTTAACCTTTTAATCACACAGAAACACAGTTTTATTATTTGAAACAGACACATAAGATCAGACATTCAATCAAGGCATTTCCTCATGGAGAAGATGCAATAATCTTTTTGTATTTTCATTGTAAAATTAATGGTTTTTCTTGAAAAAAAAAATCGAAATTAATTCTCATCAGAAAAAGCTTGAAGTTGAATGCAATCTTGAAACTAAAAAAAGAAACGAATATCTAACTCCATCTGAATTTTCCCAGAAATTATAGCTGTTATTTCTTTGTTCCGCTCAAACTCATTTATGAGCGGAGGGACAAAGAGTTTAGTTCCAACGCTCTCACTTGAATATTTATAATTTCAGCATCGGCTGATCTCTTCGGTTCATCCATTCTTTCTTCTAATTTTGTCATAAAAATGGCTCTTTGGAACTTCTAAAAAAGTTATTGTTTGAAATTATAATTTCATTATTCAACTTCGAAAACTCTTGAGAAAAAGAGTAAATTTTGGGTTCGACCTATTCAACCATTTTTCTAGAGGTGGGATTTGACTTTTTCATTTATGGAAATATGATTGTTTCAGAAAGCTCGTTTTTCTTTTCCCCAAGAATCAGAATATTTGGAGCATGCTTCTTTCGAAAAAAAAGAGAACTTTCAAAATTTTCAAGATGCTTCCCACCCAATCTTTCTCCGGAATTTCAGACTTTGTCGGATGACCTTCCAAAGAAATCCGACATCCTCTTCAAAAAGTCCTGCACATAAGTTATCTTCTGGAGAAAGTTTATAAAGTCTCAGTATTTTTCATTACAGGTCAATAACTCTAAAGGACGAGATACAATCCCAGTCGAGAAATTCTCTGTAAAGAAATATTTTTCAATGGTGAAAAGACTTGGAAAAAAATTTTGTCTCAAATTTTTCCCAAAAACTTCTCGGTCATATTCTCAAAAAAGCTTTTTGCAAAAAAACCAAGTTTTTCTTTTTCAGCGCTTTCTAGATCATATCCGGCATAGTCTGACAAATAACCACTTTGAAACCTCTGAATCCTTAAGAGTCCAATTTGATCTCCGTTCACGAATGAAAAGATTGGCAAAAATCAAGGCGACTTTTCTCAGTTTCTCTTTCAATTAAAACTTTTTCATTTTATTATGATCAAGTCGAAAAGAAATTTGCAAATGGGTGCAGAAATTCCAATCGTCAAAGGAACATTTTCACTCAGTGAGGTTTCACATGAATGGAAATGAATTGAATAGAAAATTATCTAGCATGTTTCTTTTTATTTTTTTATTTTTTTTTAAATTCATTAAATTAATTTAATTAATTGTTTTTTAATTCAATGAAAGAATTATTTGATGAATAAAATTTTTGAAGTTTTTTGAATTAAGAAAAACTTGAAGAAATATTTTGTTTAATTTTGAATTATTTTTTGTCCTTTGTAGAGTTTTTAATGATATTTTTATTACCCAAACCTTTTTTTAAAGAAATTTTTGAATTCTCAAATAAATCACTCTGTCCCCAAAAATATTTTCTTTAATCAAGACAAGGAAACCTTTGGCTTTTCGGAAGCTCCTGAAAAATCGAGATTCGGTTGGACTAAAAGATTTGAACTGAAATTTGGAGTATGAGATCCAAATTCAGGCGTAAAACCAAGTCAAAGGATTTCTTGTCTGGCTCATAAAGTTTTTATTATTAAACCTGGAATTTTTTTGAATTACAAACTATAAAATCATTTCAAAATTATTCCGAAATTTTCATTCAAATAATCAGAAAAGACTTTCTGAATCTATTTTTCAAATTCTCATCAAATTTCTTCTAGTTCATCATCTCTTGATTATGATGCCAATTTTAAAAGGGGTTTTTATTCAAAGAGTATCGATCATGCTTATAAACCGAGACGACGTCTTTATAAAATATTTATTCAAAGGTAAACTGAACAAAATATCACTCTTACTATCACATAATCGACATACAAGTCTTTTAATTCAACTTTTCCCCCATTTCAGAGAAAGCTGATACTATTATTATGCCCTTTAATAATTTAGAAGACTGATCTTAAGAATAATTGTAAGCTCCAAATGAGGGTGAAAATAAGGAGGTAGTTTCTGTTGGCAACAACGTTAAACAAGTCTGTGTTTGGAAGGTTGGTTCTTGCTGGGAGGTTGGCACCTTGTAAATCTTTCAAGAGTTCTTTAACGTTTTCTCCAGATTTTTGTTGAGCAGGTTCTTGGCTGACTGGCTGGGGTTCGGGTCTTCTCTCAGTGTTTCTGATTTCTTGGACTTCAGGAACGTTTTGGCTTGTTCTAATTTCTTCGCGGTTTGCTTGAACGACAGGCTCAGGACTGCTCTTTTCCTCAACTCTGTGAATTTCTCTTTGAACTGATGAAGAGGAGGTTTCAGAAGTTTGGACTTTGTGAGTATAAGTAATCTCTTCTGTCTTTTCAACTTCGACATTTTTATTTTGGACAACTGGAGCAACAACCTCTTCTTCCTTTTGACCTGAATTAACTTCGAAATTTTCTGTATCTTCAAGCTTTATGACATAATCATCGACTGGGCATCCATCGTACATTTTACTAAGATCTTTTTCATTAGAGCTGGAATATGTGACAATCATTTCGGTGGCTCCAAGTTTAATATCCTCAATAGTTCCGGCATTTTTTAAATTGCTCAAAATATTCTCCTTATCATAACCTTCAGGAAGGTTCAAAACTCTGATTGATCTAGCAAGGCGTTCTTGATAATCGCTAAAAGACATTGCTGAAGTGCGAATTTAAATGATATATAAATTAATTCAAATAAAATATTAATGTGTCTGGGCAAAAAAACTAAAATATTAGATGAGAAAACTGCGCTTTCAAAAAAAAGCTTATAATCACAGACGAGAAAAAAAAAATCAAAGGGAATTGAAATCGAAATCGAGAATTTATTATTGCGATTTTCAGAGGAAAAAGACTTTGAAACATTTCATTTCGACAAATTCCCTCTCGATTTCTTTAAAAAAAAAAATTCAAGATCCTACGACGACGATTCTATTGCATATCGAATTCCTTTTCTTCTTCATATTTCAATATTTTTGGGGGGTCACAAATAACATGTCAGAAATTTGAGGCGTCTCTCAATAATTCGTGAAATAAATCAATAAACTATTTATTTTTTTGAGAAAAACACTGAAAAGACTAAAGAAAAATTAATTTTTTCAATTTGAATTCAGAAAGACCTCAGAACTCTCTTAAAAAAGTAAATGTAATTCGGATGTTCGAAAATTCAGAAAGGAACGTTTGCAAAAGCAATTTTCGAAAGAATTCCCAGAGTCAAAACTAATTTTTTAATTTGGATTTAGTGGAATATTAAATAAAAAACTACCGAGGTTATGATCAAACTTCTCGTCTTGGGAGACTCAAATGTCGGGAAAACGTGTCTGATTCGTGCTCTTTTCAACGAATCTACAAGGCAGGAATTTTTATTCAGAGAGGGTAAGTGAGAACCATCAACAGAGCTGTTGATTAATGAATATGAGTAGATGACAATCGTGCTGAGAATCAGCAACAAAAAACATCTTTACAAATCTGGGAAACTTCCCAAACGGCTGAACAAGATTCCGCTCTTCAGTCTTATTACAATAAAACAACGGGAATACTTTTACTCTTTTCTTTGGGAGACTTTAGTTCTTTCCAACATCTTGAAGCCTGGATGAAGGAGATAAAACTACAATGCCAACGCAAAGTTCCAGTAATGCTGATTGGAAATAAATCAGATCTTCAGGACAGAAAGGTTTCATGGAAAGATATCGAGACTTTTACCAGAAAATATGATTTAAGCTATTTCCAAGCAAATTGTTATAGTGACCTGAATTATGAAATGATATTATCAGCAATTCTTCATAAAATGAAAAGGACAGAACTAGATTTTGAAAAAATCTCAGCCGGTGACAAACCATGTAAGAAAGAATAAGAAAATGAATATTAAACCTCCTGAAAAGGGTTGAGTGAGATCCAGAGAGTTGAAATGAGATTCAATCAAGAACTCAGCAAAATGAGAGCAGAGATTGATGAACTAAGTATAGATTTTCTGAGAAAGCTCATCTTAAAAAAAAGAGCGAGGACACACACATGAAATACCGAGCAGACTTGAGAGAAATTTATCTGAAAATCGTATCTCACTCTTGATTATCAACGTTCTAACTCATCTCATCAGAGGAAGATTTTATGAAAAATCCAAAGAGCCGAAAGCTCATTGTCGACTTATCCAAAAAAGTCGAAAGGAATGAAGACAAAATCAATGAGATGCTCGTCTTTTTTGAAAAAGAATTGAAGCTGAGTCAGATGAACCTGATGGAAGAAGTCAATCAAAAACTGAAAGAAGTTGCCGAAACTAGTATTTTGATTGCTCAAGATAAAGAATTGATGGAAGTTGAATTCAGCAATATGATTAAGGATTTAAATGAATCAATCCGAAAGTGCATAGTTGATACGGATAATTTTTATAAGAATCTGCGCGAAGAGATTGCAACAAAAAAATTAGGTATGAATTTCAGAATGAATGCACTCTTCTAAACTGTTGTTATTTCAAGAGTTTGAAAGTCAATCTTTGAAAATAGAGGATCCACAGGCCAAAAGCTGTATGTATCCAAGTGAGCAAACTCATCCATTGTTTAGGAATGTAAATCTTTCGATGGATGATGCCCATTCTTCTTCAAGTGTTGAAGAGTTTAGAGCTGATAATGAATCATCCCCTCCTCTTGAAGTAGATGATAATGACCAAGAAAATCGACCAATCAATTTGTCAACTCATCATTCTTCTGGTCAGAAAAAACGAAATAAGGGTATAAATTTTGTAAACCCAGAAAAAGAACAATCTCAAAAAATTGAAAACTATCTGAAAGAAGAATTGGACAAGGTCTGGAAAGCCCTGAGATCATTAACTCAAGAGACTCGTGACGAGATCGAAAAAATACACTCTGAACATGAAACTTCAATGAGATTAAACCGCATGTATAATGATATAGTTAATAAACAATTGCCGTTGGAAATTGAAGGGTATCTCGATAAAGCGACTGAAAACCTCCGATTCGATTTTAATAATCGAATTATTGAAGTAAGGATACTTTTTTCTCAATGAAGAAATATTCATTTGAAAACTTCAGATCGAGAACGATTCAAATCAAGCCTTTTCAAATCTCAAAGAGATGATAATTACAACTCGGGGAGAAATTTTCGAAAAATTAGAGCCAAAAAAGTATTTTCTCAAATCCCACAAAAATTTCTAATGCTGTTGTATAGGGAAAATATTGAAGTATTTGAGAATAATGATGAGAATAAAATTCCGACATTTTTGAATCCGATTGAACCGATTACTTCAGAAATACGACCTGGCTGGACAAGCCCGAATGAGGACTTGTCACTAACTGAATTGAAAGTGAGTGAATCTCCCATTTCTCTCCTTTGAAAGATTACTCCATCAGATTTTTGAAAAGAAGACGGTCGGGGAAGACATACACAACGACGACCTCAAAAGCCGAGTTGCATCGATAGAAAGGCAACAGGAGGAGATAATTTCAAGCTCAAATGAAATAAACAGGAATCTTTGGGGGACTGTGTCTCTTGTAGCTGAAAGAGTGCACCGTTTGGAATTAAGAGCAGGGGTTAAATAATAACTGTTTTGAATTGGGTTATTTTCCAATATATTTAGTCCTCCTAAAAGCTTTTTTATGTATTATTTATTTTACTTCCTTGCTTAGCAAGCAAGTGATGTAAATAGAACCCTCTGTAAATTTTCAGTTTGTGGATATTTTATTTGCAGAATCTGGTTTTATGAATTTCGTTTTGCCCAACCACTGAAACCTCATTTATTTGGTATTTGAGTGCAATTCAGTCGCCTTCTTTTTTTGATCAGGTCGTTTTGCTTGAAAACTCTTACTGGCAACCAAGTCTGAAGGAGAATATTTTTTTTCATTCAGGACCCGGGATTTTTGGTTGGTTGTTGATTTCTAATTTGGGAAAAAGTTGGAGAATTAATTAAGCATAGTTATATCTCACCTTTGGATTTCTGGATTTCCTCCTTCAGCTGAATGATCAAAATGGTCATGTCTTTCGAGTTTCTTTTATCAATGATCCTCCCCCACCAAAAATTAACCAATCGACCAAGATTCATCTTGCTTTCCCTTCAAAATATTGTTTCATTTGAGAAAAGGATAAAGGATCAATAAACGTTGGTTTGAATTGGGAGTCAAAGACATAATCCACCCTCAAAATTTCAGGTCATCTTGGAAAGATTTGTCTCGAGAAAAATCATCTTGATTGATAGCTTGGTGAGGCACTGGAGAGAAGAATATTTTTCGAAAAGGTTTCCCCCGAGGATGAATCTTTTCACAAATCAAAGATTTAAAAACAAGAGAGTTGGTATTGATGACATAGATTATACAACAAAATTGACCCTAAGAAAAGAGGAATCAGGATCATCGGTTTATTAGAACCAGAGGATTTAATTCACGATATATCTATTAATTGAAGCTAATAATTAGTTCTCCTAAAATATTTAACTTAATATTTTATTGCCTGCATCATCCAGGAACACTTACCTCTTTCAGATACTCTTTTTCTAAATGCAAAGACAGAATACAGGCCACCAGAACCGTTTTAGACACAATACCGATGCAGATGAGCTAGTTATAAACAGATTTGAGAGAGCTGATTTCATCTATAAAGCAAAGTCGCATCATTTTCGCGAGGAACTTCTCCAGAAAGCCAATTTGGAGCAATATTTAAAGGCTTTCCCCCTTGCCCAGAGGAAATACAGATATCATAGTGTGATCAATGTGCGGATCGAGGACATCACATCTTATGAGAAAAATTTCAGATTTCTCAAGAAAATGAAACGAAAGGTTTAATGACAATGCTTGTTTGTTTATTGACGATGATTAGAGTGATTGCAACAGCGAATTCCTGCTCGCTGACTGTCTCGAAGTGTATAGTAGTCTTTTAGAAGGCCCACAGGTTGAATTTTATATTAAATTTTAATGTAAATCCTCATAGAAAGACGCCCTTTATGATTTGATCGGGCTTGTGGTTCAGCTCAAGGATACTGACGTTGCCAGGCTTCGAGATTCCGAATGTGAAAAGATATTTCGAAGAATTCAGAACCTAGTAAACCTAGTCAACATGACAAAAAGAGAAAGAGCTACTTCAATAGAATTTCAATATCCAGAAGAGAATAATCCCGAATCTAAAGCAAATAAATCAAAGCTCACCAGGTAAATTATTTCCTTTTCTTGACTCTCTGAAACAAAATAAGCCGAGTCAAGTTTTTGATTGCCCGATTTGAGTTCATCATCGCCACTCTCGGTCACTTTGTCCATTACAACCGTCTTGGTAATTTGACCATAAATTTGACAAATCTAACGCCATTTTCTCTTTAGCCAACACCCTCCAGAAAAAAGTCCACAATAGAACAATCCCAGCAAAAACTGCAAATTCAGCTTTCACTTCTGTCTTTACATCCATGGAAACGAAAACTAAAAATGATAAATTGAAACGTCAATTGACGAGGGGTGAGACCAAGTTAATTGGACGCAGAGAATCTTTCGATAGTCCCACTTTAGTAGAAAGAAATCGCGCATTTCGAGAAGAAGCCGATGAAGCATTAACAGAATCCAAATTTCAACAAGTTAAAGCTTATTTCAAATGGAAACTTGAGAAATGGCATGACCAAGATTTAGAGTAAACGAGGATTGTGATTGATTCTCAATCTAAAATTCTAGGCAGATTGTGACAGTCTGTAGGATCTGTAGTAAAAGTATGTCTGCTAAAATCATGAAAAAACACTCAATACATTGCAAAAAAGTGGCAGAAGAAGAAAGAATGCTTAAATCCTTTAGCAAAAAGATTTCAAACACACAACAAAAAGCAACGAAAGAAAGACACAATACAAATGTTGATTTATTAATTGACAAGTAACAGATAAACGAAAAAGCGATATTTTAAATCCTATGATAGGAAGCTTTTGGCCTCATTAAGAGCAGCACAGTTAGAACTTAGTAGAGAAACTGATCCAAACCAATTGAGCGATTCATCTGATTCTTTACCTTCAACTCCAGTAAAATTACTTGTGAGATTTTACTTCTCAATTACCCCCTTTATTTTAGTCTTTGTTAACAAGCCCAAAAATTACTTTTAATTTTGGTGATGATGCCCCAGACTTCTTGCATCTCGACGACAGACCTCAATGCGGTGGTGATCAAGATCAAATTCAGCATATTCGTGATGAACTCAAAGGTCTTGAAGTTGAAAATATAAAAAGCGGTGATGATGGAGACAAGGGAGTGCCTTTATTGTTTGTCACCACAGAAGAAAAGGAGAATGATGGTTTTGTGCTGGAGCCAATTGATTGTTTAGCTGCAAGTGGTTTCAGAAAAGATTCGGATTTTACTGATACATTTGAGAGCATGTCTCCTGAACTTGAGAATAAAGAAGATTTTGATCTTCTCGTTCCAACATTATCACCAACTTTCCTTGAAAGGGCAAAGTCGTCTCATCAACAGCAAAAGAGCCCCTCCAACTTGTCGGTGTTTATTGACAAAAATGCCTTTGGAGTTACTCCCAACACAAATCCATCAACTGCAATTCCCACAACTTCAAGCACTCGAACTGCATTCAAGAGAAGTAATACATCCCTCAGTGCAAATCCCTCAGGAAGCCCATTGGTGCCAAATTCTAGAAGATGTAGTAAGAGAGTCACAGAATTAAGGGGAAATGATGGTCTTTTCAAGCGCACTAGTGATACACAGACAGTAGCAGCTCTACGTGAACGTCTTGAAAAAATCAAAGAAAAAAAGACTTTAATTAAAGGTTACGATGTCCTCCTCAATTATGCCAAAAGAATTGATAACATTAACCAATTCTCTTCAGAAGCTAGAATTGTATATGAAGAAGCTCGAGAACAATTATCAGCTGTGACAGGAAAAGTCAAGAATAATTTTAAATTCGAAGGCCTTGTCAATGAATTCATCACAATTCTTTTGGATAAGCTCGAAAACATTAAGGGAGTGGATGCAGCAAGAAAAGAGCTTAAATTACTTGAAATTGCAGCTATTGAAACTTCAGAAAGTAATAAAGACGAATCAGGAACCGCAGGAACACCTGAGGTCAAGTCTTCTTGGGATAGTATAGAAATCGGTTCGGATCAGGGATTCTCGCCAACTTTAATGGGCAGAAAATCCATCAGCATGCCAAAATCGGTTCATACAGATCTCGACAGGAAAAAAGCGACTTACACACCTGAAGATAGTCCTGTGATGAGAAAAGCAAGAAATTTGAGATCAAAGAGTGTCCAAAAGCGCGACGATAATGATAATAGATATGAGGTCTTTGAAAAAAGCATCCAAAAAATGCTCAAGAAAATCCGCAAGCAAAAAGAAGCCGTCTCTTATTCTCCTGGCAAAACTAATCGATCTAAATTCTATCGCAATTCTCTTTTTGGCACGCCATCATATGAAGAAGATCGTTCAGAAAAATCTTTCCCTGATTCTCGTAATTTTGACTTGGACAAAGAAGGACCAGGGACCATGACATCTGGAATCAATGAGAACGTTGAGGAAGAAAGCTCAGAGATTTCAAGCGAACCAACAAGCAGTGGGGAAACCTCAGAATTCAATGAAGAAGATTTGGACAAGGATTTGGATTTAAATACAGGAGAAATTGAAAAGTCATCATTCAGTGATGATGAGAGCAATCTGAGGAGATGCGCAAAAAAGACCGAAGATGGATTATCTTCTCTCATTAAAATTAAAGACTTTGAGTTTATCAAGTTGATCAGCAAAGGAGCATATGGAAGAGTTTGGCTGGTCAAGCGAAAAATAACAGGAGACCACTATGCAATGAAGATTATTAACTTTGCAGACCGCAAAAATATGAACCAGATTGACTCGTTGAAAACTGAAAAGAAAGTTTTTGAAAAATTAAATGGCGATTTCGTCGTGAAAGCTGTCTTTACATTTGTTCATAATAACTATCTGTGTATTGTGATGGAACTGATGATTGGAGGCGATTTCGGGCACATTCTCGAAAAGCTTGGGGCTCTTGAAGAGGACGATGCAAGATTTTACATTGCCGAGATTATCTTGGCTCTTGGAAACCTGCACCAGCTCGGAATTGTTCACAGAGATCTGAAGCCTGATAACGTTTTACTCGACAAAAAGGGGCATATTAAACTCACAGATTTTGGCTTGTCAGAAGTCGGAGTCCAGAAGCATCAAAAGGTGAAAAATACGGGAAGAAGATCTTCAATCTTCAATATTTTAAGCTCAAAAACTACCGCCACACTAGATAGAAGGTTTTCTCTCAATATGACCAACACAATCTCTGCACTTGTCAAGAAGCCCGCCGAAAAGGCTAAGCCAACCATTTTGAGTGACGCATTTTCAACCATCCCAGAAGTTGACGAAGAAGCGCCTGAACCCGTCAATGCACCCAAAGGCAATCGTGTGATTGGTACCCCTGATTACATTGCGCCTGAAATCATCCACGGAACTTGCTATGATGATCCATGCATTGATTGGTGGAGTGTTGGTGTCTTGTTGTTTGAATTGATTGTTGGTATCCCACCCTTCAATGATCCTGACGTTGAAGTCGTATTTAAAAACATTGTGAAGAGAAATATCCCATGGGATGAACTTCAAATTGGTATTTTTCAAGTCAATAATTAATTCTAATTTTTTCTCCAAGGATATGATGAAGGGTGTATTTCTCCCGAAGCTAAAGATCTCATTGATGGACTTTTAACTCTCGATCGGACAAAAAGACTGGGTGCAAAGGGTGTCGAAGAAATTAAAAGTCATCCTTTCTTCAAAAGTATTTGATTGATGAATCACATTTTTCTAATGACATCTAGAAATTAATTGGGATGAGATCTTGAAGAGTAAAGCGCCAATTATTCCAGTGACAAACAATGATATCGATGTGAGCAATTTCGAAAAAGAAAACAAAAAATTCCAACAAAGTGAACTTGAAAACCCCTTCCACGAAAAACCAGTTGTATGAAAATAATTTTTAAATTGGGAAAAGTTAACCATTACAAAGGAGGGCATGCAAGCTGTTTCGATAAATAAAGAGACTTTTGAATTGGCTCGAGTGGATATCTTGCATGAAGAAAATGAAAAAGTCGTCAAAGAAGCAACGTAATGACTGATTATTGGCTAATTAAAACTAACTCCATTTAGGAATACCATCAGTCAAGAAGAACTCGAAAAAATGAGGAAGTCTCGCCTTGTCAATCGCAAATGGTCAGTTTTTGACTAAAAAATATTTTGAATAAATTACATACAATCTTTAAAAATCTTATTTTATTTGAGCAGCAAGAGGCTTTTTTTTCTTCATATTTCAGTGTATTTCTAAGCCGTATTTTTTAATGAATAATTAATTATTCCTTAATTTACTAAGTATGTTTTTAAGGAAGTTTACTGTTGTTTGCATGATGTATAGATCATTAATTTATCATAATATTCATAATAAAAATTATCTACTTTGAAACTTGATTTCTTTGTTTGAAATGGTAAAAATTTTTCTCGCACAGGAAACAAAGATTTGAAGAGAATTTTGATCATTGACAACTCTGATTTTGCTTCAAAAAAGCAAAAAATATTTTAATGAGATTTGAATGAATTTAAAAATCTATAACTGCATTATAAATTTTCTTAAACAAAGAAATTATTATGATCAAAAAAGGAGGAGTTCAAGCAAGCAACACACCTGAATATCAGATCAAGCCTAAGCAAAAGGAAAAGTTCAAGCCAGGCAAGGCAAAAGAAATGATTGGTGAAATCCTGACTTCAACTTTGAAATACCAAAAATCTTACAATTTGGATGCTGCACAGAGTTTGAGCAAGACAATCGCAGAAAGCGTTAAAGATAAACTCAAGGAACTCAATTTACCCAGATATAAATATATTGTTCAAGTGTCTATTGGTGAGCAAAAAGGTCAAGGTGTGAGAGTTGGTTGCAAATGTTTCTGGGATTTCGATACTGATCATTGCGCCAGTGAAACTTTCGTGAATGATAGTATATTTTGTTTATGCACAGTCTATGCCGTCTACTTGTACTAATACGCCAACTGATGGGGTTTTCCAGCTCCTACAAACATCAGATTTTTAAAAGTATTTTTCGTATCCTGCTTGAATAGTAATCAACTGTGGTTTGATAAATTTGCAATTCACTTATCGCCTCTGTCTGTATACTTTTAAAATTGAGCTCTCTCTAAAAGAACTGTTTTGTGTCCCAAAAAATCATCTCCTGCATGGGTTTTTTCCATAAAGCTTTATCATAAAAATGAAAGAAGGAAGGAAACTTTTTTTTATCGAGAGAAAGAGAGGTTTTTTAATGGTGATGATGACGATGTATAATAATGATAATGATTTTTTTCGTATGGAATAATGGAAGATTAAAATATAAATATGTTCAATCAATAGTCTGAAAATAAATACTCGATTAAAGCATCAAACTATTGGAGAGATTCTTTAAGCAACGAGGACCTTGTTCCTCCCAATCCTTTCTTGTGATCCACCATCCTTCGTGATTATTCATTGTATTGGCGAAAACACCTCCTCCGATAAACACGTTATACTTTCTTCTTGGAGAATCCTAATAATCTTTAATATATCTAGATAGAAAGAAATTTGTCACCTTGACTTCAATATCGAAAGGAAGATCAACATCTGCGCCCTTTTGAATAACTGTTCTGTATAAATTGACAATTTCATTTTCCAATCTAGTTGGGAAACCAGCAAACATTGTTGTACCACCTGAAAGAACAATATTTTCATAAAGAGTTTTTCTGCAATCAATTGGGCAGTTCTGAAAAGAATAATGAGGTCAATTTTAATCTTGATATTACATTGATGCAGTCAAAGACTAATTCGTGGCACCCTCTCATTTCGAATCCAGCGTAACCAGGATTAAAGAGAAGTTCGGAGGCTTCGAATCTTTCTTTTTCAATCTTGAAAAAGTTTAGAATAAGATCTCAATTGTTCGTGTTTACTTTAATGAGAGTTTGATCAGGGAGCCTATATTCTTCCATATGAGTTGTGGTTTCTTTAGAAAGCTTTCTGTCGAGTTTAATATCGCAACTGACAAAGCAAGATTTTTCCTTGATTTCTCTCACTGTTTCGAAATCTGCAGTACTGTTGAATGCGTATCCTCTCAATAAGAGAAGTTTAGTTAAATATTGGGTGACGTGTCTTCCGGCAAGATTGAGTCTTTCGATTTGTGCTTTGAAAACACGACCCTCAATAATTGGAATACAATGGGTAACACCGTCTCCGGAATCGAGAACTGTTGCAGAAAGCAAACCCTAAACAATTGTTCATTTTTCAAAGAGAAAATTATACTTCAGCAAAGATTGCCAAAAGGGCTTGAATACCCATTTGAAGTTTGTCAACCTTGAATTTTTCAAACAAGATTTGGCAAGTTTTTTCTCTATTTTTAATAGGATTCAAAGCGGCTTCTGTCATCAAAACACGAGATTCAGTCAAATCAGCTCCCATCTAATTTTAAAATGAATATCCTTCCAGAAAACTTTCATTTGTACCTTTTTAAAGCCATATTCCCAAATACGTTCCATATCATCCCAATCCTTGACGATACCTGAATAATTAATTTTTCAATGTCATCGTGGCTATACCTTCATCAATAGGATGACTGAGTTCAAGCATGGATCTTAATGGTGCTGCTTCATCACCGACCATGATGCTCTGAAACAATCAGAAAAAAGTGCATTTTGTTGATTATATACCTTGAGTTCGACTCCTTCGATCTTTTCATCGAATCTCAACATAGGACGACCAACCATAGTAGGGAACATATGAGCAGGGAAATTGTCACCAGCCCAGCCGATCTTCAAATAACCTGTACCAGTATCACAAATAATTGGTCTAGTGTTATCCATATCTCTGAATTATATATCTGCAAATTATAATTAAATTTAAGACGCTTGTCATTATGACAAATTTCTTTGATTTTAGAAGTAAATAGAAATATTATTCGGGAAATACAAGATACTTTTCCGAAGGTAAAATGTGAATTTCAAAATTTCTCCCTTTTTATTCTGGAGACACAACAATACATTCACATACAAAAGAGGATAACAGAAGAGAAAATGAATTCTTGTTTTCTTCTAGATTATTCCTCAAAAGAATTTTTACCTGCTGGAGAAGTTTGAAATGAATGGAATTCTCAAAGAAATGAATTTGATTGACTATGTAGAATATTGAAAATCCCTAGAAATGAGCAAATTTCTCTGAAAAACAGCTTTTTAAATTTAAATGATCTCATTTTTCGATTGTCATCGAAGTTCACAACAGAACAAGAGGTGAATGGTGAAAGTTGTCTCCCAATAATTTTTTCTTTCAATTTTCTTGTAAATGTCTGAATGAAATGAACGTATTAATATAAAGCATATCTAGATTTATCTGGAGTTATTTTAAATCTTGAACTTTTTATTTAATAAATTCAAATTTGTGAGGATTGAAACAGATGTCTTGCCGTATTTTGGAGCTCATCCTGCTTTTTTTACCTACAGGACAAAAGATAAACTTGTTACCTGTAAGTTTCTACCTCTATTTCCATCAAAGAGTGAGTTAAAATCGTCTCTATACATCTTCATCTCTACATAATAAAGTTTACTTAGTTTACTCAGTCAAAGATAATAATTTACAGTTTCAAATTAAAAAAGAATATTGTTTAAATAAAAAATCTGCATTTGAAGGATGACTGATTATCTTGCTTATACCAAGAAAAGAAAGGAGTTTGGTCAAAAACCCGAGTTTGGTGACACAGAAACCAAGGTTATTGGATTCTTGCCTCAAACCAGAGGCGAAGATTTGGGACCCAACCATGTTCGTAGGGATCCAAGTTTCATCACAATTGATAATATCCCCGAAATGAGTGAACACGTTGTAAATACCGAAAGAGTCACTACCTTTGATAGAGGAATGTACCATCAAGAAGGAGGTATGAAGATATAACTTTAAATTTACTAAAAATTTGAAAGGTTGGCCAAGTGGTATGGACCCAACTGATCCCCAAATGACCACCAAGTGGAAAAAGAAGATTGAAAAGGATACTGCTTTCACTGGCGCCGTCAAGGGCCTTTGCGACACTATCGAGGAATGCATTTCCCAAAATAACCAAATCGATCTTTTTGAAGAATATTTCTATAATGAAGAACCCGAACATTTCGTTGAAAGTCTCTCAACCAAGACCTTGATCTTGTTCAAGTAGAGCAATCCTTTTGAAATTATTCCTCATAACAAATTCAGGGACCCCGAAGGCGCCAATATAAAGAGATCTGTCGGCAAGATTTCATGGTATCCTGAAAACCCAACCAAGTTGGCTGTCTCTTATGCCATCATGAGATTCCAACAGATGCCCGAAGGCATGCCCACTCAAGTACTTTTCGTTAAAATAGCATAATTTGACCTTTCAAAAGTCTTACATTTGGGATGTAAACAACCCCAACACTCCCGATATCACTCTCGCTTCTCCTTCTCCCATCACCTCTATTGCCTTCAACCATAAAAACACCGATCACATTGCCGGTGGTTGCTACAACGGTCTCATTTGTAAACTTTTCATTTGCCCAAGTTTTCGAATTTTTTCCAGGTTATTGGGATGCAAGACAAAGAGAAAGAGGCGGTCTCGCCCTTCAAGCCAGAGCCCAAGCTCCCATTGAAAAGAGCCACTACGATCCAGTTGTTGACCTTGTCTGGCTTTCCAGCAAAACTGGTAGTGAATTTGTCACCACTTCCACTGACGGCAAAATGCTTTGGTGGGATACCAGAAAGCTCGACGAGCCCACTGACTGGACTGAACTCGATGAAGGCCCACTCGGACCTGACGGTAAAGTCAGAGTTGTCGGTGGTACCGGTATCGAATACGTTCCCGATGCTGGCGTAAGAATCATTTCTTGACAATTCTCTAAATAGTATTTAGCCAACTAAATATTTGGTCGGTACTGAACAAGGTTCTATCCTTACCGTCAACAAGAGACCCAAGAAGAAGGTCGAAATCGGTGCCAAGTACGGTATCGACAGTGGCAGACATTATGGTCCTATTACTGCTATTCAAAGAAATCCTTTCCATACTAAATACTTTATGACTGTCGGTGATTGGTCCGTTAAGGTAATTTCCGTTTCCTAATTCTTATGCTAATTTTTTCCCCAGATCTGGAATGAAGATGCCAATCTCAAGACTCCCATTATTAGAACAAGATATCACAACGCTTATCTTTCTGATGGTACATGGTCACCAAGCAGACCTGGTGTGTTCTTCGTCACCAGAAGAGATGGTTGGATGGATGTCTGGGATTACTTCTACAGACAAAACGAAATTGCCTTTAGTCATAAAGTTTCTGATACTGCTTTGACTTGCATCAAGATAAATACTACCGGAGGTAATCTTCGAAATCTTCAATCCCTTTTTAATCATCTTCAACAACAGGCGGTAACCAAAACATTGTTGGTAAATTCGCTGCTATCGGTGATCAACACGGTACTGTTACTCTCCTTGAGCTTTGCGACTCATTGTACATGACTGGTAGTGATAATAAAGAAAAGGAAATTATTGGTGATGTAAGAAAACTATTTCAGGAGTTCCCACTAACCAATTATAGATCCTCGATAGAGAAACCAGAAAAGAAAAGAACCTCGAATTCATGAAGAAACAAGCAGAAGGAAAGCAAAAGGTTCAAAGAGAAGGAAAAGCCTTCAAGGAATGGGAATCTAAAAAGTCCGATGTCATCAAGAAGACAGAAGAAGCTTTCTTCGCTGCCATGGGCAAACAAGAAGAACACCAAGGCGAAAGCGAAAGATCTGGACTCGAAGATAGTTATGTCGACCGCAGAGAAAAGGTTGCTGAAGAAGAAGAAGAAAGACAAGAGGAGCAACAAGAACAACAACATGAAGCCGAAGCCGAAGATCATGGTGAGGGCGAAGAAGAAGGTGAGCCTGCAGACGTCCAAGCTGAAAACCAACACCAAGAACAACAAGAACCTCAAGGTGAAAACCCTCCTCAAGGAGAACAACCTGAAGCCACCAACGCAAACAATGAAGCTGGAGGCGAAGCTCAAGCCGAGTCACAATAATAAACTCTCAACTCTCATAGGATAGATCGTTTGCAGCTCTCTCAAATTCTTGGAATTTGGCGAGAAGCGCTTCAATTATTATACATATCAATCAGATTACCTAACTTTTATTCATACATCTGAACAGGTATTTTCATGAAAATTTTGTTGAATCGTATCATCCTTCATAAAACGAAAATATTATTCTATTTTCGTGGACCACACTTACATTAAAAAAAAAATCTTACAAAATCTCATCCCATCCCATTTTCTTATGATTTTCTGCAGAGTGAAGGTTTTGTTCACTTCTCCTGAAATTCAAACACAAAGGATTAATCAAAATTCAAAAATTATTCAAGTGTCGAGATTTCAATCAAATTAAAATAAAAGAAATTTGAAAAAAAAGCCAATCTCATCTTTAGAGGTTGTTGGTGTAAAATATAAAGTAATCCGTTGTCGGTAGTTTGCTTGCTTAATTCATTCCAAAATAACTGATTTGGGTACTTCTGAAACAAAATGAAATGAAAACTTTTCAAAAAATCTCTCTTTCTCTGAAGTTAAAAAAGTCTGAAATTTATTTACAAGAAAAAATTGTTTAATCAATTCAAAATATAAAAAATAAACCAAACTTGAATTAAATTACTTTTGTTTTGCTGAAAAAATAATTTTGTTTTTAAAATTCCTTGTGATTTCTTTCAATTTTTAAAATAAAAATTTGAAATTCAACAAGGTCTCTTTGATCTGAAGAATGGATGATATTTCTCTTTTCTCTATTAATCCAATAAATACCTCTATATACAAAGAGGCATTCAGATAATGTAAGTTGTCTGGATTGCCGAGGCTGAGAGTCCTCCAAAAAAAAATTCTATTTCATCAAAAAGATCAAAAAAGATTGAACGAATGTCATTTTATTCAATGAAGAAAACCCTTTTTTCAATTTTATCTGCAATCATCTTTTTTCAACAGTTCCATTAGTTTTCTCAAAATTATCTTCTTTTCTACTTTGAACTGATTAGTTCTTCAAATTTCCCCATTCCATGAGAGATAATCGGTTGGTGTTTTGTTGTTCATCTAATTTGATATTTACGAATTACTTGGAAAAGTAATTTGTCATATTTGTAAATTTTGTCTGTTTTTGTCATTTGATCTGAGAGATAAGCTTCAGAAAAGACAAAGTAAACTTGCAATTATTGGAGGAAAAAAATTACTTCTCAACTCAAATTCAACAAGTCCAAGCTTTTCAAATCCTTTTCTCTCGGGACAAATTCCTGCGAAAGTGTTTCTGAATCCGAAAGCTTTTTTTCGGTTTTTCTGAACGTCTTGATTGAAATTTTCACCAGATCTAAACCTATTTCTGCTTCTTTTGATTCCTCCTTCAAAACAAAGAAAGGGAGATTTCCTGCAAAGAAGAAAAGATGATTTTTTGACAACTGCAAATCGTGAAAAATCAAATAATTTTTATTCTCTTTCTCAAAATGATCACCAAATGTCTAAATTCACTGAGATTTCAAAACATTAACCTTCCATCACAGGAAAATGGAGAGAAAAAACAGTATTTAGTATTGTTTGAGATGTTTTCACTGATTTAAAAAAATCCCGACTTCTTGAACTCTTTCAGTTTTGGATCCCTCTGAAAATTGTGCAGAACACAAAAACCTTCAAGAAATGACTTGAACCAAAAATTCAGTTTCTTAAATTTCATTTAGTTTGGAGTATTTTAAATAATTTCCTTTTTACACTGAATAGTAAAAATAAAAAAAAAGTGAAATTCTGAGTGAAAGTGCTAGAGAGATCTCCCATACTTCCAAATTGAATTTCCAGATTTGCAAAAATTTTTCTTCTGCTTTTTTGAATTTAAAACACTCACAACTTCTACCCACTCTATTCCTTTGGCCAGTCTTCTTTCTCTGAAATTGCTCTTTCTAACTCCCAACATTTTCCAAAAACGTTTCCTCTTTCACCTGCAGGAATTTATTTAAACGAATCCATAACTCAACGTCATTATTTTGTACAATAAACTCCCCATAAATGGATAAAATCCCATATGCTGAGGCCCGCGAAAATCTACAAAATTTCAAATTGTTAAGTTCAGATCAATTTAGGCAATTTTCTCAATCTTAATTTCTTGAATAGACAAGATCAAAGAGAAAACCAAATTATCGAAAGACAGAATTGAAAGTACCTTTTTTTTTTCCTCGGAAATCCTTTCCGAGCTGTTCATTTGAGTCAGTGGAGACTCAAGCAAAACTATCTGTTATCTCATGCATCAAGTGGATTAAAATATTTCAAGGGCAAGAGAGAAAACTGTGAAAACCTCAAAAACCTTTGGTTTGGAAACAAACCCTTTTTGTTTGGACCCAAAAAAAAATTGCTTTTCACACTGAAAATTATTTGAATTTTTCTTCACCCAATTAATGCCAACGAATAAAATCTGGAAACCAGCAAAACTGTGTTTTATTTGAATTGAAAAATAAGGTTGATTTTTCAGAACAGTCCTCATCACCATAGCTTTCTTCTTTATCCATAGCAAAATTTATAATATTTTGGGACTTTCCTTATGTGAGAAATTTTCCACACCATTCTCACAAAGCTCTCCTAGCAAAAGGTATCCAGTTCTCACAAGCTTTCAATGCGAAGAATTTTGAAGAAAAGATGTCGAATTTCGTTGATTCTCTTTTGAAGACCTTTCTTCCCATTTCTAGAGTTGAAGTTTTGACAGCAAATCCTCTCGATATCGAGGATCAAACCTCTTTGAAATTGGAATTTATTTCGCATCCAATGAACCTGAAATGAGAAAAGATTATTTTCAAATAATGCAGGGGAAATCGTGAATCAAAAATCAACTTCAATCAAGAAATTTATATTTGATCAATAAAAGTTTTCTCTTTTCCTGGTGTCATTTGCGAAATAAAAGCGTACTTCAATGATTAAGCCTCATTCAGTGTTATTCACCCTGATCTAAGATCCTTTCAAAAAACCATTTCCAGAGTCAAATCAATATTTCCTTAAAATTGAAAATTTACTTCAATAAAGCAGAGTTTGGGTATTGATTGATAAAAATCGAATTCTTTCAAAAAATTAAAAACCGAAAAATAACTTTAAACAAAAAACTCATCAAAGAAATAATTTATTAGTTGAAAATTTAAACAAAAAGTTCTTAATATTCAAAATTTAATTAATGAACTTCTTTCCAAAAATTAATTTCAAAAAGAATTTCGTAGTTACTTGTAAAATTAAATAATTTCTTGTTTTGAATTCGAAATCGAATGAAAAATGTGAGACAAAAAAGTAATCTTTCTGGGACGACAAAGCAAAATCAAATTTCTCATTCCTAAAAATGCCTGTTACTGGATATCTGGGTCAATATGAGATGAGATAACAAACATGATTTTACAAAAGGAAATTGAGTGAATAGGAAAGTTTATCTCATTATCCATTTGAGGAAAATATGACGACAAAGCCTCAAAATCAAATTACTTTCATAAACAAATCATTTTTGAAAGTAGCAAAAAACTAAAATATTTCGCTTCTTGTTCTGTTTCCTCTTTGAAGAACGAAGAGAATAAATAATTCATTGTTTATGATTTACAAGAGATCAATCTAGATTTCTCTACTGCATTTTCAGAAAAAAAAAAAATCAAAGAAAATAGGATGAATTTTCTTATAATTTTGAAATAAAAACCAACAATTCTTTTCCAGTTTTTTCAATAAAAAAACAGTGATTACAGTCTGAAAGCGAAAATCTTTCTTCTTCTCTCTTTTTTGAAGAAAGTCTATTTGAGAAGAAGAAAAAAAAGTAAACAGTGTGAGGCAAACTGAGCAAGATGATCGAGGCTCGCAATATCTCTTTCTTACTCTTGTACTTACTGCATGCATATTTTTAGTCAATAAAAAGAGTTGAACGAACACAATTTGTCTTTTGGTTGATGTAAAACTGCAAAATTCACACAAAGTTTTTCACTCTTTACTCTGGGATCCTTCTTTATATAAAGAGTGAGTCTTTTACTTTTGGCACATTCCGAAAATCAAGTGATTTGAATTCACTTGATTGATAATAATTTTGGTGGTCAAATGCTTACGTTCTAATTTAAATTACTTGAATATATGAACAAGAGGCCTGAAATTGGAACAAAAACTGAAAGTTGAAACTTGAAGAACTCACAGAGTCGAAGCTTTTTGCTTGTTTCCCCCTTTCTAATTTTCTTTTGATACCTTCTGAAGAGAGGGAAGAAGACGAGACCACTTGAGATTTTCCTCCTTATTTAAATTCTTTTCGAAGAAACGAATTGTTCTCAAATGCAATCTCGACATCATTTTGCGTTTTCTCTTCAAAGAGGATTTAAATGATGATAGACATAAAGGATTCATCCAAATTCACAATTGAAATAAATTTTATAATTTACTGAATTATTGAACTGTGTAAAAAGGGGTCTCAATCAGGACTCCCTGGGTAGCTTGTACTCTACAAACTTAGAAACTGGAGTTAAGTAATGGATTCACACTTGAAAAACTTTCACAAATTGACAACAATTTCTTTCAAAATACTAACAAAACAGCAAAAAAATAAACATTTAAATGTAAAATTAAAGGAGTAATTAATTAAAATAAAATGAAAGTGATTAAATTGAAAAAAATTCTTAATCTTTTCAAATAGATTCAAAATTAATCTTTTCTCCGATTTCGAATTAAAAAAATAATTAATTCACAAAATTTAAATTCTTTCAAATTTTTAATGAAACAATTGTTCAAAAGAATAAATTCAAAATTCATTGTGAGGTTTTTTTTTCATCCAAGCTTCCTTGATTCAATCCTGATCAATAATGGATAGTAAACCCCTTTTTTCAACGCAAAATATTTTATTGTCAGATCAAAATTCATAGAGATTATTCTATCTCAACCTCTTGAGCAATCAAAAACGAAAATTGCAATGAAGAAAGGAAGATCGCGAAAGAATATCCCCCATTTTTTAAACTTGAGAAATCTTCGCATCAAATGTCAAACAGGGAGAAAGAAACTGAACTCTCCCTTATCCATAAAATTATTTCAAAACATTTTCTCATTCCAAAAATGTCAACAGTCTTGGAGTGAAAAAATCATTATTTTGTTTCATTTTTTGGGTTCTCTAAAAACGATTTTGAGCGAACTTGATTGAGTTCTCGACATGAGGCAAGAATCCTCGAGAAATAGTTTTCTTGTGCATCAATCAAATGATGAAGATGCGATGATAAAAAGTCATTCCCCATGACTTGATTGTGAAGCAAGAAAGGGAGAAAATTATTGCGAAACACTCAAACCATCTAAGTTCATCTATGGCCTATTTTTTGTCTCAATTGTTTATTCCCTTGTAAATCATCGAAAATTTTAAGGAAAAAATGCCAAAACTCTAGTTTGAGCAGATAAAATGATTGATTTTGTCCAAAAAAAACCAAAATACTTTGAATTTATTTTTTGTGTTTCTCAAGCAATCATTTTCAATTGAAAGAAAAGGTTGAAACAAAAATTTCTCCTTCAGTGAAATTCGCAACTTAATTTTTTAAAAATCTCAATGTTTTTCCCTCATTCTTCTTTTTTGAGTCTTCTTTTGGGAAAGGATGAAGCCACAATTATGAGACAACAATTTAATCGGAGTTTGAATACTTTTTGGAAAACTCTGATTTCAAAAAAAAAAAATATTCAGAGAAGAAAGTCATTATTCATGAAGATATTGTTCTTTCATACATAGACAATGAAAACACTCAATTCCGAATTTCGAACTTTCCTCGGCTTAAACTCTTTTCGGATCATTTCAAGGAAATATGGCCTTCAAAAGCACAAGAAAATACCGTTTTTGGAATGAGGAAAAATGAAAGATTTTCGAGTTTGAGATTTTTAACCTCAACTGTAAACAAATGTGAATGAGATGAACCAAGATATTTTTGCAAAGCATTAAATTTGACAAAAAAAAAATATTTGAATTCATTACTCTCGAGTCAAGATTCTTTTCCTGTAAAAATTGAGTGAATTAATTATTATTTATTATTAAAATCTGAATTTGCTCAGAATGAGGCTTGGGTTTGCAGTAATTGTTATTTGAATCATCTCAAATCATATTGGTGTTTGAGTAGCAACTCGTCAACTGAAAGGTTTTACCAAGATTTCTCGCTGGTGTACTAAGCCAGAATAATCACTTCAAAAAAATATTTATCTACCAAATTTCTGAATGAAAAATTCAAAATCTATTGTAAAAATAAACAAAAATTCAATAAATTAATTTCCGAATAACTTATCTTGCTTGATTTATTGATTTAATTAATTAAAAATTTGAAATTGTTAAGAAATTATTCAAAAAGAAATCGATTTATTTAAGTTTCTAAACCTAATTTTTGATTTCAATTCAAATTAAAAAAAAATATCTCATGACTCTCCTTTCAAAAATAAAAGCAAAAAGTGATCCAAAACAAATCGAACAAATTTAGAGTGTCTGATGATATTCTTTCCTTTATTTCTACATTTTGAAAACACAAATTCAATTTTCTCTTCCACACTACTTTCGCAAAAGAATTTTTCATAAACATGAACAGAACAATAAAGCAGACAAGCTAAAAAATCCTTTCTCAAACTCCATCAATTCCTCTTTTCCTTGTTTTTTTTTCAAGAAAGCTAGCCTCATTCAGGAACTCAAATAGATACAATGCTGAGTCACGTAGAATATCTTTGATGAAATATTTCCTTTCGAATCGGGGGAGATATCCTTTGTTCTGATTTCTTTGGATGATTTCTAAATTCCGCCACGTTTTCAATAAATTAGAAGCTGAGAGTAAATTGGAAAAGTGCCTCAGCGGTGAAAGTGAATTTTAGAGAAGGGATCGAATTCAAATTAAGCATGAAGAATTTCCGATGTGAGAAAGTGAATAAAATTATTTTGAGGCGGACTGAAATGAACGTAATTTTAAAGATATTTATATATTTTTTGAATGGAAAACCAGTCGGACACGAAAAAGGCCTCGGTTCCCCCAGCTACCGGAGAAAAAAGACCAAAATTAACTGCAGCTGATATTAAAACCCCAACTGGTTCGAGACAAGACATTTTGGACGAGTTTTCAAGGTTAGTCAAAGAACTGGATGAGAATCAAAAGATCGGAAGAAGCAAATTTAACAAGCAGGTCCAAAATAAAAATATCCAGCATACAAAAGCCATGGAGCCAAACATAGCCGCTGACGTGGGGTCAGAAATGCCAATTGACGGAGATTACGCACAAGGAAGTAGAGTTTTCATGAGATATTGCGCTTCGTGTCATAGTCTTGAGGCAGGCAATCAGGGCCTTGGCGCTGTGATGGGCCCACCTTTGGGTCTTGTGTACGGAAGGAAGGCAGGAAGTGATAAATATTTTGATTACACTGAAAGCTATATTCGCAGTGAGAAATACTGGACTGAAAAGAATTTGTTCCATTACCTCAGAAATCCCAAAAAAGATTTTCCCGATTCTCGTTGTAACATAAAAAATGGGGGCTTGAGCGAGGAAGAAGATCGAGCTGATGTTTCCAAGTTCCTCAGGCTTTTCACTAAAAATCTGAGATATTATTTGAATAACAAAGCCCAGACAACTTTCGACAAACAGTATATAGACAGCTACAACAGGTCACAGACCAAGCTGAATGAAAGTTCGTTTAAAAATATTAGTCGATCATCAGAAAAACACTAGATAGGGAGATTTTCATTTCTGTATTTCAATCTATCGAAAACAGATTTACTTCAAGAAAAACTGAATTACTTGTAAATAAATCTCTTTATTCATTCATAACAAGAACATTCCTTCTAAAAGTCAATTTTTTGAGAGAAAAAAGAAAGTTGAAACGCTATTGTTCCCAGAATCACAAATGAACAATTTACATACGTATATACTCTTTGTCAAACTTGAAAATATATTATTACAAAGTATTCTCTTTAGAAATTCAACAAGGGTCTGTCGGAGACATTGTATTTCTTTGCAAGGCCCATAGTTTTCATTCTTGTGCTCAAAAGGTAGTTGTTCATCTTTTGCGTGCCAAGTAAAACCCCAATTGGAATCGCACCCAAGAGCATAGCACCAACAAAGGCATTTTGTTTGATGAATGTTCCGAAAGAGGTCTTGAAAAAGAGCAGGGACATCAACCCAAAGCAGCCAATTTGATTGTAAAAGACATATTTTGGAAAGTTATCCATTTTGCTTTTGATGTAGGCGTAATCGACCTCGGTTACATCAGGATGATACAAGACTTTCTCATAGAGATTCACTGTTTTGCTAGGTGCAATGTTTTTATAAAACATACTGCGATAGACTTTCTCGCTGTATTTGTTGCCAATCTTTTCCCGAGTGACTTTGTGTTTATGGAGCAAGTAATTTCGGAGAAATTTCTTGAATTCCTCGCTTCGATAGAGCTTCATCTTTGGTTCTTCGTCTGGATTTGAAAGGAGGATTTCTTCTTGGGGGATTGGCCCAAGAGTTGTATCGTCTTCATCATTGTAATCCGATTCCTCGAGGTTGCTCAGATGGAATGTCAAATTTTTTTGGATATCCTTGTCAAGACGAACCATGAATTATTTCAAGATTTTGATTAAAAATCTAATTTAAATACTTTTGATTTGGAGTTTGAGAAAAAGACAAGAAACAATTGATCATAAATTATATCTGATCACGAAAAAAGATACAATATTTTTAAAAAAAAAAAAAGGTGAATGAATGACAAAAAAAAACTAAGGAGAAGCATCTTTATCAGCAAAAGATTTGGGGAACAATTTATTTTTAAAGTATTCTTCTTCTTGGGCAATTTCTTGTTCGAGGCTCCAATGCCATTTATATATTTCTTCATAAAACTTTTTTACAGCGTGATTCTCAATTGTTTCGTAATATTTAATTTCTGGAGGTTGCTTGTATAAGAGCACATTACTTTCAAGTAAAGAAGGAGCTTTGAGCAGTTTGTCAATATTCGATACATCTATCTCGTTTAATTTATGACTTCTCAGACCATCTCTTCTCCCCGTTTTCTTTTTCTCAACTGATCGGTGCTTAAATTGAGGGCTTGCATTTACCTAGATGGGTCAGACTAAGTTCATACAAGGCATTAATTACCATTTGATCGAGATCTTCGAGTTCAGGACTGATTCTTGCACTCCCTCCTGCACTTTTGTTTGACTCAAAATTATTTTGAGGCTATTGAGAATCGTTAGGTATTATTCTATTAACCTCCATTACCTCTACTATTTTGGAAGCATCAAACCGAATATATCCCTTAAGTCCAGGAATTGGGCCTGACAGTCCATAAAATTTTTCCAAGAATGCCAAGAGTGGCTCAGTGGAGTCCTTATACCTATTATTTCTTGTTTAACAACTCAACTCCGAACAAAAATTTTACATTAATTCAACCGCTTGAACTTCTTCCATATCTAAAAAGTATTCGAAAATAGAGTGTCCAACTCCCGTTCTTCGGACACTTTCATGCACAAAGAAATCTTTGACAAAGATTTTTGGTTTTCCTTTCTTGTCTTCAGAATCTTTTACTTTTACCAGAAGAAATCCGTATATTTTGTGCAAATCTGCTTTGATATATATTTTATTCGAATCCTTTTTGACAAATTTGTTATACGTCATTTGAATCACTGTCGAGTCCTCCTGAACCTAGAATTAATAAGAGTCATCCTCAGGATAAAGTAGACTTGACTAATCATTTCACCAAGCATATCAATGATTTTAGGAAGATATTTTGTTGAAACATCTTCTTGTTCATCAAATGAAGCGACGGAAGAGACTGAAGAGTCTTTCATTAAATCTGAGGAACAAATCACTGTAAACCCATCTTGCTTAAGTTCCAAAGCTTTTGAAATTGGAAACGGAAATTCCATCTGAAGTTTGATCAAACAAAATAGAAATTAACTTTTTTTGAGATTTCTTCAAAACACTATACTTTGTTTGGACTTTTTGCAACGAACTTTTCCAAGAAAACAACAAAGCTCCCAAAGAACGTCGGAATTAAATATTTTTACCTTGAATGAGGAAAAGAGACTTCCTCAAGAAATAGATGAAAACAAGTTTTATGAAATTTATTTTGGAAAAAGAACAAAGAATCAATAAAAATCTTTGATTTGGTTGTTTTGTTGAATTTTACCCCCAATACCTCTTGTTTCCCAGGAGAGAAACCCTCAATTAGATTTTCCATTCCAAATGTATTTTCCTTTTGAAACTCAACCAAACCACCGCGGGAGGAAAAAAGTTTCTCTTCCTAATGAATTCAATTCTGATCGATGATAAATTATTAATTAAGCCAAGGCAACTTCTAAAGATTTATTTATTGGGTGAGTAAGGATGGAATTGATTGAAGAAATAAAAGCAGGAAATATCAAGAAAATAAGGTTTGTGTTCTCTCTACGCTTCTTATAAATTAAAAGATCATTAGCAGAGAATACTGAGCAATTCTCCCAAGATGTCAAATATCTTGATTCGAACGGCATGAGTCCTCTTCATTATGCTTGCAAATTAGGATACCTTCCTGTTGTGAAATTGATTCTCGCGCTGGAAAGCGGCCTTGAATTAATCAACCTTAGAGACAAAACTCAAGGACTTACACCTTTAATGAACGTGATTTATTCTCAAGACGATGGTGCACCCGAAATTGTTGGTATAATGGAATTGAGATATTCTCTTTGACAATTTTAAGCGACTTTGTTGGCTCAAGGAGCTGATCCAAACATCCAAGATAACGAAGGAAACACTGCTCTCCATCATGCTGCAGGATATGGAGCTGGTGATACAATTGAATTTGTTGCTAAAAATAAACACAGCAACCTCAATATCCAAAATAATAAAGGAGGTAAGTGAATCCGAATCGAGAATATCCCCTCATATTTTTGAAGAAACTCCAGCCCATTGGGCAGTGAAGGAAAGTCAAATGTGGGCTTTTCAAACTCTTTTGAAAGAAGGTGCTTTGATTGATTTCAAGACAGTTGATGGTGACACACTCGGACATTATGCAGTTGGAAGCATAGGAAATGCCCCCCAATTCTTGAGAATCCTTGCTTCAAAAGGAGCAGATTTAAACGCTCCAAATAAGAGTGGAAAAACTATAATGAAAATTGCTCAAGAAAAGAATCTCACTCGTGCTATCAATACTTTAATTGAACTCGGTATCAAGAAAGAAGAAGGACTTAAGACCCAAGCTACCTCCAAGACCGCTGAAACCCAACCCAAAAAAGTAAATTGTCAATTCAATGTTTATTCACTAATGCTCCCATAGATTCAACAGACTAAACCACCACAAGGTAAAAAGGATGGGTTAGAAGACAAGTTAAAGTTGGTAATTTATATTTTGATTGTTTTGTTATTCCCAATTGTATTTGCTGCTATTTATAAAACCTTGAATAAAGTCAAAAGTGAATAATTGTTTGGAATATTATTATATCGAACAAATATCTATTAAAAGAAAAACTCATGAAATTATTATAAATCTGTTTGCCCTGACTGTCGTTTGGCAGAGAAAAAGTCAAAGATAATGTTGGGTAAAAGGTAGTTTGTGTTCATGCCTTTCAGATATTTTGAGATGTCCTTCAAATTATTTCGATACACAGGATCAAAAACAACTTCTCTAATTGCGTTTTCGAGTAATTGATTATTCACTTTGCCACCTGATTGTGTTAAATCAATGCCAACTTTTTTGTCTCTGACAAATTGCCTTCCGAGGACTCCTTCACCGGAAGAGCCAATTGTGATGGCAGGCAAGTTATGATAAAAAGCATTCATCAGAATTGTCCATTCTCCATTTGAGATGAGAAAAGCTGCATTTTGATGATTCATTAATTCGTCTAGTGGGGCATGCTCGTCGACAAGAACATTTGACAAGCCATATTGATCCAACTCAAAGGTTTTCGAAATAATAACGAAAAGATAGTGTGGGAATAGCTTGGTAACTTCAAGTATATTATCGTGATATGCCCGTTCATCTTCTCCTAAATAAATAATGACAATTTTGCTTGCCATGCGGACGGGTTTTTGATAGTGATCTGGAATGGCTCCCTTTGCTGGAGCTCCAAGATATGATCCGATAGCGTAAATATTTTGAAGCTGTGGCTGAGGGTTCAGAACTGGTTGGAAGCATTGAGAAAGATACAAGGAATTCTGGTTGTATTTGACCTCAAAATCTTGCTTTTTTGGAGAGAAAATTGATTTCAAGAAACTGACTATTTTCTCAATGAAACTGTTCCCAGTGGTAATTTCTCCAAACACGTCATTCCATTGTCTTGGACAGCTGCTTGTTAAGAGAATTTTATTCTCAATATTCAAATTTTTTGACAGATAATCGCAGAGAGGGTCATCAAAGCCGCAGATGATTGCATCATATCGATTTCTCGAAAGAGATTTTACCAAATTTCCTTGTTTTGCTTGTTCCAATATTTGCTTATTCAAATGGTCTTTTGAAGGACTGTTTCGGATCGCCAAGGAAAGCTCATCTGAGTTTCCGTATGACAAAGGCTGCACAGAACTTTCTTTCCAGTTTGGCAAATCGGCCTGATGCAGCAGAACTGACACTCTTACTTGGCTAAATCTCATGATCTGGGTGAGTTTTTCAGCAGTTTTCAATGCTGGAATTGACCTTGCAGGTGGCAACACCAAAAAGTTTTGGGCATTAAAACTTGCGACACAAACCAACAAGAAATACAACAACTTTTGTCCCAAAAAAGATATTTTCATGGGGTTGGGATTGAGATTGAGATATTTATTAATTTTAATGTACAAAAGCTATTTTGATCTAATTTAGGATCGTTGAAAAATAAATCTTTTGTTATTTTGAAAGATTGCGAGGGATGATAATGATGGTAAATTATGTGGTTAGAGTACATGAATTTCAAGTCAGTATACATTGATTGATGAGATTTCTCTCAAAACCAAAAATAAAATTTTCAGTCGATTAATTTTTAGAAATTAACAGATGTAATGTATTTTTTCCTTCGACAAGGATTTGAAAATTTGCTTGATTGAGTGAATGTTTTAAAGATTTAAAAAAGTCTTTAAAAGTCTTACTTCACTTTCTTTGAATCATTTTATTGTTATGAGGAGTCTCTTCATTCGTTAATCACAATGGTCAATCCCTTTCTCGAAATGAATATTTCTACAACAAACTCATTTGTTACCTTGAGAATCTTGAGGAGGTTCATCTGGTAAAGCAGGTGGGGGTGACTCTGGTTCTGGACATTCCTCATTGGCTTGATTTGTTGAAGGAGGATGGTTCTCTCTGGTTTTATTGATTAATTGATGAGCTATTTGTAGTTATTTTACTTTTTTTGAAGTAGAGGAGGGGTCCAATCTTTAAATTTTTTGGGAGGATTTGTTTGTTCGGTATTTTTCGCACTTTCTTGTTGGGGAGCATTTGATATTGGGACATTCCAGAAAGGTGACTGATTATGGCAGGGAACAAGAGGATTCAAAATAAAATTGTTATGATAAACCATCATTTGAGGATTGAAAGAGAATGAGTTTGGCATCATAGGAGGTTGATGCTGGTTCATATTCATCAAGAGATGAGGATACGCCATTCCTGGAGGCATATACATATAATTTAAATTTGATGATTGAACATATGGGCCATTAAACACGATATTTGTTGGACCCACCATTGGTGCAGCTTCATTGGAATTTGAGCTCTTTGTTGTGGTGATTTTGGCTTTTTCTGCTGTTTCGTGGTTTGACTCATTCTTATTTTCTTCAGGAATGTTCTTCTTTGGTTGACATTTAATTGACCATCCAAGGGAATCAAGAGTCCGTTGGCCTTTCTCTTCTCCTACTTTCGGCTTAAAATTTTCTCTATAAGTTGGGATTTCTGCTGTAAAGGTTTCCAAGTATTGCTTTTTCTGAGGCCCCAGATCCAATTCCTTTTCTTCATCAGAGCTAGATGATATCAAGTTTTGTTTATTTTGGCCTTTCTTGGATCTTTGAAGCCGACGATCGTGTTTTCCAACTTCATCTGATTTTTTCTGGAATTCTTGAATATTGGTTTTTAATTTTTGAATTTGATTGGGATGATCAATAAATTCTCGACGATCATCAGGGTATAAAGTTTCAAATTTACGTTTTTGATTAAGTGAATTAGCTTCATCCTTACCTTCTCTTTTATCAGAAAAACGGCTTGGCTTTGTAGGTTTCGATGGATTGACCATCTGATCCATCATGTTTTCAAGATAAAATGGTAATTTATTGTTATTTGAAGCTTTTCCATTTGAGCTTGTTCCACAAGTAATTTTCCAATTTGAAACGCTCACAGAATTTGATTTCTCGACTTTTTTTTCTAAAGTTGATTTTGCCTGATAAACTCCAATATTCCAGTCAGCAAGCTTCTTTTCAAAAACCTTTTCGAGGTTTTGTTTGCTTCCACCCTGAATACTCTCAACAAAGTTTCTCTTCAAAGATGGCGGCACCAACTCCTTATTTTCTTCCGCCGGAACAGCGGGTGAGACCAATTGAGAAATTTCTGTTTTCTTGGTTTCAATGATAGTCTTATCATCAGGTTTGTTTGAAAGTTTTAGTGGTTGGCCTTTTCTTGAACTGCTTTTTTTCTTGAAATTATCTTTTTGGATAGGAGTTTTCTGATGATTGGAGGAGGCTCTTGTTGGTTTCAAAAATGTCTTTTGAATTTTCTTTCCAAACTTTTGGATTTGGGCGTTTTGTTGGTGTGGGAATTCAGCAGTTGGACGGTAATAATCTGGTGGGACCCACTTTGGAGGGCCATAAAACATAGCAGGGTTTCCTGGATTGTTCTGGAAAGATAGTGGTGGCCCGTTAAATGCAAACGAGGGACCAGGCATTCTTGGCTCAAAGAAGTTGGGTGGGTACTGACGAGGAGCAAATGGCTGATGATGAGGTATCATTTTTTGCCCTTCTGGGATTTTCGGGGCTTCAACTGCTACGGGTGTCCTTGACGTTTTTAATTCATTTTTAAATAATGACAAGAGAGCCTTGATATCATTCTTCTTTTCTTTTTCAGTTTCAACTTGGACTTTGGCTTTTTGAGGGTGGTGGTGGTCTATTTTTATTTCTTTGAAGGGGTCTTTGTCAAAGTTTTGATGTTTAAAATTGCAGCTTGGGTGCAGTCCAGCCCGAATATTTCCTGTTTGAGTGATTAAGCCATTCAAAGTTAATGCGAGCATTTCTGCATCTTCCAAGGTTTTGGTGCGAATCAAAGAGCAAAAGCTGTCTCCAATTAATGTAGGAATCTCAACGCTCAGCACAGAGATGTTTGAGCTGTGCATTGATACAAGATCGATGATTGTTTGTGATGTGCAATCCAAAGGCAGATTCTGTAGGACAACTCCATAGAATTGCGACATGTATTTTGGGTCGTCCATCCTATTGTAAAACCTCATAATCTGCCAACGATCTTTAATGTATGTTTTTGCATAAAAGTCTTCCTTGAGAAAGGTAAAAACTTTTTGTGTTGTAAAATGCTCCTTAAAATGCAAAACAAAGCTTGTTTGACCTTTATAAACAACTTTTTTACATGTTTCATATTGTACATTTGGGACATGTTTTTCGACTAAAGCAAGAAGTCCCTTGAGGGCGCTTTCATCATGAAGCCCACAAATCATGATCCAGAGGCACCAGTTGCTGTTTTGAGCTGATTGGGAGATCTCGATGATGGCTGAAGTGTCGAGAAAGATCTCTGCGACTTCATACAAAGTAGGCTCAAGAACTCGAATTTTTTCTTCATCATCATCAAGGCAGTTATCACTGTGACATGGTGAGGATGCCCCTGGAGAAACAGGCTCGAAAAGTTTTTTGGACATGAGGATTGGCCCGTAATCTGCAAGGAATTTCATCTGTTTGGACAATGAACAGAGGTCCTTGAAGCTCTGGCGGATCGTCTCCTGAAGGAGACGGGGATCTGAAGAAACGTTGGAGCAAAATTTGCTAGTTAGCTCACGAATTTCATTCATAAAAAGAGAATAAGATTAATTTTCTGCATAATTGCTTGAGTTAAATATAATTCATCTGAAATTGAGGAGGAATTTAAATTAAAAATCTTCTTTCTTTTGTTTATTCTAGAATCATTTCTTTTCCGAAAGTCTTGGGCTCTTGAAACATCAAAGCTAATTAGAGAGATAGACAACCCAAGAACTCGAGATAGATCAAGAAATAACTCCTTATCGCAGCTCACCAACAACCAAAAAACATTAGCCACGTAAGAGACAACTTATTTTTATTTGTAACTCTTTTTTCTATTAATTCTTTCTTTAACTTACTCTTTCTGTTAACTTTCGAATGAGTTTCAAAGGATGTTGGTGAATAAAATTATTCTCGAACAATTAATTGATTTATTTGCCTATAAAATTGGTATATCCATTTTTCGTTCCCTCAATATATTTTTTGTGGCATTCATATCAAAATGACAATTCCTTTGAATGAAAAAGTACTTTGTAAGCGTATTTTAATTTTTGCTTTCATATTTGAAAAGATTATGATCAATGTGATAATTGTTTTCCATTTATGTTTGTATCTTTGTCTTGAGATATTTGAAACCCTTTGTTGTTAAAAAAGGGGAATGTTTACCAGATTCTTGAAAAGATCTTGTCTTCATAGAGTAGAGAATGAGGGTTGGTGAGCCTTTCTGCATGTCCAAAGAAACCTAGAAATATTTTTCTGGAAAGTTCCACTTTCTTAACCATTAACAAGAATTTTTCTTTTTGATGTTTTGTATGGAAAATCAATCATATACACTTCTTCATTTTTTTTTTCTAGAAAATCTTTTCCATTACTTAGTCTCTCTCAAAGAAGACGTCACCTCTCAATTTCAACATTGTGCTGCTCGGTGTAAAACTTTTTGTCGTGAAAAATCTTTAATTTATTTAACAATGTGAAGAGCTCAATGAGAATAATCTGTTGTCGACAGCTGAACGTGAGGATTATAAGAGATGAAGTTCTTGAGAAATTCCAAGGTTAGGTTGTAAAGTGGTCTTTTGAAAGGCAAATAACTGCCTCCTTTCTTTATGAAATTTATATTTTGAGATCATGGATCATTATCCAATTTCTTGCTTCCAAAAACTTTGCTCAAAGTTTGCATTAATTTTCACCAGTTTTCTTTTTCTGAAATGAGAGTGTCAAGGTCGTATCCATCAAAAATGTTTGCAGCATTTTTGATTCAAGTTTCGAGATTTCTTTGCTTTCCTTAGAGCTCTTCTGATATCAGAGATTGAAAGAGGCAGGATCATGGTGAAAGTCGTTTCAAGAGAGTTTCAGTGGGTTCATCTGACTGCCACAAGCTTTGGAAACGTATCTTCTGTCTTGAGTTTTCCATGAAGTCAAAAACTTCAGAAGTTAATGAGTTAATTGAAATTAAATTTCAATAATTGTGAAAACTCACATATGAAAAGCCAGTAAATACATAATCTTTCTAAAGGGATTTGACTTCACCCACTTCCTTGGAAAGGAGTTGAAGTGAGAGTTTAGATTCCAAGGTATTTCATTTTTCATGAGAGAAAAAATTCTCTTTTTTCGGATTTTCTTTGACCTCTCCCATTCATATGCTTCTTTCAACACCTTCACAAAAAAAAACATTTCAGGTAGAGATTATTTTCGATTGAAATGAATCCAATGATTTTTCTTTCTTATCAATGAACTTTTCCCTCCTCCGTAAATCCAAATAAGTTGAAATATTTTTCCCCTCAAAGAAGATTTTTTTATGATTGGAAAGGAATGAAAGAAAGGGTAATAAGTTTCTTGGAATTAATTATTTTTCATTCAAGCCATGAGAGATTTTTCAGGTCAAGTTGATTTTTTACGTTTGAGCGGACGCTTCCATTCCGTCCAAAAAACAAATTAGAGATGATTTATGATCAATCAATCTTTGATCAATTGATCATCCAAAACTTTAAGTTTTCTCCCAGAAGCTCTTAGTATATTAAAATAAAAATAGCCAGAAATTTTAGGTCTTTCAATGATCCAGAATCTCATTAAGGGTACTACTCAAAATAATAAAAGCTCTGAAGAACCTGAGAAGGCACAGCCTGTTGAACATGCTGACCGTAACTTTGAATAGTAATTCTTTGTGAATCTTTCTTAGAAAAGATTGAAGTCAAACATCAAGCCCCTGTCGCTAGTGAAAATGTTCAAAACAAACCACTTTCAAAGGAGGCCCCAGAACTTACTACCCCAAGTGGCACTTCCACTTCCTTCCGTAGATTCATGACTCCTCAGCTTTCTGCTGATTTATCCCAATTTTCTGGTTTGTCTCTCAGATTGGAGGACAACAAAAAGGCACCTTCCAGCAACTTCCCTCTCAGACAAGGAAAGCCATTTGTCATCGGAGTAAGAACTTTTATCTCTGCTGAATTGACCATCTAGGTTTGCGGCGGAAACTGCGCTGGAAAAATGGATCTCGTAAATTACCTTGTCAAACATTGGGGTGAAAAGAGATGCACAACCCTCAAGCAGGTTTCATTTTCGAGATGAGCTGGCCTTTTTATCTCTTTTCAGGAAAACTTTTATTACACTCCCCCTGCTCAAGAGGCTCTCGAAGATTACAACTATGATGATCCTGATGCAACTGATTGGCAATATATGGAAGTATTTGAGAAATTTTAGCCCTCTTTAAATTGAAAGGATGCCCTTGACGCTTTGTTATACCATAAAAAATCTTTCCACACTCCTATCTACAACTTTAAACTCAATAAAAGGTATTGTCGTCAACTTTTTGTGTGAATGATTCTGAGTATCAATTGTTAGAGATTTGAGAACTGAGGAAATCTGGCCCAACCCTATCATCATCGTTGAAGGTTTGCTGATTTTCCATATCGACGGTATCCGTGAGCGTTTGGATCTCAAGATTTTCTTGGATACCGATGATGATATCAGGCTCTCAAGAAGAAGTAAGAGAGTTTTGAGTGAAGTTGACTGATGAATTTTAGTTATGAAAGGGTATATGAAGCTCGGCAGAAACGTCGACTCCATTGTCGAGAGATACAAGAAATTCGTGAAGCCCTGCCACGAAACTTATGTCTTGCCAGTACGATTTTGATGATTTTTATTCGCATCTCAATTTTCTAAACAGAGTCGTAAATTTGCTGACATCATCATTCCCAACTTTGGTTCAAGTGTGTGTGAAGAGCTTGAAGCCTTTAACAAGAACAAGGATAACAAGGATACCAAAGGCAAAGGTAAGGTTTCTGTCGAAATAAAACTCAACAAGATTTTAGACCAACCCAGCCCCAAAGTCAATCTCGCCTTGGAACTTATGGTTGAACAGGTGAAGTCTCATTTGGAAGAGTTGAATCAAATCAGAGTTTTCCAACAAAAAATCTAAAAATCTCCAAGTCTGTGAGAGTAGTAGGAATATACATTTAAATCATCTGTCCGCATGTATTTGTTTACATTTAAAGTCATATCCATCGTGAATAAGAATATCCTCCTCGTTGGAGGAAACCTCGTTATTATATCCATAATTATTGTTATTGATAAACCTTCAAAGTAAAGAGCAAGTTGTCTGGTCTGCATACATGTTTAAAATTCCCAATCAACTTATGTTTATATTATCAAAGAGATTCACCATTTCAATACGAATTAGTCTCAACATACAAGTTAATAGGCACAAAGCAAAACACCACCAACAACCAATGTGAGTCCAAGGATATCATCTTTTGAGTAAAATTATTTGGAGGTCAAAGGAAAGCTTACTTTTTTTGAAGTTTTGTTTTTTCAAGAGATTTTCAACGATAAAAGTCACAATGAAAGAGACGCTGTTTGCAATTGTGGGACCAAGTGAAAAATCTAGCAAATTTATTCTCAAGGACAAATGAGCGGTCTGATACCAGTTTTCCCCATGCAATAGTAATACAATCCTGAACCCAGCTGGTTGGCCAAAAATGGAACGAGGAATTTGAGATTTAAAAAGATAGATTTGATGAGCGATTTCACTCCAAAGTCAGTTTCCTTTGTTGGTTTGTCCTGACTGCCTTTCTCCAAAAAAGGGTTGGTTATTCCCCAAATAGCTCCCACAAAGAACAATCCTAGGAGTTGTCTGTTTTTGTTACTTTCAAGAAATGAAAAATACCAATTAACTCGATCTGCATATGTTGTTTTACGAATTAAATGAAAAAAATTCAGAGAAAATGTGATGAAATTTTAAATTGACTGAATGTTTTTTTACTGAAACAAGAAAAGGGAATGTGCTTCCTGAGAGGATACGGGGGATTAAATATTCTTCTTTGAATGAATGAATGAATGAATGAATGAATGAAATGGAAGATTTCCTATTGCTTCTGCATATTGAAAGGAAAATTGTCTCTTGCAATCTCAAGATGATGATCAAATCAAATTGAATAAATTCAT